>Ga0209071_1000008_pt1 | contig 160095 bp, 139 predicted proteins | sample CoawatmetaG10DNA_2_FD_187513 | JGI IMG/M metagenome (GOLD analysis project Ga0209071, IMG submission 187513) | Marine microbial communities from the West Antarctic Peninsula - Coastal water metaG108-DNA (SPAdes) (version 2) | ecosystem: Environmental > Aquatic > Marine > Coastal ... | reverse complement strand
GCAACCCGCCCTCACTCCGAAACATCTTCTTTCCAGCAAGGTCGTCCGACACGGACGGACGCCCCTGAAAAAGACCGCGGGAATCTTAGCAGAAACTATGCCAATTCCGGCCCAACAACAGGCAAGCACTCCCGCAAACAGTGCAGCACTGCGCCAGCCCATGCCTGACACGGTGCGCAAGCCCTGCAATCCGGCCGAACCGCCTCCCGCCGAATTCCCGCTGATAGGGCTGAAGCTGTTCAAGCAGCAGAGCCAACGCACATAAACGGTGCATGAAACTGCAATCAGCACCTCTTTTGTGCAAGCGGGTCGTGCACGCACCATCGCGGGGATTTTCGCCCGCGCTATGTGACGGCGGCGCTAAAATGATGGCTTCCTCTTTCACCCGCCCCTGATCACCATGACTGCCACCACGCTGACCCGCGAGTCCCTGCTAGAGGCTGCCGCCGCCCGCCGTGAGGCAGACCAGCTGCCGTACTTCGGCGCGCTGTCGCCGCAAGAGGCTGCCGCGTTGTTGGCCGCCGACCCGCAGGCGCGCCTGGTGGACGTGCGCACGCGCGCTGAACTCGACTGGGTTGGCACGCCCGACATTTCGCCGGGCCAGTTTGTCCATGTGGAGTGGAATCAGTATCCGGGCGGCGCGCGCAACGCCAACTTCCTGAGCGCGCTCGAGGCTGCCGTGCCGAAAGATGCGCCAGTGCTGTTCCTGTGCCGCAGCGCAGCGCGCTCCAAGCATGCAGCAACGGCCGCCGCACAGGCCGGTTACGCGGCAGCCATGGATGTGCTGGAAGGTTTTGAGGGTGCAAAAGACACCGAAGGCCATCGCAAGACCGTGGAGGGCTGGTGTTTCCGAGGCCTGCCCTGGCACGGTGCCTGAGGCGCGCCGGTGAGCGTCAGGACGCCGCGCTGGCGTCCGCCTCGAAAATCTCACCACCCAGCGCCAGCGCGCCCTCTCGCAGCATCGCATAGGCGCGCGCCACGGCTTCCGGTGAGCCCTTGACGCCCAGGTCGATGTGCGAGCGGGCATAGCGCTCACCGCGCGCTGCATCCCCCACGCTGGGCAGACTGAAGACCTTCACGCCATCGAACTCCGCTTCGATGCGCTCCATCAGCGGTGTAAGCCGCGACTCCGGCAGGCCAAACACCAGGAACGAGCGCTCCTCGCGCGGCGCGCGGTGGAATTGATCGGCGTAATAGGTGTCGAGCACCCATTCCATCATCGGCCATGCCATCACCGGAAAACCCGGCATGAAATGGTGATGCGCCACCGAGAACCCGGGGATGCGGTTATAGCTGTTGGGGATGATGCGCGCGCCCTGCGGAAACTCGCCCATCTTGAAGCGGTGCTGGTTTTCGGGCGTTGAGACGTCCGCCTTGACCGGGTCGCCGTTGGCCGACTCGATGATGCGCAGCGTGATCTGCTCGCGCGCTTCCGGATGCAGCTCCAACGGTACGCCCAGCGCAGCGGCCGCGCATTGGCGCGTGTGGTCATCGGGCGTGGCGCCGATGCCGCCGGTGCAGAACACCACGTCATCGCTGGCGAACGTACGCTTGAGTACGTTCGTAATGCGCGCGGGCTGGTCCCCGACGTACTCGGCCCACTCCAATGTCAGGCCGCGCTCGCCAAGCACTTCGATCAGCTTGCGCAGGTGTTTGTCTTCGCGGCGGCCAGAGAGAATCTCGTCGCCGATGATGATCATGCCGAAAGCCATGTCAGTTCCGATGGTTTCTGATTATTCGCGAGGCAGTTCGATGGTCGTAACTTCTATCACGCTGGCCTCGACCATGCGCGCAGGCGGCGCTTCGGCTCGCAGACGCGTCAGCGCACGCAAGCAGAAATGGCCGAACCACAGCGCCGAGAAGATGAATATCAGCACATACAGCCAGATGACCGCGATGGCGATGATCGGAAACAGCACAATCGTCACCACCGACGATACCCACAGCAGCGTCGGCGCCGAGCCCAGCATGCCAACGGCCACGCCAATGCCAAGGAGCGGCAGCCGATAGCGCTGCATGATCGCGCGGCGCTCTTCAGCGGTAGCGTGGTCAGCGAGCGCGTCGTACGTCATCAAGCGGTATGTAAGCCAACCCCATAGCAGCGGCGGGATCAGCGCGAAGAATGGCGGGATCAGCCACAACGGCAGCGTGACGATGGCCACGAGAATGACCACCAGCGTGCACAGCAGCGCATGCGTCAGGCTGCCCAGCAACGAGCCGCCCTTGCGACGTTCGAGCTGCGGATAGCTCCGATCAAGAAAACGCATGACCACCGGCACCGACGCAACGCTGACCAGCACAAGAATCGACACAACGATCACCGGAACGAGCAAGGTGATGACGAGCAGCGGCGCGATGGCCGACCACAGCCCCGCCATGCCAATGGCGTTCAGGCCGCTCTTGATCCAGCCCATGAAAGCCCAGCCTTCCACGGCGTTACGGGCCATGCCGTTCATGGCATCCCAGCCAAAATACAGCACGCCGCCCCAAACAACGACAGCCACGACAAACGGCATGACAGTCAGGAACAGCATGCGCGGATGCAGTTGCGAAAGCAGCGCGCGGCCAAATGAGCGAATCAGGTCGTTCATGCAGAAGTCGGAAAATCCGGGAGCGGACAGCCTAGCACAGCGCGCAGAAATTACGCAGGCGCCGCCCCGCGAAGGCCTTAGGCGCGACCGAACAGGCGCTTAACGCCGAGCCACTGCTGACGCAGCACGCCGCGCCCGTAGTCGCGCGAGTGCCCGTGGGGCGCGGGAAGCTGATCGCGGATACCGGTGGCGTGGTACTCCGGCGAGAAGATGGCGGTGCCGAACAGCATGTCCCACCATGGGAACAGCACGCCAAAATTGCATCCGCCCAGCACACCAGGCTTGCCGGGCACCTCGTGCCCCAGCCCGATGGCGTGATGCAGCCGATGAAAGCGGGGCGAGATCAGCAGCCGGTCGCCGAGCCAGCCGAAATGCAGCCGCACGTTGGCATGCTGAAGACTCTGCAGCAACTGTGAAATGGCGACCAGCAGCACGTACTGCGAAGGCTCAACCCCGATGACCAGCGCCGCGATGGCAAACACCGCACCACGCAATACATCGTCGAGGATGTGGTTGCGGTCATCCGACCACAGCGTCATCTGCTGCTGACTGTGATGCAACGAATGCAGGTTCCACCACCAGTGAAACTTGTGTGACAGGCGGTGATACCAGTAGTCGAGCAGGTCGAACAACACTAGATAGATCAGAAAGCTGACGGCGGCGACGGACGTAACGCCCGGCCACCAGTCCTCCACGTTCAGATGCGCCCAGCCCCAAAAGCGCAGCTTGCCGTCGAGGTCGTCGATCAGCGGCTGCAGCGTGAAAAACATCAGCAACGGGAAGAAACCGAGCCGGTGAAAGAGCGTGTAGAAGATGTCGGCACGCACGGCCTTGCGGTCTTGCAGCGGCTCCACCGGACGCCAGCGCTCCAGCGGACGGAAGATCAGCAGCAGCACCGCGATCTGCACCAACCCCATCAGCAGCCATTCCGTGCCGGGGTAGGCATCTTCGACGTAACCACCCAGGCCGACGGCATAGGTGATCGGCATCACGACGTGCTGGAAGAGCACATCCTGCGCTTGGGTGAAGGTGTCGGCGATCCAGTCGAACATGTCAGCGTGCCGCTGTGTGTGCCGGGTGGGCGGCAAACCATGCCTGGTACTGCGGATGATCGCGCAGCGTGGCGAAGCAGAAACCCTTGCGTTCCAGACCGGCGATCAGCGGTTCCAAGTCGGCTGGCGCCCACGGATCCTTGCGCGACCAAATGCCCAGATGCGCCATGGTGATGTCGCCATCGCGCAGGTTGGACAGTGCCTTCTGCAGCAAGGCGTCGTTCGGATAACGGTCTGACGGCAACTCGTCGCCCAGGAAACCGGCGGGCGCCCAAGCCACATGCGCAAACCCGCATTGCTTGGCCCAGGCCTCGGTCGTCGCCGACAGGTGACCTCCCGGCGCCCGCCACAGCGGGTCCATCGGCTGACCGGTCATGGCTTTGAACCGCTCGGCGCTGTGTTTGAGCTCCGCGCAGAATTCAGGCTCGCCCCACACGACATTGCGGCTGCCCTGCTCGCCAAACTGCGGCCGGAAGCGGACCTTGCCCGCACCCGCCTCGCCCTTGTAGTAGACGTGATCGAAGGTGTGCGTACCGAAGGCGTGGCCGTCGGCAGCAAGCGATTTCCAATACGGAGCCCAACCGTCATCCAGCGTGCTGTCGCCGTGGATGGTCTTTTCGTTGGCGAGGAAGAACGTGGCGTGGATACGATGGCGACGCAGCGTATCGGCAATCAACTGCGCCTGGCTCATGCTGCCGGTATCGAACGTCAGGTAGACGGTGCCTTTGCACGCGCCGGCATTCACACCACCGGGCGCAGCCGTGGCCAATGCGCACAGCACCAGCGCAGCCGTGGCAGCTGCAGCGCGCAACATCGACAGGCGGGATTTCATCGTCGTCTCTTGACGCTCAAATCAGCGGAGCGCGCGTGCGGAAGTAAATACCGTGCGGCGAGCGCCCAACCTTGATCTCTTCCACCACCTTGCGGCTTGCCACGTCGACAATCGCCACGCGCTTGGCCCAGCGGCAGGTCACCCACAGCTGCTTGCCGTCGGCGGTCAATTCCATATCGTCAGGGCCAGGCGGGAGGCCGGTGATGTCGCCCACCTTGGTCAGCGTTTGCTGATCGATGATGCTGATCGTGCCCGACACGCGGTTCGACAGGAACAGGTGGCGCTTGTCGCCCAGCGCACGGAAGTTGTGCGCGCCCTTGCCGGTCGGGATGCGCTTGACGCTGGTGCGGGTGTGCCAGTCGATCACTTCGACGTAATCGGCGCCGGTCATGCCCACCAACAGGTATTTCTGGTCAGTCGTCACCCACACGCCGGCCGGCGCGGAACCAATCGTCATGCGCCACATCACGTTCTGCGTGGGCAGGTCGATGGCCATCACCTCGTTGGAATCCTGCACGGTGACGAACGCGATCTTGCTGTCGGCGGTAAACGCAATGTGGCTGGGCGTCTTGGCCGCCGGAATCTGTTTGGCGATGGTCAGGGCGTGGCCGTCCCAGCGATAAATATCGATGCGGTCTAGACGGTTGCCCGTGGTCAGAAACCACTTCTGGTCAGGCGAAAAGCCAATCTGATACGGATCGTCAATGTGCGGCACGCGCTGCTGGATCTTGCCCGTGACAGGGTCGAGGAACACCAGATCGTTGCCGACGGCGTTCGCGACGATCAACGACTTTTCGTCGGGCGTGGCGATCAGGTGATGCGGCTCTTTGCCGATCGGGAACGTCTCGAGCACCTTGCGGGTGTCCTTGTCGATCAAAGAGACGCTTGCGTCGCCCGAATTGAGCACGGTGACGACTTCGGCACGCGCCGCATGCGCTGCCAGGAGTGCAGCGGCCGACAGGACCAGCGTGGAGAACCAACGGGGGGCAAACGAGGCGCGCGAGGAAGACATAACGAGAAGATTCAGCAACTTAGCCAGCCATTCTAACGCTGGCGTTTAGCCCATCGCTGACACAAATCAAAAAAAGAAAGCGGGAACTTTCGCAGCGCCTGACAACGCATCGACAGCTATCGCTGCATCGATTCCCACACCTTCTGCAGCCGTTTGACCGACATCGGCACCGGCGTGCGCAGTTCCTGTGCAAACAGCGCGATGCGCAACTCCTCGAGCATCCAGCGGAATTCCTCCATGCGCGGGTCGCTGCCGCCCTGCCCTTGCACGCGCAGCGCCTTTTCCGCGCGTTGGTATTGCTGGATGAGCGGCGCCATTTCCTGCATGCGCTGCGTGTCGCGCGCCGGGTCCGCCTTGAGCTTGTCAATGCGCAGCGCGATGCCCTTCAGGTAGCGCGGGAAGTGCGTCAACTGCGCATACGGCGTCGCCTCGATGAAGCGCTTGTGCATCAACGTCCTGAGCTGTGCGTCGATATCGGCGGTGGCCGTAGCAAACGGCTTGGCGATCTGCAGCTTGCGCGGCAGTTGCGCGTATTCGGCCAGGATGGCACCGACGAGCCGCGCAATCTCCTGTGCCAGCAACGTCAGCCGCGCGCGGCTTTCGTCCTTGCGGGCACCGAAGCTGGCGTCATCGGTGGGCAGCGGGTCTTGCAGGCAGGCGCGCTCCAGCGTGGCATCCAGAATCTGGTCGCGCAGATCGTCCTGTGTGCCGAGGTTCATGAACTGGATGGCCATCTGCGACAGGCCCGGGATGTTTTTTTCCAGGTATTTCAACGGCTCGCGCAGCTGGATCGCAAACAGCCGTCGCAAGCCCAGACGATGGATGCGCGCAGCTTCCGCCGGATCGTCGAAGACTTCCACATCGCAGTGGTCGCCGGCATCGACGAGCGCCGTATAGCCGAACAGCGTCTGGTTGCCCTTGCGGACTTCCAGCAGTTCCGGCAACTCGCCGAAGTTCCACGTCGTCAGGCCCGAGTACAGCGCGGCGTTGGCCGGCGCTTCCGATTTGCCGCTCTTACCTGCCTTTCCCGGCTGGGCGCCGTCGTTCTGGGCACCGGCCACGGCAGCATCCTGTGCCGCGATCGACTGGAACGTCTGCTGCGCGCGGCCGCCGAGTTCCGCCCGCAACTGGGCCAGATTGCGCCCCATGTCTAGCTGGCGACCGTGCTCGTCGATCACCTTGAAGTTCATGAAATGATGCGCGGGCAGCGTCTCGAGCTTGAAGTCGGCGCGCTTGAGGGCGATGCCAGTCTGCTCGCGCACGTCGGCAATCAAGCGGTCGAGCAGGTCGCCATCGCCCAACCGCACGCGCGACACGAATCCGGCGGCATAGTCTGGCAACGGCACGCAATGGCGGCGCAGCTTCTGCGGCAGACTCTTCAGCAACAGATGCACCTTCTCCTTGAGCATGCCCGGCACCAGCCATTCAGTGCGCTGCGCGGGCACCTGGTTGAGCGCATACAGCGGCACGGTGAGCGTCACGCCATCGCGGGGGCTGCCGGGCTCGAAGTGATACGTCAGGCCCATGTCGATGCCGGCAATCGGCAGCACCTTCGGGAACAGGTCGGTCGTGATGCCGGCCGCCTCATGCCGCATGAGGTCATCGCGATTCAGGTACAGCAGCTTCTGGCCGCTTTTGCCGCCCGCGCTGGCGGCCTCGGCATACCAGCGCTCAAACGACACGGTGTTGTAAATGTCCGCTGGGATCTGGCTGTCGTAGAACGCGTAGATCAGTTCGTCGTCCACCAGCACGTCTTGTCGGCGTGACTTGTGTTCGAGGTTTTCGATCTCGCGCACCAGGCGCTGGTTGTGCGTGAAGAACGGCAGGCGCGTTTCGAACTCGCCATCGACCAGCGCGCGGCGAATGAACATCTCGCGCGCCTCCTTCGGCTGCATCGGCCCGAAGTGCACACGGCGCTGTTGATAGATCGGCAGCCCGTACAGCGTGCCCCGCTCGAAGGCCATCACCTGGCCGGCCTTCTTTTCCCAATGCGGATCGCTCCACGACACCTTCAACAGGTGCACGCCGACCTTTTCCACCCATTCCGGCTCGATGCGCGCCAGCGTGCGGCCGAACAGGCGGCTGGTCTCGACCAACTCGCCTGCCACGACCCACTTGCCGGCCTTGCGCGCGATGACCGAACCCGGCCACAGGAAGAACTTGATGCCGCGCGCGCCGAGGTATTCGCGGCCTTTTCCGTCTGCCTCCTCGATGCGCACTCCGATGTTACCGAGCAAGCCCGTCAGCAACGCCAGGTGTAACTGCTCATACGTCGGATCGGATTCGTTGAGCTTCCAGCCCTGCTCCGCCACCGTGGTATGCAACTGCGAATGCACGTCGCGCCATTCGCGCAACCGCACATGCGACAGGAAGTGCGAGCGGCACTGGTCCTGCAATTGTTTGTTCGATTTCTTGTGCGCGATGGCCTCTTCAAACCACTTCCACAGCTTCACCCAGCCGAGGAATTCCGATTTTTCGTCGGCGAACTGCCGGTGCGCCTGATCGGCCTGCTGTTGCAGTTCCTGCGGGCGCTCGCGCGGGTCCTGAACGGACAAGGCGCTCGCGATGATCAGCATCTCGCGCAGACATTGGTGGTCGCGGCCTGCCAGGATCATCCGCGCCACCCGCGGGTCCAGCGGCAGCCGGGCCACCTGCCTGCCCAGCGGGGTCAGCGCGTTTTCGTCGTCGACCGCCCCGAGTTCTTGCAGGAGCTGGTAGCCGTCGGCAATTGCACGGCCTAGCGGCGGCTCGATGAAGGGAAACTGCTCAACGTCTGTCAATCGCAGCGCCTTCATGCGCAGGATGACAGCGGCGAGCGACGAACGCAGGATTTCCGGATCGGTAAAACGCGGCCGTGCAATGAAATCCGCTTCTTCATACAAGCGGATGCAGACGCCATCGGCCACCCGGCCGCAACGGCCGGCGCGCTGGTTGGCTGCGGCCTGCGACACTGGCTCAATCTGCAATTGCTCGACCTTGTTGCGATACGAATAGCGCTTCACGCGCGCCAGCCCCGTATCGACCACGTAGCGAATGCCCGGCACCGTCAGCGAGGTCTCAGCCACGTTGGTCGCCAGCACGATGCGCCGCGCGTTGGACGGCCGGAACACACGTTCCTGTTCCTGCACGGACAAGCGCGCAAAGAGCGGCAGGATCTCGGTATGCGCCGGATGGTGCTTGCGCAGCGCCTCGGCCGCCTCGCGAATCTCGCGCTCGCCGGGCAGGAAGATCAGCACGTCGCCCGGGCCTTCGCGGGCGAGTTCGTCCACCGCATCGACGAGCGCTTCGTAAAGATCGCGCTCCTTGTCCTTCTCGTCGCGCTGGATCGGGCGGTAGCGCACTTCGACCGGATACAACCGGCCGCTGACTTCAATGACGGGCGCCGGCCCCTTCGGGCCAGCAAAGTGCTCGGCAAACCGCTGCGCGTCGATGGTCGCCGAGGTGATGATGACCTTCAGGTCGGGCCGGCGCGGCAAAAGCTGCTTGAGATAGCCGATCAGAAAGTCGATGTTGAGGCTGCGTTCGTGCGCCTCGTCGATGATGATCGTGTCGTAAGCGCGCAGCAGTGGATCGTTCTGCGTCTCGGCCAGCAAGATGCCGTCGGTCATGAGCTTGACCGACGCCCCAGCCGACAGCGTGTCGTTAAAGCGCACCTGGAAGCCCACGTGCTCGCCCACTGGCGTGCCGATCTCCTGCGCGATGCGCTTGGCCGTAGACGTCGCTGCAATCCGGCGCGGCTGCGTATGGCCGATCAGCCCGGTACCGCCCGCGCCAATGCCCCGCCCGATCGACAGGCAGATCTTCGGCAACTGCGTGGTCTTGCCCGAGCCGGTTTCGCCCGAGACGATCACCACCTGGTTGCCGGCGATGGCCTCGGCGATTTCGTCGCGCCTGGCTGACACGGGCAGCGCTTCGGGAAACGTGATCGGCGGGACACGGTTGGCACGCGCGCGGCGTGCCTCCAGCGCTGCGGCGAGTTCTTCCGGCGTGGGCTTTTGGCGGCGCTGCGGACGCGCATTGCCGCCGGGCTTGCGCTCGGCGGGCGGCATGTCTTTCGGCGATTTCTGGGAGGGCGCCGCCGGGCGTGGCCGGGGCGGCTGGGCGTGGGAATCTGACATCGGGCGGGATTATAATCCGCGCATCTTTCCTATGCCGGCCCGCGCCCCGTGCCGCTTTTCCTCCTCCGCCCGTGACCGCTCGTTCTCCCGTCCCCGCCTCCGGCGTTTCGCTGGCGGCGCACACGCCCGCCCCCGTCGACGTCGCCCCGATTCCGCCCACGCCCGAACAGCAGCAGTTCGTGGACTGGCTGCGCGAGGTGGCACCGTACATCCACTCTTTCCGCGACAAGACGTTCGTGATCGGTTTTGGCGGCGAATTGGTCAAGGCCGACATGCTGGACGCGCTGGTCAACGACGTCGCCCTGTTGCACGCCATGGGCATGCGCATCGTGCTGGTGCATGGGTCGCGTCCGCAGGTGGAAGAACAGCTCGCGCTGCGCAACGTGAAAACGCAATTCGTGGATGGCGTGCGCGTGACGGACGGCGCCGCGCTGGAATCCGCCAAGGAAGCGTCGGGCGAACTGCGCCTGGACATCGAAGCCGCCTTCAGCCAGGGCCTGCCGAACACGCCGATGGCCGGCGCACGCATGTCCGTCGTGTCGGGCAACTTCGTGACGGCGCGGCCGGTGGGCATCGTCAACGGCGTGGATTTCCAGCACACGGGGCTGGTGCGCAAGATCGATGCGGAGTCGATCCAGCACTCGCTGTCCAACCGCAAGATCGTGCTGCTCTCGCCGCTGGGCTTTTCGCCAACGGGCCAGGCGTTCAACCTGTCGATGGAAGACGTAGCTGCCAACACCGCCACGGCGCTCAAGGCCGACAAGCTCATCTTCATCACCGAGCTGCCGGGGATCATGGACCGCGTAGGCAAGCTGCAGCAGGACCTGTCGATGGAAACGGCCATCGAGCGCCTGCGGGACGGCAGCCTGTCGCACGACACCGCCTATTACCTGCAGCACATCGTCAAGGCGATGCGCGGCGGCGTCCGCCGCGCGCACGTCATCCCGTTCGCGCTGGACGGCAGCATCCTGCTGGAGCTGTTCCTGCACGATGGTGTGGGCACCATGGTCTCGCACACTGACCTGGAATACCTGCGCGAAGCCACCCTGGACGACGTGGGCGGCATCGTCTCGCTCATCGAGCCCCTCGAGGCGGACGGCACATTGGTGCCGCGCGAACGCCGGCTGCTGGAGCGCGACATCGCCAACTTTTCGGTCATCGAGCACGACGGCATCATCTTTGGCTGCGTTGCACTGTATCCGTATCCCAAGGATGGCATGGCCGAAATGGCCTGCCTGATCGTATCCCCCGACAGCCAGGGCACCGGCGACGGCGAACGTCTGCTCAAGCACACCGAAGTGCGTGCCCGTGCGCTGGGCCTCAAGCGCCTCTTCGTTCTCACTACGCGCACGGAGCATTGGTTCCTCAAGCGCGGCTTTGTGCGTGCCAGCGTGGACGATCTGCCGGAAGACCGCCGCAAGCTTTACAACTGGCAGCGCCGCTCGATGGTGCTGATGAAGAAGCTCTAAACCCTTGGCGCGCGTCGTGGAATCCAAGCCCGGCGGCGCGCGGCCTTTACAATAGCGGCACCTGCGTCGCGCTCGAGCGGCGCTTCCGCCACACAAGAGGAATCCCCATGGCCCGCATGGTCCACTGCGTCAAGCTCAACAAGGAAGCCGAAGGCCTCGACTTCCCGCCCCTGCCCGGCGAACTGGGTAAGAAACTCTGGCAAAGCGTCTCGAAAGAAGCCTGGGCCGGCTGGCTCAAGCATCAGACCATGCTGATCAACGAAAACCGCCTGAACATGGCCGATTCGCGCGCACGCCAGTACTTGCTCAAACAGACCGAGAAGTACTTCTTTGGCGATGGTGCAGATGAAGCCGCCGGCTACGTGCCGCCGCCCTCGGCCTGATCTGCCGCCATCAACAACAAAGCCGTTCAGCGCAGACTGAACGGCTTTTTGTTTGGGGAACGCCATTGAACGTGCCGCAACGGGCGCAAAAAAAAACTGCCCATTTGCATGAGCAGCTTTTCGACAATGCGCAAACAGCGATCAGAAATCGCGACGCTGCACGCCCGCTTCGGTCCCCAGCAGCAGCACATTGGCGCCGCGCTTGGCAAACAGGCCGACCGTCACCACGCCCGGAATCTCGTTGACCACCGATTCCAGGCCCTTCGGATCGGCAATGCGCAGGCCGGTCACGTCGAGAATCACGTTGCCGTTATCGGTCTTGTAGATCTGGCCCTCCTTGGTCATGCGCAGGCGCGGCTGACCGCCCAGCGCAGCCAGTTGGCGGGCCACGGCGGCGCGCGCCATCGGCACCACTTCCACCGGCAACGGGAAAGCACCCATCGTCTCAACGAGCTTGCTGCCGTCAGCGATGCAAACGAACACGTTGGCCACCGAGGCAACAATCTTTTCACGCGTGAGCGCACCGCCGCCGCCCTTGATCATGGCGCCGGAAGCGTCGATCTCGTCGGCGCCATCCACGTACACGGGAATAGTATCGACCTCATTCAAATCGAGCACCGTGAAGCCGTGGCCCTGCAGGCGGCGAGTCGACGCCTCCGAGCTGGACACCGCGCCGGCGAACCGCGCCTTGTGCGGCGCCATCGCGTCGATGAACAGGTTGGCCGTCGAGCCGGTGCCGACACCCAGCACGGCGCCCTCGGGCACGTTGGCCAATACGTAGTCTGCGGCGGCCTGTGCCACCAACGCCTTCAGTTCATCCTGCGTCATCGCAAAAACTCGGTCGGGATCGGGAAACCCGGTAGTGTACCGGATCAATGCGATGGCCCTCGGCCGGCTGGCGGAGCCAAACCTGCGGAGTACAATCGATTCATCCCTCCATCTCCGGCGCAACGCTGGAACGTACTTCGGACTCGCTTCATGACTCAGCTCGATCAACTCAAGCAGTTCACCACCGTCGTCGCCGACACGGGCGATTTCCAGGCCATGCGGGCCTACGCGCCGCACGATGCGACGACCAATCCGTCGCTGATCCTCAAGGCCGTGCAGAAAGCCGAATACCGCCCGCTGCTGGAGCAAGCCGTGCGTGACGCCCGCAGCGATAGCGTGGAAGACATCATCGATGCCGTGCTCGTGGCATTCGGCTGCGAGATCCTGTCGATCATCCCGGGCCGCGTGTCGACTGAAGTCGATGCACGGCTGTCGTTCGACACCGAGGCGACGGTCGCCAAGGCCAAACATCTGATTGCGTTGTACGAAGCGCGGGGCGTGGCGCGCGAGCGCGTGCTGATCAAGATTGCGTCGACCTGGGAAGGCATCCGCGCGGCGGATCAGCTCCGTGCAGAAGGCATCCGCTGCAACATGACGCTGCTGTTCTCGCTGGCTCAAGCGGTGGCGTGCGCGGAAGCGGGCGTGCAGCTCATCTCACCCTTCGTCGGCCGCATCTACGATTGGTACAAAAAGGATGCCGGCGCCAACTGGGACCCGGTCGCGCAAGGCGGCGCGAACGATCCCGGCGTGCAGTCCGTCCTGCGCATCTACAACTACTATAAGAAGTTCGATTACCCGACCGAAGTGATGGGCGCGAGCTTCCGCAACATCTCGCAGATCGTCGAACTGGCCGGCTGCGACCTCTTGACCATCAGTCCCGATCTGCTCGCTCAGTTGCAACAGTCCGACGCACCCGTCGAACGCAAGCTTTCTCCTGACAACGCCAATGCGGCCAACATCGTGCGTCTACCGGCGGACGAGAAGTCGTTCCGCTGGCACATGAACGCCGATGCCATGGCTACCGAAAAGCTGGCCGAAGGCATCCGCCTCTTTGCAGCGGACGCGGTCAAATTGGAGGCATTGATTGAGCCGCTGCGCGTGGCGGCGTAAAAAGCGCTGGCCTTATCCCAGCATGGCGGGCAGGCACACGCCCGCCGGCTGATGAATCACCAGGTCGGCGGTTGCATCCAGCGCACTCGGCTCTGGATTCACAACGATCACCTTGGCGCCGTGGTCCTTTGCCAACCCCGGCAGCCCGGCCGCCGGATACACCATGCCGGACGTGCCAACAACGAGGCATACATCACACGTGTTTGCTGCCTCTTCAGCACGGTAGTTCGCGACCAGCGGCAGTTGCTCGCCAAACCACACCACGCCCGGGCGCAGCATCGCGCCACACGTCGCACAACGCGGCGGCCTGCCCGGCTCGGCGGTGGCGATATCGCATTTGCCACAGCCACCTAACCACTTGTTGGCAAACAGGTTGCCGTGCAGTTCGATCACGCCTTCGCTGCCGGCGCGCTGGTGCAAGCCATCGACGTTCTGCGTGACGAGCGTCACCGTCTTGCGCCTGGCCAGCGCTGCAATCGCAAGATGGGCTGGATTCGGCTGCGCCTGCAGCACGCGCTCGCGGCGCTCCTGATACCAGTCCCAGACCATGCGCGGGTGCTTGCGATACGCGGCCTCGGTGGCCATGTCTTCCGGGTTGAACCGTGACCACAGGCCGGTCAGTGCATCACGAAACGTCGGCACACCCGATTCGGCCGAGACGCCCGCGCCCGTGAGCACCATGATGTGCTGGGCCGCCTCGATCCAGGCGTGAGCCTGGGCCAGTGCAGCCGCATCGAACGCGGCCGAAGGTTCGATACTCATTACTTCTTGGCAGGTGCCGCCGCGCGTTGGCGTACCGCTTCGAACAGGCACACGCCACTGGCCACCGACACGTTCAGGCTTTCCACGCTGCCGGCCATCGGAATGCTGACCAGCGCGTCGCAGGTCTCACGCGTGAGCCGGCGCATGCCTTCGCCTTCGGCACCCATCACAATGGCGATGGGACCCTTGAAGTCTGCCTGATAGAGATCCTGCTCGGCTTCGTCCGCCGTGCCGATCACCCATACGCCGCGCTCCTGCAACTCGCGCAGCGTACGCGCCAGGTTGGTCACGGTGATGTATGGGACGGTTTCGGCAGCGCCACTGGCCACCTTGGCGACCGTCGTGTTGATCCCGACGCTACGGTCCTTCGGCGCAATCACGGCGTGCGCGCCAGCCGCATCGGCCACTCGCAGGCAAGCACCTAAGTTATGCGGATCGGTCACACCGTCGAGCACCAGCAGCAGCGGCGTGCCCTCGATGCCGTCGAGCAGTTCATCAAGATTGAGCGCCAGCGACAGCGACTCTGCCTTGGCAACCACGCCCTGGTGGCGATCAGTGCCGGCAATGCCGCGCAGGCGATCAGCGTCGGCGGGGATGAGGCGCACGCCCGCTGCTTCCGCCGCTTTCAGGAAATCCTGCATGCGGCGGTCGCGGCGGTTGGCCTCGAAGTAGATTTCGTCGATCGACTTGGCGCCGTGGCGCAGTCGGGCGGTAACGGCATGAAAGCCGATAAGGAGCTTGGACTTAGACATGGCGCGATTGTACCTGTCTGCCCTCACTCCTCGGCCGCTTTAACCGCTTTAACGCCCCTTCGTCTTGCGCGGGGCCTTGCCTGCGACCTTGCGCGGCGCAGCGGTCTTGGCGCCACCCTTGGGCTTGGTACCACGCGCCGTCTGCTTCTTGCGCGCAGGCTTGGCGTGGGCATGGCCCGGGGGCAGTGCACGGCTACCCGGCTCGAACACCGGCTGCTCTTCGATAACGCGATCGAGCGTCTCGTCGAACGACTCCTCTGGCTTGGCCGTACCGCCCAGCAATGCGGCCAACTGGCGCGGCTTCTTGCGTCCAACCGGCGGCGCCGGCGTCGCCCCGGCAGGCTGACGCGCGGCCGTCGCTTCTGGCGCGCCCGTCACCTTAGCCGGGCGCAACGCCTTGGTCGACGGCTCCTGGATCAGACGGAAATCCATCTTCCGGGCATCCAGATCGACGCGCAGCAACTGCACGCGCACGCGGTCGGTCAGGCGATAACGGATGCCCGTACGCTCTCCGCGCAGCTCGTTGCGCGCTTCGTCGTATTGGAAGTAATCGCTGCCCAGCTCGGTCACGTGTACCAGACCTTCCACGTACAGCTCGTCGAGTTGCACGAAGATCCCGAACGACGTAACCGCGCTGACGGTGCCCGAGAACTCGTTGCCGAGCTTGTCGCGCATGAAATAGCACTTGAGCCAGGCCTCGACGTCGCGCGAGGCTTCGTCCGCGCGACGCTCGTTGGCCGAGCAATGCACGCCTAGCTCATGCCAGATCGCTTCGACCTTCGCCTTGTTGACAACCGCCGCCGGCACGCCTTTCTCGGCTTCAGCCTGCAGACGACGCGCCTTGGGCGATAGCGCGCTGTTCAACTGCACGCCCGGTGCCAGCGCCGGCACATAACGCGTGCGATGCAGAATCGCCTTGATGGAGCGATGCACCAGCAAATCGGGGTAGCGGCGGATCGGGCTCGTGAAGTGCGCATACGCCGGATACGCCAGGCCAAAGTGACCGATGTTGTCCGGGCTGTAGACCGCCTGCTGCATCGAGCGCAGCAACATGGTCTGCAGCATCGGTGCATCAGGACGGGCGGCCACCTTTTCCATCAGTTCGGCGTAATCGGCGGCCTGCGGCTTGTCGCCACCGCCCAGCGTCAAGCCGCTGGTTTTCAGGAAGGCGCGCAGCGCCTGCAGCTTTTCCTCAGTCGGACCTGCATGGACGCGGTACAGCGCCGGGTGCTTGTACTTCTCCAGCATCTCGGCCGCGCAGACATTGGCCGTCAGCATGCACTCTTCGATCAGCCTGTGTGCATCGTTGCGGGTGCGCGGCAGGATCTGCTCGATCTTGCCCTGGGCGTTGCAGACGATATACGTCTCGGTGGTGTCGAAGTCGATCGCGCCACGCTCGCGGCGCGCCTTGAGCAGCGTCTGATACAGCTCGTACAGGTCCTGCAGATGCGGCACCAGCAGCGCGCGCTTGGCAGCCTCCGGGCCCTTCACATTGGACAGGATCGCCCAGACCTCGTTGTAGGTCAGACGCGCCTTCGAGTGCATCACCGCTGGGTAGAACTGATAGGCCTTGATCTCGCCCTTGGCCGTGATCACCGCATCGCAGACCATGCACAGGCGGTCCACTTCTGGGTTCAACGAGCACAAACCGTTGGAGAGCTTCTCCGGCAGCATCGGGATCACGCGGCGCGGAAAATAGACCGAAGTCGCTCGATCAATGGCGTCTGCATCGAGGGGATGCCCCGGGCGCACGTAGTGCGACACATCGGCAATCGCCACGATCAGGCGCCAGCCCTTGGTGCGGCCGATCTTGACGGGCTCGGCGTAGACGGCGTCATCGAAGTCGCGCGCGTCTTCGCCGTCGATGGTGACCAACGGTACGTCGCGCAAGTCGATGCGCCCCGCCAAATCGGCATCGCGAACGACGTCGGGCAGCGCCTCAGCTTCTCGCTGTGTCGGCTCGGAAAACTCGTGCGGCACGCCGTACTTGCGCACGGCGATTTCGATCTCCATGCCGGGGTCGTCAATCTCACCCAGCACCTCCACCACGCGGCCAATCGGTTGCACGTAGCGGTCCGGATATTCCAGGATCTCAACGCTCACCACTTGGCCAACCTTGGCCTTGCCCTGCCCCTTCGGCGCGATCAGGATGTCGCGGCCCAGGCGCTTGTCTTCCGGTGCCACGACGAGCGTGCCGCTTTCCGACAGCAACCTCCCGATGACGCGCTTGTTGGCCCGCTGCAGGATCTCGACGATCTGCCCTTCCGAACGCCCCCGGCGATCATAGCCGACGGTGCGCACCAGGGCGCGGTCGCCGTGCATGGCCTTCTGCATCTCCCGTTCGGGCAGGAAGATATCGGGCTCGCCGTCATCGCGTACAAAAAAGCCGAAGCCATCGCGATGGCCAATGACGCGGCCTTCGATGAAATTGGGCTGGTGCGCCAGTTCGTAATGCCCCTTGCGGTTGAGTTCGATCTGACCATCCCGCTCCATGGCGGTCAGACGCTTGATAAAGCCGTCATGCTCCTTGCGCGTGACCGACAGCGCCTTGGCAATATCGGTGGCAGACAGCGGAGACCCCGACGTGCGCAGCACACCGAGGATTTCCTCGCGGCTCGGGATCGGATAAGTCGGTTGATTCAATTTTTTCTTCTAGAGTGTTGACAGGATCGCTGGATCCCGTAATAATTACAGCTTCGGTACACGCACACCTGCCCAGGTGGCGGAATTGGTAGACGCACTAGTTTCAGGTACTAGCGGGTAACTCCGTGGAGGTTCGAGTCCTCTCCTGGGCACCAGAGTTTAGGAACGGCGCAACGCAAGTTGCGCCGTTTTTCTTTTCCACGACCGGATTATCGTTGTTCAGTAGCTGACGCGACATTCCGCGAAGGACGACGTGCATTGTGTCTTGGCTATCACGCCAGGGCGGAGCCGGATCACCGACCTCACCTGCCCCAGACGCTGGGTGGGCTCGAAGCGCAACGCATCCACGGAGACGCATCACGCTTCGATCAACCGCGCTGCTCGTATTGGACATATGCTGCAAAGCCAATCCGTACGCGGGTTTCGGGCTCACATTGCAGCCCGTGTCATCAGGTTACCGAAGTGGCACGCACGACGCAAGCCGCACACGCCACTCCATTCGCGCCTCGACGCAATCGACCAACGCCTCAGGCCGCCGACGCTTCGCCGTTGCCGGCCGAACGCGCCTTCCCGCGCTTGATCCACGCGGCCAGGTTGTGGGGGCGCAGCGTGTCGTACTCTTCGAACGGTTGATGGATCCACGGATTGGTTGCGAGATACTGGACAGCGTAATCCGGTTTGATTTTCGAGCATGCCTTGTGCCACAGCACAGCGGTACGCACGTCGGTCACGGCCGGATAGCGCTCCTTCAGGTGACGCCCCACACGCTCCAGCGTGACACCCGAATCCACCAGATCGTCCACAAGCAACACACGGCCCGACAGCTCGCCACGCGTCATCGTGATGTATTGGGCGATGTCGAGATCGCCCTGCTGCGTGCCAGCAGCTTCGCGATAGCTGCTGGTCGCCAGAATAGCCAACGGCAGGTCGTAGATGCGCGACAGCTGATCGCCAACGCGCAACCCGCCCCGCGCCAGGCACAGAATCTTGTCGAACTTCCAGCCAGACTCATGCACGATAAGCGCCAGGCGCTCGATCAGGCCGTGGTAGTCATCCCAGGACACCCATAGATGGGAGTCGTCGTTGATCGGCTGGTTCATGCTGTACCTCTTTGTATCGTGAATGCGGCGTGAGTTGCCGCTATCGTGTTCTATGGAAAACGGGCGCTCCATGCAAATTCGCCCGGCAAATCACCGGGCGAATCGGGGCGCAGCGCGTCAGTCCTTGTAGGGATGACGCAGCAGGATGGTCTCGTCGCGGTCGGGGCCGGTCGAGATCATGGCGATCGGAATACCCGCCACTTCTTCGACGCGCTTCAGGTAAGCCCGTGCGGTTTCGGGCAGCGCATCCCACTCCTTCAGGCCGAAGGTCGACGTGTTCCAGCCCGGGAATTCTTCGTAGATCGGCTGGCAACGCGCCACGGCATCGGAGCCGCGCGGCAGGATGTCGATTTGCTTGCCGTCGAGCATGTAGCCCACGCAAAGCTTGAGCGTTTCCAGGCCATCCAGCACATCGAGCTTGGTCATGCACAGGCCCGACACGCCGTTGATCTGGATCGCGCGACGCAGCGCGGCGGCATCCAGCCAGCCCGTGCGGCGCGGGCGGCCCGTGACCGAGCCGAATTCCTTGCCGACATTGGCCAGACGCACGCCGATCGGGTCTTGGCGCGCGGGATTGTCCGCGTCATACAGCTCGCTCGGGAACGGCCCCGAACCCACGCGCGTGCAATACGCCTTGGTGATGCCAAGAATGTAATGCAGTTGGCCCGGGCCGACGCCAGCCCCCGCAGCGGCATTGCCCGCCACGCAGTTGCTCGACGTCACGAACGGGTAGGTACCATGGTCGATATCGAGCAGCGTGCCTTGCGCGCCTTCGAACATCAGGTTCTTGCCGGCAGCGTTGGCGGCAAACAGCTCGGCCGACACGTCCGTGACCATCGGGGCGAGGCGGTCTGCATACGACAGCATTTCGTCGAGCGTCTGCTGGAAATCCAGCGCCGGGTGATTCAGGTACTGCGTCAGGACGAAATTGTGGAAATCCAGGTTTTCGCGCAGACGCTCGGCAAAGTAAGCCGGGTCGAACAGATCCTGTACGCGCAGCGCGCGGCGGGCTACCTTGTCTTCATATGCCGGGCCAATACCGCGGCCTGTGGTGCCGATCTTGGCGGCGCCGCGCTTGGCTTCGCGCGCCTTGTCGATGGCCACGTGGTACGGCAGGATCAGGTTGGTCGCTTCCGAAATGCGCAAGCGGTTCTGCACTTGCACGCCGGCCGTTTCCAACTCGTCGATTTCCTTGAACAGCGCCTCAGGCGACAGCACGACACCGTTGCCGATGTAGCACGCGACGCCGTCGCGCATGATGCCCGACGGGATCAGACGCAGAATCGTCTTCTTACCGCCGATGATGAGGGTATGGCCTGCGTTATGTCCGCCCTGGAAACGAACCACGCCTTGCGCATGATCGGTCAGCCAATCGACGATTTTCCCTTTACCTTCGTCACCCCACTGGGTGCCGATGACGACGACATTGCGTCCTTGGCTCACTGCTGGTGCGGACATGTTGAATTTGCAGATGGGTTAAAAACGTATTCTACCCTTGTTGCCAGGGGCTTCCCTGAAATTACCGGGTATTTACACAACGTTATGCAACAACTTCAGATCGAAGCGTTGCGGCGCTTGACGATCCAACGACCGCCCTCTTCGACGAGTTGCCGGTCGTAGGCGAATTCCTCCAGGTCTTCCGGGTGGCCCGGCAGCGACTGGATCACGATTTCGCCCGCAGCGCGCAGCGCGGCAATCGCCTCGCGCAGCTTGGCATCGCCCGACCATGGCGCATGGATGGCGGCGGCGCGCGCCTCAACCGGCGAGATACCGGCGACTTCGCGCAGGTCCAGTGAAAAGCCTGTTGCCGGCCGGGCGCGGCCAAACGCCTCCCCGACCTTGTCATACCGGCCGCCACGCGCCACGGCATTCGGCACACCGGCCACATAGGCAGCGAACATCACACCGCTGTGGTAGTGGTAGCCGCGCAGATCGGCCAGATCGATGTTGACGGTCGCTCCGCCTGCACGCTCGGCCAGCGTAGCCAAGTCGTCCAGCGCGCGGCCGATGGCAGGCAACGCCGGCAACTGCTTGCGCGCAAGCTCGAGCACGTCAATGCCGCCGTACAGCGCCGGCAACAGATTGATGGCGTCGCGCTGGGCCGCCGGAAGATCAGCCGTGATGGCACGCAAGGCGGGCACGTCCTTGGCGGCCAGCGCCGTGAAAAGTTCGTCCTGAATGCGTGCGGCAATCGGCGATTGCTCCAGCAACGCGGCCACCACGCCAACGTGACAGAGATCCAGACGCACATCGGCCAGACCCGCGGCCGACAGTGCGGCGAGCATCAGCTCCTGGATTTCCAGATCGGCTTCCAGCCCGGCGTGGCCATAGATTTCAGCACCGATCTGCAGCGGCTCGCGAGTGACGTGGAATCCACTCGGGCGCGTGTGCAATACCGAACCGGCGTAGCACAAGCGCGTCACGCCGGCGCGGTTCAGCAAGTGAGCATCGATGCGGGCGACTTGCGGTGTGATGTCGGCGCGCAGGCCGATGGTGCGACCGGAGAGTTGATCGACCAGCTTGAACGTCTTCAGATCGAGATCATGCCCCGTTCCAGAGAGCAGCGACTCAATGTATTCCAGCATCGGAGGCATGACGAGTTCGTAGCCGTAGGTGCGGAACAGGTCGAGCATGCGGCGACGCAACTCTTCAATCTTGCGTGCCTCGGAAGGCAGCACGTCAGCAATGGATTCGGGCAGCAACCAATTGGTCGGCATGGCGGTCTCGCTCTGGAGTCTTGGTACGGCAGAAATTCGTAAAAAGGCAGGAAATGCGCTAGCGACGCAGCAACCGCAGGAGGATCAGTCCGATCGCCATCGACACCAGGCCGATCACACGAAGCTTTTCATCGGGCAGCTGGGTCAGCGTCTGGAACGCGCGTCGCCAGGCGTGCGGCGCCACGAACGGCAAGATGCCCTCGAATACGAGCACCAGCGCGCACGCTGCTAGCAGAACGTTGGGGAGTGACTCTTCCATGGATGCGGTTGGCGAACGAACAAAACCCCGGCAAGCCGGGGTCTGTCCGCCTCAAATGATCAGCGACGCATTGTACTAGCGATGGCGCCCGGTCTGGGCAGCCGGTGCCGCCGCGGAGTTGCCGCCGTTCGGGCTGCGCATGTATTTGAAGAAATCGTTGTTCGGCTGCAGCACCAGCACGTCCTTCCGATCACGGAACGATGCGCGATAAGCTTCCATGGAGCGCCAGAATGCAGCGAACTGCGGATCGCGGCCGAACGCTTCGGCATAAATGTCAGCGGCGCGGGCATCGCCCTCACCCTTGATCTTCTGCGCATCGCGGTAGGCATCAGCCAGAACAACTTCGCGCTGACGATCAGCATCGGCGCGGATTTTTTCGCCCTCTGCGGCCCCGGTCGAACGCAGCTCGTTGGCCACGCGCTTCCGTTCGGCCTCCATGCGGCGGTACACCGATTCCGTTACGCTGGCCAGCAGATCGACACGCTTCAGGCGCACGTCAATGATGTCTACGCCGACGGACTTGCCATACTCCTGCACGCCTTTGAGGATGCTCTGCATCACGGCTTCACGATCGGTCGAGACCACATCGGACACTGTGCGGCGTGCAAACTCATCGCGGGCGATAGAGTTGATCTTCTGCGTCATGCTGTCCTGCGCAAGGCGGTTATCGCCTTTGAAGCTCACGTAGAAGAGACGCGGATCGGACACGCGCCACTTCACGAACCAGTCGACCAGCAGGTTCTTCTTCTCCGCCGTGATGAAACGATCGGCGCCGGCGACATCGATGGTCTGCAGGCGCTTATCCATGAACACCACGTTCTGTAGCGGCGGCGGAAGCTTGAAGTGCAGCCCCGGCTCCTTGATGACCTGCTTGATCTCACCAAAGGCGAACACCACGGCATACTGCCGCTGATCCACCACGAACACCACCGACGAGAACACCGCCAGGGCAATGACCAGCGCCACGAAGGCAGAAATCAGACGATTCATAATGCCCTCCTGTTAGCGCGAATCGCGGTCACGGTTGCGCAGTGCTTCGCGCGAGCGCGAGTCTGCGTCATTGGCCGGTGACGGATTGGAGGGAGTCGGTACGCCCTGCGCAGAACCGCTGTCCTGCGCTGAGGCGCCAGGCGCCGCTGCCGGGCGGGAGGTGTCGCCCTGCGTTTGCGCGATCAGCTTGTCCAGCGGCAAATACAAGAGGCTGCCATTGCTCTGGTCGACCAAGACTTTCGTCGAATTGGCGTAAATGTCTTGCATGGTTTCCAGATAAATGCGGTCGCGCGTAACCTGCGGCGCCTTTGCGTACTCGCGCTGCACCGAGGCAAAGCGGGCCGCGTCACCTTCTGCACGAGCGATGACGCGTGCCTTGTAGCCTTGCGCCTCTTCACCCAGACGGGCTGCCGTACCTTTGGCACGCGGCACCACGTCGTTGGCATAAGCCTGCCCCTCGGAGATGGCTCGCTCGCGGTCCTGGCCCGCCTTGGTCACATCATCGAACGCGGCCTGCACCTGCTCCGGCGGCTGCACGCTCTGCACGTTGACGCTGAGGATGCGGATGCCGGTCTTGTAAGCCGACAGGATGCGTTGAATCGATTCCGCGAGATTGCGGCCAACCGCATCTCGACCTTCGTACAGCACCGCATCCATCTTGTTGCGACCGACGATCTCGCGCACCGACGTCTCGGCCGCCTGTGTCACCAATTCTTCATCGCCGCCGCGGTCCGTACGGTTGTAGAACAAGTAATCGACCGGATTGGCAATGTTGTACTGGACCGAGAAGCGCACGTCGACGATATTCTCGTCCTGCGTGAGCATCGAGGAATCTTTCAGGTTCGTGTCCTTGATCTGGGTCGTCCGACCGATTTCAAGCGTGCGCACACCTGACAGGTTCACGATTTCGTGCGATTCGACCGGATACGGCAGACGCCAGTTGATACCCGGCGTTGCAAGGTACTTGAAACGGCCGAACTGCAGGATCACGCCCGTCTGGCCTTCCTGCACGATAAAGAAACCGCTGGCCAGCCACAGGCCCACGAGCACTGCTAGCAGGACGCCGACACCCAAGCCAGAGCCACCGCGGCCGTTACCCGGACGCAGCGGCGTGGGGCCGTCGCTACCGTTACCGCTGTCCTTGCGGCCGAACAGGTTGTTCAGGCGGCGATTGAAGTCGCGCCACAACTCGTCAAGGTCGGGCGGGCCATCCTGGGGCGGCTTGCTTTGACGCTTTGGTTCGTCTTTGTCTTCGCGCTCGGCGTTGTTGTCATCGCCGCGACCCCAGCGCGGATCGTTCAGCGAAAGCAGCACACGCAAGCGGTGCCACAAACCTCGCGCCGGACGCGGCGAGGCCATGGAAGAAGACTGGGTCGAAATCTCGGGCATGAGCGGTCGGGCTTGTCCTGATTGTCTGACTATGGAGAAGTAACGGGCCATTCTATCAGCCCTCTTCGTCACCTTTGGCGGAAGAACCGCTGCTCGGCAAGCTTTGCGACAGTTCGTCACGGTGGGCCGGCGGCGAATCACGGCGGGTGTCGAAGCGCGGATCGAAATCGCCGCCATGCGACGCGGGGTGCTCACGCAGGCGGATTGCGGTCTCGACCAGCGCCTCGCGCAAGAGATCAAGCCCAGTGCCCTCGATGGCAGAGACGAACACGCGCCGCACGGCCCCAGTTTCGTCGCGCTCGATACGCGGACCAGCGACACGCAGCTCCTCCGCCGCGTCGATCTTGTTCATCACCAAAATTTGCGGGATGCCGCTGGCGTCGATTTCATCCAGCACGCGATCGACCTGCTCCATCTGCTCGTGCTTGACGGTGCTCGCGGCATCCACCACATGAAGCAGCACGTCGGCGTGCACGGTTTCTTCCAACGTGGCCCGGAATGCCGCCACCAGCTGCGTGGGCAAATCGCGGATAAAACCCACCGTATCCGACAGCACCACATTGCCCAAACCTTCGAGATACAGCCGGCGCGAGGTGGTGTCCAGCGTGGCGAACAGCTGATTGGCAGCGTACGCGCGTGCCTTGGTCAGCGCATTGAATAGTGTCGATTTGCCGGCGTTGGTATAACCGACCAGCGAGACAGAAAAAGCGTCGTTGCGGCTGCGCGCACGGCGCTGCGTGTCATGCTGACGCTGGAGTTTGTCCAATTCGGACGACAGACGCTTGGCACGCTCATCCAGCATCCGGCGGTCCAGTTCCAGCTGACGCTCGCCCGGGCCGCCGCGCAGGCCGACACCGCCCTTTTGACGCTCCAAGTGGCTCCATGCCCGGACCAGACGGGCAGCCTGGTACCGCACGCGTGCAAGCTCGACCTGCACCTTGCCGACGTGGCTCTGCGCGCGCTGGCTGAAGATGTCGAGGATGAGGCCGGTCCGGTCCACCACGTGGCGCCCGAAAAAGCGCTCGAGGTTACGCTGCTGAGCGGGGCTGAGCGCGTGATTGAAGATGACGATCTCCGCGTCTTCCTCATCTGCGGCGATCTTCACCTCTTCGGCCTTGCCAGCACCGATGAACAACGCAGCGTCGGGCCTGGAACGCTTGCCCGTGACCGCGCGCACCGGTTCAGAACCGGCCGCGGAGGCCAGCAGCGCCAGTTCGCTCAAACTTTCCTGAAAATCGTGTTTACCGAAATCGACGGCGACCAAAATGGCGCGCGTCGGCTCCGAGCTGGAGGTGGGATGGGATGCCAAACGGGGGAATAGAGAAGGGAGAAACGGGGTGGGTGCGTCCCGCCGCGCGGAGGGCGGCGGGAGCGAGGCAGAATCAGGCGTCAGGCGCTTCGTCCACGCGGAAATTCACGGCACGTGCCGGCACCACGGTGGAGATTGCGTGCTTGTACACCATCTGCGTCACGGTGTTACGCAGCAGCACGACGTACTGGTCGAACGACTCGATGTTGCCTTGCAGCTTGATACCGTTGACGAGGTAGATCGACACCGGCACATGCTCCTTGCGCAGCGCATTCAGAAACGGGTCTTGTAGCAATTGCCCTTTGTTGCTCATGGCACACTCCAGATTTATAGGTTTAGTGATGGGTTATGGGGCTCGGAAGCCCGGGTTCAAGCAGGCGACGCAAAAAAAGTTCGTCAAAAGAGTCGGCCAGACGCGTCCAAATGACGCCAATGGCGCCCGAATTAGCAGACACCAAGCGCCATGTCTCGAGAATTTAGCCTTAGAAATCAGGGAAAGCAAACGGAAAACCGATGACCCCGCCATATGAAATGGCTCGGCCTTTTTGGTCATCCTCCGTTCGACTGCCCCGCGTCACACGCTCCCGCCGTCGAGCACCGCCCGCGCGGCGCTCAGTCGTTCGATTGGGAGTACGGGTTTTTGTTCGTACGAAATTCGATCCGCAGCGGTGTGCCCTTCAGTTGGAAGGCCTCGCGGAAACGCCCCTCCAAGTAGCGGCGATAGGTCTCGGGAATATTCGACAGCGCATTGCCGTGAATCACCACGATCGGCGGGTTGGAACCGCCCTGGTGCGCGTAGCGCAGCTTGGGGCGTGAAACGCCTGCGCGTCGCGGCTGCTGGTACTCGACCGCCTCCATCAGCACGCGCGTGAGCTTCGGCGTGGGCAGCTTGACCATGGCGGCAGCATAGGCGGCGTCCACGGACTTCATCAGCGCGCCAATGCCAGTGCGCTCCTTGGCGGAAATGTAATGCACGTTGGCGAACGACAGGAACTGAAGCTTGCGCTCCATATCGTGCTTGATGCGATCGCGGGCATGCCCGGTCAGGCCATCCCACTTGTTCACACCGATTACCAGCGCGCGGCCGGATTCGACGATGAAGCCGGCGATATGCGCGTCCTGATCGGAAATATCCTGCTGCGCATCGAGGATCAGCACGACCACGTTGGCATCTGCAATGGATTGCAGCGTCTTCACCACCGAGAACTTCTCAATCGCCTCGAACACCTTGCCACGCTTGCGCAAGCCCGCCGTATCGATAAGCGTGTAAGGTTTGCCGTTACGCTCGAAGTCCACGTAGATGGCATCGCGCGTCGTGCCCGGCATGTCGAACGCGATCACGCGCTCTTCGCCGATCAGGGCGTTCACCAGCGTCGACTTGCCCACGTTCGGACGGCCAACGATGGCGATACGGGTACCGTGGTCGTGCGCGTCGGCTGCCTCGGCAAGCTCGGGGCGCTCGGCAAATGCCAAGTCGAGCGCCTCCGCCACCAAATCATTGACTCCGTCGCCGTGCGCGGCCGATATGGCAGCCGGATCGCCCAAACCAAGCTCGTAGAAATCGCTGGCGACGGCGGTGTAGCGCATGCCCTCGGCCTTGTTGACGGCGAGCAGGATGCGGCGCCCGGTTTTGCGCAGGTAATCGGCGATCACGCGATCCTGCGGCGCCAGTCCCAGGCGGCCATCGACGATGAAGATCACGACATCGGCTTCAACCACGGCCTGGCGCGTCTGCTTGGCCATCTCAGCCACGATGCCTTCCTTGGCAACGGGTTCGAAGCCGCCGGTATCGATGGCGATGAACGGACGGTCGCCGACCCGGCCTTCGCCGTAGTGGCGATCGCGCGTCAGGCCCGGAATATCCGCAACCAACGCGTCACGCGAGCGCGTCAGACGGTTGAAGAGGGTCGATTTGCCGACATTCGGCCGCCCTACAAGGGCAATGACTGGTTTCATGCTTGTGTGCCGCACGCGAATAGCGCCACGGCAAATTCTGATTGTTGCAACTGCGGTTGGCATCTGCACGGCTGAATGCCTGGTGACACAGATGCAAGACGCCCGCGGAGTACGCGGGCGCAAGTTCGAGGCGGCTCAGCCGCCCCGATGTGATGTGTGTGCCGCCGCAAACCACCCGGCCGCGGCCGCGAATGTTACTTCGGCAGATAGCCGTAGACACCGCCGCCGCGGGTTTGGACGACGAGTGTCTGGCCGACCACCACAGGTGCTGCGCCAATGGCGCTGCCGTCGGTTTTCACGCGCGCGACGAACTTGCCATCATCGCGCGACAGGAAATGCAGCCAACCTTCGGAATCGCCCACGATGACCGCACGGCCAAACGCCAGCGGCGTACCGAGGTCGCGCCATAGCAGCGCGTCGTTTTTCCAGAGGTCGGCACCGTTTTGTGCGTTAAAGCCGTAGACAACCGACTTCTCGTCAGCGGCGAACAACCCGCCATCATCTTGCGTCACGCCGGTCGGCGACGAGAAATCACGACCCCAGCGCGGGGCGCCAGTGCTCATATCAAAACACGCCACGCGACCTTGGAAACTGGCTGCGCAGACTTGCGAACCGTTGACCGACGGCGCACCGGTCACATCGTTCAGCCGCTCGATTTCCGATACGCCACGCGGATACGACACGGCAGCTTCCCAGCGCAGCGCGCCATTGCTGGCCGACAGCGCACCCAGCTTGCCACCGGCAAACCCCAGGATGATGTTATCGCCGGCAAAAATCATCGGCAGACTGCTGCGCAGGTTCAGCGCCGAGGGAGAACGCTGATAGATCCACTTGCGTTCGCCGTTGCTGGGGTCCAGACCCAGGACGCGACCATCCGTCGTGCGGACGATCACCAATCCCTGCCCAACCAGCGGCGCCGTCAGGACTTCACCGTTAACGGCGACCTTCCACTTCTGCGCGCCCTTTTCGTCGAAAGCGATGACCGCGCCCTTCTCACCCGCCACCGCGGTCAGGGTGCCGTCGCTGCCGGGGCCAGTGGTCAGGTCCACGTCCGCCTTGCCTTGCCAGACCGTGCGGCCGGTCGCGCCATCCAGGGCGGTCACAGTACCGCCGGCGGCCGACACGTAGACGTTGTTGCCCGCCACCGCCGGCTGCATCACGTAGCGGCCGCTCTTGCCGACGCTGACGCTCCACACCTGACGCACTGCCAGCACTTGCTGAACCTCCATCAGCTTGGCCGGCTCATGCTTGTTCTTGCTGCTGAACAGCGAGCAACCGCCAAGGACAGCCGTCGCTGCCAGTGCCAGCACTGCCACGCGCGCCGCCTGTGCAATACCGCGCGCGACACCACCCTGCTCAAGTGCGTGAATCATGAAATCGGGATCCTTTTGTTATGCGTTGAACTGCACGAGGGTGCGCCAATCAGGCGCCGCCCAGGGCATCCAGCTTGAACTGCACGATCTGGCGCGCCGAAGCGTCAGCCGGACCGAACTTTTCCAACGCCAGCTTGTAGGCAGCGCGGGCTTCTTCGTTCTTGTTCTGCGCGGCCAGCAGATCGCCGCGACGATCGGCGTAAAGCCCGGCGAACGCCGGCGCAACGTCGCCGGAGACTAGCGCGATGCCCTGATCGTAGGCTTTCTCATCGAGCAGAAGGCCAGCCAGGCGCAGCTTGGCGAGCGCCTTGTATTCGTCGTCGCGCGCATGATCAACCGTCCATTGCAGCTGCGCCTTGGCGCTGGCCACATCGTTGGCTTCGTACAGCGCCTTGGCTGCGGCCAGCGCGGTCATCTGCGCGTAAGCCGTGCCGCCGAACTTGTCTTCCATGTCAGTGGCGGCGCGCTTGATCTTCTCAGCATCCTTGCCATCAACGGCCTTCTGTACCTGCTCGTACAGCACGGACGCTTCGCCGGCCTGCTTGCGCTGCCAGTTCTTCCAGCCAAACCAACCGGCCACAGCCAGCAGCACCACGATGGCGACCCATGTGACTACGTTGCCGTTATCACGCCACCAGTGCTTGAGGCTCTCAATTTGTTCCTGTTCTTCGAGATCGTAGGCCATGCTTTGCAGAGCTTGAATATTGGGAGTGAATCGCGGTTGTTCGCTGCCGAGGTCAGCTGCCCGCTGTTAGTCGTTATTGGCCACCAGGGCGTCGATCAGGCGGTCGACCAGCTGGTCCGACGGCACGGTCTGCTGGGCATCCGCGGCCGGATCACCACGCAGCGGCTTGATCTGCGCAACACCTTGGGTGACTTCATCGTCGCCAATGATAACCGCATAGGATGCGCCACTTGCGTCAGCGCGCTTGAACTGCGACTTGAAGCTACCGTTGCGCCCTTCCGGCGAGGCGTGAAGGATGACGTCGAGGCCAGCGTCGCGGAGTCGCTCTGCAGCGATCAGCGCCTGAACCTGCGCCTCATCGCCCTGATGGACGATGTAGACGTCGCAGCCCTGCGCTTCTGGCTCAAGCTTTTCTTCGCGCAGCAGCTCGATGATGCGCTCGACGCCCATCGCCCAGCCGCACGCGGGGGCCGGCTTGCCGCCGATCTGCTCAATCAGCGGATCGTAGCGGCCGCCGCCCGCCACGGTGCCTTGGGCGCCCAGCTTGTCCGTCGTCCACTCGAAGACGGTGAGGTTGTAGTAATCCAGCCCCCGCACCAGACGCGGATTGATGGTGAATGGAATGTTGTTCGCCTTCAGCAACTTCTGCACGCCTTCGAAGTGCGCGCGCGATTCGTCGCCCAGGTAGTCGATCAGCTTGGGCGCGCCTGCCGCCATGTCCTGCAGCGCCGGGTTCTTGGTGTCGAGCACGCGCAGCGGATTGCTGTACAGGCGGCGCTTGCCGTCCTCATCCAGAATGTCCTGGAAGCCTTCCAGATATTTGATGAGATCGGCGCGGTGTGCAGCGCGCTCATCCGCCTGACCGAGCGAGTTCAGCTCCAGCTTAAGGCCGACCAGGCCGAGGTCGTCCCACAGCCGCTGGCACATCAGGATGACTTCTGCGTCGATGTCGGGGCCAGCAAAGCCGAGCGCTTCCACGCCCACCTGATGGAACTGGCGATAGCGTCCACGCTGCGGACGCTCGTGGCGGAACATCGGGCCGGTGTACCACAGGCGCTTCGGACCGTCGTACAGCAGGTTGTGCTCGATCACGGCGCGCACGGCGGCAGCGGTGCCTTCCGGGCGCATGGTCAGCTGCTCGCCGTTCAACGCATCGGTAAAGGTGTACATCTCTTTCTCGACGATGTCCGTCACCTCGCCAATGCCACGCACAAACAATTGCGTCTGCTCTACGATCGGCGTGCGAATCTGCTGGTAGCCATAGGCGCGCAGCATGCTGCGCACGGCGTTATCAAAGTGCTCCCACAGCGGGGCGTCAGCAGGCAGCAAGTCGTTCATGCCTTTGACGCCAGCGATCTTCTGCACGCGTTGTTTTTGTGTATCGCTCATGATGTCACGTTGAAAGCCGGCTTCTCGCATCTACCTTCATGCAAGGCCGGCCGGTCGTTTCGTGCTTCGGCTTTGGATTCCGAAGCCTGATGTCGCTTTAGACCGCCGCCGGAGTCTGTGCGCCGTAATGCGTCCGCACGTACTCGTCGACGATCGCCTGGAATTCTTCTGTGATGCGCTCGCCGCGCAACGTTTTCACCTTCACGCCATCAACGAAAACCGGCGCCGCCGGCGACTCGCCCGTGCCTGGCAGCGAAATGCCGATATTGGCGTGCTTGCTCTCTCCGGGGCCGTTGACGATGCAGCCCATCACGGCCACATTCATCTCTTCGACGCCGGGGTACTGCTCCTTCCACACCGGCATCTGCTCGCGCAAATACGACTGGATGCGCGCCGCGAGTTCCTGGAACACCGTGCTGGTCGTGCGCCCACAACCCGGGCACGCGATCACCATGGGCGTGAAATTGCGCAGGCCCATGGTCTGCAGAATCTCTTGCGCGACGATGACTTCCTTCTCGCGCGGCGCACCCGGTTCCGGCGTGAGCGAAATGCGGATCGTGTCGCCGATGCCTTCCTGCAGCAGCACTGACAACGCCGCCGTGGAAGCGACGATACCCTTGCTCCCCATGCCGGCCTCGGTCAGGCCCAGGTGCAGCGCGTAATTGCAGCGACGCGCCAGCTCGCGGTACACAGCAATCAGATCCTGCACCGCCGACACCTTGCACGACAGGATGATCTGGCTGCCTGGCAAGCCCAGTTCTTCAGCCTTCTGCGCGGACTGGATCGCGGAGGTGATCAGCGCCTCGACCATCACGGCGCGGGCATCCCAGGGGGTTGCACGTTGCGCGTTCTCGTCCATGATGCGCGCAAGCAGATCTTGGTCAAGGCTGCCCCAGTTCACCCCGATACGCACCGGCTTGTCGTAGCGGCAGGCGATCTCGATCATCTGCGCAAACTGCGTGTCGCGCTTGGCACCTTGCCCGACGTTGCCCGGGTTGATCCGGTACTTGGATAGCGCCTGCGCGCACTCCGGATAGTCCTGCAGCAGCTTGTGGCCGTTGTAATGGAAATCGCCGACCAGCGGCACATCCACACCCATGCGGTCGAGCTGCTCTCGGATGGCCGGCACCGCGGCCGCAGCAGCCGGGGTATCCACTGTGATGCGCACCAACTCAGAGCCCGCTCGCGCCAGTTCCTTTACCTGGATTGCGGTACCGATGGCGTCCGACGTGTCGGTATTCGTCATCGATTGCACGCAGACCGGCGCGTCGCCACCGACGTGCACAACACGATCACCCCAGCGGATTTGCGCGGCGCGCGAGTTCCGGCGCGGCAGCGGGCCCACCAAGGCTGGAGCGCAATCGAGAGGTGTGGAGATTTCCATGATCAGACAGGGCGCACTGCCTACAGGCACCGCGCCAATTACAAGACGGTTCAGGGCAACGTGGCCCGCGCCACGCGATTGCGGGCGTACTTCTGCAGATCGACGGTCGCGCCACCCACGGCCAGCGATTCAACGGCTTCTGCATTGCCGAAGACGACCTTGAACGGTGGCGTGCCGGTCAGATCACGCGCGTCGCCTTCCTTCGAAATGCCGCTGGCGAGCGTCTTGCCGGTCTTGTCCTTGATCTCGTACCAGGACGAACCGGAGAAGCGCACCGAGACCGAACCGCCGCCCGATTCAGCCGGCTTGGCAGCTTCTGTCGGCAGAGCAGCGGCCGGACCCTCGACGTTGATGACAGCCGGCTTGCCACCCGCAGCCGCTACGGCGGGCGCCGGAACGGCACCGTTGTCTGAACGCGGCAGCGTAGGCGGCGGCGCCAACGGCGCAGTCACCACACCCGAGGCCGGAGCGGCCGGTCTAACAGGCGTCAGCGGTGTCGGCATCGAAGCGGCCGGCGTCTCGGACGGAGCCTGCTCAGTTGCTGGAGCCACTTGCGCGGGCGCGGTTTGCTCCGCAGCCGGCGCCTCCTTCGCGGTGGATTCGGTGTTCTGCGTCGCTGCCGTTTGCGTGGCGAACCATTGCTTCAGACGGTCCATACCGGCCAGCGCACCGGCCGCCACAATCACCGCAACTAGCGCACCAATCAGCCAGCGGCCATTGCCGCCGCGACGCTTGGCGAAACTCGGCTTGTCCGAAAACGATTCACCCAGCCCGCCCTCGGGACGCAAGCCGATGTTGGTGATCGGCGCACGCGCGTTCAAACGCGCAAGCTGGTCATCGACATCGACCTGCAGGGCGCGCGCATAGGCGCGGATGAGGCCCTTGGTGAACGTCATGTCAGGCAACGCACTGACATCCGCCGATTCCACCGCCAACAACTTGCCCGGCGCCACCTTCAGGCGCGTGGCCAGATCGTCGACAGTCAGCCGTTGACGCTCACGGCCGGCACGCAGGCGTTCGGCAATCTCGCGCAGCGCATCGTCGCGCTCCGACGAAGGGGCGGCAGGCGGATTCGAGACAGGCGCCGCGCCATGAGAAAAATCGGCAGCGCTTGCCACGTCGCGGTCAGTCATCCCAGGCTCCTCGTTCGAATGCCGCCTCTTCGGGCGCATTGGGGAAGCGGCGCTGCAATTGCGCGCTCCATGCGTTCTGCTGCGAAGTGTCGCCGAGGCGCCGCGCGATGCGCGCGCCCAGCCATAGGCTTTCTGCCGTCGGATTGCCGCGGCCATTCACACGCTCGATAAACGGCATGGCACGCGAATATTCGCGGCGTTTGTAGTACAGCTGCGCCAATGTCAGGTTGGTCAGCGAATTGTTTGCGTCGATGTAGGTAGCGCGCGTCAGGCTCTTCTCCGCGCCCTCCAGATCGCCCTGACGCATCTGGCAAACGCCCAGGTTCGTCCACGGTTTGGCGGGGCTGCCGGCGGCCGGCGCCTCAATGGCCTGGCGCAGCATCGCCATGCCTTGATCCGGCTTGCCGCCTTGCGAGCACAGGAACCAGCCGTAGTTGTTCAGCAGGTCTCCATCTTGCGGCGTTGCCGCCAGAGCGCTGCGAAAACTCTCATCCGCCTGCTCGCGTTGGCCCAGGTTCATGTAAGCCAGCGCGCGAATGTGATACGCGTTCGGGACGCTCGGATCGATCGCGATGGCATTCTTGATTTCCTCAAGCGCTGTCGCACTCTGGCCGGCTTCCAGGTATTGCGTCGCGAGTTGCAATCGGATCGCCGCCCGACGACCGACGTCGGCCTTTTGTTCGGGGACGGTTGTCACTTCTCGTGTCTGAGTCTGGACCGGCGGCGACAATGCGCACCCGGCGGCTGCCAGCATAAAGACCAGACTGACAGCAGTCGACCAACGCTTCATGCGGTACCCATGCGGTGAGTGGAGTCGGCCCCGACCACCGGGATCTCGACGATCTTGCCGAACTTCCCGCGCTCGGCCAGGCGTGTGCGATCTTTGACCTCACCGGCGAGCTGACCGCAAGCCGCATCGATGTCATCGCCCCGCGTCTTGCGGATGGTGGTGACGATGCCGGCATCCAGCAGCACTTGCGAGAAGCGGCGGATCTGCTCATTGTTCGAGCGCTTCAAGCCCGATTCCGGAAACGGGTTGAAGGGGATCAGGTTGAACTTGCACGGCACGTCGGCCACGACGCGCAGCAGTTCACGGGCATGCTCGACGGTGTCATTGACACCATCCAGCATGCAGTATTCAAAGGTGATGAAATCGCGCGGCGCGAACTCGAGATAGCGGCGGCAAGCAGCCATCAGTTCGGCCAGCGGGTACTTCTTGTTGAGCGGCACGAGCACGTCACGCAGCGCATCATTGGATGCATGCAGCGACACGGCAAGTGCCACAGGCACATCGCGCGCAAGACGGTCCATCATCGGCACGACGCCGGAGGTGGATACCGTTACGCGACGGCGTGAAAGGCCATACGCGTTGTCGTCCAGCATCAGCGCCAGAGCGGGCACCACGGCGTCGTAATTCAGCAGCGGCTCGCCCATGCCCATCATGACCACATTGGTGATGACGCGGTCGTCTTTCGGACCACGGCCGAGCTGTTTGCGCATAGCGAATTCCGCCATCCAGAGCTGACCGATGATCTCGCCAGTGCTCAGATTGCGCGAGAAACCCTGCTTGCCGGTCGAACAGAACCGGCAGTTGACGGCACACCCCGCCTGAGACGATACGCACAACGTGCCGCGCGTCTCTTCGGGGATGTAGACCGTCTCGACGGCATTGCCCTGCCCCACGTCGACCAGCCACTTGCGCGTGCCATCCGACGAAAGGTGATCGGTAATGACCGCCGGCGCCTGGATGTTGGCGCGGGTCGCAAGCTTTTCGCGCAGCGACTTGGCGAGATCGGTCATCTCGCCAAAATCGGACGCGCCCGACTGATGAATCCAGCGCTGCAACTGCTTGGCGCGAAACGACTTCTCACCCAGGCTCTCGCAGTACGCGAGAAGGCCGTGTGCGTCGAAATCGAGGAGATTCACCACATCGCTCATGACTTGCAACCCGAAACCACAACCCCAGTCTAGTGTTGACGCTTAGCGGCTGTAAATGTTCAGGCCCGGGAAGAAGAAGGCTACTTCCACGGCAGCCGTTTCAGCTGCGTCCGAACCATGCACGGCGTTGGCGTCGATGCTGTCAGCGAAGTCGGCGCGGATCGTGCCCTTCTCAGCCTTCTTCGGATCGGTTGCGCCCATCAGGTCACGGTTCTTGGCGATTGCGTTTTCGCCTTCCAGCGCCTGCACCATCACCGGGCCCGAGATCATGAAGTCCACCAGGTCCTTGAAGAACGGGCGCTCCTTGTGCACAGCGTAGAACTGTTCGGCTTCAGCGCGCGACAGGTGGATCATCTTGGCTGCGACGATCTTCAGGCCGGCACCTTCGAAGCGGGCGTAGATCTGGCCGATGACATTCTTGGCCACGGCATCCGGTTTGATAATCGACAAAGTGCGTTCGAGCGCCATCAAAAACTCCAAAAAATGAAGGTGTTACGTGAAAGATAAACGTTAGATTCTAACACGGGAGGCAACCGGATTGGATGTCAAGCGGTGCAACCGGATGTGACGCGCGGTGGCCGCGGCGGGAGGCGGCACAGTCACTTCCCGCCGAGCAGCCTTCCAGCCCGATGAACACGGCTTAGCATCCCCTTATCGAGAGCACGAAAAGTCACGTCCGAAGGGCATTTTCCGTCCCGATTGCCCTCCCGCCGCCGGAACCGCGTGGCATGCTGGCCCTCCAAGCAAAGGACGATGCGGCTTGCAAAAGCCAACTTTGGATGCCACATTCGCTGTGTCGTCACATTGTCTGCAATGTCATTCACCCAAGGAGTTCGCATGGACAACCAACTCAACACGTACGGTTTTGGCGCTTCCGGCACCGCCGGCGCGTTGGCCGTCCGCAACCGTGTGCTGCGCAATACCTATTGGCTGCTCGCGCTTTCCATGATCCCCACCATCCTCGGCGCGTGGATTGGCGTCGCCACCGAATTCAACCTGATGGGGCGTAACCCGCTGATGGGTTTCGTCATCTTCATGGCAGTGGCCTTTGGCTTCTTCTACGCCATTGAGCGCTTCAAGAACAGCGGCCTGGGCGTGGCGCTGCTGCTCGGCTTCACGTTCTTCATGGGGCTGATGCTGTCGCGGCTGATCGGCATGATTCTGGGCTTCTCGAACGGTGCGTCGCTCGTCATGACGGCGTTCGGCGGCACGGCGATCATCTTCGGTGTGATGGCGACGGTCGCCACGGTCAGCAAGCGCGATTTCTCGGGCCTGGGTAAGTGGCTGTTCATGGGCGTGCTGGTGCTGATCGTTGGCTCGGTGGCCAATATCTGGCTGCAATTGCCGGCGATGATGCTGACGATCTCGGTGCTGGCCATCGCGATCTTCTCTGCCTACATCCTGTTCGACGTACAGCGCATCGTGAACGGCGGCGAGACCAACTACGTGACCGCCACCCTGGCGATCTACCTCGACGTCTACAACATCTTCACGAACCTGCTGGCGATCCTGGGCATCTTCGGCGGGAATCGTAACTAAGCACGCACAGCACGCTGGCAACAGCGCAGCGAAAAAAAAACCGGCGCCTGGTGCGCCGGTTTTTCTTTGTCCGTGAGACGCGGAATCGCTCAGATCAGTCGCGCTCGAACACCGCCATCGACTCGACATGCGACGTGTGCGGGAACATGTTCACCACGCCCGCACCCGCCAGTCGGTAGCCTGCCTCGTGCACCAGCAAGCCCGCGTCGCGCGCCAACGTCGCAGGATTGCACGACACATAGACGATGCGCTTCGGCAGCAAATCCGCCTCCTCACCGCCGCGCTGCGACAGCTCGGCCAGCGCCTTCGACACAGCCAGTGCGCCTTCGCGCGGCGGATCGACCAGCCAGCGATCAAACTTGCCCAACGCGGCGATATCGTCAGCAGTCACTTCAAACAGGTTGCGACAAGCGAACTTCGTCTTCGCGTCCAAGCCGTTGTGCTGCGCGTTGGCGAGCGCACGCGTGGTCAACGCCTCGCTGCCTTCAATGCCCATGACTTCGCGCGCACGCGTTGCCATCGGCAGCGTGAAATTGCCGATACCGCAGAACAGGTCGAGCAGCCGATCGCCCGGCTGCGCGTCGAGCAGTTTCAGCGCGCGCGACATCAGCACCCGGTTGATCTGGTGATTGACCTGCGTGAAATCCGTCGGCTTGAACGGCATGGTGATGCCGAACTCGGGCAACGTGTACGTCAGCGTGCGATCGAGCGGATAGAACGGATAGACCGTATCCGGGCCCTTCGGCTGCAGCCAGAACTGGATGTTGTGATGATCGGCGAAAGCACGCAGCTCCGCCTCATCCTCAGCGGTAATCGGCTCTAGGTTGCGCAACACCAGCGCGGTTACATCCTGGCCGACCGCCAGTTCGATCTGCGGCATACGTTGTACGATCGACAGGCGGCCCACCAATTCGCGCAACGGAACCAGCAGCGCGGACACGTGCGGCGGCAACACCTCGCACGACGTCATGTCCGCCACATAGCTGCTCTTGCGCTCGTGAAAACCCACCAGTACGCCGCCTTTGGCGGCAACATGGCGCACGGTCAAACGCGCGCGATAGCGGTAGCCCCAATCCGGGCCGGCAATTGGCCGGAACACCACGTCCGGACGCAGCTTGGCGAGATGCCACAGGTCGTCTTCCAGCACGCGCTGCTTGATCGCAACCTGTGCGCGCGAATCCAGATGCTGCATCGAGCAGCCACCGCACACGCCAAAGAACTTGCACTGCGGCGTCACGCGTGAAGCAGACTGGCGCAGAATGTTGACGACACTCGCTTGCTCGTACGACGGCTTTACGCGGTGACTGCGGTACATGACCCGCTCCCCCGGCAACGCGCCTTCCACGAACACAACCTTCCCCGGCGTGCCGTCCTCGTTGGTCAAACGGCCGATGCCGCGCGCCTCGCCATCCAGCGAGACGATGTCGAGCGGACCGGCCACGGGCAATTCTGGCTTGCGGCGGCCACGAGGCTTGGCCGGCGGCGTATCCGGCGCGACCTTTGCTGGAGCAGAAGAGGAAGGCGTGACGTTGGGTGCAGCTTGAGACACGAGCGAGCCTGGGCAAAATGAGGGCAAGGGCGGCATTGTAAGACACCGGAGGACCAGCATGGGCACCGTCATCCTGACGTGGAATATCCAGTGGGGCCGTGGCGCCGACGGGCACGTCAGCCTCGCGCGCCAACTCAAGCAAGCGCGGGAGATGGCCGAATTCGATGTGCTGTGCCTGCAGGAAGTCACCTCCGGCTTCAGCGATCTGCCGGGGCAACCGGGCGCGGACCAATGGAGCGAGCTCGCCGACGCGCTTGGCAGCGAGTACACCGTCATCGGCGGCTTCGCGCTGGAGCGCCACAACGGCGCGCATGTGCAGCGCTTCGGCAACGCCATTGCCACCCGCCTGCCCGTGCATTACATCCAGCGCCATGCATTGCCCTGTCCGCCGGATACCACACCGTACATGCCGCGCATGGCCATTGAGGCGATCGTGCAGGCGGCGTTTGGTGCCTTGCGCATCGTCACCACGCATCTGGAGTACTACTCGGAGCTGCAACGTGTGGCGCAAATCGATGCGCTGCGAGCCATCCACACGGAAGGTTGCGCGCGAGCGAATCAACCAGCCACGCTTGGCGCAGAACCCGAAGCGGGCCCTTTCCGGCCGCTCGCGCAGACCAAGGCAACCATCATCTGCGGTGATTTCAACTGCAAGGCGGATTCCATGCCCAAGCGCTTGGCCACCGCGCCATTCGCTCGCGAACCCGCTTTGCATGATGCGTGGGAGATTGCGCACGGCGCAACGCCGCAGCCGCCGACCTTCGGTGTCTACGACCGCGCTGACTGGACTGAACCAGCCTACGCGTGCGATTTCATGCTGATTAGCGAGCCACTGAAACCGCGTGTGCTGCGCCTGGAAATCAACAGCGCTACACAGGCATCGGATCATCAACCGATGCTGCTGGAGCTGCGGAACAACTGAAAAAGGGGAACGAAAGAAGGGACAGTGGCGCCTTACAGCACCGCGTCCTTGCGTACGCCCTGAGAGGCGAAATGGCGCTTTAGCTTGACCAGGGCTTCCTGCTGGATCTGCCGCACGCGTTCGCGCGTCAAACCCATCTCGGCGGCCAGTTCTTCCAGCGTCGCTGGTTCGATGTAGTTGAGGCCAAAGCGGCGCTCGACCACATAGCGATGCTTGTCGGACAAGCGTGCGAGCCACGACTTCATCAACTGCGACAGCTCGCGATGGGCCACTTCCTGATCCGGCGATGCGCCATGCTCGTCCGATAGGAAGTCGAGCAGGCTCGTGCCCGGATCAAGATCGAACGGCGTATCCAGCGAAGTCGTGTGCTCGTTGAGCGAGAGCACGTCCTGCACTTCCTCCGTGGTCTTGCCAAGCAGGTGGGCGATGTCTTCAAGGCTTGCGTCTCGGCCATCCACGCCGCTCTTTTCCAGATGGCGCTTGGCGCGCAGCACCTGATTGAGCTCGCGAATCACATGCACCGGCAAACGGACGGTGCGCGCCTGATTCATGATCGCGCGCTCGATGCTTTGGCGGATCCACCACGTTGCATACGTCGAGAAGCGGAACCCGCGTTCCGGATCGAATTTTTCGATCGCGTGCATTAGACCCAGGTTGCCCTCCTCGATCAGATCGAGCAGCGGCACACCGCGGTTCAAATAACCCTTGGCGATACTCACGACCAGGCGAAGGTTGCGCTCGATCATGACCTGGCGCGCTGCGAATTCGCCGGCCTTGGCCAGCGTCGAAAAATGCAGTTCTTCTGCTGGCGTCAGGAGCGGCTTGATGCTGATGCGATTGAGATAGTGCTGAACAGTGTCGGCGGCCAGCTCGGCCTGCAGCACCTTGCGGAAATCTTCCTCGGGTGCGGCCTCCTCGGCCTCTTCGCCCTCCTCCTCTTCTTCGTCCGGCTCGTCGGCACTGTCGGACGTGTCGTTGAGATCGGCGGAATCGGAAACAGGGAGGTCGTCGACAAGCGCATCGACGACTTCGATCTCTTCAGCAGGAGGCTGTGCCGCACCGCGCGCACGCCGCCCCGCGCGCCCGTTTGGGGTGCGCTGGCCCTCTACAGCAGCGTCGATGTTGTCATCGGCGGGGGTGACGGGCGTGGCGGCTTTCTGGCGCGGCATGCATTCCTCTATTGAGGCGGCAAGTAGCGCATCGGATCGACCGGCTTACCGTTGCGGCGCACTTCAAAATGAAGCTTCACGCGATCCGCATCGGTACTGCCCATTTCGGCGATCTTCTGCCCTTTCTTGACCGTGGATTGCTCGGTGACCAGAACCTTGTCGTTGTTGCCGTAGGCGGTCAGGAACGTGTCGTTGTGTTTGATGATGACAAGATTCCCGTACCCACGCAAGGGTCCAACGTGGATCACTTTTCCGTCGTCGGCAGCGACCACCGCGTCACCACGTTTGCCACCAATGTCGATGCCCTTGTTGCTCTTGTCATCGAAACGGTTGATGAGTGAGCCGCGTGCCGGCCAGCCCAGCGAGATTGCGCTGTCGGTTGCCCCGGCAGGAGCGCTGGACGACGCTGCGGGCGGCGTGGCGGGTGTGGAATCAACGGGCTGCGTAGTTGTGTTGGCCGGGCGGACAGGCGTAACGACGGCCCCAGTGCTGCTGACATCCGCGTTCGGCGGTACGACGCGTAACAACTGATCGACTTCGATCTGGTTCGGGTTGGCGATGTTGTTCCAGGCCACCAGGTCTCGCGGCGCTTGGCCGTTACGCAACGCGATGCTGTACAAGGTATCGCCACGCTTGACACGATAGTAGCCGGGGGGCGGCGGCTCTTGCGACACGGTGCCAGAGCTGCCTGCACGCGAGGTGCGGTCGAGAACAGGGGCCTGGTTGCCGGAGGATGCGCAAGCCGCCAGTAGTGCGGCCGACACCATCGCCACGGCGAGCCGGCCTGCGCGTGCGGGGCTTGGACGGTTCATGGAGCTCCGGGAAATGAACATGCTAAACAGTTCCTGATTTTAACGGGACAAAGAAAACGCCTTCAAGCGCGGTACTGTGAAACTCGAAGCGGCTGCGGCGCTCAATGAGAACGAGCTGCTGCGCCGGACCGCTGTTGCGGTCGGTGGCAACGGGGGCGATCAGCCGGCCGCCAACGGTCAGCTGGTCGAGCAGCGCCTGCGGCACCTCCAGCCCCGCTGCCGCCAGGATGATGGCGTCGAACGGCGCGGCCTTCGGCAGCCCGAGCATGCCGTCGCCATAGTGCAGGCGGATGTTTGGCACGCGGAGTGGCCGCAAGTTCGCTTTGGCTTTTTCATGCAGCGGACGAACGCGCTCGATGGAGTACACCTCGTCGGCGAGTTGCGCGAGAACGGCTGCCTGGTAGCCGCAGCCAGTGCCGATTTCCAGCACACGTGCCAGCGGCATGCCGGTGCGGCGCGACCGTCCATTCAACAACAACTCGATCATCCGCCCGACCACTGACGGCTTCGAGATCGTTTGCTGATGACCAATCGGCAATGCGGAGTCTTCATACGCCTGCGACGCCAGGCCGGCATCGACAAACAGATGGCGTGGCACGGTGCCGATTGCAGCGAGCACGCGCTTGTCACTCACGCCCCCTCCTTGCACACGGCCAACCAATGTCTGACGCGCGCGGTCCGACGCCATGCCGCCCGCCGCCGCATGCGCTGCCGCCGTGCGTGCCTGCACGGCGCTCGCAGCGACGGCGCCGACCGCAGCGTCGACCCCCGCCACGCGTTGCGGCGCAGGTGCGGGGGCGGCAGCGGGCGACGCGCGCTCCACGGATGCCGCACGCACCGGCGTGGGGCGTGAGACTGCGCTTACCCCGGACGAGATTCGCGTTTTACGCTGGGGCTCCGCCGGCTTACGCTCGACCACTGCATCGAGCGTCAACGGGAAGCGCCGGTCGCGCGGGCGTTCAGACATGAGCCACCCGGCCGATCATGGTGTCTGCCAGCGGCGCACCGTGCGCAGTTGGGCTGTATCGGTCAGATCGAGCTGCAGCGGCGTCAGCGAGACGAAGCCGTGCGCAACGGCGTGAAAATCGGTGCCCTCGCTGGCGTCTTTTGCATCGCCGGCGGCACCGACCCAGAAGATCGGCTCGCCGCGTGGATTGGCTTGGCGGATCACCGGCTGCGACTGATGCCGCTTGCCCAGACGCGTCGCACGCCAACCTGCCAGCTCGGCGTACGGCAGATTCGGGATGTTGACGTTCAGCAGGACCGGCCCGTCCAGCGGATCGGACAGATAGCGCTCGACCACCTCGCGGGCAACGCGCTCGGCGGCGTCGAGGTGCGTCCAGCCCTTGTCGGCCTGCGAGAACGCAATCGACGGAATACCGAACAGGTAACCTTCGATGGCGGCGGCGACCGTGCCGGAATACAGCACGTCTTCACCCATGTTCTGGCCCTGGTTGATACCGGAGACGACCAGATCGGGCTTCTCTTCGATCATGCCGGTGAGCGCGATGTGCACGCAATCCGTCGGCGTGCCGTTGACGAAGCGAAAACCCTTCTGGGCACCTTCCGTCGCCTCGAACACCGAAAGCGGACGCTGCAGCGTCAGCGAGTTGGACGCGCCGCTGTGGTTCTGTTCTGGTGCGACCACCGTCACGCGGCCGAGGGGGCTCAGCGCGCGGTGCAGCGCTGCAAGCCCGGGGGCGAGGTATCCGTCGTCGTTGGCAATGAGAATATGCATGGCGCGGATTGTAACCGAGCAACGTTCGCGAATCGTGCTTGGGCACACGTTCTACACGCTTACAAAATATGCATCGACAGGCTGGACGCTTCATCGCAGCCGGTCAAATCGAACGATCGTGCTTTTATTCGGTTACACTGGCAGACGAGATCGCGTGCAATGCATGCGAGATGGCGAACAATCCAACGCAAGACTGTTGAGGAGACACATGATGAAAGCCGTCGTCTGCAAGACCTGGGGCCCGCCCGAATCGCTGGTGATCGAAACATTGCCGGATCTCTCGCCGGGTGCGGGCGAAGTCGTGATCGACGTGAAGGCTGCGGGGGTGAATTTTCCTGACGTGCTGATCATCCAGAATAAGTACCAGTTCAAGCCGGAGCTGCCGTTTACCCCCGGCTCGGAAGTCGCGGGCGTGGTCAATGCAGTAGGCGAAGGCGTGTCGCACCTCAAGGCCGGCGACCACGTGATCGCCTTTCTTGGCCAGGGCGCGTTTGCTTCACAGGTGAAGGCATCGGCCAAGGTGGTGATGCCGATGCCGCCGGGCATGGCGTTCGACACCGCTGCGGCATTCACGCTCACGTATGGTACGTCGCACCACGCGGTGGTCGATCGCGGGCAACTGAAGGCTGGTGAGACGATGCTGGTGCTGGGCGCTGCGGGCGGCGTCGGGCTGGCGGCCATCGAGATCGGCAAGGCGATCGGCGCACGCGTGATCGCCGCAGCATCGAGCGACGAGAAGCTGGCGGTCTGCAAGGACCACGGCGCTGATGCGCTCATCAACTATTCGACCGAAGACCTGCGCGAGCGCATCAAGGAATTGACCGACGGCAAGGGCCCGGACGTGATCTACGACCCGGTTGGGGGCATTTACGCGGAGCCGGCATTCCGCTCGATCGCCTGGCGTGGCCGCTACCTCGTGGTCGGCTTTGCCAATGGCGAGATCCCCAAGATGCCGCTAAACCTGGCACTGCTGAAAGGCGCATCGCTGGTTGGCGTGTTCTGGGGCGAATTCGCACGCCGCGAGCCGAAGGCGAATTTGGCGAACATGATGCAGATGCTCGGCTGGATGCAGGAGGGCAAGATTCGTCCGCACATCTCTGCGCGCTATCCGCTGGAGCAGACGACGCAGGCGCTGCTGGACATGGCGGCGCGCAAGGTGACGGGCAAGGTGGTGATCCAGCCTTAAAGACTTAGGCGCCAGACAAAAAAAGCCGCGCAGGCGATCAACCTGCGCGGCTTTCTCTTTGGTACAACGGGTTATCAGGCCGCTTCTTCGAGCGTCGGATAGTCGGTATAGCCCTTTTCCTGGCCACCGTAGAACGTTTCGCGATCTGGCTTGTTCAGCGATGCGCCGGCACGGAAGCGCGCCACCAGGTCAGGGTTGGCGATGAACGGTCGGCCGAACGCCACGGCATCAGCCAGACCGGAAGCGATCATCTGCTCCCCCTCTTCCGCCGTGTATTGGCCGCACACGATAAGCGTGCCCTTGAAGGCGTCGCGCAGTTGGCGGCGGAAATCGTTGCTCAGTTCGGGGCCGCCTGCCCAATCCGGTTCGGCGATGTGCAGGTAGGCGATACCGCGCTTGGTCAACTCGCGAGCGAGGTACAGCGCGCTTTCTTCTGTTTGCTCGTCGGCAATGTCGTGAGCCACGAAGTGCGGCGACAGGCGGATGCCGACGCGGTCTGCGCCAATCTCGGCGATGGCGGTGTCGACCACTTCGAGGATCAGGCGGGCGCGGTTTTCCAGCGAGCCGCCGTATTGGTCGGTGCGCTGGTTGCTGTTGGTCGACAGGAATTGGTGCAGCAGGTAACCGTTGGCGGCATGGATTTCAACGAAATCGAAACCGGCGCGGCGCGCACGAAGCACCGCCTGGCGGTATTGCGCGATCACACCGGGGATTTCTTCCGTGGCGAGAGCGCGCGGCTCGCTGGTCGGCACATTGGCGGGCGTGCCGTCGGGCTGCACGACAAAGCTCTGCGCGCCCTTGGCGACGATGGCTGACGGCGCGACGGGAGCCTGGCCGTTTTCCTGCAGCAGCGTGTTGGAAATGCGGCCCACGTGCCAAAGCTGTTGCGAGATGCGGCCGCCCTTGGCGTGCACAGCATCCACCACGGTTTTCCAGCCCGCTTCCTGTGCGTCGGTGTACATGCCCGGCGTCCAGGCGTAGCCCTGGCCCTGGCGGGAAATTTGCGTCGCTTCCGTAACGATCAGACCAGCAGTTGCACGCTGCGCGTAGTAAGTCACGTTCAGTTCGGTCGGCACGTCACCTGGCTGGCCGGCGCGCGAGCGTGTAAGGGGTGCCATGACGACACGATTGGCGAGGGTCGTACGGCCGGTCTGAACCGGGGACAGCAGTTGTTGAGTCATATCAGCTCCTGGAAGAGGGACTATTCGACCGGTCATCTAGAACCGGAATCAAAGAAAAAGCGAGGAACGTGCCTCGCAGGCAATTGGTTTCAGAATGGAATCAGTGTTTGGGCTTGGCTAGCAGCATTTCCGTTTGCGCGACACAGCTCTTGAACGCGTCGACCGTGCGGTGCGCCTTGGCCAGCAGTGCACCACCCATCCACATGGCGTACAGGCCTTCGGCCAGTTCGTGCGCGTCCTGCACCGGCGCCAACGAGCCGTCGGCGACACCGGCCTCGATCGCGGTGGCGATGCGCTCGACCATGCGCGTCATCCCTGCCGACAACACCTTGCGCATCGGCTCCGACAAATCCGATACCTCGCCTGAAAGCTTGACCGCCAGGCACGTGACTTCGCACGCGCTGCGCTCATGCAGATCGATCCAGGCCAAGAAATAGCGCAGCAGCCGCTCACGGGCGGTGATGCGCGTGTCGTTGAACAGGCTGACAACGCCCGCGTCGTAGTCCTGGAAATAGCGCTCCAGCATGGCGACGCCAAAATCTTCCTTCGACCCGAAGTAGTAATAAAACGAGCCCTTGGGTACCTGCGCACGGCCCAGGATTTCCGCCAACCCGACGGCCGAAAAACCGCGCCCGAGGATCAGCTCGGCACCAGCGTCCAGGATGCGGTCGCGGGTGTCGTGCCGGGCTTCGGCGCCTTCAGCGGTGGCGGGTTCGGGGTGCTTACTCATGGTGGATCGCATTGTAGTAGACCGACCGTCTAGCTGCATGACCCTGCTCTAGGCAGGGTCGATGTGACGTTCGCATCGTTGGCTCGCGCGCTCAGAGCTTTTCGGTTTCGCCGCTCTTCGGTTGCCAGCGCATCAGGCGTTTTTCCATCAAGCCTACGAGCCAGTCCAGCACGAGCGCAAATACCGTCAGCACGACGATGCCCGCAAAGACGGTGTTGATGTCGAACGTGCCCTCTGCCTGGAGGATCAGGTAACCGACACCGCGCGCGGAGCCGAGGTACTCGCCCACCACCGCCCCGACGAAGGCCAGGCCCACGGACGTATGCAGCGATGAGAACACCCAGCTCGTCGCGCTCGGCAGATAGACGAAGCGCAGCAGCTGCCGCTGCGATGCGCCCAGCATGCGCGCATTGGCCAGCACGACCGGGCTCACTTCCTTCACGCCCTGATAGACGTTGAAGAAGACGATGAAGAACACCAGCGTCACTGCCAGCGCGACCTTTGACCAGATACCCAGTCCGAACCACACGCCAAAGATCGGCGCCAAGATCACGCGCGGCATCGAGTTGGCGGCCTTGATGTATGGATCAAGCACCGCCGAGGCCGCCGGGCTCAGCGCCAGCCACAGGCCTGCGCCCAGGCCGGTGGCCGTGCCGATGGCAAATGCCAGCACTGTCTCGGCCAGCGTCACGCCAAGGTGCTGATAGATATCGCCTTCGGTGACGAACCACGCCCAGACGCGCTGGGCAACGATGAGCGGTTCCCCGAAGAAGAACGCGACTTCCTGCGAGCGCGTGGCGAAGTGCCACACGCCCAACGTGACGACCAGTAGGCCAAGCTGCCAGGTGCGCAGCGCAAATGGAGAAAGCGGACGGTTAGCCATGGATGCAATCGATCAGATTCAGGTCAAGCCACGCGGCGGTGCTGCGCATAGCCCTTGAGCACTTCTTCGCGCAGGACATCCCAGATGCGCGAGTGCAGATCGACAAAGCCGGCCTGATCGCGAATCTCTGCCACATCGCGCGGGCGCGGAAGGTCGATGGTGAATTCGCCGATCGGGTGCGTGCCGGGGCCGGCAGCCAGAACGACCACGCGGTCGCTCATGGCAATCGCTTCGTCCAGATCGTGCGTGATAAACAGCACCGCCTTACGCTTGGCGGCCCAGAGATCGAGCACCTCGTTTTCCATCAACTGGCGCGTCTGAATATCGAGCGCAGAAAACGGCTCGTCCATGAGGATGATGTCGGGGTCGAGCACCAGCGTTTGCGCCAGGCTTACACGCTTGCGCATGCCGCCGGAGAGTTGATGCGGGTAGCGGTCTTCAAAGCCGGCCAAACCCACGCGCGCAAGCCACGACATCGCCAAATCACGCGCCTCCTTGTCGGGCATGCCTTGAAACTCCAGCCCGGCCATCACGTTGTCGAGCGCGCTGCGCCATGGCATCAGCGCCTCGGCCTGGAACATGTAGCCGGCGCGACGGTTGATACCGACCAGCGGCTCGCCAAACACCCGCACCTGCCCGGAAGACGGCTGCAACAGGCCGGCCGCTAGATTCAGCAACGTGGATTTGCCGCAACCCGTCGGCCCCACCACCGAAACGAACTCGCCGGCATGCACCTCCAGCGAGGTGTTCTGCACAGCGGTGTAACGCTGGCCCGGCGTGTCGGGCGAGATGAACGTGCAGGTGATCTGATCGAACGAAAGCGCGGGATGGGACATGGTCTGCGGTCCAAAAGCAATGCGCCCGGGCGGAACCGGGCGCGTTGCTGAAAGCCTGTGGGACTTACTTGTACTTGGCGTTGGCCTTCTGCACGAAGGTATTGGTGAAGGTCTGGTCGAGCTTGATCTGCTTGCCCCTCACTTCCGCATCGAACTCCGACAGCGTGCGCAGCGCCGTAGCCGGGCCGTCGGCCGGCATCGTGCCATCCGGCGAGATGGCCTCACGCACCTTCTCCCACGCCGCCAGATACAGCGCACGGTCGCCCAAAAGATAGGCTTCGGGCACCGTCTTGACGATGTCCGACGGGCCCGCCTTTTGCAGCCACTTGAGCGCACGCACCATGGCGTTGGTCATCGCCTGCGTCGTGTTGGGATTCTTCTGGATGAACGCGGTAGACGCGTACAGGCAGCCGGCCGGCATGTTGCCGCCGAACACCGCCTTGGTTTCGGCCAGGGTGCGGGTATCGGACACGACGCGCACTTCGTTCTTTTGCGTGAGCATCGACATCACCGGGTCCAGGTTGGCCAGGGCATCGATCTGCCCAGCACGCACGGCGGCAATCGCTCCGCTGCTCGGGCCCACGCCAATGATCGACACTTCGTTCGGCTTGATGCCGGCGCGCGCCAGCACGTAGTTGACCATGATGTTGGTCGACGAACCGGGAGCCGTCACGCCGATCTTCTTGCCTTTCAAATCGGCAATCGACTTGTAGTTGGGCAGCGTCTTGTTGTTGACCGCCAGCACGATCTGTGGGGCCCGCCCTTGCAGCACGAACTCCTGGTACATCTGCCCCTTGGCCTGCAGCACCAGCGTGTGCTCGTACGCGCCGCTCACCACGTCGGCGCTGCCGCCAACCACGGCCTGCAGCGCTTTTGCGCCGCCGGCAAAGTCGACGATTTCAACGTCCAGGCCTTCGTCCTTGAAGTAGCCCAGGCGCTCGGCAATTGTCAGCGGCAGGTAATAGAACAGGGCCTTGCCTCCCACCGCGATGGTGACCTTGCTCTTTTCAGGTTTGCCCTGCGCCAGAACAGCGGGGCTGGCCGCCAGCAGGCTCGTCGCGCACAGTGCTGCGCCTATCCATTTTGCCCAGCGCCCCATGACTCGTGTCCCCATGCCTGTCTCCTGTTCTTTGGCGTTCACTGCCTTGGCGGCGATATTACCGCAACGATTTCCAACACGACATGCGGGATCGTCCTAGCTCTTTAGCGCTTGGCTTCGGCCACGATGCCTTGCGAAACCAGCGCGTCGATCTGCCCATCCGTCAGGCCGTGGCCGCGCAGAACGTCCCGCGTGTGCTGGCCAAGGCGCGGCGCGCTCGCCTGCACGGCGCCGGGTGTGGCGGAAAGCTTGGGCACCACGCCCGGCATCTCGACCTCGATGCCCGACTGCGCGCGCACGGTTTCGATCACGCCGCGCGCTCGGTAGTGCGGGTCGGCGGCGATGTCGGCGATGGTGTAGATCGGGCCGCTGGGCACTTCGGCCGCATGCAGCGCGGCCAGAACCTCTGCGATGGGCAACGTGCTCGTCCACGCGTTGATGGCAGCGTCGATTTCCTCGGCGCGCGCCGCGCGGCCGTCGTTGCGGGCCAGCGCGGGATCGTCAGCCAGATCTTGCCGGCCCATGTGTTGCATCAGGCGGCGGAAGATGTTGTCGCCGTTGGCGGCAATCAGAACGAATTCGCCACCGGCGCAGCGGTAGGCGTTCGACGGTGCGATGCCCGGCAGGGCCCCGCCCGCCGGCTGGCGGATTGCGCCGAACACCGAATACTCTGGCAGCAGGCTCTCCGTCAGGTTGAACACGGATTCATACAACGCCACGTCGATCACCTGCCCCTTGCCGCCGCGCGCATCGCGTTCGTACAGCGCCAGTAGCACGCCCAACGCGCCATGCAAACCGGCGATGGTGTCGCCGAGCGACAGCCCGGCCCGGGCAGGCGGGCGCCCCGGCTCACCGGTCAAATAGCGCAGGCCGGCCATGGCTTCGGCAATGGCCGCAAAGCCGGGCTCATCGCGTTTGGGCCCCGTCTGGCCATAGCCTGACACGCGCAACATGATGAGCTTCGGATTCACCGCCGACAGCGCCTCGTACGAGAGCCCCCACTTTTCCATCGTGCCGGGCCGGAAGTTTTCGATCAGGACATCGGCTTCGGCCGCCAGCTTGCGTACGACTTCCTGCCCTTGCGGCACCCGCAGGTCGACACAGACCGACTGTTTGTTGCGCGACTGCGCCTCCCACCAGACTGATGTGCCCTCGTGCAGCATCCGCCATTTGCGCAGCGGGTCGCCCTGCCCCGGCGGCTCGATCTTGATGACCTGTGCGCCAAAGTCGGCGAGCGTCTTGGCTGCAAACGGCCCGGCAATCAGTTGCCCGAGTTCGAGCACGCGGATGTCCTGCAAAACCTGTGTCGGCATGGTCGTATGGAGTGGGAGAGCGTTGAATTCAGAGTACGGCGGAGTTGCCAAGCAGATGCGTCATCAACAGGCGAGCGGAGCTGGTCAGCGCCTCGGGGTCACGCACGCCCACCAGCAGGCGGCGATGCGCCCATTCGTCTTGGAGCGCCACGAGCGCCAGACCGGCGCCCGGCAGGCTCGATACATGGCTTTGTGCGGCGATGCGCGGCAACACGCCCACGCCCAGGCCGGAGGCCACCATCCGGCAGACGGCTTCAAAGCTGCGCACCTGGATGCGCAGGCGCAACGGCTTGCCCAGACGCAAGCTCTCGTCGACCAGTTGCGCGGCGAGCGACGTGCCCGGCGGCAGGCTGACGAAATCGAAGTCCAAGGCGTCGGCGAAATGAACCTGCTTGCGCGCGGCCAACGGATGCCCGCGGGGCGTGACCATGGCGAGATCGTCCTCGCGGTAGTCGAACGATTGCAGCCCTTCACACGGCGTACCGGCCGCGAAGATCCCAAGGTCTGCCCGGTTCTCGCGCAGCGCGGCAACGATGTCGCCGCTGTCCTGTTCTTCCAGCGCGATGCGGATCGCCGGGTTGGCCAGCATGAAGGCGGCCAGGTCGTCAGCCAGGAATTGTGTGATCGACGAGGTATTGGCCCACACGCGCACCAGCCCGCGCGTGCCGGCGGCAAAGTCGGACAGCGCACCGGCCATACGTTCAACGTCCTGCAAGATGCCCACGGCGTGACGGAAGCACGCCTGACCTGCCTCAGTCAGTTCCACGCCGGCGGCATGGCGATACAGCAACGGTGCGCCCACGGCGGCTTCCAGATCGGAAATCCGCTTGCTTGCAGCGGCCACAGCCAGATGTGATTGCCGCGCTCCGGCAGAGATGCTGCCCAGCCGAGCCACCGCCACGAAGAGGCCAAGGGTGACGAGATCGAAGCGGGCGAGATTCATGATGCGGATAATTCGGCGGAGTTGGGGAAACGCGACAGGTTAATGCGAATCGTTACAATTTTCATCGGCAAGTCATGACATAGCGCTTAGCATGGCCGGGTTTTTGCCTCATTCCGGCTGCGCCAGCCCGGAATTTTAGCGGTTGCCCCATTTGTCGTGCCTCATGCCCTCGCTGACTCTTCACGTCATCCCTCGCCGTCCATTCACTCTGATGGGAGCCGTGCAACAAGCCACGGCGGCCTTCATGCTCGTATTGAGTCTGCAAAGCGCTGCGCTGGCGGCTGGCGCGGAAACGCCTGCCGCGGACATCCCGGAGCCAGAGCGATGGAACGTGCATGGACAGTTCACCAACGTGACGCAATGGCATCCGTCGTTCCGCTCGCCGTACAGCGGCACCAATAGCCTCACGCCTGACAACAACACCAAGGAGACGGTCGACGTCACGCTCTACCTCGGCCTGCGCCTGTGGAAGGGCGCCGAGCTGTACGCGAACCCGGAAATCGACCAAGGTTTCGGACTAAGCAATACGGTCGGCCTGGCCGGCTTCTCAAGCGGGGAGGCCTACAAGATCGGCAACAATGCCCCCTACCGCAAGCTGCCGCGCTTGTTCCTGCGGCAGGTCATTAATCTCGGCGGCGAGCAGCAGGCAGTAGAGTCAGCTCCCAACCAGCTTGCCGGCAGCCGCTCGGCAGACAACGTCACCATCACCGTCGGCAAGTTCTCGGTGGCAGACATATTCGACACGAACACGTACGCGCACGACCCGCGGGGCGATTTCCTGAACTGGGCGGTGATCGATGCCGGCGCATTCGACTATGCAGCTGACGCCTGGGGCTACACGCATGGTCTGGCGGTGGAATGGACGCAATCGTGGTGGTCGCTGCGCGGCGGACTCTTCGCGCTTTCGGTGGTACCCAACAGTGTCACGATCGACACCACGTGGAAGCAGTACCAGTGGGTGGGCGAATTTGAAGCGCGCCATGATTGGTTCGGCCGCCCGGGCAAGGTCAAGCTGCTCGCCTTTGCAACGCGAGGCCGGATGGGTGGTTATGGCGATGCGGTCAACCTCGCCCAACAGACGGGCAACACGCCGGACACGGGCCTCGTGCGGCGCCTCGCCTGGCGCCCCGGTGTTGCCTTGAACCTGGAGCAGGAAATCACCTCCGACCTGGGCGTCTTCGCACGGGCCAGCATGAACGACGGCAGCAAGGAAACATACGAATTCACCGACATCAACCAGTCAGTGTCGGCCGGGTTCTCGCTGAAGGGCAACCGTTGGGGGCGTCCGAACGACACGTTCGGTGCCGCCATGGTGGTGAACGGCCTGTCGCGCGCGGCGCGCCAATATTTCGCGGCCGGCGGCATGGGCGTATTGATTGGTGATGGCGCGCTCAACTACGGCACCGAACGCATCGCCGAGCTGTACTACAACTGGGCGGCCATCAAACACCTCACGCTGGGGCTGAACTACCAGTATGTGGTCCATCCGGCGTACAACCGGGATCGCGGCCCGGTGTCGATCGTCGGGGCACGCGTTCACGCCGAATTTTAAGCAACTGCCGAAGATCAGAGTTGGCGCCGGTCCAGCACGGCGCGAGCGATGGTACCCGCGTCCACGTATTCCAGCTCACCGCCTACCGGCACGCCACGCGCAAGACGCGTCGCCTTGATGCCGCGCGCCTTCAACATCTCGCCAATGTAATGGGCTGTCGCCTCCCCTTCGCTGGTGAAGTTGGTGGCGAGGATGACCTCGGTGCACGGCCCGCCCAGCGCAGGATCGGTCGCACGGGCCAGCAAGCGTTCAAGGTGAATCTCTTTCGGGCCGATGTTGTCCAGCGGCGAGAGCCGCCCCATCAGCACGAAGTATTGGCCGCGATAGGTCAGCGTCTGCTCGATCATCATCTGATCAGCCGGCGTTTCCACCACGCACAGGACCGAAGCGTCACGGCGCGTGTCAAGGCAGGTCTCGCAAATATCCTGCTCCGTAAAGGTATTGCAGCGGCTGCAGTGCTGGATCGATTCCGTCGCCTCCGACAGCGCCTGCGCCAGTTGCGCGGCGCCTTCGCGGTCATGCTGCATGAGGTGATACGCCATCCGCTGGGCAGACTTGGGGCCGACGCCCGGCAGCACGCGCAAGGCCTCAACCAGCATCTGCAGCGCCGACGGCGTGCCCGGAGCGTTACGCATCACGCATGCTCCAGAATCGTTGTGTGGTGCAGCACTTCGGGCATCGGATCATAAAAGTGATGCAACAACGCGCGCCAGCGCTGGTATTCGGGCGATTGCCGAAAGCCGATGGTGTGATCTTCCAGCGTCCGCCACTGCACCAGCAGCAGATAATCGCTCGCCTTTTCCATGCACCGTGACAGCGACAGCGAAACGAAGCCACGCATCGCACCGATGATGTGGCGAGCCTCGCCGAAGGCGGCCTCGAAGGCAGCTTCCTGGCCGGGCCTGACGTGCAGCAGCGCGGATTCCAGCACCATGGCGCGATCCTGATGAGCGTCGCTCAGAACGGCAGCTTGAAGCCGGGCGGCAACATGCCCGCCATACCGCCCAGGCCGGAAGTGAGCGAGCCCATCTTCTCTTGCGTGGTGGCCTCGGCCTTGCGCACGGCATCGTTGAACGCTGCGGCGATCAGGTCTTCGAGCAGATCCTTGTCTTCGCCTTCGGCCAGCAGGCTCGGGTCGATCGACACACGTTTCACGTCGTTCTTGCAGGTCATCACCACCTTCACGAGGCCCGCGCCGGACACGCCTTCCACCTCGATCAGGGCGAGCTGCTCCTGTGCCTTCTTCATGTTCTCCTGCATCTGCTGGGCCTGCTTCATCAGCCCGGCGATCTGGCCTTTCATCATGGTCGTTGCTCCTTGAAATGGGTCATGCAAGGCGCGCCACTCAGATGCGCGCGCCGGTGTTCAATGTTCAGTCTTGGAATGCGGTTCAGTGCGCGTGCGGTTGGATCGACCCAGGCACGACCTGCGCGGCAAAGTCCCGAACCAGCGCCTGCACAAAGGGGTTGGTGGCGATGGCATCTTCGGCATTGCGCTGGCGCTCGGCGCGCTGCTCGGCATCGACGGCCGCCGCGGTGGCGCGTACAGCTCCGATATCGCACGCCACACGAACGGGCGTGCCGAAGTGTTCCGTCAGTGCGGCTTCCAGACGCTCGACGACGTTCGCATCAGTCAGCGGAGGCAACGGTACACGCAATCGCATCGTGGCACCTTCCACAGCCGCCAACTCGCTCTGGTAAGCCAGCTGCTGAGCCAGACCGCGGATCGGCAGGCTCGCTGCCAGCGCCGGCCAATTGCCGTCGAACGTGGCAAGACTGCTGGCGCTCAGATCAGGCGGCGTAGCAGCGGCTACCGGCTCGGTGGCAATCGTCTTGACCGGCGCGGGTGCGGCTGCGGGGGCCTCGATCGGTGCTGAACCTGTTGGCGGTTCAGGCGCACCAGGACGCACGCCCGAAGCGGCATCCCAGCCGGCAAAGGCGGCGTCCATCTCTTCAAGTGACGGCGAAGCAAACTCGCCCGGCATTTCGTCCCAGGGTGGCGGGCCGTCATCGGCGGGCACGGCGACTGCAGCCGGTTGTTCACGGCGCTGCGGCGCGGACACCACGGCAGCAGTAGCAGTAGCCGCAGCCGTATTCGGACGTGGGCCCGCAATGGGAGCAGCAGGACGAGCGACGGGAGCGGCAACCGGTGTAGCGGCGGGCGCAGGAGCGCCACCGCGGCCACGGCTTGACGCCTGACGCGCAGCGGCCAACGCTTCCATTGCCGGCGAGCGACGTGCGGGGGCCGCAGCCTGCGAATCTGTAACCGCCGCAACGGGCGCGGGTGCTGGCGGAGTCGCCTGATCAGTCGCTCGCGGCGCCTCGACCACCGGCTGCGGACGCACGGCCACCGGCGCAACCCGAGCAACCGGCGCCGCCACAGGCGCCGTCGCCGTAACCGCCGGACGCGTCGATGCGGCTGGCGATGCAGCCAGCGGCATCGCGCGCTTGCCGCCGCCACCGCCAGAAGGCGGCGCCGTGTCCCCACCCGACTGCCCGGGCTGGAACGCAAGCATGCGCAGCAGCGTCATCGTGAAGCCGGCGTACTCATCCGGCGCGAGCGCCAATTCGTTGCGGCCCAGGTTGGCAAACTGGTAGAACAGTTGCACGGACTGCGCATCGAACCGCTCGGCAAGGCGGCGTACATCATCAGCCTCTGGCCAATCGTCCTGCACAGCGGCGGGCACGACCTGCGCCAGCGCAATCTTCTGCAGCAGGGATGCAAGATCCTGCAGCGCGCCCGAGAAGCTCAGACTGCGCCCGGCCATTTCGTCGGCAATCTCGACAAGCGCGGCGCCGTTCTCATCGGCCAGTGCATCGAGCAGGCGCACGAGGTAGCTCTGATCAATCGCGCCGAGCATGCCGCGCACGGCGGCTTCGCTCACGTCGCCGGCGCTGTACGCGATGGCCTGGTCGGTGAGCGACAGCGCATCGCGCATCGAACCCTGCGCCGCGGCCGCGAGCAGACGCAGCGCGTTCGGCTCGTGAGCGATGCCCTCTTCGCCAAGGATGCGATCGAGGTGAGACACGATGTGCCCCGGCGGCATCTGCTTGAGGTTGAACTGCAGGCAGCGCGACAGCACCGTCACCGGAATTTTCTGTGGATCGGTGGTCGCCAGAATGAACTTGACGTGCTCGGGCGGCTCTTCCAGCGTCTTCAGCATCGCGTTGAAGGCGTGGTTGGTCAGCATGTGCACTTCGTCGATCATGTAGACCTTGAAGCGGCCGCTTGTGGGTGCGTAGATCGCGCGGTCCAGCAGTTGCGCCATCTCGTCGACGCCGCGGTTGGAGGCGGCATCCATCTCGATGTAATCGACAAAGCGCCCGGCATCGATCTCGGTACAGGCGCGGCACACGCCGCACGGCTGTGCGGTGATACCGCCCTGCCCATCCGCGCCGACGCAATTGAGCGATTTTGCCAGGATGCGCGACAGCGTCGTCTTGCCGACACCGCGCGTGCCTGTGAACAGGTATGCGTGGTGCAGGCGCTGCTGTTCGAGCGCATGCGTGAGCGCTTTCACCACGTGTTCCTGACCGACCAGCGTGGTGAAATCGCGGGGGCGCCACTTGCGGGCGAGCACTTGATAACTCATGCGGCGGATTGTAGCAAAGCGAGGTGGATTTCCGACGCGGTTTCGTACGGGTCAACCGCCATGCGCGCCGAGCGAATTGCAAGGATATTCAGGCGGGGACGTGGGAGTCGGTTACAATGGCGGTCGGACGGGCCTCCTCGCATGGTGGCGCGGTCAACCTGGTCAGGTCGGGAACGAAGCAGCCACAGCCGTTTTCCGCCAGTGCCGAGGGTCAGGCTCGTCCCCCTTCTCTTCTCTCTTCCGCATCACCCTTCCCCTCTTGTCTATGCTGCCCGCGTCAGAACAGCGCGCCCTGGCTGTCGTCGTGTGACGCCTGCACCGACTTGGGCAATGCATCCAGATCGATCCATTCCCCCTGCGCAGTCGCCACGCCCGCGCGCACGGCGCGCCCCGGATACATCGGCGTGACGGCAGCCACATAGCCGCGCAGCTGATCGGCATAGGCGGCTCGTTCGACCGGCAGCAAGCGCAGCTTGTAGTCGACCACGAGGACCTCGTTGCCACGCTCGATCAGACGATCGATGCGCAACAGCGCACCGTCGCGACCGAAAAGTTCGATCTCGTTATGAGCGGCGTCGAAGCGCGCAGGGTCGAAGACATGCACCAGCGCCTCGGCAGAGAGCATCCGGCGCACAGCGTCAGCGGCGCGTGTGGCATCGGCTTGCGTGACGCCGGTCGCGCCGAACCAGCGCGCGATCGTCTCGGCGTCGGGCGCTTGTTTCGGCAAGCCCCGGCGTGTCAGGCGCTCGAGCACCGCATGCAGCAATTCGCCCTGAGCGACGGCGCCTTGGTCGAAGACGATATCGGCCGCGCCTTCGGCAGGCGCGCCGGCCGCCCCCACACGCACCGTTACAGTCAGCGGGGCGCGAAAATCGTGATACGAGACAACCTCGTGCCCCGCTGCACTCGAGACCGAGTCGGCTACGTCATCCAGCATTGCAGCGGGTGACGCCACTCCTGCCGAGGCCAGCAGTGTGTACCAGCTGGCCGTGCCGTCCACCTCGGGCGCATCGCCTTCATCCAGAGATTGGGCTGCCGTGGCATCGCGCTTGTTCGCCACGCCGGAAACGATCAGTGCTTGCCGCGCACGCGTCATCGCCACGTAGAGCAGGTTCCAGTTTTCGCGCTCGGCAAGCGCATTTTCTTGCTTGAAGAGAAGCTCGCGCGCGAGGCCACGCTCGGACGTCTTGCCGAAGGCGGAAAAATGCGCTGGCGCCTGCGCTCCGGGCGGCCAGTCGATCAGGATCCCAGCCGTATCGACGCGCGCGTCGCTGTGGTGGCTGTCGAGCAGCACGACGAACGGCGCTTCCAGCCCCTTGGAGGCATGCACGGTCAGGATCTGCACGGCATCAAGACCCTCGCTGGCGACTTCGGCATCAATAGTATCCGGCGCCTCTGTGTCGCCCTGCATGCCTTCGTCGGGGCTTTCGTCCTCGTCGCCCTGGCGGATGGCGCGCAGCTCCGCCATGAACTTCGGCAGGCTCGGATACCGGCCACCGTCCAGATCGAGCGCGAGCTTCAAGAACGCATCCAGGTTGGCGAGCACCTGATCGCGGATCGCGGCCGGTGCGCGCTCGGCATAGCGGCGCTTGAGTTCGCCGGTGTAGACGATGTAATCGAGCAGATCGTGCACGGGCAGCGTGGGCGCCACCGCCAGCCAGCGCGACAGCATGCGATGCGCGTAGCGCAAGGTGTCCGACCCATCCGCGTGGCCGGCCAGCGCGGTCAGGCGCTCCCACCATGTCAATGCGGCCGCGCCCTCGCCAAACTGCGCCAGTGCGATGAGGTGCTCGTCCGAGGCTGCGAAAACGGGGCTGCGCAGCACATGCGCAAGCGACAAATCCGCCTGCGGCGTCATCAGGAAATCGAGCAGCGCGCATAGATCAAGCGCTTCAAGCGTAGCCAGCAGGCCGCCGCGGCGCGGGCTCAGATACGGCACGCCGGCATCGCGCAGCGCACGTTCGTAATCGGCGAGATAGCGTTTGCGGCGGACAAGCAGTTGGAAATCGCTCCACCGCACGGCGCGCTCGACGCCGCCTTCGCGAATGCGCTCATTGGCGTGCAATGCGCGCAGGCAAGCCGCCACTTGGCGGCCCTCGGCATAGCGCTGCGAATCGCCGGCTTCTTCGCGCGGTTCGGTGAGGGTATCGCGAGGCGCGGCTTCGTCAGCCTGCTCGGCTTCGGACACCGGCACCAGCGGCAAAAGCAGCGCCTGCCCCGTGGGTGCGTCCACGGCGGTGCTTTGCTCGGCGTAGATCGGATAGTCGCCGCGCGCCCGCGCTTGCAGGAACACGGCATTGACCCACTCCAGTACGGCCGGCGCGTTGCGACGCGTGCGATTGGTACGCAGCACGGTCGCATTGAATTCTGCAACCAGCATTTCGCGCGCAGCGTCGAACAGCCGGGCATCGGCGCGCCGGAACCGGTAGATCGATTGCTTCGGATCGCCCACGAGGAACACGCTTGGCTGCGTGCCGGTGCCGGCATAGCCGGCCAGCCAGCCTTGCAGGATGCGCCACTGCATCGGATTCGTATCCTGAAACTCATCCAGCAGCAGATGCTTGTAGCGCGCGTCGAGCCGCACCTGCAGGTAAGCGGCCGTATCGTCTTGCTGCATCAAGCGCGCCGCTTCCCATTCGAGATCGGTGAAATCCATCGCGCGCGCCTGGCGCTTGTACGCCTGATAGCGGTCGATGAGTGCATCGCCCAGCGCAAACAATGCAGCGTTGACGGCGCGCACGCGGGCCTCCTGGCGACGCGCCTGAAACGCCGTCAGAGTTTCGCAAAGCGTGGTATGCAAGGTCACCAGCGTTTGCGCGTGCTCGTCGCCGATGGCTTTGATGAGCGCCTTGGTCGGCTTGCAGGCGCGTGCTTTGCCGGCCTGCGTGTGGAACGCGGCGAACAGCGCCTCAAACGCTTGCGCGCGAGCAGCCTCGTCCGACACATCCATGCCGCGCGCAGCAGTGACCGCCGATTCGATGGCCACCGCGCGCTTGCCTTCGGCAGCAGCGCCCTGCCCAAGCAAGCCGGACACGCGCAGCATGTCGGCCAGCAATGCCGCATCCTGCAGCGCTTCGATCAGAGGATCGACGGTCGCATCGTCGCCAAGCAATTCGTCCAACGCATCCAGCGGACGCCCGCCGGCCTGCGTCTTGTACGCCCACCAGTCGCTGCGCTGGTGGAACATTGCATCGAGCAGGCGTCCGGCCTGGAAATCGCCGACCAGATCGGCAAGCGACTCATACGCGGCGCGCAAGTCAGCGTGATCTTCGGCGAGCAAGCCGCGCCAGAAAGGCGCCCAGGCTTCGCGCCGCAGCCGCCCGGCATCTTCACGCAGCGAGGCGCCCTGCTGGACGCCAGACGACAGCGGCGCCCCGCGCAGCAACGACCCAAACCAGCCATGGAACGTATCAATCGCCATGCGCGATGGCGATTCCAGCACGCGCGCATACAGCCCACGCGCCGTTTCAATCAGCGCCGGCGCATCGCGCTCGTCCACCGTACGCGCGATCAGCTCGCGAACGACCCCCTCATCGTCGGCGCCGGCCAGTTGGGCGAGGATGTCGAGCAAGCGCTGGCGCATCTCTTCGGCGGCCTTGCGCGTAAACGTGATGGCGAGAATGTCCGACGGCGCGGCACCGGCCAGCAGCAAACGCAGCATGCGCGTGACCAGCAGCCACGTCTTGCCGCTGCCCGCGCACGCTTCCACCACGACGGAGCGCTGCGGGTCGCACGCAGCGCGCGAGAAGGCCTCGGGCGAGACGGCAGCACCGTCGCGTTCGTAAGCGTGATCGCTCATGCCGCGCCCTCCGGCTCGCGCGGTGCGCCTTCGGTCCAATACCCCTTGCGGCATAGGCCACGCGCCGCGCAGTAGCGGCACGCCGATTCATCACCGAACGCCGGCAGGGGCGCACCGGCAGCGAGGGCCGTCATGTCCTTTTGCATCTGCTCGATCAACCAATCGACGACTTGCGTGAAATCGGGCAATGCAACGTCGCGCTTGTCGCCGCGGGCCTCGCCGTCGAGCGAAACCCACCCGCCCGAATCTGCACGCGCATCGAGGACGCCGTAAAACGGAAGCTGGCAATCCTCAAACGGCGTCTTGGCGCGACGCACCAGCGCCATTTGCGACTGCGTCTTGTAATCGAGCACCGCCACGCCGTGTTCGTCGTGCACATCAATGCGGTCGATCCGGCCGCGTAAGCGCAGCGCGCGCTCGTCGGACAATGTGATGGACGTATCGACATCGACTTCACCTGCCTCAAAGCGCCAGCCATCCGCCTCGCGAGCGGCCTGCCACGCCAGGTACGACGGCATCACACCGAGCCAGCGCCGATAGAAGCGCAACGCGTTGCCGTCCTCGGCCAACAGCGGGCCAAACTGTTCGTCGGTAATGGTCTGCAGCAGACTCAGACGATCGGCCGGATCGTGCATCGGCGTTTCCAGCAACTGCCGGTGAAAACGATGCAGGATCGCGTGCAGGATCCCGCCGATGTCGCGTTTCTCCAGTTCATCGGAAACTTCTTCCAGCTCGCCCAGCCGCAGCATGCGACCGACGAAGAACTGGTATGGACAGCGCCGCAGACTGTTGTATGCGGCCGCGCTCAGCGTGGACGGCACCAGCGTCGGCGCTGCGGGCGCGGGCATGTCGGTGGGCTGGCTCGTGGTCTGCAAACTGGGCAACGTGACTGACGTATCGATACGCACGCCGCTCACCGCCAAGCGCCGTTGCAAGCGTTCAAGCCAGCCGGAAAGGCGATGCGGCTCGCCACGTCCGCCGTGGCGTTGCCAGGTCAACACCACCTCGGGCTGGTTGAGGAGCACCTCGGCCAAGTCACGAGCCTGCTGCGCAAAGCGCTGTGCGCGGTCGGGCAAACCGAGTTCGCGCCGCACGTCGTTAGAAAAAAACAGCCATTCGGGCTGCGCAGACGGCAACTGCGCATCGTCACAACCCACCACCACCACGCCATCAAAACGCCGCATGCGCGCGCCATTCAGCGGCAGGATGACAACACGCCGGTCCGCTGGCGGTGAAGGCTCACTGAAGACCGCAGATTCGAGCAGCATCGAGAGCAACGCGCGCCATTCCGTCAGGGAGTAACGCGCGCCCGCATCGGTGCTGCCATGTATGGACGTACGCAGCCGGTCAATCCAGTCCAGCAGTTGCCGGCCCGCATCGTCGTTCTGCAACCCAGTGCGCATATGCAGACGATCGAGCGTGCCTGCCAACAGCGCTACCCACGCGTCGAGCTTGGCGCTGCCGGCCCGGCGCCACAGCGCCGCTTCGTCGGCCAGCACGCCCAGACGATCGGCAAGGCGGCTGACCTTTGCTTCGCCCTCGGCATCACTCGCAGGGCGATCGGTAACCAGCCGGCGCAATCGCCCCCATCCACCTGAAACGTTATGCCGGCGCACCCGGCGCTCCAGTTCTGCTACCCAGGCAGGCGTGGCCGTGCCGGCATCGGCATCGCGCAAACAGAACGGGCTCTTGATGAGATCGAGCAGCGCCGCGGTATCGCCGTCGCCCTGCACCACGTCGACCCAGCGCATAAGTGCCGCAGCGGCGCGCGTCGTGGAAAGCTTCCAGCCGGTCTCATCGCGCACCGGCACGTTCACGCGCGCCAGCAACGCGCGAACGCGCCGCGCGACGATGCGATCCTGTGCCACCAGCGCCAACGAGCGGCGCCCGGCATTCAGCCAATCGACCAGCGTATGCGCGGCGAAGGCTGCCTCGTCTTCAAAACGTGCAGCGCCTGCAATGCGAAGGATTGGCGCGGGCAATTGCGCGGCGGCAGCATCATCCGCCGCCTGGGCGGGCGTGGCGCATTCGGGCCAGGCGTGCAGCAGCAGATTGCGGAAATCCGCGTGTGTGGAAGGCGCCGCAGACGCGCCGCTTTCAGGCGCATTCCAGTCGTAGCCGATGCTCAACACGGGCACCCGCTCGGCGGCGCGCTGCAGGAAATCCAAATCGACCGCCTCGGGGTCCGTCGGGCTCATCCACACGATGGGGCCGCGCAATTCGTCAAGCAGACGCTGCATGGCACGCAGCCGCATTGGAATCGGGTCCGCTGCGCCTGAAAGCAACCGCCAGAACGTCAGCACAATGCGCGATTCGGTGCCGAGAAAGCGTTCGGACAATTGTGCGTAAGTGCGTTCCAACGCTTCCGCCAACGCCGACTCCAGCTCATCAGCCCGCCCATCTGCGCCACTGTGTGCGGCATCGAGCGTCAGCCAACGTTGCGACAAGTCGTCCGACACCGTCACGAGCACCTGCGCTACGCCCCACAGGGCGGCATCGTCCTGCGCGCCCAGCGCTTCACGCAGCCAAGCCAGCGTCTTGAGCGCCTGCTGCACTGCCAGTAATCGCGACAGCGGCGTGCGCCCGGCGGGCGAACCTGCTTCCGGTGGCAAATCGAGCAGCCAATGCCCCAGGGTCAGAATGCGCGGCAGCAAACGCGGCGTGCCGGCTGCTTGCGCACCGGCATGCAGAGCGCCGCGCACCCCAGGAATCTGCGCGGCTGTCGGCACGACGATCGTCGCGGTACCGGGGGGTTGCGCATGCGCATCCAGAAAGCGCCATGCAGCGTCGGCGGCACGCGAAAGGAATGCTGGGCCAGGCGCGAAGGCAAGCGTCTGCATGCGAGGGAATATGGCGATATACCGGGAAGCGAAGACCTGCGGCTATCGGCGAGATAGCCACAATCAACAGTCGAATCGGTTGAAAATAGAGGCGTCGGTACTATATCAGCAGCATCCGCGCCGACAGTGGTCTCAATGCACGCCGGTCCGTGTAATCGTGTAATGTATGGGTTCGGCGCACGTCGCCAGCTTTTACGAAAAAACAGAGGTTCCCGCCATGAGCGAACAGATCAAGTATGTGAGCGACGCGTCCTTCGAGGCAGACGTGCTCAAGTCCGACAAACCCGTGCTGGTCGATTTCTGGGCCGAATGGTGCGGTCCTTGCAAAATGATCGCCCCGATCCTGGACGAAGTTTCCAAGGACTACGGCGAGAAGGTGCAAATCGCCAAGATCAACGTCGATGAGAACCAGGGCGTGCCGGCCAAGTTCGGTATTCGCGGCATCCCGACGCTGATTCTGTTCAAGAATGGCGCTGTGGCCGCCCAGAAGGTCGGCGCGCTGTCCAAGTCGCAACTGACTGCATTCCTGGACAGCCACCTGTAAGCCGTTTTTCGGCTATAGGCGACCTTTCGCGTTGCCCCACACACACGCTGGCGCACTTCCGCCTGGAAGCCCGCCAGCGTTGTGCTAAGATTGCAGCCAATCTGTTTCCCCGAGCGTTCGCTCGACCCTTCCCCCCTCCCCCGTTTCTCGTTTCGCCGCCCGTTCGGGCCCTTCCCTCATCTTTCGTCTATGCATCTGACAGAACTGAAATCCTTGCACGTGTCCCAATTGCTGGAAATGGCGGGGCAGCTGGAGATCGATAACGCGCAGCGCATGCGCAAACAGGAATTGATGTTTGCCATCCTGAAAAAGAAGGCGAAACAGGGAGAAACGATTTTCGGGGACGGCACCCTTGAAGTGCTGCCCGATGGCTTCGGTTTTCTGCGCTCGCCCGAGACTTCGTATCTGGCCAGCACCGACGACATCTACATCAGCCCGTCGCAGATCCGCCGGTTCAATCTGCACACCGGTGACACCATCGAAGGTGAAGTCCGCACGCCCAAGGATGGCGAGCGCTACTTCGCGCTGGTGAAGGTCGACAAGGTCAATACGCAGCCTCCTGAAGCGGTGAAGAACCGCATCATGTTCGAGAACCTGACGCCGCTGCATCCGAACAAGCCGCTCACGCTCGAACGCGACATCAAGGCCGAAGAGAACATCACCGGCCGCATCATCGACATGATTGCCCCGATCGGCCGCGGCCAGCGCGCGCTGCTGGTGGCAAGCCCGAAGTCGGGCAAGACCGTGATGCTGCAGCATATTGCGCACGCCATCGCGACCAACCATCCGGAAGCCGAGCTGTTCGTGCTGCTGATCGACGAGCGTCCGGAAGAAGTGACCGAAATGCAGCGCACCGTGCGCGGCGAGGTGGTGGCATCGACGTTCGATGAGCCCGCCGTGCGTCACGTGCAAGTGGCCGAAATGGTCATCGAAAAGGCCAAGCGCCTGGTCGAACTGAAGAAGGACGTGGTGATCGTGCTGGACTCGATCACGCGTCTGGCCCGCGCCTACAACACTGTGGTGCCAACCTCGGGCAAGGTGCTGACCGGCGGTGTCGACGCCAATGCGCTGCAGCGCCCGAAGCGTTTCTTCGGTGCGGCACGTAACCTGGAAGAAGGCGGTTCGCTCACCATCATCGGTACGGCGCTGATCGAAACCGGCAGCCGCATGGATGACGTGATCTATGAAGAATTCAAGGGCACCGGCAACATGGAAGTGCACCTGGAACGCCGGCTGGCCGAAAAGCGCGTCTACCCCGCCATCAACCTGAACAAGTCGGGCACGCGCCGGGAAGAACTGCTGATCAAGCCGGACATCCTGCAGAAGGTGTGGATTCTGCGTAAGTTCATCCATGACATGGATGAGGTCGAGGCGATGGAATTCCTGCTCGACAAACTCAAGACGACGAAAAACAACGCTGAGTTCTTCGACATGATGCGACGCGGCGGCTAAGTCTCCTGCCAGCATAGCGAAAAGCGCACCCATCGTGGTGCGCTTTTTTATTGCTGCGTCAACTACATGTTTTTCCTCGGGGTTCTCTTGTCAAAGTCGTGAAATTCGCTAGTTCATTTGCATTACAGTCCGGGCGCGCAAGCGTTTGCCACTATCGTCCTTAAACGTCATCGCAAAAGAGAAACCCGGCAACCATACTGCAAGCCTGCCCGGGCCGAGCCGCCTCGGCAAAGAAGGACCCACACCAAAAATCGAACGGGGGAAACCATGCGAGAAGAGTCGCTGGAATGTACTGCTGCGTGCCGAACCGTCGTAGTGGCGTCACGTGCGGGGATGGGGGAGATCGACGAAACGATTTTGGGTGCCGACTGGCACGTGCGACGGGTAACGTCGATGCGTGAGCTGGGCTGTGCCATTCGTGACGGCGTCCCCAAGGCGGGGCTGGTCGATTTCGGCAGCGCGTTCTCGGCTGCGGAGTTGGACTTGCTCGAGCGGTGCATGCAGGTGCCGCATGTGGGCTGGGTGGCGGCGTTGCCGCCGGCCATGCTGCATCACGAACGCGTACGCCAGCTCGTGCGCGATTACTGCGTAGATTACGTGCAGATGCCGCTGCGCACGGACGAGACTGCGTATTCACTGCGTCACGCCTGGGGCATGGCGTCGCTCGCGCAGGAAGTTACACCGGCGCCGAAGACCAATCATGCGCGCATGCTGGGCGAGTGCCCCGCCATGCACGGTCTGTTTCGCGCCATCCGCAAGGTCGCCCAAAACAGCGCACCGGCGTTTATCGCGGGCGAGTCGGGCACCGGCAAGGAGCTGACTGCGCAGGCCATTCACGAGGCCTCCTCGCGCGCAGGCGGGCCGTTCATCGCCATCAATTGCGGGGCGATTCCACCGCACCTGATCCAGTCCGAATTGTTCGGCTACGAAAAAGGCGCGTTTACCGGCGCGCATCAGCGTCACATCGGCTGGGTCGAGCATGCCAACGGCGGCACGCTGTTCCTCGATGAAATCGGCGACCTGCCGCTCGAGAGCCAGGTCAGCCTGCTGCGCTTCCTGCAGCAAGGCACGATTACGCGGCTTGGCGGGCACCAGGCGATTCCGCTGGACATCCGCATCATCTCGGCAACGCATGTGGATCTGGAAGCGGCCCAACACCACGGCGGGTTCCGGACCGATCTGTTCCATCGATTGTGCGTGCTCACCCTGTCGGTGCCGCCCCTTCGAGAGCGCGGCAGCGACATCGTTCTGCTGGCCGAACACATCCTGGCCCAGCATGCCAGCGAGGCGTCGCACCGGATTCGCGGGTTCACGCCCTGCGCGCTGCACGCGATGATGCATTACCCGTGGCCGGGCAACGTGCGCGAACTCATCAACCGCGTGCGCCGCGCGCTGGTGATGACCGACAACCGCAAGATCTCCGCGGCCGACCTGCACCTCGAAGGCTATGCATCCGTCTCGGGCCAGACACTGGAGGAAGCGCGCGAAGGTGCGGAGTCGGATGCCATCCGCACGGCCATCGCCCGTAACGGCTTCCATATGGGCATGACGGCACGCGAACTGGCGGTGTCTCGCGTCACGCTGTATCGGCTGATGCAAAAGCACGGCATTCGGGCGGAACATCCGCTGCATACAGCTTAGGCTCCCTCGGCGGCTCTACCTCCCGGCGAGCGTAGCGCGAGGCTACGCCCGCTGGTCCATCCATGCCTTGGTTCAATAGGCTCGATTTAATAGCGAGCGCTGAATGGAAGGGCGGTGCCAGCGCGGCATACGCCGTGATGTTGGCTTGCATTCGGCCCCCACTCGAGGCTCGCGGGTGAGAAAAAAGTGCCCGCCGGGGGACGGAGCACGAAACCGTTGAAAAGCTGCAGCGAGAGTTCGCTGTACGTTGCTAAGGCGCCACATTTCAGTGCGCGCTGCAAGGCGCGACGCGTGACGCGGTCCCACCCAACACTGTCGCGGCGACGGGAATCCGGCACGGCAGCAGGCATACATCGGGGCACACCCCACTTCCGGGGGGATTGCGCAAGCCTCAGCGCCGTTGGATTGTTAAGCCACGCATGCGACGTACTCCTTTCGCCTTCCGTGAGCGCGGACACAACAGAACCAGTGGATGGATCGAATGCGAGGGTGGGAATAAGACCGAAGGCGAGTCGCGCCGGCAACGTATCGGCGAGAACACTTCGAAGGGCGATCAGCGGCGTGATTGCACGCCGAACGATGAAATCGCCGTCTACTCCGAGCGCCGGCCTCATGACGCGCATGGCCATGCGATTCGCGACCACTCCGGTCTTCTCGACCGTCCACCCAAGCGGCAAACGTCGAGCACAGCGCTGCGCGATTGTCGGCATGGCCAACTCCTCCCCGTCGGGGATGGAGCGACATCCATGCCATGGCGGCTAACGCCTTGTTTTAACGGGATATTTTCAACACGGAGAACCGCCAAACCCCGGCATGGCAGGCGATTTTGTGTCGCGACTGAAACAGCTGTCGCCATCAAAAATCGCGGTGATCGGGCGCAGGCGCTCCAGTGGTCTAATTGCGCGCCCTGGCAAACGCTGGGCTACAGTAGCCAGGACGCAGCAACGAGAGTCCCGAGGCATGGCCGTTGGCGGCTGTCATTTTTGACTTCCGCCACTAAAATGATTCGGAACGGGGGTCTGCTCCGGCCTGTATCTCGCCTGGGCGACAAGGATGTTCGCAAGATCGGTAACAGGTCGAGAACAACGATGAACACTGTTTTGATCGAAGCCCATCCGTTGGTGCGTACAGGCATTGCGCACCTGCTACGGACGCTCAAAGGCGTCACCGGCGTCACTGTCGTCGAGCCAGACGAAGGGATGTTTGACGCCATCGAAACCAATGCCGACGCGGGTCTTCTTGTCATCGGCCTGCCGCTGCCACATCTCGATGAGTTGTCGGCCATCGGCGAGATCATGCACCGGCCGCACGCGCGCCACGTGGTTGTGCTGGCTGAATCCGAATCGCCCGACATCATCCGTACGCTCATGCAGATGGGCTTGTCCGGGTACACGCTCAAGCATTCGCCGGGCGAAGTCATCGCGGCTTCGCTGGAACTTGTGCTGGTGGGTGGCCAATACATTCCGGCCAGCGCACTGCTGCCGGAATCGCGCCTGGACGGTGCGCCCAACCCTGCGCTCGCTGGCGACCCTCAGACCGATCCGAAGCTGCTCGGTATTACGCCCCGGCAGTACGAGATTCTGGTGCTGCTCTCGCGCGGGCATCCGGTCAAGACGATCAGCCGCATGCTGAATATCTCCGAGGCAACGGCCAAGGCGCATATCAGCACGCTGTATCGGCGCCTGAAGGTCCGCAGCCGCACTGAGGCGGTGTACGTCGCCAATCAGCGCGGCGCGCGCCTGCTCTCGGTCGCCTGACTCCATCCAAAGCGAGAGCGCACGTCGCAAAGTCGCACGCGACGGCCGATATACTGGCCGCATGCTTTCGTCCGTTTTCCGCTGGCTCTCACGCCGCGCACGTACGCGGCGCCTGGCGCGTTACGCCATCTCCGACGCGCTGTGGTCACGCGCGCTCGAGAGCCTGCCCTTTCTGCTCGACTGGTCCGACGCAGACCTCGCACGCCTGCGTGAAACGGCCACGCTCTTCATCGCCGAAAAGGAATTCACCACCGCGCACGATTTGCCGCTCACCGACGACATGGTGGTCAGCATTGCCGCGCAAGCCAGCGTGCCGATCCTGGAGCTGGGCATCACGTGGTACAGCGGATGGCACGGCGTCGTCATCTACCCTGGCGAGTTCGTCATCCGCAAGGAAGTCATGGATGAAGACGGCGTCGTGCACAACGTGCGCGAAGAAGCCGTCGGTGAGGCATGGGAGCACGGTCCGGTCATCCTCTCGTGGCAGGACATCGAACTCGGGGGCGCACTGGCCGCGCCCGGTGCGCAGCCGTATAACTTGGTGGTGCATGAGTTCGCGCATAAGCTCGACATGCTCAACGGCGAGTCGGACGGCATCCCGGCGTTTTCATCACGCCTGCATGCCAACGTTGATCGCGAGCAATGGGCCGATGACCTCAATGCCGAGTACGACGTGTTCGTCAATCGTTGTGAGCAGATTCCGGAGCGCCGTTGGGGCGACGACCCGATCCTGTCGGTGCTCGACCCTTATGGCGCCCACCATCCGGCCGAGTTCTTTGCGGTGGCTTCGGAAGTGTTTTTCGTCGAACCGGTGGCCTTGCTTGAGGCGCTGCCATCGTTGTATGCGCTCCTGCAGGCGTTTTACCTGCAGGATCCGGCACGGCGCGTGCTGGGCTCCGAGCAACGCCAGGAGGGATCCCTGCCATGAAGATTCGCCAAGCGCTTCGCACAACGCTGCTCGGTTGCTGCCTCGCTGCCGGCACAGCGTTGGCACAACCCACCGCGCCCGTGGTCCTCAGCATCACCGCGCAATTCGATGGGCAATCCGAAACCAAACGCGTCACGCTTGCGACGGAGACAACCACGATGGGGCAGCACGTCGCCTTGCTCGAACGTACGCATACGTACGACGTGGGCGGCTCGATGCCGCGCAAAGAATGGGAGACGCGCTTCGCCGCCGGCCTGCCCGACGACACGATCCCGCAGGGCTGCGACACCACCACGTGCAAATTCCTACGTCACCGCTGGGCCAAGACTGGCGTCGACGTCACTCTGCGGCCGATGGTCGCTTCGGGCGAATTTCAGACGCTGTCCATCGGTGTAACGCTGCATCGGTTCCAGCCGTCGCCCGACGCCGAAGCCCCCGCCCGCATCGACACCTGGACGGGCAATGTCGACACCTCGTTGCGTGTCGGCGACACCAAGACCATGGATTTGGACGGCCACGGCGTGCTCACAATCGAGCGTCTCGGCCAACCTTGACCAAAATAGGCTCTTTCTGTCACTTTTCGAGGTGCCGACGCCACGGATTTTGCGGCAAGCGCGTTGCTCAAGCCTTTGTTTCTCTGGCATAATTCTCGTTTCTCCACCCGGCAAGTGATTCGAAGGCTGGTCGCACGGTGGCTCCTACCCTGTGAGCACCGGAAGCGCGCCGCGAATTGGCTACCTCTACCCCAGGGCCCATCATGAAAGAAGGCATTCACCCGAATTACCGCGAAGTCGTGTTCCAGGACATGTCCAGCGACTTCAAGTTCATCACCCGCTCGACCATCCAGACCAAGGAAATGATCACGCTGGACGGCAAGGAATACCCGCTGGCCAAGATCGAAGTCTCGTCCGAATCGCACCCGTTCTACACGGGCCAGCAAAAGGTTCTGGACACGGCCGGCCGCGTGGAAAAGTTCCGCAACAAGTTCGGCAGCAAGATCGGCAAGGCTGCCAAGTAATACCGGCGCCGGAGACGGCTCACCAGATGACCCGTCTCACTGGTCAGAAAAAGGCAGCTCCGGCTGCCTTTTTTGTTTCTCGGCACATGCTTAGGCCGTTGATTCGGCCGCTCTTTACGATTCGCACGTTCCAGTGCAACCCCGACTGGGCTCGCCCGGTCTGACACCCGATGAACACCACCCGCGTCTCGCGCATCCGCCTGACTGCCGCCGCCACCCGAGAGTTGCCGCGCTGGCTGCTGCTTGCCATCTGCGTGATCTACGGCCTGTCGGGCCTGTTCTCGCGCGACCCGTGGAAGAACGAAGACGCCGCAGGCTTCGGCGCGATGTGGACGCTGGCCACCGGCAGTGCGCAGGACTGGCTGATGCCGAACATCGTCGGGCGCCCCGTCGTGCAATCTGGGCCGCTGGTGTTCTGGATCGGCGGCGCGTTCATTCACCTCTTCGGACAATGGCTCGGCCCGGCGGACGCGTCTCGCCTGGCCACCGCTCTCTTCTTCTTCGTTACCAGTGCTTGCATCTGGTACGGGGCTTATCTGCTGGGTCGGCGCCCAGAAGTCCAACCGTTTGAGTTCGTCTTCGGCGGCCAGCCAAACACGCGCGACTACGGCCGTACGCTGGCAGATGGTGCACTGCTGATCTTCCTCGCCTGCGTTGGCCTCGCGCAACGCGGTCACGAAACGACACCGCTGGTCGGGGCGCTGTGCTTCGTGGCGGTCGCGGTGTATGGCTTGATCCGAGCGCTCGACAAGCCGGTGCACGGCAGTCTCGTCTACGGCATCGGCATCGGCTGCCTGTCGCTGGCGGGCGGCCCAATCCTGCCATTGGCCATCACGGTGGCCGTATTGATCGCCGCGCATGCCACGCGCGTACTGCCGCTGCGACCTCTGCTGACAGTAGCACTGCCCGTGTCGATCGTACTCGGCTGCTCGTGGCCGGCAATAGCGTACTTGCTGGCCAACAATCCGACTGACGCCGTGACCTACGTCCGTGAATGGGCGCGCTTCGATCGCCATCAATACGCCGGTCCTACGGCGCATTCGCTTGGCTTTGTCGCACGCAACCTGCCGCTGTTTGCTTGGCCGGTTTGGCCGCTGGCCGCATGGGCGTGGAAAAGCTGGGGCGGCATGCGTACCGCTCCGCATATCACGTTGCCATTGGCCGTCCTCCTGCCGCAATTTGTGTTGCTGCTCATGCAGCCTCACCCGGGCGACGACGGCTTCCTGCTGCTGATTCCGCCGATGGCCGCGATGGCCACGTTCGCACTGCCAACGCTCAAGCGTGGCGTGATCAGCGCAATCGACTGGTTTGCTCTGCTGGCTTTCACCATCTTGGGTGGCACGCTATGGCTGCTGTGGATCGCCAAGATGACGGGTTTTCCGCCTCAGCTTGCGCGCAACGTGTACCGCATCGTGCCGGGCTACCGGCCTGAGTTCAGCTGGACCGCGTTGGTCTGCGCGCTGCTCGTGACCGCGGCGTGGGTGCTCATCGTGGTCTGGCGCACATCGCGCGCACCCAAGGCCATCTGGCGCGCCGTGGTGATCTCGGCCGCCGGCACCACGCTCATGTGGGTGCTGATGATGACGCTGTGGCTGCCCACCATCAACTACGCCAAGACGTACCGTGATGTTGCGCAGTCGGCCGCCCTTGCGCTGCCGCGCACCTACACGTGCGTGCAGCCAATCCGCATGGGCGATGCGCAGCTTGCCTCGTTTGCGTACTTCGGCCACATCCGCTTCGGCAGCGCCGAGGACAACTGCGACATCCTGCTGCGTCACGACCCGTACGACTACGGTGCACCGACGAGCGTCTCCAACTACGAGTGGCGCCCGATCTGGGAAGGCCGACGCCCCGCCGACCGCGACGAGCACTTCCGCATGTACCGCCTGACCGAGGCCGCCACCGCCACACATCCGCCGCCCGCGCCGGCCACCACACGCCGGCGCAAGCTGCGCCAATAACGCTCTCGGTCGTACCCACATGTTTGTCGCCGACGTCCGCCGCATTACCGCACTGGCTTGGCCTGTGCTGATCGGCCAGTTGGCGGTCATCGCTTTCGGCGTGCTCGATACGGCGATGGCTGGCCGCGCCTCTGCAGCAGACCTCGCGGCCATCGGACTCGGCGGGTCGATCTACGTGACGGTGTACATCAGCCTGATGGGTGTGCTGCAAGCGCTCTCGCCCATCGCCGGCCAACTGTATGGCGCGCAAAGGCACAGCGAGATCGGCGAAGAAGTGCGCCAGGCTGTCTGGCTCGGGCTGGTGCTCGCGGCGATCGGCATGCTGATCCTGTGGTTCCCCGCCCCACTACTGCAACTGGCAGACGCCACGCCCGAACTCGCGGAAAAAGCCACCGCCTATTTGCGGTATGAAGCACTCGCATTACCTGCAGCGCTCGGCTTCCGGATCTACTCTGCGTTGAACAACGCGCTGTCGCGCCCAGTGATGGTGACGGTACTGCAGCTCGCCGGCCTCGCCATCAAATTTCCGCTCAACGCACTGTTTCTGTACGGCGGCATGGGCGTCCCCGCGATGGGTGGCCCGGGCTGTGCACTCGCCTCGATGATCATCAGCTGGCTATGGTTTGTGGCTGCGGCCGCCATCCTGATGCGCAATCCCGCATACAAGCCGCTTGCGATTTTCACGCAATACTCACCACCCAATCGCGCCCGGCTGTGGGCACTCGTACGCCTGGGTGTGCCGATGGGCTTCACCTACCTGATCGAGATCACATCGTTCACGTTGATGGCGATCTTCATCGCGCGTCTCGGTACGGTGGTCTTGGCAGGGCATCAGATTGCCGCCAACCTTGGGGCAGTGGCCTACATGGTGCCGCTGTCCTTGTCGATCGCGACGTCGACGCTGGCTGCGCAGTCGATCGGCGCGCGCGATCGCGTTGCGGCCCGACGCATCTCGCTGAACGGCATCAAATTGGCGGTGATGTGCGCGATCATCGTCTGCGCGGCCGTGCTGTTCTTGCGTCGCGAGCTGGTCAGCCTCTACACGCACGATGCTACTGTCCTGGCGATTGCGGTGCCGCTGCTGCCTTTCATCGCCTTCTATCAGATGTTCGATGCGCTGCAGGTCATGACTGCATTCATCCTGCGCGCATACAAGATCGCGCTCATCCCGACCGTCATCTACGCCTTATCGCTGTGGGGCGTGGGTCTGGGCGGCGGCTACGTGCTCGGATTTGGACTACTGGGGGAGTTTGCGACGCCTCTGCGTGGCGCAGCCGGCTTCTGGGCGGCCAACGCGCTCAGTTTGATGGTGGCCGGCGCGTTGCTGGTCAGCTATTTCAATCGAGTTAGCCGTACCGCCGATTAAAGAAAGCCATTCGCCGCCGCTTTAAAAGCGGCGTCAATCTGGAATGACTAGAACTGAATAGAAAGCGCAAAAGAAAAAACCCGCTGCAAGCAGCGGGTTTTGATTTGGCGGAGCGGACGGGACTCGAACCCGCGACCCCCGGCGTGACAGGCCGGTATTCTAACCGACTGAACTACCGCTCCGTGTCGGTCGCAACATCAGCTAGAGACTGATCTTGCTATGAGCTTCTGGTTAAGCTCTTGTTTTGGCGTCCCCTAGGGGATTCGAACCCCTGTACTCACCGTGAAAGGGTGATGTCCTAGGCCTCTAGACGAAGGGGACAGAAACTGTTTTGCAACGCTTTCTGTCTTACGCTGCGAAGTCCGCTACTATAACGAACTTTTTTGCGTTTTGGAAGCCTCTTTTCAAAATTTATTTTTGAATCGAATCTTCCGGCATTTTGGTGGAGCTAAGCGGGATCGAACCGCTGACCTCTTGCATGCCATGCAAGCGCTCTCCCAGCTGAGCTATAGCCCCAAGGTACTGCCTTTTACTGCTTGCTTCTTACTGCATTTCGCTTCGTGTTGCAGCGAAAACAAGAGTATAGGGGAAGTGTTTAGCGCTTGGCAATACCCTTAAGCAAAAATTTTTGAGCCGGATTCATCACGCGCCCAGGCGCCGCAGAACGACGTCGCGACCGAACAGTTCCAGCACAGCATCAATCGACGGCGTTTGCAGTTGGCCCGCCACCAGCAGGCGTACCGGCATTGCCAGCTTCGGCATCTTCCAGCCCTGTGCCGCCAACACTTCCTTGAAGGCAGCGCCAATGGCCTCGCGCTTCCACTCCGGCAGCGCGCCAAGCTTCTCTGCCAGCACGGCAATGCCAGGGCGTACGTCGTCAGTGAGATGCTGCGCAGCCAATTCCGGCTCGACCGCGATATCCGTGCGATAGAACAGCAGCGCGGTCTGCGCGACTTCACGGAGCGTGTTGGCGCGATCCTTCACGAGCGCAATCACGTCAGCCAGCACAGGGCCGCCATCGACCTTGCCACCCAGCTCTTCAATGAACGGCTTCACCAGATCGGCCAGGCGCACGTTATCGGCCTGCTTGATGTAGTGGTTATTCAGCCAGGCGAGCTTTTCGGGGTTGTATTGGGCCGGCGACTTGCCGAGGTGCTCGAGGTCGAACCATTCGATGAATTGTTCGCGCGAGAAGATCTCAGCATCACCGTGCGCCCAGCCCAGGCGGGCGAGGTAGTTGACGATGGCTTCGGGCAAATAGCCCGCATCACGGTAGCCGGTGACGGCCATGGCACCGTGGCGCTTGCTCATTTTCTCGCCCTGCTCGTTGAGCACGGTCGGCAAGTGAGCGTAGACCGGCGGCGTACCACCAAGCGCGCGCAGGATGTTGATCTGGCGGGGGGTGTTGTTGACGTGGTCATCGCCGCGGATCACGTGGGTGATCTGCATATCCATGTCGTCGACGACCACGCAGAAATTGTACGTAGGCGTACCGTCGGGGCGCGCGATCACGAGGTCGTCGAGTTCATCGTTGGAGATTTCGATACGGCCCTTCACTGCGTCGTCCCACACGACGCTTCCGCCGATGGGGTTCTTGAAACGGATCACGGGTTGCACGCCGGCTGGGGGCGTGGGCAAAACCTTGCCAGGCATCGGGCGCCAGGTGCCGTCGTAGCGGGGCTTCTCGCCACGCTCGCGTTGCGCTTCGCGCAGAGCGTCGAGCTCTTCGGTGCTCATGTAGCACGGGTAGGCGAGTTCCTGCTGCACCATCTGCGCGACCACGGCGCGGTACCGGTCCATCCGCTGCATCTGGTAGAACGGACCTTCGTCGATGTCCATGTCGAGCCAATCCATCGCTTCCAGGATCACGTCGACGGCTTCCTGGCTGGAGCGCTCCACGTCGGTGTCTTCGATGCGCAGAATGAAATCTCCCTTCATTTTGCGCGCGAAGGCCCACGGATAGAGTGCCGAGCGGATGTTGCCGAGGTGGATGAAGCCCGTGGGGCTGGGAGCGAAACGAGTGCGGACGCGCTGTGTCATAGGAATGGCCGAACGAAGAAGGCCGCGTGGTCGGACCCTGAGTACGGATCCTGAGCGGCCTCTATCAAAACCGAAATTATAGCAACCGAGCTGCACCTGTCTGGCCGACCCGTCGCCGAACTTTGGCACAATGGCGGCCGGCCGCAGTGCGCTCCGTTACGACTGAACACAACTACGCGGCATATCAAACCGCCCCAACCTCCTCATGCAACGCCGCCTCTTCCTGGGTGCCGCCGGCGCCTCGATACTCTCCGCCTGCACCGTGACGGGCTTTTCGCCCGGCAAAACTGAAACACCCGTCACCCCCGCCACGGCTGTACTACCGCCGACGGCCCTGCCCGCCTCACAGCCCCTGCGGATCGGGTTGGCGCTGGGCGGCGGTGCCGCGCGCGGTTTTGCGCACATCGGCGTCATCAAGATGCTGGAAGCCCAGGGCATTCAGATTGACTTCATCACCGGCACGAGCGCGGGCAGCGTGGTGGCGGCGATCTACGCATCGGGTATGTCGGGGCTGGAGATGAACCGCATGGCCCTCAAGATGGACGAGGCCATGATCGCCGACTGGGCGCTGCCCTTCGGAACGCGCTTCGGCGGCTGGCTCAAGGGCGAGGCGCTGGAGAAATACATCAACCGGCTGGTCAAGCAGAAGACGATCGAGCAGATGCGCATTCCACTCGGCATCGTTGCGACGGATCTGGCGAGCGGCAAGCCGATCCTGTTCCGGCGGGGCAATACCGGTCAGGCGGTGCGTGCGTCCTGCAGTATCCCGGGCGTGTTCCAGCCGGTAACGATCAGCGGTCGCCAATATGTGGACGGCGGCTTGGTGGCGCCAGTGCCGGTTACCTACGTCAAGCAGATGGGCGCGACGTTCGTGATTGCAGTGAACATCTCGGCAGACCCTGCCAACCAGGCTGTGTCGGGGCAGGCGAGCATGCTGCTGCAGACGACAGCCATCATGGGGCAGAGCATCAGCAAGACGGAGCTGGCCCAGGCCGATGTGGTCATCACGCCGTCGCTGCCGTTTGTGAAGGGCAGCGACTTTACCGCGCGCAACGAGGCGATTCTCGCGGGCGAGCAGGCTGCCCAGGCCGCCATGCCGTTGCTGCGCGAGAAGCTGCATCTGACGCAGACCGTCGTCGGCACACCCTTGCCACCGCACTGACACGCCGTCTGCAGGCAACAAAAAAGACCGCCGCGGCGGTCTTTTTTCTATTGCGTGATAGCCAATCGGAGCGACTCAACCACCGTACATTGCCAGCGGTTTGCCAGCGGCGTTCGGGTCAACGCGCTTGAGCTGTTCGACAAAGTTATCGGCGCCGTCCTTGATTGCGGTACCGGAATTGCCCTCGATGCGGCGGGCGCCGTTGTAGCGCGTCACCCAGTACGAGGCGGTCATGTCGTCCACGCGAATCTTGCTGCCCGTGGACGGTGCGTGCACGAACTTGTTGTCGCCGATATAGATGCCGACGTGCGAGAACGTGTGGCGCATGGTGTTGAAGAACACCAAGTCGCCAGGACGCAGTTCAGCCGTGTCGACGCTGGTGCCGACGCGGCTCATTTCCACGGCGCGGCGCGGCAGCAGGAAACCGAAGGTGTCATTGAAGACGTAGCGGACGAAACCGCTGCAATCGAGGCCCGATTCCGGCGTATTGCCCCCGAAACGGTAACGCAGGCCGATCATGCCCAGTGCGTTCATGACCACGTCGCCGGTCTTGCTCATTACGTTGGAAATGAGGCCGGACTTGGCTTCGGGCTTGACGTCGGCGCGGACTTCCGTGTCCTTGAAGACCGTATCAGCATGCACCGCATTCGACACGAGCACGCCGCAACCGATCACAACACCTACCGCCAGGCGCGCCATGGAATGAAGTACGAAATGCTGCATTGGCTCTCCCTCGGAAACTTGTAATGATGCGGCCGACATACGCCGTCGCAAATGAGAACAGTCCGAATCTTGTTAAAACAATCTCGCAGGATGATAAAAGTGACACTTTGACTTGTCAAAGGTCGTTACAAATTCCTCGGAATCCACATGCAAATCAGGTACTTAGACATGACTTTAGATGCGCATTCTTACAAAAACCGCGCCTCTAAACTGCACTGACCTGGGGCAAGAGCAGTGGAAATTACGGGTTATCCCGAGCGGGGATGAGCGAGGCAGCCGCCATCAGCTTGCAGGTGTAGGGGTGCGAAGGCGACGCCAACACCGCTTCAGTGTCGCCCTCTTCCACCACTTTTCCATCCTTCATCACCACCACGCGATGTGACATCGCGCGAATAACGGCAAGGTCGTGGCTGATGAATAGATACGACAGGTTGTACTTTTTCTGAAGGGCTGAGAGCAGCGAAAGCACCTGCTGCTGGATCGACACGTCAAGCGCCGAAGTCGGCTCATCAAGCACCAGCAACTGCGGCTTGAGGATCAGCACCCGCGCAATGGCAACGCGCTGGCGCTGCCCACCCGAGAATTCATGCGGATAGCGGCCCAGAGCCGTGCGATCCAGCCCGACCTCGCGCAGCGCCTCGATCACGCGGTGACGGCGCTCGGTGGCGTTGACATGCGGCTGGTGCAGCGCAAGGCCCTCGCCAACGATCTCTTCGATCGTCATGCGCGGCGACAGCGAGCCATACGGGTCTTGAAACACGACCTGCATGCGCGCGCGCACCGCCCGGCGCTCATCGCGAGAAATGCGCAGCAGCGAGTTGCCAAGGAAGCGCAGGTCGCCGCTCTTTGCGGTTTGTAGACCCAGCAGCGTCTGCGCGAGCGTGGTCTTGCCAGAGCCGGATTCCCCCACGATGCCGAGCGTCTCGCCTTCGCGCAGTTGCAGCGACACGGCATCGACCGCGGTGAACGGGTCTGTCCTGAACCAGCCGGCAAATCCAGGGCGATGGCGTTCGTAGGTGACCGTCAGCTTGTCGGCTTCGAGCAGCACCGGTGCAAGCGGCACCAGCGGCAGCACGTCGCGCTGCGGGCGGCTCTCAAGCAAGCGCACCGTGTACGGGTGCTGAGGCGCGGCAAATACGTCGGCTGTGTTGCCGGTCTCGACCAGGACGCCCCGCTCCATCACGCCAACGCGCTCAGCAAAGGCACGGACCATGTTCAGGTCGTGCGTGATCAGCATGATGGCCATGCCGAATTCAGCCTGCAGCTCGCGCAGCAATTGCAGGATCTGCATGCGCACCGTCACGTCGAGCGCGGTGGTCGGCTCGTCAGCCAACAGGAGCTTGGGCGAACATGCCAGCGCCATGGCAATCATCGCGCGCTGGCGCTGACCGCCCGACAGTTGGTGCGGGAAGGCGTCAAACCGGCGCGGCGCCTCCGCAATGCCGGTGCGCTCCAACAGCGCAATCGCACGTGCCTTGGCAGCGCGCTTGTCCAGTCCCTCGTGCAATTCCAGCGTTTCGACGATCTGGTTGCCGATCGTGTACAGCGGGTTGAGCGCTGTCATCGGTTCCTGGAACACCATGGCGACGTCAGCGCCACGCAGGCCGCGCATCTCGCGCTCGCTGGCGGCCAGCAGATCGCGGCCTTCGAGCAGGATACGGCCGCTGTATTGCGCATCGGCCAGCAATCGCATGATCGATAGTGCGGTCACGGACTTGCCCGAGCCCGATTCGCCCACCAACGCGAACCGCTCGCCGACGTGCAAGTCGAGCGAGACATGCTTGACGGCTTCCGTCACCTCGCCGTGCTCGGATTCGAAATGCACGCAGAGGCCGTCCAGGCGCAGAAGCGGGCCGTCGTACTTCGGCGTGGAGGAACGCAGATCGACGCGGGTCATTTCACCCCCGCCGGCTTCTGACGCGTGCGCAGCTGCGCGAATGAGAGGCGCGTGTCGAAGGCATCGCGCAGCGCGTCGCCCATGAAGGTCAGCAACACGAGGGTCAGCACAAGCACCACGAACGTCGATAGCGAAATCCACCACGCATCCAGGTTGGCCTTGCCCTGGGCAAGCAACTCACCGAGGCTCGGGGTGGATGGGGGTACGCCGAGACCCAGGAAATCCAGGCTCGTTAGCGCGAGAATGGCCGCACTCATCCGAAACGGCAGGAAGGTGATCACGGGCGTCAGGCTGTTGGGCATGATGTGGCGCCACATGATCTGCCAGCTGGACAGGCCCATCGCCCGCGCGGCCTTCACATAGTCCAGCGAGCGGTTGCGGAAGAATTCGGCGCGCACGTAATCCGAAAGGCTCATCCATCCGAACAGCGACAGCAGGATGATCAGCAGCCCGAGGCTGGGCGTGAAGATCGACGCGAAGATGATCAGCAGATACAGCTCCGGCATCGAACTCCAGATTTCAATCAGCCGCTGTGACACCATATCGAAGCGCCCGCCGAAGAAGCCCATCAGCGCGCCGGTCAGCGTGCCGACCACCACGCCGAGCACCGTGAGTGCCAGCCCAAACAGTACCGACACGCGGAAGCCATACAGCAGCCGCGCAAACACATCGCGGCCACGGTCATCGGTACCGAGCCAGTTGTCAGCGGACGGCGGCGCCGGGTTGGGCTCCTTCGAGAAATAGTTCAGCGTCTCGTACGAGTACGGATTGGGGGGGTAGATTGCAAAGCTTCCCGGCTCCTTGAACTTGTCCCGGATGAATGGATCGAGGTAATCCGTCGGGGTCGGAAAATCCCCGCCGAAGGTCGTCTCGGGGTACGTCTTCACGATCGGGAAATACCAGTTGCCGTGATACTTGACCACCAGCGGCCGGTCATTGGAAATGCATTCGGCGCCCAGACTCAGAACGAACAGCACCACGAAGATGATCAGGCTCCAATAGCCCAGCCGATGCTGCTTGAAGCGACGCCACGCGCGCTTGAGCGGCGACGGCGAATGGCGCACCGGATGCGGCGCTGCCGTGTTGGATGCATGCGTGGAAGCGCGCGAATACTGGGTCATGGTTGCCGGCCCGCCTATCGCCCGACCGAGCCGAAATGGATTCGCGGATCGACCAGCACATAGCACACGTCGGAAATCAACCGCGCAGCCAGCCCAATCAGCGTGAACAGGTAAAGCGTGCCGAGCACGACCGGATAATCGCGTCGCATCACGGCCTCATACGAGAGCAGCCCCATGCCGTCGAGCGAGAACAGTTGCTCGATCAGCAGCGAACCCGTAAAGAACGCACCAATGAATGCCGATGGGAAGCCCGTCACCAGCGGCAGTAACGCGTTGCGGAAGATGTGCTTCCACAGCACGCGCCGCTCCGACAGGCCCTTGCTACGCGCGGTCAGTACGTATTGTTTGCGGATTTCCTCCAGGAATGCGTTCTTCGTCAGCATGGTGATGACGGCAAAGCTGCCCACCACCGACGCCATGACGGGCAGCGTGATGTGCCAAAGGTAATCCGTGATTTTGCCGAGCAGGCTGAGCTGATCCCAGTTGTCGGAAGTGATGCCCCGGATCGGGAACCACTGGAAGAACGTGCCGCCGCCAAAGAGCACCAGCAGCAGCACGCCCAGCACGAAGCCCGGGATGGCATACCCCACCAGCACGATGATGCTCGTCACCAGATCAAACCGACTGCCCGCACGCACGGCCTTCGCAATGCCGAGCGGCACCGCTATGAGATATGTGAGAAAGAATGTCCACAAGCCGATCGAAATCGATACCGGCAATTTCGACTTGATGAGATCCCACACGCTGCGGTGCTGGAAATAGCTTTCACCCAGGTCGAAGCGTGCAAAACGGCCGAGCATCAGGAAGTAGCGCTCGAGGGGGCTCTTGTCGAAGCCATACAACGCGCGGATTTCCTTGATCTTCTCCGCGTCCACGCCGCGACGCCCGCGATAGTCGAACGCGCCGCCACCGCTGGCCTCGCCTCCGCCGCCCCGCCCCTTCATCTCCATCATCATCTGTTCTACCGGACCACCGGGCACGAACTGGATCACGACAAACGTGAGCGTAACAACGCCGATCAGCGTCGGGATCAGGAGCAGCAACCGTTTGATCAGGTACGCGAACATGGTGTCACCGATGCGGTCATTTGGCAGCCGATTGGGGGGATTCCGGCATCCGCCACCAGGCCGTCAGCACCCAGGCCTCGGCCGAGTAGTAATACGGCAAACGATCCGGGTACATCAGGTTCTTGTTGTAGGCCACGCGGTGCAAAGCCGAATACCAGTGTGGAATCACATAGCAGCCGTGCATCAGTACGCGGTCGAGCGCGCGCGAGGCGGTGATCAGCTCGTCGCGATTGTCGGCACGCAGTACATCGTCGATCAGCGCGTCCACGGCTGGCGATTTCAGGCCGATCACGTTGTCCGAGCCGGCCTCGTCAGCTGCGGCCGAGCCGAAGCGGTCCTTCAGCTCGTTGCCCGGGCTTTGCGAATCGGGAAAGCGCAGCGAGATCATGTCGAAATCGAACTCTTCCAACCGCTTCTGGTAAAGCGCGAAATCGGTCATGCGCTGGTTGACCTGGATGCCCAGCTTCTCGAGGTTGCGCGCATATGCCGCCATGACGCGGCTCATGGCGCCCCCGTCGTCGAGCATCTCGAAGACGAACGGCTCGCCCTTACTGTTGCGCAGCGCGCCGTCCGTGTATGTCCAGCCGGCTTGCGCCAGCAGGCGACGCGCCTGCCGCAGGTTGTCCCGCAGCGAGCTGGGGGGATCCGTCGAAGGCGGGGCGGACAGCACGCCAAACACTTCGGGGTCGAGCTTGCTGCGCAGCGGCTCCAGCAACGTCAGCTCACCCTTGCTGGGCGTGCCCGTGAGCGAATCCGACGCGGCCAGCTGGCTATTGGCGAAGTAGCTGTCGAGCCGGCGATATGCACCGTAGAAGAGCTGTCGATTGAGCCATTCGAAATCGAGCGCCAACGCCAGGGCCTTGCGCACGCGAAGGTCCTGGAACAGAGGCCGCCGCAGATTCATCACAAAGCCCTGCATGCCGGCACCGTTGCGATGCGGGAATTCGCTCTTGATCAGCTCGCCGCTGCGAAATTTCACGCCGACGTAACTCTTCGCCCAGTTCTTGGCGCGGTATTCGACCATGGCGTCGTACTCGCCAGCCTTGAACGCCTCCAGGCGGGCAGTTTCGTCCTTGTAGAGCTTGTATTGGATTCGCTCAAAGTTGAATGACCCACGGCGAACATTCAAGTCGCGCCCCCAATAGTCGGGATTGCGCCGAAAGGTGATGCCGCGCGACGGATCAAAGCGCTCGACCACATACGGCCCGCTGGCAACGGGATCCTGGAAGGTGAGTTTGTCGAATGCGACATCCTTGCCGCCATCCGGGTCGTCGGGCTTGCCGCTGCCCTTGCCCCACTTGGGCGAGAACACCGGCAGCCCGCCGACGATGAGCGGCAGTTCCTTGTTCTTGCGCTTGAAGTCATACCGGATGGTGCTGGCGTCCACTACGGTCACCTTGGCCACATCCGCGGTCATGCTGCGATAGGCCGGGCTCGCGCCCTTGCCCATCAGCATGTCATACGAGTATTTGACGTCCGATGCGCGCACGCGATCGCCATTGGAAAAGCGCGCGCGCGGATTGATATGGAACGTGACCGAAAGTTCGTCAGGTGCGACCGCCACGTCGTCCGCAAGCAGGCCATAGCCACTGGCGGTTTCATCCCAGCTTGTGATGAGCAGGCTTTCGAAGACCAACTGATTCAGCCCCGGCGCCGACGTCCCCTTGATCGTGAACGGATTGAACTTGTCGAAGCTCGTGCGGCGGTCCGGATTGCCGAGCAGCAGCATGCCGCCGATGGGCGCCTTCGGGTTCAGATAGCCGAAGTTGGAGAAACCGGCCGGATACTTGAGGTCGCCATATTCGGCGTAGCCGTGTGCCGCCCACGCGGGAGTCGCGCAGATCGCCCCCAGCAGGCTGAACAGCGCCATGAATCGCTTGTGTGCCGCAACGCGCACGCTCATTGCGCCCCTTGCCCCCAAAGTCCTTGCATGCGTTGATCCGATTGATCGCTGTCTGAAAAACTGTTTTCGACGATTCTAACGCCCTCACGCGGCAATTCCGCCAATTCAGGGCCGGGGATCGTCCCGCATTGACAAGGCCGGCAGGGATTGTGCGGCACCGCGCAAATGGGCAGCCGCCCCGCGCTTTCCGGTATGATCGCGCCCACCTAATTGCCTCGTGCCCCGGATGCCGCCGCTGCGCAGCCGCAGTGACGAGTGACCACAGCAACATACGGGCGCGACGTTGCCCCACATTTGTACGGAGAAACCATGGGATTCCTCGCTGGCAAGCGCATTCTGATTACCGGCCTTCTGTCCAACCGCTCGATTGCCTACGGCATCGCCAATGCCTGCAAGCGCGAAGGCGCGGAACTGGCCTTCACCTACGTCGGCGAACGCTTCAAGGACCGCATCACTGAATTCGCCACCGAGTTCGACAGCAAGCTGGTGTTCGACTGCGATGTCAGCAGCGATGAGCAGATCGCCAAGGTGTTCGAAGACCTCTGCCAGCACTGGGGCCACTTCGACGGCCTGGTCCACTCGATCGGCTTTGCACCGCGCGAAGCGATCGCCGGCAACTTCATCGATGGCCTGTCGCGCGAGTCGTTCCGCATCGCGCACGACATCTCGGCGTACAGCTTCCCGGCGCTGGCAAAGGCCGCGCTGCCGATGCTGTCCCCCAATGCTTCGCTGCTCGCCCTGACGTACCTGGGTGCTGAGCGCATCGTCCCGAACTACAACACGATGGGCTTGGCCAAGGCGTCGTTGGAAGCCGGCGTGCGCTACCTGGCCGGCGCGCTGGGGCCGAAGGGCATTCGTGCCAACGGTATCTCGGCTGGCCCGATCAAGACGCTCGCCGCCTCTGGTATCAAGGATTTCGGCAAGCTGCTGAAGTACATGGAAGACGTCGCCCCGCTGCGCCGTAACGTCACGATCGAAGAAGTCGGCAATGTGGCTGCGTTCCTGCTGTCGGATCTGGCAAGCGGTGTGACGGGCGAGATCACCTACGTCGATTGCGGCTTCAACGTGACCGCAGGCGTGCCGGAGAGCGTCGGCCAAGGCTGATTTGCATTGGTGCGCGCGCGGGCCATCTTCGGATGGCCCGCGCATACCAAGCCAACAAAGCAGCAGACAAAGAAAAAGCCCGCATGGCGCAAACCATGCGGGCTTTTTGACGTGCATTGCAATGCGAGCCGTCACGTCAGCTCGACTCGCATCCGCCTGTTGTGTGCGCTTCCCGCGAGAAGCGCCAAACTGGCGGAGACGGAGGGATTCGAACCCTCGATCCAGGTTTTGGCCCGGATGCTCCCTTAGCAGGGGAGTGCCTTCGACCTCTCGGCCACGTCTCCCAAACTCGCGTCGCACGAAGGAGCCCGTGCAACGAAGCGCGTATTCTAGCCACTTCACCCCACCCGGTCAACGACAACTGCATGACACGCGGCGAGAATCTGGGGCTCTCGGGGTCGCCACCCCGGCCATCCGGCCGATCAGCCGATTACGCCTGGTCCAGCTCGAACGCCTTGTGGAGTGCGCGCACGGCCAGCTCCATGTACTTCTCATCGATCAGCACCGAGATCTTGATTTCCGAGGTGGAGATCATCTGGATGTTGATGCCCTCTTCCGACAGCGTGCGGAACATCTTGCTGGCGATACCTACGTGCGAGCGCATGCCCACGCCCACCACCGACACCTTCGACACCTTCGGGTCACCCGACACGCTGGCCGCGCCGATATGCGCCTTCACGCTATCGTTCAGGATCGCCAGGGCGCGCTGGTATTCGCCACGCGGCACGGTGAAGGTGAAGTCCGTCTTACCTTCCACCGACTGGTTCTGGATGATCATGTCGACGTCGATGTTGGCGTCGGCAACCGGGCCCAGGATCTGATAGGCGATGCCGGGCTTGTCCGGCACACCGATCACGGTGATCTTGGCTTCGTCGCGGGCAAAGGCGATGCCGGAAATGGCGGCGGCTTCCATGTTCGAATCTTCCTCAAAAGTAATCAGCGTGCCCGAGTTCATCTCAACGTCGAGCGGCATCAGCGGGTCGGTCAGCGACGACAGCACGCGGGTCTTCACGCGGTACTTGCCGGCAAACTCCACCGAGCGAATCTGCAGCACCTTCGAGCCAAGGCTGGCCATTTCCAGCATCTCTTCGAAGGTGATCTTGTCCAGGCGACGCGCGTCGTCCACCACGCGCGGATCGGTCGTATAAACGCCATCGACGTCGGTATAGATCAGGCACTCCTCGGCTTCGAGCGCGGCGGCAACCGCCACGGCCGAGGTATCCGAGCCACCACGGCCCAGCGTGGTGATATGGCCTTCGCTGTCGATGCCCTGGAAGCCCGTGATGACCACCACACGACCGGCGTCGAGATCGGCGCGCACACGCTCGTCGTCGATCGACTGGATGCGCGCCTTGGTGTAGGCCGAATCGGTCTTCACCGGCACTTGCCAGCCGGTGTAGCTGCGGGCATCGATGCCTTCGGCATGCAGCGCGATCGCCAGCAGACCCACACTCACCTGCTCGCCAGTCGAGGCAATCATGTCGAGTTCACGCGGGTCGGGTTGGGCCGAAATCTCTTTGGCCATACCCAGCAGGCGGTTGGTTTCGCCAGACATGGCCGACGGAACGACCACGATCTGGTGACCTGCACGGTGCCACTTGGCAACGCGCTTGGCGACATTCTTGATGCGTTCAACCGAACCCATCGAGGTGCCACCGTATTTGTGAACGATGAGAGCCATCTTGGAAAGATCAGGAGGAGGCGGAGCGGTGCAAAAGCTTTTGAAAATACAGCAATTTGCATCGATCGGCAAGCAATCCGCCGGTGACGATGTGTATCACGACGCACCCTCAAGGCCAGGACGCCACGTGATGCGCCAGCCAGTACCGCTATGCGTGGCCGCCTGGTTCATTCCCAGCCCCGCGGCAAACACCAGCATTTCGCCTGCATAGAGCAGTGGCAAACGCTCGCGCTCCCACGCAGGAATGCCGGCTTCCTGGTAAGCCTGCTTGAGCGCCCGCGACGGCCCGCCCGGGCGCAGCACGATGCGCTCGCCACCGCGCCGGGGCGACAGGACCAGCTGCGCTTGCAAAGTTTGCGTCGCAACGCCATCGCTCGCCACGGGCGCAAACAACAGCGCCCCGCCCCATGCGTCCACCGCCACACGCTGCTCGGCCGGATGCGCCGGCTCGAACAGCTGGGCCCCGATCGCGACCGCGGCCTGCCCGGGGCGATCGTTGGTGCCAGTGTCGATCCATGCAATGCCACGGTAGCGCCTGACCTGCCCAGTCGGCAATTCAATGCGCAGTGCACCGTCATCTCGCGCGTCAACCAGTTGCGTATGCAGATCCTCCAGGCGGCGACTCGACAGCGCGCGCATGCCCGCCTTGGCCAACCAGGCACGCAGCACCGCACGCTGACGTGGCGCGGACAGCGCGCTCAACGCCGCCACGTTCAGTTCATTGGCCGACGCGACCTGGCTCAAGTCCGCCTGCGCAATCTCATCGATCAACGCAGCCGCATCCGCCAGATGTGCCGCACTGCGCGACAGCGCCTCGCGATAGGCCGGGAAATGATCCGCCATGCCCGCAAGCAGTGGACGCAATGCATTGCGTGCATAGCGTGCGTCGGTGTTGGAAGGATCTTCGACCCAGCAGAGCGCGTGGGCATGTGCGTACAGTTCGATCTCGCTGCGCGGTGCATCGACCCATGGACGCAGCAACGTGACTGCACCCGCCCGCGCCATCGGCATGGCGGCCAGGCCATCGAGGCCGGCACCGCGCATCAGTTGCAGCAGCACCGTTTCCGCTTGGTCATCCTGATGATGCGCCGTCAGCAGAATGGAGGCGCCCGTCTCCGTGCAGAGCGCTTCGAGCGCTGCGTACCGGGCTTCGCGCGCCGCCTCTTCAACGCCCCGCCCCCCATCAACCGCTACATTGACGCGGCGCGCATGAAACGTAACGCCGACCGCTTGGGCCATGCGCCGACACGCGCATTCCCAGACATCGGCGTCAGCATGCAGGCCATGGTGAATATGGAGCGCCACGAGCTGCACGCGGGCACCCGCGTCGCGCCACGCGGCACACGCGTGCAGCAGCGCCGCAGAATCCCGCCCGCCTGACAGGGCGATCGCCACTATCGGCGTTTCGGCCCCGCTAGAAGCAACAAAGGCCGCACACGCGGCAACGCGTTGTGCGACCTTGTTGACGAGATCAGCCGACGAATCAGCGACCGTCGGTTTCCTTGAACTTGCCATAAGCCATCAGGCGTTCGTGACGGCGCGCCTGGAGTTCCGACGTCTTCATGCCCTGGAACTGGCGCAGCGATTCTGCCAGCGCGCGCTTGAGCATCGTTGCCATGCCCTTCGGATCACGGTGAGCGCCGCCCAGCGGCTCGTTGACGATCTTGTCGATCAGGCCAAGTGCCTTCAGGCGATGCGCGGTCAGGCCCAGTGCCTCGGCGGCTTCCGGCGCCTTCTCTGCGGTCTTCCACAGGATCGACGCGCAGCCTTCCGGCGAGATCACGGCGTAGGTGGCGAACTGCAGCATGATCACGGAATCGCCCATGGCAATGGCCAGTGCGCCGCCCGAACCGCCTTCACCGATGATGGTGGCAATCAGGGGCACCTTCAAACCGGCCATCACAAACAGGTTGTGCCCGATGGCTTCGGATTGTCCGCGCTCTTCCGCGTCAATGCCCGGGAACGCGCCCGGTGTATCGACAAACGTGAAGATCGGCAGACCGAACTTGTCTGCCAGCTCCATCAGGCGCTTGGCCTTGCGGTAGCCCTCGGGCTTGGACATACCGAAGTTGCGCAGCGCGCGCTCCTTCGTGTCGCGGCCCTTCTGGTGACCGATCACCATGCAGGGCTGACCGTTGAAGCGCGCCAAGCCGCCTACGATCGACAGGTCGTCCGCGAAGGTACGGTCGCCGTGCAGTTCGTGGAAGTCGGTAAAGATTTCGCGGACGTAATCGAGCGTGTACGGACGCTGCGGGTGCCGGGCGATCTGCGCGACCTGCCATGGCGTCAGGTTGGCGTACAGATCTTTGGTGAGCTGCTGGCTCTTGGAAGCCAGGCGGGAAATTTCTTCAGAAATGTCGACAGCGGAATCGTCTTGTACGAAGCGAAGTTCTTCGATCTTCGCCTCAAGTTCTGCGATCGGCTGCTCGAACTCCAGGAAGGTTGTTTTCATGGATCTTCTGAAAGGCTCTTGAAGGCGCGCATTCTACCGGAATTTGACCGCCCGGCGACGCGCTCCGTTTCATCGAAATGAACAGATCAATAGGTGGTCGCCGTGTCTAGGCTGCGCCACATATACCAAGTGGCCACGGTGCGCCACGGTTCCCAGTTGGCGGCCACTTCGCGCGCTTCGCTGCGAGTGACGGGTTCGCCACTGAAATAATTTTGTGAAATCGCGTTGATGAGCCCGATGTCGTCCAGCGGCAGCACATTCGGGCGCATCAGATTGAACATGAGGAACATTTCTGCCGTCCATCGGCCGATGCCGCGGATCTGCGTCAGCTCGGCAATCACATCCTCATCTTCCATTTCCGCCCACTTAGCGACATGCACGGTGCCGTTGCGGAAGTGATCGGCAAGGTCAAGGATGTACTCGGCCTTGCGCTTGGACAAACCGCAACCCGCCAGCCTCTCTTGACCGGCGCGCAGGAACTGGGCGGGCACCAGCTTGGGGCACACAGCCACGACGCGCTCCCACACCGATTGCGCAGCCTTGACCGAAATCTGCTGACCCACAATCGAGCGTGCGAGGGTGACGAACGGGTCGCCACGCGAAGCCAAGTGAGCCGGCCCGTAGGTCGGGATGATCTTGCGCAGGATGCGGTCGCGCTTCATCAAGTCTGCGCAAGCCTCTTGCCAGTACTCCGGCGGGCCCGAGAGCACCACTTCCGCCGGCACGGGCAGCGCCTCGCTGGTGGGAAGCGTTTCCGGCAGCGGCACCTTGCTCGCAGGCACGCGTTTAGCCGGAGCCTTGGCAACCTTTACCGGCACGCCCTTGGCGGCAACCGTCTTGCTCGCTACGCCGTCTACTTTCTTCGCCACCCCTTTCTTGGCAGCCGGGGCCTTCACCGCCGGCGCTTTCTTGGCGACGGTGCTGCGCACTACGTTGGCTTTCTTGGCCACCGCGTTCATGCGCGTCTCCATTCGGTCACCCCACCCGGTTTGTCTTCCAAAACGATGCCTGCAGCGAGCAAATCGGCACGGATCGCATCGGCACGGGCGAAATCGCGTGCGGCTTTGGCGGCGCGGCGCTCTTCGATACGCGCTTCCACTTCGGCGGCGTCCAAGCCATCGGGCGACACACCGCCCTGCAGGAACGCATGCGGATCGCGGCCCAGCAGGCCCAGCACTCCCGCCAGCGCGGCCAGTTGACTAGCCAGCTCGGGCGAGCGCGTCTTGTTCACTTCGCTCGCCAGCTCAAACAGCACCGACACGGCAACCGGCGTGTTGAAGTCGTCGTTCATCGCTTCCAGGAAGCGCTTGCCATGCGACTCGTTCCAGTCAGGCTTGGCGCCCGCTGCGGCTGGCACGTCCTTGAGCGCCGTGTACAAACGCGTAAGCGCATGGCGCGCGTCGTCGAGGTGCGCGTCGCTGTAATTCAGGTCGCTGCGATAGTGCGAGCGAAGGATGAAGAAACGCACGACCTCTGCGTCGTACACCTTCAGCACATCGCGGATGGTGAAGAAGTTGCCGAGCGATTTCGACATCTTCTCGTCGTTCACACGGACGAAGCCGTTGTGCATCCACGTGTTGACGAACGTCTTGCCGGTCGCGCCTTCGGACTGGGCGATTTCGTTTTCATGGTGTGGGAACTGCAAGTCTGCGCCACCGCCGTGCAGGTCAAAATGTTCGCCCAGCAGTTCGCAACTCATCGCCGAGCACTCGATATGCCAGCCTGGACGCCCCTCGCCCCACGGCGAAGCCCAGCGCGATTCTGCAGGTTCCTCGGCCTTGGCGGATTTCCACAGCACGAAGTCGAGCGGGTCCTGCTTGGCATCATTGGCCGCCACGCGCTCGCCCGCGCGCAGGTCTTCGAGCGACTTGCCGGACAGCTTGCCGTAACCGGGGAATTTGCGCACCGCGTAGTTCACGTCGCCGTCGGTCGCCTGATAGGCGAGGCCGTTCGTCTGCAGCTTGCCGATCATGCCCAGCATCTGCGGCACGTATTCGGTGGCGCGGGGTTCGTAATCGGGGCGCTGCACGCCAAGCGCATCGGCGTCTTCGTGCATGGCAGCGATGAAGCGGCCCGTCAGCGCACTCATCGTCTCGCCGTTCTCGACCGCACGCTTGATGATCTTGTCATCGATGTCGGTGATGTTGCGCACGTAGGTGACGTCGTAACCTGCCGCGCGCAGCCAACGCTGCACCATGTCGAACACCACCATGACCCGCGCATGCCCGACGTGACAGTAGTCGTACACCGTCATCCCGCACACGTACATGCGCACGCGGCCTGGCTCGATGGGGACGAACGTCTGTTTCTCACGCGCGAGCGTGTTGTAGATCTTGAGTGATTCCATGAAGCGGTGTCGGGAGACTCAGCGCGCCGCGCATGCGAGGTACAACGTTGCGGGCGGACCAAATTGGAGGCAATCGGCGCCGGCGAGGCGCCTGAAAAACTAACGGCATATCTTACCGGAACTGCGCCGACGGGGCGGCCTGCCTGTGTGCCCGGCATGCTCCCCGTCAAGAACCTTTCCTGGCGCGCACGGCCGCTGCTGCGCACAAAGACGGTTTGTTAGAATGCGGCGGAGTATAACGGAACCGATTCTCATGAACAGACTGCTGCGTCAGACCGCTGCAACCCTGGCTAGCCTGCTTGCGATGTCCGCGGCATCGGCCTTCGCCCAGACCGCCGGCTTTGCCTTGCCGGCCGACTTGATGCCCAGCACGCAGCAGGCGCCGCAGGTCGCGCGCCAGAAACGCATCGACGATGCGTTGGCCAAGAAGCAATACACCGAGGCACTGGCCGAGCTGGACAAGGACGTCGCTTCTCAGCCGCGTAACGCGCAGGCACGCTTTCAGCGCGGCGTGGCACTTGCCGGCCTGGGCCGCGCTGACGATGCCATCGTCGCCTTCAGCCAGATGACGCAGGACTTCCCGGAACTGCCCGAACCCTATATCAACCTGGCCGCGTTGTACGCCGAGCGCGGTGAACTGCTTCGCGCCCGCGACAGCCTCCTCATGGCGAACCGGGTGGCGCCTGAAAATGCATTGGCGCAATCCAACCTTGGCGATGTCTACGTTCGCCTGGCCGCACAGTCGTACCAAAGTGCGCTCAAACTGAACCCCAAGAATGCTGCCGCGCGCGCACGTCTGGATGCCCTGCCCGATCTGCCGGGCGTGCACCCGGCTTCCAAACCCGCCTCGACCACCCTGCCCGCAGCCAGCGGCGTGAGCGCCAAGCCGGCAAAGCGTCAATAAGAAGACGCGGCCCGATCCTGCTTTCTCACCCACACGCTTTCTCTTCCTGACCATGCTCCGTATTCGCTCCCTCTTTGCCGGGCTCGTGTGTGCACTGGCCGTAACCGCCACCGCAGCCACGGCAGCCACCGCGTCCGCGCCGCGCGTCCAATTCAAGACCTCGATGGGTAACTTCACCGTGGAGGTGTACCCGGACAAGGCACCGAAGACGGTCGCCAACTTCCTGCAATACGTGAAGGACGGCTTCTACAAGGGCACGATCTTTCACCGGGTGATGGACGGCTTCATGATCCAAGGCGGCGGCTTCACGCCTGACATGAAGCAGAAGGACACCCGCCCGCCGGTCGAAATCGAATCGAAGAACGGCCTGAAGAACGACAAGTACACGATCGCCATGGCACGCACCATGGACCCGAACTCGGCGACGGCGCAGTTCTATGTGAACGTGGTCGACAACAACATGCTGAACTACCCTGGTCAGGACGGTTACGGCTATACCGTCTTCGGCAAGGTCGTCGAGGGCACCGATACCATCGACAAGATCAAGGCGGTGGAAACCACCACCAAATTCCCGCACCAGAATGTGCCTGTGAAGCCGATCGTGATTGAATCGGCCACCGTCGTCTCCAAGTAACGCATTTTTGCCCCACCCAAGGAATTCACCATGACCCAAGTCAAGCTGCACACGAACCACGGCGACATCACCCTGGCCCTGGACGCTGAGAAGGCACCCAAGTCGGTTGCCAATTTCGTCGCCTATGTGAAGGATGGCCACTACAACGGCACGGTGTTCCACCGCGTCATCAAGGGCTTCATGATTCAGGGCGGCGGCTTCGAGCCAGGGGAGAAGATGAACCAGAAGCCCACCAAGGCACCGATCGACAACGAAGCCAACAACGGCCTGAAGAACGAACGCGGCGCGATTGCCATGGCGCGTACCAACGATCCGCACTCGGCCACCGCGCAATTCTTCATCAACACGGTCGACAACGACTTCCTGAACCACACGTCGCCGACGCCGCAAGGCTGGGGCTACGCCGTGTTCGGCAAGGTGACCGAAGGCATGGATGTGGTCGACAAGATCCGCTCGGTGCGCACGGGCAACCGCGGCTTCCACCAAGACGTGCCGTTGGAAGACGTGATCATCGAAAGCGCTGAAGTGATCGAATGATCGACGCAGCGCACGCCTCACTGGCCTCCGCGCTGAAAGCACCGGTCCGGGTTTCCGGGCCGGTGTTTTTTATTTCGGATCTGCACCTGACGGCCAGCATGCCGGCCACCGCCGCCGCGTTCGAGCGCTTCCTGCGCACGCGCGCCCGCGAAGCCCGCACGCTCGTCATCCTGGGTGACTTCTTCGAATACTGGGTCGGCGATGAAGAATTGGCTGATCCGTTCCATCGGCAGATCGCCAACCTGATCGCTGAGGTTGCAGCGGCCGGCACGCGCGTGCTGTTTATGCACGGCAATCGCGATTTCCTGCTCGGCAAGCGTTTCTTGGATGCCGTGCACGCCACGCTGCTGCCCGATCCCACCGTGCTCGAAGCGGACGATGGCCAGCGCATCGTGCTTGCCCACGGCGACGCCCTCTGCACGCGCGACGCGGCCTACATGCGCTTTCGCCACTGGACGCGCAAGCGCTGGGTGCAGCAATTGTTCCTGGCGATGCCGCTGCGCTGGCGGCTGAAGATCGCGCAGAAGATGCGCGCAGAAAGCGAAGCCGGCCGCGCCATGTCCGCCAATGTCGCCGGTGAGCCCCGTGCTGCCGCGATGATGGGCGACGTCGCACCCGAAGCGGTGGATGCGCTGCTCAAGGCATCGGGCACGTCCACGCTGATTCACGGCCACACGCACCGCCCGCAACTGCATCACGAGGCGAGCGGTGAACGCTGGGTTCTTTCCGACTGGGATTTCGACCAGGCACAGCCGCGCGGCAGTTTCCTCAAACTGCGGGACGGCGCGCTGACGGTCGAGCAAGTGACGGCATAAGCTGTCGTCACCCACCCTTTTCCTACTTGAGCATCCGCTTCAGCTCGCTCGCATCGAACGGATCGTTCGGCGAGTTTTCCAGGTGCGCACCGAGGCGATCGAGCGCAGAAAGAATCGACTCGATGCGCTCTTGCTGAAGCTCGCTGTGGTCGATCAGCCGTTTGAGCGCCAGCGATACCGGATCGTCCGCGTCGGGCGTGATGCCATACGCGGAAAACTCCTGCTTGAGCGCAGACTGGGCTTCGGTCGCGGCATCGCGCTCGATGATGCGCGCCGGTATGCCAACCGCCGTTGCGCCCGGCGGCACCGGTTTGAGCACGACCGCGTTGGACCCAACACGCGCCCCATCCCCGATGACAAAGCCTCCCAGCACCTTGGCGCCCGCGCTCACCACCACGCCCTTGCCGAGCGTCGGATGCCGCTTGGCGCCCTTGTAGAGCGACGTGCCGCCCAGCGTGACGCCCTGGTAGATCGTGCAGTCGTCACCGATTTCAGCCGTCTCGCCAATCACGACGCCCATGCCGTGGTCGATGAACACGCGCCGGCCGACCGTCGCGCCGGGGTGGATCTCGATGCCGGTAAGGAAACGGCCGAGGTGCGAGAACCACCGACCCAGCCACCGGAAGCCGCCGTGCCAACACGCATGCGCAACCCGATGAACGATGATGGCGTGCAAACCTGGGTAGCAAGTCAGCACTTCCCAGCGGCTGCGCGCGGCCGGGTCTCGCTCCATGATGGCGCCGATATCTTCGCGAATGCGTGTGAACATCTTGAGGTGTGTGAATCGTTATATCTATATGCGCAATGCGCTGAGGGCAGTGTAAGGCATTGCCTTACCGCGCTGCGGCAAGGGTTTTAACCAGACATGCAGGGGATGCCGCCCAGTCGGATCAACAACGGGCGGCTCTCAGGGCGATCAGCGACAGTCGTCGGCAGCGCCGGTGGGCGGCGCGGCAGCTTCGGCGCGGCGGCCGAGCATGCGCTTGGCAATCCCGCGCAGGATGTTGACCTCTTCGGCCTCCAACTGCGTGCGGGCAAATAGACGCCGCAGGCGCGGCATCAGCTTTTTCGGCTGGGCGGGGTCCAGAAAACCGATCTCGACCAGGCCCTGCTCCAGATGTTCGAACATCCCGTCGATCTGCTCGGCGGTGGCCGGCTCGCCGACAAAGCCGACGCCATCCATGCGCGTGTCGCCCGTGCCGGTGCCGGCCAGCAGCGCCATGCGCACTTCGTACGCAATCAACTGCACTGCCTGCGACAGATTCAACGAGGCATATGCCGGATTGGCGGGAATGTGCGTGACCACATGGCAGCGCTCGACCACCTCGTTAGGCAACCCGAATCGCTCGTTGCCGAAGACGAAGGCGACGGTGGTGTCCGGCGCGGCCAGCAACGCGGCCACTTCTTCCGCTGCATCACGCGGGCCGATGCGGCGCGGCCCGAATTCGCGCGGACGGGCTGTCAGCGCGATGGTGAGCGAGGCACCGGCAAGCGCCTCGCCAATGTCGTCGACCACGCGGGCGCCAGCCAGCACATCATCGGCGCCGCTTGCCATGGCAACGGCATCGGCGTGGCTTTGGGCGTCAGCCTCGCGCGGACGCACGAGCACGAAGCTGCCGGGCTCGCCAAACCCCATCGTCTTGAGCGCACGTGCTGCGGAGCCGACATTGCCGGGATGGCTGGTCTCGACCAATACGAAACGGCACCGCACGGCACGCTGGCGCAGCGTATCCGGGTCGGCGGGGGTGGTGTTCGGTGTGCTGATTGGCGCAATTCGCGGGGCGCCGGATGCGGGGTTCATATACAATACGGCCACTCTTTTGACGGCGGGCAGGATCGCAAGATTGGCCCGCCGCTCGTTCTTCTACAATTCGTTGTGTTGTTTCGCCTGCGGCCGCTTCCGAAAATCGGCGCGTCAGGCGCGGAGATCCCACATGCATCCGATGCTCAATATCGCCGTCCGGGCTGCTCGCAAGGCCGGCACCGTCATCAACCGCGCGTCCTTCGACGTCGATAGCCTGCGCACCGAGCGCAAACAACACAACGATTTCGTCACCGAAGTCGATCGCGCAGCTGAAGCAGCGATCATCGAAGTCATCAAGACTGCCTACCCCGATCACGCGATTCTAGCGGAAGAGTCCGGCCAATCCTGGGCCGACGGCGAAACCGCCAGCGAAAACGTCTGGGTGATCGACCCGCTGGACGGCACGACCAACTTCATCCACGGCTTTCCGCAATATGGCGTCTCGATCGCGCTGATGCAGCGTGGCGTCGTCACGCAGGCCGTGGTGTACGACCCGACGCGCGACGAACTCTTCACCGCCTCCAAGGGCGCCGGCGCATTCCTGAACAACCGCCGCATCCGCGTCACGCGCCGCGACAAGCTGGCTGACTGCCTGATCGGCACAGGCTTCCCCTACCGCGACCTGGAAGGCCTGTACAACTACACCCGCCTGTTTGCGACCATGACCGAAAACTGCGCCGGCCTGCGTCGCCCCGGCGCCGCCGCGCTTGACCTCGCATACGTAGCCTGCGGCCGCCTCGACGGTTTCTTCGAGCAAGGCCTGAGCAAGTGGGACATGGCCGCCGGCTCGCTGCTGGTGACGGAATCGGGCGGCCTGGTGGGCAACTACACCGGCGAATCGGGGTATCTCGACCAGGGCGAAATCCTGGCCGGCAACCCGAAGGCCTTTGTGCAGATGATCAAGATCACCTCGCCGTTCTCGCGGTCGAAGGCTGAGGCTTGATTGCTTCAAGCACGTGCTGAAAAGCCCTCGCCCGGTGCGAGGGCTTTTTGTTTGGGCTATCCAGCAATACGCAGCTACCCGGAAACGCGGTTCGCTCAATAAAACACCATATCCCGGCTTCGGCACCGGTTCCGGCAGCGCTCACGTCGCCATGCTGCGATAACGCGAGGGGTATCGCACTGAGGTCGATAGAAGGCAGATTGCAAGGCGCATTGGGAATGCGCCGCGTCCCGCAACAATCCCCCGCAAACCGCACGGGTTTTGCGCGCCGCGCCCCTCATTCACAATAAGCCCGCCATCAACCTCATCGCACGCCATGAAAACCGCCCTCGCCCTGCGCCACGTTCCATTCGAGCACCTTGGCATCCTGCAGCCGCTGCTGGAAGCGCGCGGCTACACGGTGCGCACCGTTGACGTGGGCGTGCAGCCGGTGCCGACCGGCGACATGGCGGATGCCGATCTATTGATCGTGCTAGGGGGGCCCATCGGCGCGTATGACGATGCGACGTATCCGTTCGTACGCGATGAAGCTGCCGCCATTGCGCAGCGGCTAGCCGCTCGCAAGCCACTGCTGGGCATCTGCCTGGGCGCCCAGTTGATCGCACGGGCTCTGGGTGCGGCAGTCAAGCCGATGGGCGTGAAGGAGATCGGCTTTGCGCCCGTGACGCTCACAGCCGACGGCGCAGACTCGCCGCTCGCGCCGCTGGCCGACGGCACGCCGGTGCTGCACTGGCATGGCGACCGATACGACTTGCCGCCCGGCGCGCAACGGCTGGCGTTCACGGAAATCTGTGCCGAGCAGGCTTTCGCTATCGGCAACCACGCGCTCGCGCTGCAATTTCATCTGGAGGCCAATCTGGAGGAGCTGGAAGCCTGGCTGATCGGGCATGCTGCAGAACTCGGCGCAGCGGGTATCGACCCGCGCACGTTGCGTGCACAGGCGCCTGCGGTAGCGCAACGCCTGTCGCAACGCGCACGTGAGGTCTTCGCTGCCTGGCTGGACCGCGTGGAGGCCGCATGAGGCTGCCCGGCCCCATCCGCATTGATTCCCTCCTCGCCGGACGCGTGGTCGACTACACGCGCCCAGGCTCACGCAGCGCCATCGACAAGCGGCCCGTGCGCGACGCAGTGGAGGTCGGTATCAACGGCATCGTGGGCGATGAGCAAGGCGATCTGCGTGTGCACGGCGGCCCTGACAAGGCGATTCATCACTACCCATTCGACCACTACGCGGCCTGGCAAGCGGATATCGGCGCGCAACCCGTGCTCGCACAGCCCAGCGCGTTTGGCGAGAACGTGAGCACCACCGGCATCACCGAAGCGGACATCTGCGTGGGCGACCGTCTGCGTGCGGGCAGTGTGATGCTGGAAGTGTCGCAACTGCGCCAGCCGTGCTGGAAGCTCAACGACCGCTTCAACACGCGCGACATGGCGCGCCGCGTGCAACACACGGGCCGCACGGGCTGGTATTACCGGGTTTTGCAAGGCGGCACGCTGCGCGCGGACGACACGCTCGAATGGCTCGAGCGCCCGTGGCCGCAATGGCCGCTGTCGCGCGTGCTCGACGTGCTTTACCGCAACATGCTCGACCGTGCAGCGCTGACTGACATGCTGAGGCTGCCGCTCACGCCGTCGTGGCGCAAGCTGGTGGAAGGCCGCCTTGCGCGTGGCGAGGTGGAAAGCTGGGCCAAACGCATCGATGGCCCAGCGCTCGACGCTTGAGTTCTCAACCGATCAGAACGTTTCCCAATCGGCGTCGGAACCACCGCCAGCTACAGCCAGTGGTTGCTTGCGTGCGGGAGCGGCAGCCGAAGCGACCGCGACCACGGCGACGGGCGCCGACGCCGCCGGCTGAACTGACGTTTTCGGTTCACGCTTGCGCAGCGCGGCACGTGCGGGCTTGGCTGCGCTGACTGGCTTGGCAGTGGCCTTGGCCGCAGGCTTGGCCATCTTCTCCTGCTTTTGCGCGACTAGTGCGGCGGTCTCTGCGCCATCCAGCCGGAACTGCGACACCACCTGCGTGAGGTTCTGCGCCTGTTCTTCCAGCGACTGCGCGGCAGCGGCCGCCTGTTCGACCAGCGCGGCGTTCTGCTGCGTCACCTGCTCCATTTCCGTCACGGCCTGGCCGATCTGCAGGATGCCCTGCGTCTGCTCGGCCGAGGCGGAAGCAATGTCTTCAACGATATTGGCGACGCGGCGCACGGCTTCCACCGTCTCGGAGATGGTCTCGCCAGCTTGCGCCACCTGCGAGTGCCCCGCTTGCACGCGCGACACCGAATCGTCGATCAGCGTCTTGATTTCCTTGGCGGCCGCAGCGCTGCGTTGAGCCAGCGCGCGCACCTCGCCGGCCACCACGGCAAAACCGCGGCCCTGCTCGCCGGCGCGGGCGGCTTCCACTGCCGCATTCAGAGCGAGGATGTTGGTCTGGAAGGCAATGCCGTCAATCACGCCAATGATGTCGGCCATCTTGCGCGAGCCGGCGCTGATGTCGTCCATCGTGGCTACCACGCCGCGCACCACCTCGCCGCCACGCGAAGCCAGGTCTGCGGCATTCGACGCCAGCGCGCTGGCCTGGCGGGCGTTCTCGGAGTTGTTGGTGACGGTGGAGGTCATCTGCTCCATGCTGGCAGCCGTCTTCTCGAGCGAGGCCGATTGCTGCTCGGTACGCGAAGACAGATCGAGGTTGCCGCTGGCGATTTCGTGCGCGCCGGTGTTGACCGAGTCCGAGCTGTTGCGCACCTGGCGCACGGTGTTCACCAGGCTCTCACGCATGCGGCCCACGGCAGCCAGCAGGCGACCGAGTTCATTGCGGCCACCCGTTTTGACGTGCACGGCCAAATCGCCCTCGGCCACGCGGCTGAGCACGGCTACGGCTTCGTTCAGCGGGGTGATCACGAAGGCCTTGAGACCGTAAAACACCGCCACGATCAACGCGAGTGCCATGGCAATGCCGAGCGCCACGAACTTCAGGATCGTTTCGTAACGCGCACGGCCATCGTCTGCCTCGTCCTTGGCCAGCTTCTTGACGAGCTGTTGGAAGTTCTCGATCTGCACCGACCACGCGGCGCCGGTATCGGTCACGTCCTTGTAGTTAATCGGAGCATAGGCTGCTGCATCACCTGCGCGCAACGCTGCCAGGGCGCGCTGCACGGCTTCGATGTGCGTCTGCGCGGCCTGGACGATTGCTTGGCGCAGCGACTCGTCGACACCTTGGATACGTGGCGCATTCTTGAATGCTTCCACCTGCTCGATTGCCTTCTTCAGGCCTTTCTCGGAACTGGCAAGCGCTGCCGTCCTGGCGGCCTCGTCCATGTTTTCACGCAGGACGCTGTACAAACGTGACATGCCGGTGCGTGCGCGCTGCATGTCCTTGTACGCGTCGTTCAGCAGCATGCTGCGGTCGGAAATCTCGTGCACGCGCTCGGTCGCGGCGTTGGTGGTACGCAGCGCCAGCACACCCACCGCAGCTCCGACCACAATCATCAGTGCAAAGGTGATCAGAATCGCCAGCAGGCCAGCGCGCACGCTGGTGTTCTTCAAAACGCGGTCCATCTTGTCTCCGGGATCTTGGGTCAGAACGTTTCCCAGTCGGCGTCGTCTCCGGCGGCGACAAGAGGCTTCGCCTTGGTCAGGCTCGCGGGTATCGCTGCCGGTGCAGCCGGGCTCTTTTCGGTTCGCTCGACCGGTTTGGCAGCAGCCTTTCGCAACACAGGCGGCTTGCGCGACGTCAGCTTGGGCTTGGCGGCTTCGGTGCTCGGCTTGGCGGCACCGCGGCGCGGCGCTTCTTCTTTGGGCGCCGCCGGAGCGGCAGCTGCGACGGGCTTGACCGGCGCAACCACCGGTTCCACCCTGGCCACCATGGCGGGGGCACGCAGCGCGTGCGCATCCAAGCGGAATTGCGCCACCACCTGGGTCAGGCTCACCGCCTGCTCTTCCAGGGATTGCGCTGCGGCAGCCGCTTCCTCCACCAGCGCAGCGTTCTGCTGCGTGGCGTCGTCAAGCTGCGTGACGGCGTGGCTCACTTCTTCAATGCCCGAGCGCTGCTCCTGGCTGGCCGATGAAATCTCGCCAACGATGTCGGTCACGCGCTTCACGCTCGCCACGATCTCGCGCATGGTCGTGCCGGCTTCTTCCACCAGCGCGCTGCCTGCATCCACATTGACAACGGAATCGTCGATCAGCGCCTTGATCTCCTTGGCAGCAGCGGCGCTGCGCTGCGCAAGGCTGCGCACCTCACCGGCCACCACGGCAAAACCACGGCCCTGTTCCCCAGCACGTGCGGCTTCCACTGCCGCATTCAGCGCAAGGATGTTGGTCTGGAACGCAATACCGTCGATCACGCCGATGATGTCGACGATCTTGCGGGACGACGCGTTGATCGAGCCCATGGTTTCCACCACGCGCGTCACCACGTCGCCGCCGCGCACGGCCACATCCGAGGCGGACGCGGCCAACTGGTTGGCCTGCTGGGCGTTGTCGGCGTTCTGCTGCACGGTCGACATCAGCTGCTCCATGGCCGAAGCCGTTTCTTCGAGCGAGCTGGCCTGCTGTTCGGTGCGCGACGAGAGGTCGAGGTTGCCGCTGGCGATTTCGCGCGTGGCGGTGCCGATGGTTTCCGACGCGCCCTTGATGCGGCCGATGGTGTCCACCAGCGCCCCGCGCATGCGGCTCATCGCGTAGAGCAGGCTGTCGTTGTCGTCAGCACGGGTGGCAATCTCCACCGTCAGGTCGCCGCCGGCAATGCGGTTGGCAACGTCAGCCGCGTAGGCGGGGTCGCCGCCCAGCGTGCGCTGCAGGCTGCGGTTCGCAACGCTGCCCAGGAGCACCAGCAAGCCGCCCACCAGCAGAAGCAGGCCGCCGGTCTGGTAAAGCGACGTCATGAATGCAGCGTTGATGTCGTCCATGTAGACGCCGGTCGAGAAGACCCAGTCCCACGGCTCATAGCGCATCGCGAAAGCCGTCTTGGGCACCGGATCCGTGCCGCCGACTTTCGGCCACACATAGCTGGTGAATCCGCCCTTCGGATCTTTGGCCGCATTCGACAAGCCAACGTAGACGGCATTGCCCTGCGCATCCTTGAAGCCGGATTGGTCCTTGCCGATGAACTCGGGCTTGATCGGGTGCATCACCACCACGTTGTTGGAACTGGTGATGGTGAAGTAGCCGTCCTTGTCGTAGCGCAGCGCCTTGAAACGGTCGAGCGCCTGCTTTTGCGCGGCGTCTTTGCTCAACGTGCCGTTCTTGGTCAGGTCGTCGTACTGCTTGACCAGGTTCATCGCCATGGTCGTCACGCTGACGAGGTTGTTCTTGCGCTCCTCCATGCGGATCTCGCGCGCCTGATACGCGTTGAATACCGAGATCAACGTCAGCGCGACAAGGCTGATGACCAACGGCAGCCAAAGCTTTTGGCGAAAGCTGAGCTTGCTCATTCCAGAGTCTCCGGAAGCGGAACCGCAAGGCGCCATTTGCGCAAATGCGTTCCCACTATGGTTTTAGGGGTCCGAATGGTCTATCGGCAGGCCGGCCGCCAACCTTGAGGGGACGACCCCGGGCAATGGCCGGCCGCGCTCCCTTTGCGCCCATCCACCGCACCCCGCGCCGCACGCGATCTTTGCAGATGAATCCATATTGGGCAGAATTCTGTTGATCCAGAATTGATAATCGACGATGAAAACCACGCTCGAAGAACTGCTTGCCTTCCGCACCGTCGTCGATACGGGCTCCGTCACGGCGGCGGCTGAGCAGCTGGGCCAGACGGTGTCGGGCGTGAGCCGCGCGTTGCGCCGCCTGGAAGAAAAGCTGGACACCACCCTGCTCTCGCGCACCACGCGGCGGCTGTCGCTCACCGACGAGGGCGCGACGTTTCTGGCGCAGGCGCGCAGGATCCTCGCCGCCGTCGACGAGGCCGAGGAGCAGATCGCCCTGCGCCGCCAGCAGCCTGCCGGCCGCCTGCGTGTCAATGCGGCCATGCCGTTCATGCTGCATGTGGTGGCGCCCCTGGTGCCCGACTTCCGCGCACGGTATCCGCAGATCGACCTGGAGCTGAACACCAACGACCTGATCATCGATCTGCTGGAAGAGGACACCGACGTGGCAATCCGCATCGGCACACTGCGCGATTCCACCCTGCGGGCACGCCTGCTTGGCACGCGGCGGCTTCGCGTCCTCGCGAGCCCCGCGTATCTGAAAGCGCACGGCCGCCCGCGCAATGTCGATGACCTGCAAACGCACGCCCTGCTCGGCTTCGTTCAACCGGAATCGCTGAACCTGTGGCCCCTGCGCGGCCCGCACGGCGACCGCCTGCGCATCGAACCCACGCTCAAAGCCTCCAGCGGTGAAACCCTGCGCCAGCTTGCACTGCAAGGCACCGGCATCGTCTGTCTGGCGGATTTCATGACCGTGGAAGACCGGCGCTCAGGCGCCCTTGTGCAGGTCCTGCCGGACGCCACGGTGGAGGTGCTGCAACCGATTCACGCGGTGTACTACCGCAACACCCAGTTGGCTTCGCGGATTGCCTGCTTTCTCGACTTTCTTGAAGCCCGGCTCGCAGACGTTGAGCGGTGAAACCGCATCGCGGGTGTGCAACAATTGCGCGATTCGACACCTTCCGCGCGCGGCCTGATCGGATCACATCGGGCGGCGCGCTGCGCTTTGAGCACTCATGGCTGAACACTCCGCTCCGGTTCTGGAGATCGACCCGAAATACGGCCCGTTCGACAAGCACACGCCGATGATGCAACAGTACCTTCGCTTGAAGGCTGGGCATCCGGACACGCTTGTCTTCTACCGCATGGGCGACTTTTACGAGCTCTTCTTTGAAGACGCCGAAAAAGCCTCGCGGCTGCTCGATATCACGCTCACCGCACGCGGCAGTTCCAACGGGCATCCGATCCGCATGGCGGGTATCCCGTTCCACGCTGCCGAGCAATACCTTGCCAAGCTGGTCAAGCTGGGCGAATCCGTTGCCATCTGCGAGCAAATCGGGGACCCTGCGACGACCAAGGGGCCGGTCGAACGCAAGGTCGTGCGCGTCGTCACGCCCGGCACCTTGACGGACGCCGCGCTGCTTTCCGACAAGATCAACAACCATCTGCTGGCCATCGCGCAAGTGCCTGGCAAACGCGGCGCGGCGCCGCTGATGGGCCTGGCGTGGCTCAACCTCGTCGGCGGCGAATTGCGCGTGATGGAATGCAGCCCCGACCAGCTCGACCGCGAACTCGAACGCATCCGCCCCGCCGAAGTGCTGGCCAACGATGCGACGCTCAACACCCTCCAGGTGGATGTTGCCCGCACGCGCCTGCCGGATTGGCACTTCGACGTGGAAGCCGGCACCCGCCGCCTGCGCGAACAACTCGGCGTGGCGAGCCTCGTCGCCTTTGGCGCGGAAACGCTGACGGCCGCATTGGCCGCTGCCGGTGCGCTGCTGAATTACGCAGCGGCCACGCAAGGCCAATCCCTGCGCCACGTGATCGGCCTCACCGTCGAGCATGAAAGCGAATTCATCGGTCTGGACACCGCCACGCGCCGCAACCTGGAGCTGACCGAAACGCTTCGTGGGCAGGAATCGCCGACGCTGTTTTCGCTGCTCGACACCTGCGCGACCAGCATGGGCAGCCGCCTGCTGCGCCACTGGCTGCATCATCCGCTGCGGGATCGCGCTGTGCCGCAAGCACGGCAGCAAGCGATTGAAGTGCTGCTCGGCAGCGATTGGCAAACGTTGCGTGCGACGCTGCGCACACTGTCGGACGTGGAGCGCATTACGGGGCGACTGGCGCTGCTGTCGGCGCGCCCGCGGGATCTGTCGTCGTTGCGCGACACGCTCGCGCGCCTGCCGGAGATTCGCGAAGAACTGCCGCAGAGTGACGCGGCTCCGCTGCTGACAGAGCTGTACGCCGCACTGAGCTTGCCTGAAGACGCCCACGCCCTGCTGCAGCGCGCCGTGATGGCCGAGCCGGCAGCCATGGTGCGCGACGGCGGCGTCATTGCCCGCGGCTACGATGCCGACCTCGACGAGCTGCGCGACATCTCGGAAAACTGTGGCCAGTTCCTCGTCGATCTGGAAGCCCGAGAGCGCGAGCGCACCGGCATTGCCAATCTGCGCGTGGAATACAACCGCGTGCACGGTTTCTACATCGAAGTCACCAACGGCCAGGCCGCCAAGGTGCCCGACGATTACCGCCGCCGCCAGACGCTGAAGAACGCCGAGCGTTACATCACGCCCGAGTTGAAAGCGTTCGAAGACAAGGCGTTGTCGGCGCAGGACCGTGCCCTGTCGCGCGAAAAGCTCCTCTACGAAGAGCTGCTCCAGAAACTGTTGCCGCACCTGGCCGAATTCAAACGTATCGCCGCCGCGCTGGCACAGGCCGATGTGCTCGCGACGCTGGCCGAGCGTGCGCATGCGCTGTCGTGGTCGCGCCCCACGCTGACGGACGCACCCGGTATTGAGCTGACGCGCGCACGCCATCCGGTGGTCGAACAACAAGTCGAACAGTTCGTCGCCAACGACTGCATGCTGCAGGAGGCGCGCAAGCTGCTGCTGATCACGGGCCCAAACATGGGCGGTAAATCGACCTTCATGCGGCAAACCGCGCTCGTCGTGCTGCTCGCTTACGTGGGCGCATTTGTGCCGGCGGAGGTCGCAGTCATCGGACCGATCGACCGCATCTTCACGCGCATCGGCGCGGCGGACGATCTGGCGGGCGGGCGTTCGACCTTCATGGTCGAAATGACCGAAGCCGCTGCCATCCTGCACCGCGCGACGCCCAACAGCCTCGTGCTGATGGACGAAATCGGGCGAGGCACGAGCACGTTCGACGGCCTGGCGCTCGCCTGGGCAATTGCGCGTCACTTGCTGTCGCACAACCGCAGCCACACGCTGTTCGCAACGCACTATTTCGAACTGACGCAACTGCCGCAGGAGTTCGCTCAGGCAGCGAACGTGCACCTCTCCGCCGTCGAGCATGGTGATGGCATTGTTTTCCTGCATGCCGTGCAGGAGGGTCCGGCCAGCCAGAGTTACGGCCTGCAGGTCGCGCAGCTGGCGGGCGTGCCGCAGCCGGTCATTCGCGCCGCGCGCAAGCGGCTCGCGTGGCTGGAGCAGCATTCCGCCGACACCGGCGCCACGCCTCAGTTGGACCTCTTCGCCCTCGCCACCGATACGCCCATCGACGACGAAGGCGACGCCGACGCCGAAACACCCGACAGCGCGCTTGCGGATGCGCTTGCCGGGATCGATCCCGACGATATGACGCCGCGGGAAGCGCTTGATGCGTTGTACCGCCTCAAGGCATTGGCGAGCCCGGCCGCCTGATTCCGATGACCCGGCTCGGCGCAGTTTCCCGCACGTTTCAATGCATCGCCATGGCGTTGGCGATGCTGATGCCGGTGGCTGTACCAGCTGCACCCAAGGGCACGAATTCTGCAACTGACGCGCCGGGCGCCTTCACCTTTACGGTGATCGGCAACGTGCCGGACCGCGCCGAGGATGTCGCCCCCGTGCGCGCACTGCTGGACGCCATCGACGCCGAACACCCCGCCTTCGTCGTCCATCTGGGCAACCTCAAGGGCCGCGATGAAGCGTGTTCCGACACGCTGCTCGAAGCGCGCCATGACCTGCTCGACAGCCTGATCGCGCCCGTCATCTACATCCCGGGCGACCACGACTGGAGCGACTGCCAGCGCCCCGCCGCAGGCAGTTTCGACCCGGTGGAGCGCCTGCTGCGCCTGCGCGAGCTGTTCTACCCAGACGACAGCACGCTCGGCCAGCGCACCATGACGGTCATGCGCCAGTCGGATCAGGCCAAGTTCCGCAGCTACCGCGAAAACACGCGCTGGACGATGAACGACGTGCTGTTCGTCACCCTCAACGTGCCCGGCGACAACAACAATTACAAAACCGCGGGCGGGCGCAACGGCGAATACGAAGACCGCCTTGAAGCCAATCGCCAGTGGCTAGCCCGGGCTTTTGCCGTCGCGCGTCAGCGCAAGATGGCCGGCGTAGTCGTCATGATGCAGGCCGATCCACTCTTTGAAGATGGTTGGGAACGGCGCCGCGCGCCCAATCTGTTCGACGGCTTGCTACGTCGCCGCTCGCATGACGGCTACCTTGCACTCAAGCGCCAGATGCGATCGCTCACACGCGACTACGACGGTGCCGTTCTGCTCATCCACGGTGCCAGCCAGACGTTCATGCTCGACCGCCCGCTCAAGGACGAAGACGGCCGCCCGGACGCGCACGTCATGCGCGCACGCACCTATGGTTCGCCGGTGCTCGATCGCTGGCTTGACGTGTCCGTCACGCCCGGCCGCACGCCACTGTTCCATATACGCAGCCGCCGCCTCGACAACACGCCCGCCCCCGCGCCGGAAATCGCGCCGGCGCCGGCGCAATAAAAAACGGGAGCCGAAGCTCCCGTTCTCGTATCTCGATAAACCGCCGATCAGTGCAGCGTGTGCGGCTTGTCGTCGTCTTCGTCCTCGTCCACTACTTCAAGGCCGTGTTCACCGTGCACGTGGCCGTGCTCGATCTCTTCAGCCGTGGCTTCCCGCACTTCGGTCACCTTCAGTTCGAAGCGCAGCGCCATGCCGGCGAGCGGGTGATTGCCGTCCAGCACAACCTTGTCTTCCGCCACGTCGGTGACTGTATAGACGATGGCATCTTCCTCATCGCCATCTTCGGGCACGCCCTCGAACTGCATGCCAACTTCGAGCGGTTCCGGAAAGCGGTCACGCGGCTCGATCTTGATCAGCTCTTGATCGTAGTCACCGAAAGCGTCGTCCGGTTCGAGCTGCAGCTTGGTCTCGAAGCCTTGTTCCTGGCCGTCCAGCGCTTCCTCGATCTTAGGGAACGTGCCATCATAGCCGCCGTGCAAATACACCATCGGCTCATCGGATTCCTCGATGACGTTGCCCTGCGCGTCGGACAGTTTGTAAGCCACCGACACTACCGTATTCTTCGCGATTTTCAATTGCGCACTCCATGAACGAAGTCTCATTATACGCTGCCGATGGCGGCGTCCAACCTGCTCTCCCAGCGGGGCATCCGGCGCAACTCCTCGGCGGGCTGTCACCGCGCGAATTCATGCGCACGCACTGGCAGAAACAGCCGCTGCTGATCCGGCAGGCACTCTCCCCCGAAGAGATGCGTGCGCTGCACTTTCCGCTCTCGCCCGAACGTGTACTTGCCCTGGCTGCGCGCCCCGATGTCGAGTCCCGCTTGATCGCGCAATCGCGCGGGCGCTGGTCGTTCAATCACGGCCCCTTCGACGAACGCCCGCTGCCCTCGCGCAAGACACGCAACTGGTCGGTGCTTGTGCAGGGCGCGAATCTCGTCGAGCCGGCAGTCGAGGCGCTCATGCAGCGTTTCCGATTCATTCCGGATGCGAGGCTCGACGACGTGATGATCAGCTTCGCGACCGACGGCGGCGGCGTCGGCCCGCACTTCGATTCGTACGATGTGTTCCTGCTGCAGGCCCACGGCAGGCGCCGCTGGCGCATCTCAGCCCAGGACGATCTCACGCTCGTCCCCGATCTGCCGCTCAAGATCCTCGCCAACTTCCAGCCCGAAGAGGAATTCGTACTAGAGCCCGGCGACATGCTGTATCTGCCGCCGCACTACGCACATGACGGCGTGGCCGAGGGCGACTGCATGACGTATTCGATCGGCTTCCGCTCACCGTCGTACCGCGAACTGGCCGGCCACTTCCTGGGCTTCCTGTCGCAAACGCTGGAAGACGACCCCAACTTCGACGGCCGCTACGCCGATCCCGAACAGAAGCCCACCACCCACCCCGGCGAACTGCCGGCCGCCATGGTCAAGGCCCTTGTCCAGAAGCTCAACGCGTTGCGCTGGACGCCTGAACTCGTCGGTGAATTCCTCGGCGCGTACCTTTCCGAACCCAAGGATCACGTCGACTTCGTCACGCAGCCCCGCTTGCCGCTCGCACGCTTCACGGCCCGGGCGCGCAAGGAAGGCATCGTCCTCGATGCGCGAACGCAGGCGTTGTATGACGCGCAACGCTTCTGGATCAACGGCGATACGTTTGAACCATCGGGAACGCTGCTTGCGTGGCTCTCCGCGTTGGCGGACGCACGTCGTGCGAGCGCTGCATCCGTGGATGCGGCGGCCGGCTTGCCAGATCTGATGGATACGCTGCACGCTTGGTACGAAGAAGGCTGGCTCAGGCTGGCTGGACCCGCGCAACGATGATTCCGCATTGAAACAGATCGTTACAAAAGCGTCTGAATCGCACGTGCGTCAGCCCCGACTCAGCTACACACAGTAGGTAAAGGCCGCTATAATCCGACGCTAGCTTGCAAGCCGAGCAGTCCTCGTGCGGCTTGGCTGCCAGCATAGAAGAAGGTGTAGTACCTGAGCGATAATTACCGGTAATTATTCATCGCGCTTTCTGTTGTCCGCTTTCCATAATTCAGTTTAAGGATCGAAAAAATGAAAAAGTCTCTCCTGATCGCCTCGCTGATGGCTGCTGTGGCTCTGGCTGCTTGCGGTAAGAAGGAAGAAGCCGCTGCTCCGGCCGCCGCTCCGGAAGCTTCGGCTCCCGCCGCTGCTGCTCCGGCTGCCCCGGCTGCTTCGGACGCCGCTGCTGCTCCGGCTGCCCCGGCTGCTTCGGACGCCGCTGCTGCTCCGGCTGCTTCGGATGCTGCTGCTTCGGCCCCGGCTGCCAAGCAATAATCGCGTTTCTCGCGAGACAAAAAAGCCGACCTTCAGGTCGGCTTTTTTTATGGGCGCCCATCTAGCGTTGGAACTCCGAGCAGCAACTACGCGACCCATCCGCCATTCAAAGTTGTTTCTGAATCTTACAAGCCGCGTCGATCGGACCAGCCGCCCTCAAACGGTGCACCAAAGCAGGCCCTCTTCCTGATCCGCAATCGGCACGTCTTCAGTGCGAGCCCCCAGCGGCACGGCAATCGCCTCAGCAGCCAATAGCGGCGTGTTGTTCTGCTTGGACAGATGCGCAGCAACGACCGTATGCAACGCGTCGTGGCGAACGCGCGTAAGGATCGCGGCTGCAATGTCATTGGCCAAATGGCCGAAATCTCCACCGATACGCCGTTTCAATGACCACGGATAGGCTGAATTGGCCAGCATCTCGCGGTCATGATTGCATTCGAGCACGAGGGCGTGCATGCCTGCCAGATGGGCGCACAGGTATTCCGTCAACATGCCGGCATCGGTCAGCACACCCAGGCGCCGCGCACCGTCGTTGAAAACGAACTGCAGTGGCTCGCGCGCGTCGTGCGGCACGGTGTACGGCAGGATCTGCAGATCGCCGACACAGAACATATCGTCGGCGCGGCAGAAACGCACGGCTGCACGGTCGGCGCCGCGCAGGTTTTCCGTGGCGCGATACGTACCGTGGCTGGTCCAGACGGGGATATCGAATTTGGCGGCAACCGCATAGGCGCTGCCAACGTGATCGCTATGCTCGTGCGTGACGAGGATGGCGTTGAGGGATTCGGGCGTACAGCCCAGGCGTTCGAGCCGTCGCACGGTCTCGCGGATACCGAATCCGCAATCCAGCAGGATGCGCGTGCACGTCGCGCCGCTCGCGGATTCCACGAGCAGCCCATTGCCTTCACTGCCACTGCCAAGGCTGGCGAATCTCAGTGTCATCGCCCACCCAGGCAGCCGTACTGCATAACGTCGATTACCGCAGTTGCTCGTCGAGCAGCGACAGGATGCGCTTGCCGATGTCACCGGTCTGCGCGGAGCCGTCGTCGTTCTGCACCAGCACCGTCGACGACGTGCCGGCATCCTTCACCACCACGCGGTAACGCTTGGCGCGCTTGAGGTCTTCGATCTTCGTGCCCGAGAACAGGCGCGAGAAGAAGCCCGGTGCATTCGCTTCGGCACGCGTATCAGCGTAGCGAACGAAATACACGCCTTGCGAACGATCGCGATCATCCACGGTAAAGTTCACGCGATCCAGCGCCAGGCCCACGGTACGCCATGCACGATCAAAGGGCTCCGGCACCTGCAGGATCGGTTGGCCATTCGACTGCGTGAGCAACGACGGGCCGGTACGCGGAGCCGGTTCAGCCTTCGTGCCGTCTTGCACCGGGTGCGCTGCCTGCGTTTGCGCGAGCTTCTGCTGTGCGGCTTCCTTGCTGGCGCCCAGACGCTGCATCAGGCGCGACAGGAATTCGGCTTCGAGTTCCGGATCGGCCGGACGCGGCGTCCACACGGTCTGGTCCTTTGACGAACCGACCAGTTGTTCCTGCGCGCCGCGGTGCGAGATGTAGACTTCGACCGTGCCGTTCGGACCCTTCTCGATGCGGGTGCGGAACTTGTCACGCTCAGACGTCGAGTACAAGCCATCGAACACCTTGCCGACGGTGCGGCGGATGATGTCCTGCGGAATCTTCGCGCGATTCTCGGCCCAGTCGGTTTCCATGATGCCGGTCTCGGGCGAGTCGATCACCAGCAGGAAGCCCAGCTCTTGCCAGAAGGTGCGCAATTGCGGCCACAGGGCATCCGGCGTGGTCTTCACAACCAGCCAGCGCTGATTGCCATCGCGCTCGATACGCATGTCGGACACGGCGGGCAGCACGTTCTCGGTGCCCGAGCCCGGCGTCGTGACCTTGGGCGCCGTCGACGTGTAGGCCGACAGCGTGGTCGTGCCCGTGTCCGGTGCGGCATAGCGGCGATCCGCCTGGATGCCGGTCAGGTCGGGCGGGACCTCAAGCGTCGGGCCCTTCTTGGCCTGCGATTTGTAATCGATGCGGTCCGGCTGCATCACCTCATTGACGGTATCGCAACCGGAAATCAGGGCAACCGACAACGCGGCCAGCAACAGTTGAGCGGACGTCGCCATAGCCCCGCGACGGGTTTGGTGCAGTTTCATTGACTTGCGATCCTTCAGATGAGAACGATGGCTTAAGGGCCTGAGAAGCGCCTTGAAACAATCAGGAGAGCAGCCCGGCATCCTTCAGGGATGCGCGCACAACCTCGTGATACTGGGGTGCCAGCGGCGTCAACGGCAGGCGGATGCCGCCTTCCATCTTGCCCATGGCCTGGAGAGCCCACTTGACGGGAATCGGATTCGACTCGACGAACAGATTCTTGTGCACCGACAGCAGTTGCATGTGGATGCGGCGAGCCGTTTCCACGTCGCCGCGCATGGCTGCTGCGCACAGTTCGTGCATGGCGCGCGGCGCAACGTTGGCCGTCACGGAGATATTGCCGTGCCCACCCAGCAGCATCAGCGCGATGGCGGTCGGGTCATCCCCGCTGTAAATCTTGAACGAGCCCGGCGCGCCCTTGATGAGTTGCGCAGCGCGGTCAATGTTGCCCGTGGCTTCCTTCACGCCGATGATGCCCGGCACTTCAGCCAGACGCAGCATGGTTTCGACCGTCATATCGGCCACGGTGCGGCCCGGCACGTTGTACAAAATAACCGGCAGATCCACCGACTCGGCCACCTTGCGGAAGTGCAGATACATGCCTTCCTGCGTCGGCTTGTTGTAGTACGGCACGACCTGAAGCGAAGCGTCAGCGCCCACTTGCTTGGCATACGCCGTGAGCTCGATCGCCTCGGTGGTGGAGTTGCCGCCCGTGCCGGCGATGATGGGAACGCGCTTGTTAGCTTGCTCGACCGCCACCCTGATCAGTTCACGGTGCTCTTCCACCGACACGGTGGGCGATTCGCCACTCGTTCCGACGATCACGATGCCGTCGGTGCCTTCGGCGATGTGCCAGTCGATGAGCTTGCGCAGGGACGGGAAATCAAGGCTGCCGTCCTCGTGCATGGGCGTGACGATGGCGACGAGACTGCCGGAAATCTGGATCATGGTTTCGAAAGCAGACAAAAGCGTGAACGTAAACAGTCGGATTGTACCGGATCGTCAGAACGGATTCGCCACATCTGAGACCCGCCAAGAGACGGGTAAGCCGCCGTCCTCAGCAACTTCAAAGTGCGTAGCGCGGCGCAACCGCCCCTGAGGGCTCGCGAACCGCGCAAATCCGCTGCAAGTAAGCGTCTCGGGGCGATGCGAGAAAACCGTCTTCGTAGCCGATCACCCGCATCTGGCCTCGCACGGCATCGAGCAGTTCGCCTGGTGTCAGCAGGAATGCCGAGTTCGACGGCTTCCCTACGGTTTCGTTTCCGTCGGCGAAAGTTTCGTAGATCAGCCGGCCGCCCGGCGCGACGGCCGCCAGCAAGTGCGGCCAAAGCGGTCGGTGCAGATAGTTCGTGACGACAACGGCATCGAAAGTGGCGCCGGCAGGCAACGGCCAGGGGCCGCCTTCGATGTCAGCGACGATGGTTTCGGCGATGCCGGCGAGGCCCGACAGCGCGGCCGCATCGCGGTCGATGCCAGTCAGGCGTAGACCGCGTGCGGCCAGCCAGCGCACGTGGCGTCCACTGCCGCAAGCCACGTCCAGCACGGAGGCGCCAGCCGGCAGTCCAGCAGCCCAACGCACCACCCACGGCGAGGGCGCAGCGAACGTGTGTGAATCAGACGCGACAGCAGACATCAACAGCCCATCAGCTGTACGACAGACCCATCGCCTCGCGCACCTCGCGCATGGTCTCCTGCGTAACCTTGCGGGCGTTGTCGCAGCCATCGGCAATGATGGCGCGCAGCAGTGACGGATCGTCGATGTATTTCTGGGCGCGCTCAAGCATCGGCTGCTGCTCCCGCAGGATGCCCTCGATCACGGGCTGCTTGCACTCCAGGCAGCCAATGCCGGCGCTGCGACAACCCTTTTGCACCCACTCTTTCGTGTCGGCATCAGAGTAGACCTGATGCAACTGCCAGACCGGACACTTGTCCGGGTCGCCCGGATCGGTGCGGCGCACGCGAGCCGGATCGGTCGGCATGGTGCGAACCTTTTTCTCGACGGTTTCCTTTTCCTCGCGCATGCGGATCGTATTGCCGTACGACTTGGACATCTTCTGGCCGTCGAGACCCGGCATGCGCGAAGCCTCGGTCAGCAGCACCTGCGGCTCGGGCAGGATGATCTTGCGGGCGCCTTCCAGATAGCCGAACAGGCGTTCGCGGTCGCCCATGGACAGGCTCTGCGATTCGGCCAGCAGTGCGCGGGCCTGCTCCAGGGCCTCGTCTTCACCGCGCTCCTGGTAGGCTGTGCGCAGTTCCAAATACAGCTTGGCGCGCTTGCCGCCCAGTTTCTTTGCCGCCTCCAGCGCCTTCTCTTCGAAGCCCGGTTCACGGCCATAGAGGTAATTGAACCGGCGGGCGACTTCGCGTGTCATCTCGACGTGCGGCACCTGGTCTTCGCCCACCGGCACGAAGCCAGCGCGGTAGATCAGGATGTCAGCGGCTTGCAACAGCGGATAGCCGAGGAAGCCGTAGGTGGAGAGGTCCTTCTCCTTCAGCTTTTCGATCTGGTCCTTGTAGGTCGGCACACGTTCGAGCCAGCCGAGCGGCGTGCCCATCGAGAGCAGCAGGAACAGCTCCGCGTGCTCGGGCACACGGCTCTGGATGAACAGTGTGGACTGCGTCGGATCGACACCCGCAGCGAGCCAGTCGATCAGCATTTCCCACACCGATTCCTCGATCACCTCGGGCGACTCGTAGTGCGTGGTCAGCGCATGCCAGTCGGCGACGAAGAAGAAGCACGGATACTCGGCTTGCAGCCGGACCCAGTTTTTCAGGACGCCGTGGTAATGCCCCAGGTGCAGCGCACCGGTCGGACGCATGCCAGAGAGAACGCGGTCAGGAAACATGTGGGAAATGGAGTTGAAGACTCAGGAAAACAGCATCTGCAGCGGACTCAGAATCCACTGCAGCAGTTGAAACAGCAGCGCCATGATCGGGCGCATCCAGACGTTGGTGATGACGTTGGAAATAATCAACGCCATCACGATAAAGAAGCCGAACGGTTCGATGCGCGATAGACCGAGCGCCATCCGGGGTGGCAGGAGTGCTGCCAGCACGCGCCCGCCATCGAGCGGCGGCAGCGGAAACATGTTGAACGCCGCCATCACCATATTGACCAGAATGCCCGCGCGCGCCATGCCGATCAGGAACGGCTCGTTCACGCCGCCCACCGCGAACACCACCGCCAGCACGCCCCAGAAGATCGCCTGGCCAAAGTTGGTAACGGGCCCCGCCAGCGCCACCCACATGCCATGCCAGCGCGGGTCCCGCAGACGGTCGAAGCGCACCGGCACCGGCTTGGCATAGCCAAACACGAAGGCACCATGCGTTGCAAAATACAGCAGCAACGGCATCGCAATCGTGCCGATGGGATCGATGTGGCGCAGGGGATTGATGCTGATGCGGCCCATGACATAGGCTGTATCGTCGCCGAAATGCTTGGCGACGTAACCGTGCGCCGCCTCATGCAGCGTGATGGCAAACAGGACGGGAATCGCGTAAACCGCGATGTTCTGGATCAGTGTGGGGTCCATAGGCGCGCTATTGTAGCAAGCGCGCGCCGCAGCACGACGCCACCGAAGCAAGCGCCAAGGGCTGGCCTACAGGCCCACGCGAGCCGGATCACCCCGGCCTTGGCGCACAAGCTCGGGCTCGCCGCCTGTCAGGTCGATGACGGTGGTGGGTTCTGCCGGGGCCGGGCCGCCGTCAATGACAAGTTCGAGTTGCTTTTCAAGCCGATCCCGAATGGTCTCGGCCTCGTTGAGCGGTTCGTCATCGCCGGGCAGTTGCAGCGTCGCGGAGAGCAGCGGCTCACCCAGCTCGGCCATCAGCGCCAGGGGAATCGCGTGTTCCGGTACGCGCAGGCCGATGGTTTTGCGCGACGGATGCGAGAGCCGGCGCGGCACTTCCTTGGTCGCCTCCAGCAGGAAAACGAAGGGCCCTGGCGTCGCCGCCTTCAGCACACGGTATTGCTTGTTGTCGACGCGCGCAAACGTGGCGAGTTCGGAAAGGTCTCGGCACATCAGCGTGAGGTGGTGCTTTTCGTCAATGCCGCGCACGCGGCGCAGGCGCTCGACGGCGGATTTGTCGTCCAGATGGCAGGCGAGTGCGTAGCAGGAATCGGTGGGCAGTGCGACCAGGCCACCGCTGCGGATGATCTCCACGGCCTGGCGGATCAAGCGCCCTTGCGGCGTGGTCGGATGGATCTGGAAAAACTGGGACATGGCAGCCGCGCGGTCAGGACATCCACCGGCTCCACACCGGCGTCAGGTTATCGGGCAGCGGCGGCAGCGTGCCGAGTTCGACGCGGCCCTCGCCCGGGCCATGAAAGTCAGAACCGCGCGACGCCAGCAGGCCGTAGCGGCGCGCTACATCGGCATACAGCGCATATTGGTCGGGCGTATGACTGCCGGTGACGACTTCGACGCCCTCGCCGCCCAGCGCCTTGAATTCGTCAAACAACGCGCCGTGCTCGACCAGCGACAGCGTGTAGCGCCCCGGATGCGCCATCACCGCGACGCCGCCCGCGCCCTTGATCCACTCGATCGCATCAGCCAGGCGCGCCCAGCGATGCGGGACGTAGCCCGGCTTGCCGTCGCCCAGATAGCGGTCAAACACCTCGTGGATGTCGCGGCAGTGGCCCTGCTCGACGAGGAAGCGTGCGAAATGGGTGCGCGACACCATGTCCGGATTGCCCGCGTGACGCAGCGCACCTTCGTAAGCGCCTTCGATGCCGAGCTTGGCCAACGCGGCGCTGATATCTTCGGCGCGCGCACAGCGGCCGGAGCGCGTGCGTTCCAGCCCCTGCACCAGATCGGCATTCTCCGGATCGATGCCCAGGCCGACGATGTGCAGCGTGCGTCCAGCCCACGTCACTGAAATCTCGACGCCCGCGAGATAGTCCATGCCCAAGGCTGTCGCCGCTTCGCGTGCAGCGGCCTGCCCACCCAGTTCGTCGTGGTCGGTCAAGGCCCAGAGCGTCACACCGTGGGCGGCAGCGCGCGCTGCCACTTCGTGCGGCGCGAGCATGCCGTCCGACACCGTGGAATGGCAGTGGAGGTCGGCATTTCGGGCGGAGGCGGCAGAGATATTCGGCATTCCGTCATTTTACTGCTGCGGCGCGCAACAAGGGACCCCGCCTCGCCACGGGTTGGCTTCCGGAAGACCTGACTGCCCGTGGCGGTGTTCGCGGCGCGCCGCGTGCTGCACGCTATAGTGGCCGCATTGTTTCGTCCCCTTCGCTTTGCCATGACTTCCGCCACCACACTCGTCGCCAATTCCCCCCAGCCCGTGGAGCAAAGAATCGACGTGCTCGTCGTGGGCGCCGGGCCAGTCGGCCTGTTTGCGGCGTTCCAGGCAGGCGTGCTCGGCTTGTCTTGCGTGCTGGTGGATGCCTTGGACCGCCCGGGCGGCCAATGCACGGAGCTGTACCCGGAAAAGCCGATCTATGACATCCCGGCGCTGGTCTCGTGCACGGCGCAGGAACTCGTCGACCGGCTGATGGCCCAGTGCGCGCCGTTCAACTACCCCATCCTGTGTGGTCGCAGGGCCGAAACCGTGGAAACACTGGAAAGCGAGCACGGCCGGCGCTTTCGGGTCACCACCAGCGCCGGCGACGTCTTTGACTGCGCCGCCGTACTCATTACGGCAGGCAACGGTGCGTTCACCCCACAACGTGTGGCTTTGCCTGAAGCGGCCGCTCTGGAAGGTCGCCATCTGCACTATGCCGTGCGCGACACCGCGCGCTTTGCGGGCAAGCGCGTCGTCATCGCCGGCGGCGGGGATTCCGCGCTCGACTGGGCGCTCGCGCTGCGCAAAGTCGCCGCACGCGTGACACTGGTCCATCGGCGAGAGGGCTTCCGTGCAGCCGATGCGAGCGTCGCTGAAATGCGCGCCGCCGTCGCCGCCGGCGAAATGGATTTCGTGCTCGGCATGCTTTCGCGCCTGGACAGCACGCCCGACGGGACGCTCACCGGCGCAGCCATCCGCGGGCGCGACGGCGAAACCGTTCTGCCCTGCGATGAACTGATCGCCCTGTATGGTCTGGTTTCCGAGCCGGGCCCGATTGTCAACTGGGGCGTGGAGATGCGCGCGGGCCGCATCACGGTGGAAACAACGGCGTACGAGACCTCGCGCCCCGGCGTGTTTGCGGCCGGCGATATCGCGCTGTATCCAAACAAGCAGAAACTGATTCTGTCGGGCTTTCATGAAGTGGCGATGGCGCTTCGGCGCGCCTATCGGTATGCGAATCCGGACAAGACGCTGGTGCATACGCATTCGAGCAACGACGCCGGGCTGCAGACGAAACTGCATGTAACGGCGGAATAAGTCCCACATGCGCGCACCGTCGCTCTACGAAACTGTGCTTGGCGCGCGATATGCGGAACTGGCGCCGGCCGTGCAGACCTTCCACCGCCTGACCGGCGCGGTGACGCTGCACGGCGAAGTCGAAACGGAACCGCCAGCCACGCACCTCGCGCGCGTGCTCGCATGGTGTATTCGCACGCCGCGGACACCGACGCGTGGCCCGATCCGAATCACGCTCGACACTGCCGGCACGGAAGAAATCTGGACGCGCCAATTTCCCCGCCACACGATGCGCTCGACCTTGTCGCTGCACCGGGGGTACCTCACAGAGCGGCTCGGCGCGGTGCGCCTGTTCTTTGGGCTGGAGACACATTACGGCGTGTTGCGGATGCGCCTGCAAGGTTTGCGCTTTCTCGGCATCCCTTGCCCTGCCTGGCTGCGGCCCGCCGTGTTGGCCGAGGAATCCGGCGACGGTGACCGCTTCCACTTCAACGTGCGCGCCAGCGTGCCGTTGCTTGGCGTGGTTGCGGCGTATCGAGGTTATCTCGACCTGAGGACGATGGAGCGCGAATGATCGTTGTCTACGATGCGCACTGCCTGCTGTGCAGCGGCTCCATCCAGTTTCTGCTGCGGCATGACCGGCAAGGCTTGCTGCGCTTCGCGTCCATGCAGGGGCAAACCGGGCGGCAGCTGCTCGCGCAGGCCGGCGTAAATCCGGATGACGTGGATACCGTGCTCTTCGTGCGAGACGACCGTGCGTGGCGTGAAAGCGCCGCCATCCTGCGCATCCTGCATGCGCTTGGCTGGCCGTGGCGCTTGGCGTGGATCGGCTGGTTGATCCCTGCAACGCTGCGCGACGCGTTGTATCGCCGCGTTGCGCGCAATCGCTATCGGTGGTTTGGGCGGTCAGACACCTGCATCCTGCCCCCGCCCGGCGCGGCGCAGCGGTTTCTTGATTGACCTGCCGCTTAGCGCTGCAAGCAGAACTCTTCGATCAGCGCGGCCACCTGCTCCGGCTGATCGTGATGCAGCATGTGGCCCGCATCCGCAATCAGCACCTCCCGGAAATCAGGAAACGCCGCAAAGCGGGTTTTGAATTCCGCCAGCGGCACGTCGCCTGCAATGGCTTTTAATGTGGGCGAATCGACTGCCTCGACGTGCAGCACGGGGGCGGTAACACGGCGCCAGATTTCCATTACCTCATCCAGCCGATAGAGCTGGGGATTGATGATCTTGTGCGCGGGGTCACCGAGTATCTCCCAGCGGCCGTCGGCGTTTCGGCTCGACCAGTGCTGCGCCAGGAATGCGGCCTTGTCGGCGGGCAGGCGTGGATTGGTCTTCTGCAGGCGCGCGGCGACGTCCTCGACGGTCGCGTAGGTGTTCAGGCGCGGCTTGTCCTTCAGCTCGTCGAGCCATCGCGCGTAGCGGCGCGGCGCCTGCGATGCCTTTGACGCCGACATGCCAAAGCCCTCCAGATCCACCACGCGCCGCACGCGTTCGGGCCGGATGCCTGCGTACAGGCACACCACGTTGGCGCCCAGGCTGTGACCGACCAGCGTCACCTGCCCTTCCGGCTGGTAGTGATCGATGATCGCTTCGAGGTCGGCCACGTAATCGGCAAACCAGTAGCTCTCCACGCCGGGGGCATCGGTAGGCCGGGCGGTCTGGCCGTAGCCGCGCCAATCCGGCGCCACGATATGCCAGCGCTCGCGCAGCGCATCGACCAGAAACTGGAACGATGCTGATACATCCATCCACCCGTGAAACAGGAACAGGATGGGCGCACCGGGCTCGCCCCATTCACGGATGTGGTAGCGCAGTCCGCGCACGGGCAGGTAGGTCGAGCGGGAGGCCTGGCGGGCGGCCGGCTGCGTGGTGGAGTCCATGGTTTCCGTCAGCGAATAGAAATCGAACGATCGTTCTTTTTCCAGCGATTATAGCGGCGAGTGGACAACCCCGTAGCGCTCAGAACGAGGCTTCCAGCGCGGCGATTTCGTCGTCGTCGAAACCGGCCTGCCGGCGCGCTTCCAGGTTGAATGGCCCGCGCAATCGCGGCGCCCCGTATTGCTCAGCCAGTTTGCGATAGGTCGGCACGGGGTCCAGGCCGGCGCGCTCGCAGAGCCAGCGGTACCAGCGGTTGCCCACCGCAACGTGGCCGATTTCGTCGCGCAGGATGATGTCGAGAATGCCCGCCGCCGCCATATCACCGGCCTGGGCCAGCTTGGCCCGAATCGGCGGCGAGGCGTCGAGTCCACGCGCTTCCAGCGTGCGCGGCACCAGCGCCATGCGCGCGAGCGGATCGGCGGCGGTTTTCTCCGTCATCTGCCACAAGCCGTCGTGGGCGGGATGATCACCGTAGCGGCAATCTAGCGTGGCCAGATGCGCGGAAAGCAGCGAAAAGTGCGTCGCTTCCTCCGCCGCTACGCGCGTCCAGTCCTGGTAGAACGCCGCGGGCATCCCGGCAAAACGCCACACGGCATCGAGCGCAAGATTGATGGCGTTGAATTCAATGTGCGCCAGCGCGTGCAGCAGAGCGCCGCGGCCGCGTGGCGTATCGATCGCACGGCGGCGTGGAACTTCGGCAGGCGGGACAAGCACGGGCGCGGCGGGGCGGCCGGGGACGCCGCCTTCCGGTGCCACCATGACGTCATCGATGCCCCAGTTCGCGTCATCGGCGCACTTGGCGCGCTCGCTCAAACGCAGCGTGGCGTCCACCTTGCTGACCGGATCAGTGAGACACAGCGCGGCCAAGGCGGCATGGCGTAGCGTGGCAGTGGGCATGTTGGAGCAGGGCTGCGAAGCGGTCATCAGCGTACAATTTGGACTTTCCGCCATTTTAATTCGACGCATCGGCCTGCCTCGCCCGGCAAGCTTGAAGACGCGCCCTTTTTCCTCATCTACGCAGATCCTGGAGACCGATCGCATGGCCCTCTACCAACTCGGCGACGTTGCCCCGAACATTGACGCAAACGCCTATGTGGCCCCGGAAGCGACCGTTATCGGCCGCGTGGAGTTGAAAGCACGTGCAAGCGTGTGGCCCGGCGCCGTCATCCGCGGCGACAACGAGCCGATCACCGTGGGCGAGGCCAGCAACGTGCAGGAAGGCTCGGTACTGCACACCGACCCGGGCTGCCCGCTGAACATCGGCGACCGCGTAACGATCGGCCACCAGGCCATGCTGCACGGCTGCACCATCGGCGAGGGCTCGCTGATCGGCATACAGGCGGTGGTGCTCAATCGCGCGGTGATCGGCAAGAACTGCCTGGTGGGTGCTGGAGCGATTGTCACGGAGGGCAAGGTCTTCGAAGACGGCACACTCATTCTGGGTGCCCCCGCGAAGGCTGTTCGCAAACTGACGGAAGACGACATTGCCAAGATGCACCTGAACACCGAAACGTATGCGGTGCGCCAGGCGATGTACAAGCAGCAACTGAAACGGATCGATGGATGACTGACGAGCTGAAGAAATTTGTATTCGACGCCGCGCCCGTGCGCGGTGAACTGGTGCGCCTGGAAGGGACATGGCAGGAGGTGCTGAACCGCCGCCGCTACCCTGCCCCGGTCAGCACGCTGCTGGGCGAGATGATGGCCGCCGCCGCGCTGCTGTCAGCCAACCTCAAGTTCAACGGCGCGCTTGTCATGCAACTGCACGGTGATGGTCCGGTGCACATGCTCGTCGTGGAGTGCAACTCCGATCTGTCGATGCGTGCGACGGCCAAGGTTGCAGAAGGCGCCGAGATTGCGGACGACGCCACGCTGGCCGCCATGGTCAACGTGCACGGCAACGGACGCTTCGCCATCACGCTCGATCCGCAAGACAAGCTGCCCGGCCAACAGCCGTATCAAGGCATCGTACCGCTGTCGGATGAGAACGGGCCGCTTGCCACCATCACCGAAGTGCTCGAGCACTACATGCAAAGCTCCGAGCAGCTTGACACGCGCCTGTGGCTTGCCGCCAACAACAAGGTCGCGTCGGGCATGCTGCTGCAACGCCTGCCTTCCTACGGCGGGGCAATGGAAGGCCGCAGCGGCCATGCCCCCGCGCAGGTCGGTGAGACCGGCCAGCCGCTGCACAAGGACGTACAGGAGCAAGACCTCGACACGTGGGAACGCGTTTGCCAGCTCGGCAAGACGCTGCGCCGCGACGAACTGCTCGAGCAGCCGATCGACACGCTCATCAAGCGCCTGTACTGGGAAGAAATGGAAGCCGCCGGCATCCGCATGTTCGAGCCGCAGAGCCCGCGTTTCCGCTGCTCGTGCTCGCGTCTGCGCGTAGGATCCATGCTGCGTTCGCTCGGCCAACCCGAGGTCGACAGCATTCTGGAAGAACGCGGCAAGGTGGAAATCGACTGCGAATTCTGCGGCCAGCACTACAGCTTCGACGCCGTGGATTGTGCACAGCTCTTCGCACAAGACACCGTCGCGCAGGGCATTCAGGGCGCATCCGACCAGCGCCACTGAACACGGCGACATAGTATGAAGTGCGCGTCGCGCGCGGCACTTTTCAATGCCGCCCACGCTCTAAGTCGCCAGCCCCCTCATCTGCCGCTTGCTGCGGAGCGCACCATGTCCAAGCTCACTTCTTCGTCCTTGCGATCGTTGATTTTCTCTCGCGCTGGCGCGCTGGCGTTGCAGATCGGGGCCGCGCTGCTGGCGTCGGCCTGTGTTGCCGTGCCGCGTGGCCCGGGAGGCACGCCCTACACCGCCCGGCTACCGGACAATACGCAGGCTGCGGCACCGGCGCCGTTGTCGGCGGAAGACCGCAAAAAGCTGGATGCGCTGAATGCCAAGGCACTGCGCGAATCGGATCAAGCCATCAGACGCGATGCCGAGGCGCGTGCCTATGCTGCGGCGCCGTATTATGCACCGTACCCGTACTACGGAGGCTATTCGGTGTATTACGGCAGCGGATGGCGCCACCGTGGCGGCTGGGGCGTCAGCTACGGTGCACCCGTGTGGGGCTATCCGTACTACTGGTAAAACCGGAAATTGTCGTCAAGGCAAGCGCGTCTGCTGGACGCGTTCGCATGGCGGGCTCAGTGATGCGCCTGCTGACCCGCCGGAGGGGGCGGCGGTAGCGGAGTCTCGCTGGTTTTCGGGGCCGGGGCGACAAATTGCACGAAGCCTTCGTCGTCCTTCACCATCCCGAGCTCATATCGCGCGCGCTCTTCAATGGCGCCCGTGCCTTCCTTCAGATCCTTCACTTCACCTTCGAGCTTGGTGTTGCGCTGCTTCAGTTCAGCGTTGCGCTGATTCTGTGCCGTCACCTGCTTTTGCATGTCCCACACGCGCAACCAACCACCCTTGCCCAGCCAGAGTGGGTACTGGATGGCAAGCAATAACAGCAGCAGGAACAGCGTGATCAGGCGCATAGAGACAAGCGTTGGCAGGACTCGGGCCCCAAATGCCATGCGACCGCCAGAGCGGCGGTCGCACAGTCATGCAGGGCAAAACTGCGAGGAATTATCGCAGGTTATAGAACGCCGACTTGCCCGGATAGCTGGCGATATCACCGAGGTCTTCTTCGATACGCAGCAGCTGGTTGTACTTGGCCATGCGGTCCGAGCGCGACAGCGAGCCGGTCTTGATCTGGCCAGCGTTCGTGCCAACGGCGATGTCGGCAATCGTGCTGTCTTCGGTTTCGCCCGAGCGGTGCGAGATCACAGCGGTGTAGCCAGCGCGCTTGGCCATCTCAATGGCGGCAAACGTCTCGGTCAGCGTGCCGATCTGGTTGATCTTGATGAGGATCGAGTTGGCGATGCCCTTCTCGATGCCTTCCTTCAGGATCTTGGTGTTGGTGACGAACAGATCGTCGCCCACCAGCTGCACCTTCTTGCCGAGCTTCTCGGTCAGGGCCTTCCAGCCCGCCCAGTCGCTCTCGTGCATGCCGTCTTCGATCGACACGATCGGGAACTTGTCAGCCAGGTTCGCCAGGTAGTTGGCAAAGTCTTCCGACGACAGTTGGAGGCCTTCGCCTTCGAGGTGGTACTTGCCGTCCTTGTAGAACTCGGAAGCCGCGCAGTCGAGCGCCAGCAGCACGTCTTCACCCGCCTTGTAGCCAGCCTGCTCGATCGCCGACAGGATGGTGTTCAGGCACTCTTCGTTGCTGGCGAAGTTCGGTGCGAAGCCGCCTTCGTCGCCCACAGCCGTGCTCATGCCCTTGTCAGCCAGGATCTTCTTCAGCGCGTGGAAGATCTCGGCGCCGCAGCGCAGAGCTTCACGGAAGCTCGACTGGCCGACCGGCATCACCATGAATTCCTGGATGTCCAGGCTGTTGTTGGCGTGCGCGCCGCCGTTGACGATGTTCATCATCGGCACCGGCATCTGCATGGCGCCCGAACCGCCAAAGTAGCGGTACAGCGGCAGGCCGGCTTCTTCAGCGGCAGCCTTGGCAACCGCCATCGACACCGCCAGCATGGCGTTCGCGCCCAGGCGGCTCTTGTTCTCGGTACCGTCCAGATCGATCAGGGTGCGGTCCAGGAACGCCTGTTCCGACGCGTCCAGGCCCATGATGGCCTCGGAGATTTCGGTGTTGATGTGCTCGACGGCCTTGAGCACACCCTTGCCCAGGTAGCGCGACTTGTCGCCGTCACGCAGTTCGATGGCTTCGCGCGAGCCGGTGGATGCGCCCGACGGCACCGCGGCACGGCCCATCACGCCCGATTCCAACAGCACGTCGCATTCGACGGTGGGGTTGCCGCGCGAGTCCAGCACTTCGCGACCGATGATATCTACGATGGCACTCATGAAAATCCCTCTTGGTGTCTTAAGGCAGGTAACGCTACGAGATCGACAGGCAGGTTAAATGCCTTCGACCACGATCATGTTCATGTTGGCAGCCTTGGCGCGCGCATTACGCGCAGCGCGATATTCCTCGCTGTTGTAGAACGTCTTGGCGGCATCGTAGCTCGGGAACTTGAGCACAACGATGCGGGTAGGGTTCCACTCGCCTTCCAGTGGCTCGGTCTTGCCGCCGCGCACCAGCGGCTCGGCGCCATGCGCTTGCATGGCCTTGGTCGACAGCGTCTTGTATTGCTCGTACTGCACGGGGTCTGTCACGTCCACGTACGCGAGGATGTAGCCAGCGGCCATGTGTCTCTCCGGATGCCAAAACGAAAACTGAACTGGGCTGAACCGAAAACGACAGCGGCGGCTGGTAGAGCCGCCGGTCATCGGGGGAAATCAGTCGAACTGATTTTCCAGGAAACCGCTGCGCTTGGTGAGCGCATCCAGTTCTTTCAGTACTGACAGCAAGTCTTTCATGCGCCGCAGCGGCACAGCATTCGGGCCATCTGATTTTGCGCATGCGGGATCGGGGTGCGTTTCCATGAAGACACCTGCAATCCCCACAGCGATCGCGGCACGCGCCAGCACCGGCACGAACTCCCGCTGGCCGCCCGAACTGGTGCCCTGGCCGCCCGGCAGTTGCACCGAATGCGTGGCGTCGAACACCACCGGCGCCCCCGTCTCGCGCATGATCGCCAGCGAGCGCATGTCCGACACGAGGTTGTTGTAACCGAACGAGGCGCCGCGCTCGCAGGCCATGAAGTTGTCTTCCGGCAGACCGGCATCGCGGGCAGCGTGACGCGCCTTGTCGATGACATTCTTCATGTCGTGCGGTGCGAGGAACTGGCCCTTCTTGATGTTGACGGGCTTGCCGCTCTGCGCGCAGGCGCGGATGAAATCGGTCTGGCGGCACAGGAACGCCGGCGTCTGAAGCACGTCCACGACTTCGGCCACCGGCTTGATCTCGTCGATCTCATGGATGTCGGTCAGCACCGGCACGCCCACCTGGCGACGGACTTCCGACAGAATGCGCAGCCCCTCTTCCATGCCCAGACCGCGGAACGAAGCGTCCGACGAGCGGTTCGCCTTGTCGAACGATGACTTGTAGATGAACGGAATGCCCAACGCACCCGTGATCTCCTTGAGCGTGCCGGCGGTGTCGATCGCCATCTGCTCGGATTCGATCACGCAGGTGCCGGCAATCAGGAAGAACGGTTTGTCGAGGCCGACTTCGAAATCGCAGAGTTTCATGATGTTCCCGTGCGCCGGCACTCAGGCGACAGCGCGTTGCGTGTTCTGCTGATGTGCCAGCGCGGCTTCCACGTAGGCCTTGAAAAGCGGGTGGCCGTCACGCGGCGTCGAGGTGAATTCCGGGTGGAACTGCACGCCGACGAACCACGGGTGCATCGACGCTGGCAGTTCCATCATTTCCGGCAGGTTTTCCGACGGCGTACGCGCCGAAATGATCATGCCGGCCTTTTCCAGCTGCGGCACGTAGTGGTTGTTCACCTCGTAGCGATGGCGATGGCGCTCGTTGACTTCCGCACCGTAGATCGACGCGGCCTTGGTCCCCGGCTGAACCGGCACGCGCTGCGAGCCCAGGCGCATGGTGCCGCCCATATCTGAGTCGGCGGAGCGCTTTTCGACGCGGCCATCGCGATCCAGCCACTCGGTGATGAGCGCGACCACCGGGTGCTCGGTCTCATCGTTGAATTCGGTACTGTTGGCGTCTTTCATGCCGGCCAGATGGCGGGCGAATTCGATCACGGCCAACTGCATCCCCAGGCAGATGCCCAGGTACGGCACGCCCTTTTCGCGGGCGTATTGAATTGCGCGGATCTTGCCTTCCGTACCGCGCTTGCCAAAGCCGCCCGGCACCAGCACAGCGTCGAGCGAGTCCAGCACCTGCGTGTGGCCCGATTCGAGTTCTTCAGAATCGATGTACTCGATATTGACGCGCGTGGAGGTGTGCAGGCCGGCGTGGCGCAGTGCCTCGATCAGCGACTTGTACGACTCGGTCAGGTCAACATACTTGCCGACCATGCCGATGGTGATCTCATGCTGCGGGTTTTCCAGCGTGTGGACCATGCGTGCCCACACGGACAGATCCGCCGGCGGCGCTTCGATACGCAGCTCTTCGCAGATGATGCGATCCAGCCCCTGCTCGTTGAGCATCTGCGGGATCTTGTAGATGGTGTCGACATCCCACACCGAGATGACCGCGTCCTGCGGCATGTTGGCGAAGAGCGAAATCTTCGCGCGTTCATCGTCGGGAATCGGACGATCGGCGCGGCAGAGCAACGCGGTCGGTTGCACGCCAATTTCGCGCAGCTTCTGCACCGAGTGCTGGGTCGGCTTGGTCTTCAGCTCGCCGGCGCTGGCAATGAACGGCACCAGGGTCAGGTGGGCGAACGCAACCTGGTTGCGGCCCAGGCGCAGGCTCATCTGGCGTGCGGCTTCCAGGAACGGAAGCGATTCGATATCGCCCACCGTACCGCCGATTTCCACGATCGCCACATCGGCCTTGCCGTCGTGCGATGCCGCGGCACCGCGCTCGATGAACGCCTGGATTTCGTTGGTGATATGCGGAATGACTTGCACCGTCTTGCCGAGATACTCGCCGCGACGCTCCTTGCGGATCACGGATTCGTAAATCTGGCCGGTGGTGAAATTGTTCGCCTTGCGCATCTTGGCCGAGACGAAACGCTCGTAATGGCCAAGATCGAGGTCGGTTTCTGCGCCGTCCTCGGTCACAAACACTTCGCCGTGCTGGAACGGGCTCATGGTGCCCGGGTCGACGTTGATGTAAGGATCGAGTTTGAGGAGGGTGACTTTGAGGCCGCGCGACTCGAGAATGGCCGCGAGCGAGGCGGCGGCGATGCCCTTGCCGAGTGAGGACACTACGCCACCGGTAACGAATACGAACTTGGTCATGACCTAGCTTGCCGGGGAAAGCCGGATTATAGCAAAGGTCCCCCTCCGTTCCGTGACAGAACGGTGGAATTTGCCCGAGCGCAGTCTCGCCTATGCGGCGTGCCGCATGGCGCCTGCGTTGGCGCGCATTTCGTCGATCAACTCGCGGATCAACGCGGCCGTTTCCAGCGGTTTTTCCATCGGATAGAGATGGCTGCCCTCAATCCAGCGCAGTCTACCGCCGACGATGCGCCGAGTGGCGCCCAGTCCGACCTGGCGAATCTCGCGCGATCGTGTGCCTGCCACAAAGCTGACCGGGAATGCCGTGCCGCCCGCGATCTTGCGCCCCATGTTGGTCGGCAACGTGCGGTAGATCTGGTATTCGATTTCGCGCGAGAAGCGCAGTGTGCGCTCTCGATCACGCCCAGTGGGCTCGGTGCCATGCTCGACATAGTCGCGCAGCACGTCTTCGTCCCACCGGTCGAATTTGCGTTTGGCCTTGAAGTGGCTCCAGACGGCGTCGAGATCGGGCCATAGATGGCGCCGGTTCTTTGTCGCCGCGGCAGGTGATTGGCTCTCGTCGATGTCGAGCCACTGCGCCACGCGCAGCAGCTTGGCGCGCCATCCCGCGATGATCGGCGAATCGAGCATCACGACGCCCCGCACCCGCTCGGGCCGGCGCAGCGCCGCCATCAGGCTCAGGAAGCCGCCCAAGGAATGGCCGACCAGCCAGACCGGCTCGGCCTGCGCGTCGATTTCTGCCAGCAGTTCTTTTACGAGGCCGGGCCAGGACCGCGTTACCGGAAAACGTGGATCGTGCCCAAAGCGCTCCACTGCACGAATGTCAAATTCGTCACCGAGCACGCCAAGCATCTTGCGATACGTCCCGACCGGAAAGCCGTTGGCATGCGAAAAGAGCATCACGTCGCGCATCTCGGATCCTGTGCCGTTCAGCGCGACTTCTGCGACCCGCCGGCCACGCGCTGGATCGTGGACACCTGCTCCAACGCCGGGCCGGGGGCGCGCTCCGGTGTGGCCGGGGCTTCGGCGGCGGGCGGGGCAATGCGGACAGGTCCCACCTCTGCCGAGGGGTGCCCCTCGCGGCGCAACGGGTGCGCCGGCGAAGTGCCGGTTTCCCAATCCGGATCCTCGATTTCAGCAAACACCTGGCGCAGACGCTTGCCCCACGTGCCGCGGATCATCGCGAAATAGGGGTTGTCTTCGTCGATGGCGACAAAGCGCGTCACCTGCAGGGAGTCCGCCTCGTAGACCAGCAAATCCAACGGCAAACCCACGGAAATATTCGACTTCAGCGTCGAATCCATCGAGATCAGCGCGCACTTCGCGGCTTCGTCCAGCGGTAGCCCCGGGCTGACCACGCGGTCGATGATGGGCTTACCGTACTTGGCCTCGCCGATCTGGAAGTAGCAGTTCTCGGGCGTGGCTTCAATGAAGTTGCCCGCTGCATAGACGTTAAACAGGCGCGACCGCTCTTCGCCAATCTGCCCACCGAAGATAATGCTGACGTTGAAGTCGATCTTGGCCTTGGCCAGCGCCGCGGCGTCGCGGTCATACACGTCGCGCACGGCCTCGCCGACGATCGTGGCAGCTTCGAACATGTCCCGCGCAGTCCACAGCGAGCGCGGCTTGCCGCGTGCTTCGGTCAACACCTGGCGCACGGCCTGGCTGATTGCCAGATTCCCAGCCGTCAGCAACACCATGACGCGATCGCCTTCGCGTTCGAAGACGGTCATCTTGCGGAACGTGGAAATGGCATCCACGCCCGCGTTCGTGCGGGAGTCGGACAGGAATACAAGGCCTGCGTCCAGGCGCATGGCGACGCAATAGGTCATGGGCGAAACGGCAAACGGAAACGAAAACGGTGGGTTGAAGGCATTCTAGCGCGCCGGTCGGAACCCATCCGCGCTTGGAAGAGGTGCTCAATTCACGTCGACAGCCTCGACTGGCAGCGGCTCGATGGAAATACGGACGTCGAGCGTCTCGGCACCTCCGCCCTGCCGCACGCCGCGAACCGGGGCAGCGGATTGGTAATCGCGCCCGACCGCCAAGCGGATGTGGCGCGTATCAGTGAAGCACTGGTGGGTGACGTCGATGCTGCACCACGTGTGGGATTCGGCATCGAGACAAACGTCCGCCCAGGCGTGGCTGGCGAGGTCTTCTTCGCCCACTGCGTGGAAATAGCCGCTGACATACCGCGCCGGCACGCCCAGGGCGCGGCAGCAGGCGACCATCACCTGCGCCTGGTCCTGGCATACGCCGGTGCCAAGGCCAAATGCTTCCGCAGCGGCCGTGCCGACGTGGGTGGTGTTCGGCTTGTAGCGCACGCGCTTGGCGATGGCTTGCGCCAGGCGCAGCGCCGACGCCGCGTCGCCGGGCGCCAGCGCGTGCTCGCGCGCAAAACTGATCATCTCGGGCGGCGCGGAAGTCAGCGGCGTTGTGCTCAGAAAATACAGCGGCGACACGCGATAGCGCCCTTGCCCTGGCGCATCGACAAAGCATTGGCTGCCGGGGGAACCCGCGGGAAACGCCTCGACGACGCCGCGCGCATCGATGGTGACGTCTTCCGTACGCGTGCCGAGGGTGAAGTGATGGACGACGTTGCCGAAACCGTCGGTGGCCCGCGTGAGATTTCCGGGCGCATGGATTTGCCAGCTATCCACCTGTTGCAGCTCGCCGCTGCGAGGCGTCAGCCGCAACTCATGCACGCTGTGGCGTAGCGGCTCGGCATAACGGTAGACCGTCGTATGTCGAATTTGGTATTTCACGATGACACGGGCGCCACCCGAAAGCGGCGCCCCGATGTATGCACAATGCCCTGCACGTCAGGCCACCTCAAGCGGCACCAGGAAATCCTGGCTGATGCCGTTGCCCAGGTCGCCGATCCGCTCCAGGAAGTTGGTCAGCCAGGCATGCAAGCCAACCGAAAAGATATCTTCGATGCGGGCGTACCGCAGGTCGGCGTGCAGTTTACCAGCGCGCCGCTCCGTCTCCGCCGATTGGCTATTGCGCACAGTCGAAAGAATGCTGACCACCTCGTCCATGCTGGCGAGCAGAGAGCGCGGCATATCGCTGCGCAGAATCAGCAGCTCAGCCACGCGCGTCGGCGTAATGACGTTGCGATAGATCTTGCGATACACCTCGAAGCCTGACACCGACCGCAGCGTGGCGGCCCAGTGATAGAAGTCGCCCTGCTCGGCGGCCGCTTCATCGCGCGTGGGCGTCGACTGAAACTTCACATCGAGCAGCCGGGCCGTGTTATCGGCACGCTCCAGGAAGGTCCCCAGCCGCATGAAGTGGAATGCGTCATCGGTCAGCATGGTGCCGACCTGCACGCCGCGCGACAGATGCGAGCGAAACTTCACCCATTCAAAGAATTGCGATGGATCGTCGCGCAGCATACCTTCAGCAATCAGGCGCTGCACATCCAGCCACGTGGTGTTGATGGTTTCCCACACCTCCGTTGTGAGGGAGCCGCGCACGGCTCGGGCGTTCTCGCGCGCGCCGCGCAGGCAGCTCATGATCGACGACGGGTTGGTCATGTCGCGCACCATGAAATCAATTACGTCGTCGCGCGAAAGCAGTCCGTAGCGGTCGGCAAAAACCCGCGTGAGTTCGGAAATATCGAGCATCGCCCACCAGCCCTGCTCCGCGACTTCCGCCGATTGCGGCATCAGGGAAGTCTGGTAATTCACGTCGAGCATGCGGGCGGTGTTCTCGGCGCGTTCAGTGTAGCGCGCCATCCAGAAAAGGTGGTCTGCGGTGCGGCTGAGCATAGCGTTCCCTTCTACGTATTCGATATGCGGTGGATCGATTGAGCGATTGGCAGGTTGCGTCGCTGCGCGTGCGTTCAGCGCTCCAGCACCCACGTGTCTTTCGTTCCCCCGCCCTGCGATGAGTTGACCACCAGCGAACCGGCCCGCAACGCCACACGCGTGAGGCCGCCCGGCACCATGCGCACGTCCTTGCCGGAGAGCACGAACGGCCGAAGATCGATATGGCGCGGCGCGATACCGGCTTCCACATACGTGGGGCAAGTCGACAGCGCCAAGGTGGGCTGGGCGATGTACTGATCGGGGCGCGCCTTCACCACCTCACGGAAAGCGGCAATCTCTTCCTGCGTGGCAGCCGGACCGACCAGCATGCCGTAGCCGCCTGCCCCGTGCGTCTCCTTGACCACCAGTTCGCCCATGTGGTCCAGGACGTATTGCAGGTCATCCGGCCGGCGGCACATGTACGTCGGCACGTTATTCAGGATCGGCTCCTCGCCCAGGTAGAAGCGGATCATGTCCGGCACATACGGGTAGATCGACTTGTCGTCTGCCACGCCGGTGCCGATGGCATTGCAGATCGTCACGTTGCCCGCGCGATAGACCGACAGCAGCCCTGCCGCGCCGAGCGAAGAATCCGGCCGGAAGACGAGCGGATCGAGGAAGTCATCGTCCACACGGCGGTAAATCACATCGATGCGCTGCGGGCCCTGCGTCGTGCGCATGTACAGATGATCGTCCTGCACGAAGAGGTCGTGCCCCTCCACGAGTTCAACGCCCATCTGCTGAGCGAGGAACGCATGTTCGAAATACGCGGAGTTGTACATGCCTGGTGTGAGCACCACCACGGTCGGGTCGGCAATGTTCTGGGGCGAGACGCTGCGCAGCATGTCGAGCAGCATGTCGGGGTAATGCGCGACCGGCGCCACACGATTGCGTGCGAACAACTCCGGAAACAACCGCATCATCATCTTGCGGTTTTCCAGCATGTACGACACACCGGAAGGCACGCGCAGGTTGTCTTCCAGCACGTAGAACTCGCCCTCGCCGGCGCGCACGATGTCGATGCCGGCCACGTGCGCGTAGATGTCGCGCGGCACGTTGACGCCCAGCATGTCCGGGCGGTATTGCGCGTTGTTGTAGATCTGGTCGGGCGGGATGACGCCCGCGCGCAGGATGTTCTGCTCGTGGTAAATGTCGTGCAGGAAGCGGTTCAGCGCATCAACGCGCTGCCGCAGGCCGCGCTCGAGCGTGGCCCATTCGCTTGCGGGAAAGATGCGCGGAATGATGTCGAACGGGATCGTGCGTTCGGTGCCGCTGTTCGATTCGTCCTTGTCGCCGTACACGGCAAACGTGATGCCGACGCGGCGGAAAATCAGGTCTGCCTCGGCGCGCTTGTTCTGCAGGGTCGTGGCGGATTGCGCGCCCAGCCATTCGGCGAAACGTCCGTAGTGGCTGCGAACCTCGCCCTGCTGGACGAGCGCTGCCGGGGCCGGTTCGGCGGCATGGGGGCTGCGGTCCCCGTCATGCCATTTGAGCATTTCATCGTAGAACCGGACTGCCATGCTTTTCTCCCCTGACGGCGCCGCGCGATGTACGCGGCACGTGGTTTTTATAGCACAGCGGTTTTGGCCCCCACAATGGGGCCAACCCGTTGTGCCACCAAGTTTCACGGCGGGGCGTCGAAGGCGCCGGCGGCCGTTGCCAGGGGGTCCACTTCGCGTGCGGAAGACCAGTAGCGCGGCCGCATGGCGCGCGCGGTCTGGATGTCCAGCACATCGCCGTCGGTCTGAATGACGACGGCACCGGTCTTGTCCGTGCGCAAACCGTCGATGTCGCGCGCTACGTAGCGCTGCCAGACCTGCGGATGCGGATGTCCGTACCGATTGCGGTAGCCGACCTGGAAAACCGCCACTTGCGGAGAAACCGCGTCCAAGAACGCGCCGCTCGAGCTTGTCTTGCTGCCGTGATGGGGCACAAGCAAGATGTCTGCCATCAGTCGCCCAGGCGTTTCTGCGGCCATCAGCGCGCTTTCCTGAGCGGCTTCGATATCGCCGGTCAGCAAGGCGGCGTGGCGGCCATTGGCGATACGCAGCACACAACTGCGGGCGTTGCTGGGCACGCGCTCGCTTTCAGCCGGCAAACGCCGCGGGTGCAGCGCCTCAAAGACAACGCCGTCCCACGTCCATGCTTGCCCAGCCAAACAATCGGCAAAACCGATGTTGTTGGCATCCGCCGTGCCGCGCAGGGCGTGCCCCGGAGGCAAAGACGCCAACATGGTGCGCACCGGCACCGCGCCGATCACCGTTTCGGTGCCACCGGCGTGGTCGTTGTCTTCGTGGCTGACGACAAGCGTGTCGAGCGCTTCCACGCCATGTGCTCGCAGATAGGGCGCGATGACGCGGGCGGCGGCATCCGCATGGTCTCCGTAGCGCGGGCCGGTGTCGAACAGCAGGCGATGGTTGGCCGTTTCGACCAAGGCCGCAGCGCCCTGGCCGATGTCGAACGCCACGAGCCGAAATTCGCCGGGCGATGGCAGTGGCTCGCGCGCCAGGACCAACGGCAAGAGGAGCAAGGCACCCTGCGCACGCCACGCCCATGCACGCAGGCCACCCGGCATCAGCAAGAGTGCCACCGCAACCATCGACAGCAACACTGCCCAGATGGGCCCAGCCGGCGCAACCCACACAGACCAGCGCGGCGTCGCCAGCCATTCAAGCCAAACGACCAGCCACCGGAAGCTCGCTTCGGCCAATTCAAGCACTGGCTGCGCCAGCGGGTCCGGGAGGGCCGCGCCGATCAGCGCCAGCGGTGTCGTCACGAAACTCACCGCGGGAATTGCCAGCCCATTTGCCGCAGCAGAGACGACCGACGTCTGCTGGAACAACAGCAAGGTCAAAGGCAACAGCCCGAATGTGACCGCGAACTGAATCCGCGTACCGCCGGCGAGCGCACGGCGCGTGGCTCCAACCCAGCCTGCGTTTTCACTGCGATGGCCATCGAGCGCCATCTGCGCCGCGATGAAGATGATCGCCACCGCGCCGAACGACAGCCAGAACCCCGCCGACATGACCGCCCACGGGTCCATCACCGCCACCGCGGCCGCCGCCCAGCACAGCGAGAGGCTGGCCGGCACATTTCGATCGGTCAGCCGGGCGATGGCTACGGTGGAGAGCATCAGCAGCGTGCGCTGCGCCGGTACGCCCATCCCGGCGAGCAGGCAGTAGGCGAACGCAGCCAGCATGGCCGCGATGGCGCCTGCGCGCGGGGCCGGCATGCGCAGCGGCAATGGCGTACGCACCCAGCGCGCCAGCCAGAACGAGCGACGCCACAGCGCCATCCACAACGCTGCAAACAGCCCGGCGATCATCGTGATGTGCAGCCCCGAAATGCTGACGAGGTGGCTGATGCCGGTGCGGCGGAACAGGTCCCAGTCGTCGGGGGCGATTCCGCTCTGGTCGCCCACCACCAGGGCGACAATGACAGCCGCGTAGCGCCCATTGGGCAGGGCATCGAGGATGTGGCGCCGCACGCTGGCACGCCAGCGCTCCACGCCAATTCCAAAACCGGTGCCCGCCTCGCCTAGCGCGATGTTCTGCGCGCGCTTGCCTGTACGCACATAGCCGACGGCCCGAATGTTGTCGGCCAGCATCGCGTATTCGCCGTCAAAGCCGCCGGGGTTGGTCAGGCTGTGCGGGCGCTTTAGGCGCAGCGTCAATTGCCAGCGTTGGCCGGGCTGCAGATCGGGGATGCCGGCGCGTCGGTCCGGCTTTGCATCTTCCTCGCCCACGTTGCCCCACGTGCGTGTGCCATACCAGGACAGGCGCACGCGGGGTGGCACGGCACCACCGGCATTGCTGGATTCGATGTGGAAGAGAAAGCGGGTGGCGTCATCGCCGAGCTGCGGCAACTCGGCCACCACGCCGGTCGCGACGATGTCCTTGCCTTCCCACGCAGGGCTGAGCGCCACGGCCATGCGCTGCTGCGCGCGCCAATCGCTCCAGCCAAAGCCTGCCGCAACGGCGGCGGCGACCAGCAACACGTGAAACAGCGTTAGCCGACGCCGCGAGACCGCCGCCAGCAATAGACAGAGCACCAGCACGCCAAGCGGCAGCCACACCGGCAGCAGCGTCGCCTGCATCTGCAATGCCACGCAGCCGGCAACAAAGCCGATCAACCGCAGACGCATGTGCGAGCGTCAGGCTTGCAGGAGCGCTTCCAGGCGGGGAATGGCGTCGATGCTGTTGCGGCGCGCCTGCTCGGCCAGCGCCTCAATGGAGATGCCGCGCAGTTGCGCCATCGCATCGGCAATGCGCGCGACTTCCGTGGGTGCATTGCGCACACCGCCCTGCACCCCGAATTGATCATCGGCCAGCCAGGCTGGCGCGAGGTCAGGCGCGTCGGTTTCGAGCACGATTGACTCGATCGGCATGTCCTGCGCCAGCCGACGCACACGATTGGCGCGCGAAAAGGTAAAGACGCCGCCAAACCCCAGTTTGAAACCGGAATCGACAAAGCGATACGCCTGTTCCGGGCTGCCGTTGAACGCATGCGCAATGCCGCGTACACCCGCCTTGGCCGCGGCGCTCTGTACCTGATCTTGCGACTTGCGCACGTGCATTAGCACAGGCAGGTCGAATTCGCGAGCGATGCGCAGTTGCGCACGGAACACGGCGTTCTGCCGTTCAATGTCGTAGTTGGGAATGAAGAAATCGAGGCCGATCTCGCCGACCGCCACAAAGCGCGGGTCGTCCATTGACGCGGCGACTTGGCGGCGCAGCTCGAGGAGGTCCTCGTCACTGGCCTGCGCGGCGTAGATCGGATGGATGCCCAGCGCATAACTGCAACCGGCATGCCGATGTGCCAGCGCCCGCACCGCGTCGAAATTCCAGCGTGCCACCGCCGGCACGACGATGTGGTTGACACCCGCTGCATGCGCCTGCGCGACGACCGCGTCACGGTCGGCATCAAAGTCGCTGGCATCGAGGTGGCAATGGGTGTCGATCCACATGGTCAGTTCTGCGTTGGGAAAAGCGGCAACCTACCGGAAAGCGCGGACTTCTGGAATCCGCCTTTTCCGATCATGCTGGCGGGCTTAGCGCTCCTGGTGCAGATGGCCGTCGCGCAGGCGGAAGATGCGGTCGCAACGGCCGGCCAGCTCGATATCGTGCGTGACGATGACAAAGCTCGTGCCCAGCGTGCGCGTGAGTTCCAGCATCAGGTCAAACACTTCACCGGCGGTGTGATCGTCGAGATTGCCGGTCGGCTCGTCAGCCAGCACGCAAGCTGGAGACCCGACCAGCGCGCGCGCAATCGCCACGCGCTGACGCTCGCCGCCGGACAGCTCACCCGGACGGTGTGCCGTGCGCGGGCCCAGACCCACGCGTTCGAGCATCGCCTGTGCGGTGTGGCGCGCTTGCGCTTCTTCCACGCCCCGGATGCGCAGCGGCATCGCGACGTTGTCCAGCGCCGTGAATTCGGGCAGCAGATGGTGGAACTGATAGACGAAGCCGAGCGCCTGGTTGCGCAGCGTATTGCGCTCGCGCTCCTTCATGGCCGTGAACGGCTTGCCGAGCAGCGAAACGCGGCCCGACGTCGGTTCATCCAGCCCGCCCAGCACATGCAGCAAGGTGCTCTTGCCTGAGCCCGACGCGCCGACGATGGCGACCTTCTCGCCCACGCCAATGCGGATGTCCACACCCTTGAGTACATCGACGTTCAAACCGCCCTGGCGGAACGACTTGGACAGCCCTTCCGCTTGCACCACCACACCCTGCGGCGCCGCGGCCGGCGCTTCCATGGAAGTCATGACGGCCTCACTCATAGCGCAGTGCCTCCGCCGGATTCACGCGTGAGGCGTGCCAGCTCGGATACAGCGTCGCCACCGACGCGAGGATGAAAGAGATGATGCCAATGGTCGCAATGTCGTTCACGCGGGGGTCCGAGGGCAGTTCGCTGATGAAATAGATGTCACGCGGCAGGAATTGCACGTGGAAGAGACGCTCGATGAACGGCACGATCACGTCGATGTTGTAAGCGATGAGCGTGCCGAAGCCGACGCCCAGCAACGTGCCGATAAACCCGATCGCCACGCCCTGCACGATGAAGATCTTCATGATCGACGCCGGCTGTGCGCCCATGGTGCGCAGGATAGCGATGTCGGCCTGCTTGTCCGTCACCGTCATCACCAGCGTCGACACCAGGTTGAACGCCGCTACGGCGATGATCAATGTGAGGATGATGAACATCATCTTCTTTTCGGTCTTCACGGCGGCAAACCAGTTGCGGTTCTGGCGTGACCAGTCGCGGATGTACAGCTCGCCGGACAACGTGCGCGACAGGGCTTCGGCCACCTGCGGGGCGCGGTCCATGTCGACCAGCTTCAGGCGCACGCCGGTCGGGCCATCGAGGCGGAACAGGCGTTCGGCGTCGTCCATGTTGACCAGCGCCAGCGAGCTGTCGAACTCGTAGTGGCCCGATTCGAAGATGCCCGTCACGGTGAACTGCTTCAGCCGCGGCAGCACGCCCGCCGGCGTGATGGTGCCCTGCGGCGCCACCAGCGTGACCTTGTCCCCTTGATGCACGCCCAGGCCGTTGGCCAGCTGGCTGCCCAGGGCGATGCCGAATTCGCCGGGTTTCAGATCATCGATCGTGCCTGATTTGAAATCCTTGGCGATGTCCGACACCTTCGGCTCGTCCGCCGGCGACACCCCGCGCAGCAGCACGCCGCGCACCGCCTCGTCGCGCGTGATCATGGCCTGCGCGCCCACGTAAGGCGCCGCGCCGATGACTTCCTTGTTCTGCATCGCCTCGTTGGCGGTACGCTGCCAGTCCGGCAGGCTGTTCGGCGCCATCACTTCGATATGGGCCAGAACCGACAGCATGCGGTCCCGCACTTCCTTCTGGAAGCCGTTCATGACCGAGAGCACGATGATCAGCGCCGCCACCCCCAGCGCAATGCCGAGCATGGAGATGAGCGAAATGAAAGAGATGAAGCTGTTGCGGCTGGCGCGCTTGCTTGCGCGTGTATACCGCCAGCCAATCTGCCATTCGTATGGAAGTTTCAAAGGGGGTTCCCCGTGGGTGTGATTTGTCCGGCTCACTGGCCGACGAGCCGGAAGTTTACAATCTCGGAGCCATGATTCCTGAACTCACCCTGATTGTCCCGTTTTGCGCGCCCGCTGCCGAGGTGGCCGACGACGCTTACCGTCAATTGACCTTGCCGGGCCTGGAAAGGTTGCTCGCACGTGCGCGCGAGGCCGAGCGCGAGCGCCACGACGACGCCTACCTGCCCACGCTGCCGCACGAGCGCTGGCTGGCCAAGCACGCCGGGCTGCCCATTTCTCCGCTGCCGTCCGCGCCCTACATGCGCCTGGCGGACGGCGGCACCGCCGACACGCGCACCTGGGCCTGCCTGCAGCCGGTCCACATCCACGCCGCCCGGGACCATCTGGTGATGCTCGACCCAGCGCAGCTCCGCCTGGAAGCCGCCGACGCCGACGCCCTGCGCGCCGCCATCGCCCCCCTGGTCGACGAGATGGGGATCACGCTCGATGCCACGCACGCCGCGCGCTGGTACGTCGCCGATTCGCCCTTTGGCGACCTCATTGCCGCCGCGCCGCAGCGCGCCACTGGGCACAACATCGACATCTGGATGCACAAGGGCGAGCAGGAGCGCGCCTGGCGCAAGTTCCAGAACGAGATCCAAATGACGTGGTACGACCACCCCGTCAACCAGGCGCGCGAGGCCCGTGGCCTGCTGCCGGTCAATTCGGTCTGGCTGTTCGGCCAGGGCGCGCTGGTTGATGCCCGCCCGATTGCCGAGCGCATGATCGGCGCTGATGCGTTCTTCGCGGGCCTGTGCCACGCCGGCCACGCCACCGAGCTGTGCGCCGAAACGCTGTCCGCCGTCCCGTTCGACGACACGAGTGCCGCCGCGCTGCTGGGCGACGCCGGCAAGCCGTATCTTTCCGCCGACTGGTACGACTGGATCGAAACCTTGCGCGCCTACGATCGCGACTGGTTTACCCCCGCCGCCGATGCGCTGGCCGACGGCCGCATCGACGCCGTCTCGCTCGTGCTGACCGGTGACTCGCATTACGCTCACTACCGCGTCACCCGCCGTGAACTCGCCATTGGCCCGTTCGGCTGGCTGCGCCGCTTCAGTCGTCCGCGCACCTTGCGTGATGCGCTCTCCCCGCTTTCGATGGCCGCCTGAGCCTGATCCTGCATGACCCGCATCGCTGTCCGTTCGCATTCTGCTGACGCCGCCACCACGCTGGCCGGCCACGGCATCCACCCTGTCCTGGCGCGCATCCTCGCCGCCCGGGGCGTCGCCCGGCCCGACGAACTGTCGACCGAGCTGACCGACCTCCTGCCCCCGGCGCAACTCAAGGGCATTGACGACGCTGCACGCTACCTCGCCGATGCCATCGCCGCCAAGAAGCGGCTGCTGATCATCGCCGACTACGACTGCGACGGCGCCACCGCCTGTGCCGTGGGCGTGCGCGGCCTACGCATGCTGGGCGCGCAGGTCAGCTACATCGTCCCGAACCGCTTCGAGTACGGCTACGGCCTGTCGCCCGAAATCGTCGCACTGGCCGCACGCGAGAAGCCGGACGTGCTGGTCACCGTCGACAACGGCATCGCCGACGTGGCGGGCGTGGCGGCCGCCAACGCGCTGGGTATCGACGTGGTCGTGACGGACCACCACATGCCCGGCGCGCAATTGCCCGAGGCACGCGTGATCGTCAATCCGAACCAGCCGGGCTGCGGCTTCCCGAGCAAGAACCTGGCGGGTGTCGGCGTGATGTTCTACGTCCTGCTGGCCCTGCGGGCGGAATTGCGCAAGCGCGGTGTGTTCACGCCGCAGGATCAGCCGCGCCTTGATGCGCTGCTCGACCTGGTGGCACTCGGCACCGTGGCCGACGTGGTCAAGCTCGACGCCAACAACCGCCTGCTGGTCGCGCAGGGCCTCAAGCGCATGCGCGCCGGCCGGATGTGCCCGGGCATCGCCGCGTTGTTCCGCGTGGCTGGCCGCGAGGCACGTCGCGCGTCGACGTTCGATCTGGGCTTCGGACTCGGCCCGCGCCTGAATGCTGCAGGGCGGCTGGCCGACATGTCGCTCGGCATCGAATGCCTGCTCACCGACGACTACGACCGCGCCATGTCCATCGCCGCCGAACTTGACGGCATGAACCGCGAGCGCCGCGAGATCGAAGCCGGCATGCAGCAGGAAGCGCTCGCCATCCTCGACAGCATGAACACCATCGATGGCGCCGGTCGCCACACCATCGCGGTCTACAACGAGACATGGCACCAGGGCGTGATCGGCATCGTCGCGTCGCGCATCAAGGACAAGTTCCACCGCCCGGTGTTCACCTTCGCGCCCGGCGACGACGGCGTCATCAAGGGGTCGGGCCGTTCGATTCCAGGCTTCCACCTGCGCGATGCGCTGGACGCGGTTCACAAGCGCAGCCCAGGGCTGATCGTGAAATTCGGTGGCCATGCCATGGCGGCAGGGCTCACGCTGCGCGAAGACGGTTTCGAGACATTCGTCGCCACCTTCGAAGCCGTCGGCCGGGAATGGCTGACCGAGGCCCTGCTCTCGCGCGTGCTCGAAACCGACGGCGAAGCGGACCCGGAATGCTTCACGCCGCAGTTCGTCGAGCTGCTCGAAACCCAGGTCTGGGGCCAAGGCTTTCCGGCGCCAAGCTTCTGCGGCGAGTTCGACGTGCTATCGCAGGCGGTGCTGAAAGACAAGCACCTGAAGCTCAAGCTCGGCCGCGGCAAGCAGCATTTCGACGCGATCTGGTTCAACCACGCAGAGCCGCTCGGCGCCTCGGCGTACGTGGCCTACCGGCTCGACAACAACACGTTCAATGGCATCACGCGCGTGCAGATGGTGATCGAGCACGCGCAATAGCGGATTGGACAAACCTTGCGCCAACGCATAAATACATGCCAAAACTGTCTGACGGCGCGAAGATGACGCAGCAATCGGGCACGGCCGGTGCGTTACAATGCGAGATTGCCGGTATGGAAACGCCCAAGCATCCAGGACCGCGCGCCCCACGAATTCCTAGCATCAACTTCCAAGCGAAATGACTCACGTCGTTACCGAAAGCTGTGTCCGCTGCAAGTACACCGACTGCGTGGACGTCTGCCCCGTCGACTGCTTCCGCGAAGGCCCGAACTTCCTGACCATTGATCCGGATGAGTGCATCGACTGCGCCGTCTGCGTGGCCGAGTGCCCGGTCAACGCTATCTACGCCGAAGAAGACGTGCCTGCCGATCAGCAGAAATGGATCGCCATCAATGCAGAGCTGGCGCAAGCCGGCTGGCCGTCGATCACCAAGACCAAGCAACCCTTGCCCGACGCCGACGACTGGAAGGACGTGAAGGACAAGGAACAGTATCTCGACCGCGGCTGAACTCGCTCAAGCCAACCTGCCCGCACACTTTTTGTAGAGCATCGCGAAAAAAGGTGTTGACGGGTAGAACGGAAACTAGCTAGAATTCATTTCTTCGCTGTTGCAGCGATTCCCCGATAGCTCAGTCGGTAGAGCGCCGGACTGTTAATCCGTAGGTCCCTGGTTCGAGCCCAGGTCGGGGAGCCAAAATAACAAAACGCCTCGCTTCGTGCGGGGCGTTTTCATTTGTGGCATCGGTGCGTGTATTGTTTGCACCGATCGTCATGCCCGGATGGTGAAATTGGTAGACACCGCGGACTTAAAATCCGCTGCGCCCTAATCGGCGCGTGCCGGTTCGATCCCGGCTCCGGGCACCAATCCCCTCGTCGCTTCCTTCCCTCCTCCGCACCAGCGTGTTACGTCGCGCTGCAGCCGTGCGTGTTCGGCGCGTCTTCATATTCGTCGTGACGGCGCACCCATGACATCGGGCCGTTTTCATTGCGGCCAAGCGGCGCGCGATCGAGCAGCAGCAGCGTGCCAACCATGTCCTCCAAGCCGCGCGCATACGTCGAGTACGTGTGGAAGACATTGCGCGCCTCGTCTTGATAAAAGGCGCTCATTCCAGGCAGTTCGTCGTGAGCCTCTTCGCGTGGCGTAGCCGTGTAGTTGTAGTCGACCGTCCCGCTTGCGAGTTCGTCCTGCGAGAAACTCACGCGATAGTCGTGATTGAACGTCGAGCCGAACGACGACACCCACGGGAATCGCCAGCCCATGCGCTTTTTGTAGGTGGCGATCTTGTCCATCGGCGCGCGGGACACCGCGACGAACGTCACGTCGTGGTGGTTCAAATGCGGGAGCATTCCGCCAATATGGTCGGACAGGAAGGAGCACCCCGGACAGCCCGCATCCCAGTCTGGGCCGAGCATGAAGTGATAGACCATCAGTTGGCTGCGGCCGTCGAACAGGTCGAGCAGCGTCTTCTTGCCCTCCGGCGACTCGAACACGTATGCCGCATCGACCTTGACCCACGGCAGCGCTTGGCGCTCGGCGTTGATGGCGTCGCGCAGATGGATGGCCTCTTTCTCGCGCGCCAGCAACGCTCGGCGCTGGATAAGCCATTCGTCTCTTGAAACGACGGGGTGCGCTTGCATGATTGCCCCTTGTCTAAGACTCAGGACTTCATACTAGGCGGCCGCACTCGAATGAAAAGCCGCGGCGCACAAGTCGCCAACCGGATGCGACTTGCCCGCCATGGAAGAGAATCAGCCGCCTCTGCGCATGTCATTTCAGGTGCCGGATCAGCCCATCAGCAACCGCACGCCCACATTGATGAGCGCGCCGCCGCCCACCAGACCTACCCACAGCACAGCGGCACACAGCAGCGGTCGCACGCCGGACTTCAGCAGCATCGGCACATGCGTTTGCGTGCCGATGGCAAACATCGCGCAGGCCAGCATGGCGGTGTCGATGGCATCAATGGGGGCATGCCACGCAGCGGGGATCGCACCAGCGGAATTCAGCAGTGTCACGGCGAGTAAGCCCACCGCAAACCAGGGCATCGCCTTCCAGGCATGGCCGGCGGCCTTGCGAAGCGCACCCTCGGAAGGCGCCGAAGCGGAAGCCGACGCTTCAGCAGGCGTCATGCATGCCAGCACCACAAGCAGCGGAGCCAGCGCCAGCACGCGCACCATCTTGCTGACGACGGCGGCGTTGGTGGCGTCGTCGCCCAGCGGGCGCGCGGCGGCAATCACCTGCGCGACCTCGTGGATCGTCGAACCGATGTAGACGCCAAAGTGCTCAGGCGTGACGGCCGCACCGGCATGTGCGACCAGCGTGTACAGCCACGGATACAGAAAGATGCCGACCGTGCCGAACAGGACCACGCTGGCAATCGCTACGGCCGTCTCACGCGGTGACGCCTTCACCGCCGGCGCGACGGCCAGCACGGCCGCGGCCCCGCACACGGCACTGCCCGCCGCCACCAGCACGGCTTGCGAGCGCGTGAGGCGAAACCAGCGCGTGCCGATCCACGTACCGGCCAGCATCGTCGCGGCCAATACCACCAGGGGAATCACCACGCCTGACGTACCCAGATCCTGGATCTGCGCCAGCGTCAGCCGAGCGCCGTAGAGAATCACGCCGGCCCGCAGCAGCGTATGGCGCGCAAACTGGATCGCTCCTGGCGTCAGCCAGCGCTGGTGACCAGGGACATGCCCCACAGCCATGCCGAGCAGGATGGCGATCGTTAATGCGCTCAGGCCCAGATGCTCCGCCCACGGCATGGCACCGAGCGCTATGGCCACGCCCGCGCAGCCGAACAACACCGTCACGCTGGCAAGCGTCCGCCCATCGAATCCCGCCGCCATGCTCGAGGGTGCCAGCTGTTTCTGCGCAGTCGTCATCACATCCGCCTTGCTTATTCGATATGCGCATAACGATATGCGGGCCGTGATAACATGTAAAACAGGTAATTTTCGTAATTCCAACCACTTTTATGGATAACAAAGCGCCTCGCGTCACATTGCGGCAGTGGGCCGTCTTCGCCGCCATCGCGCAAAGTGAGACGACCACCGCTGCGGGCGAACTCCTCGGCCTGTCACAATCCGCTGTCAGCGCGGCGCTGGCCGAACTGGAATCCACGCTCGGGCATCCGCTGTTTGACCGGCATGCGCGGCGCCTGCATCTGAATGCGCTGGGCCGACAACTTCTGCCGCAAGCACAGGCGCTGCTCGATCACGCCGATGCGCTGGAACACGCGACCGCCCAGCCGAACGTGCGCCTGAAGCTGGCCGCCAGCAGCACGATCGGCAACTATGTGCTGCCCGCCCTGCTGGCGGGCTTCCGGCACGAGATCGCGCCGGACAGCCAGCTCGACGTGCTGATCGGCAACACGCAGGACGTGGTCGATGCCGTGCAGCGTTTCGAGGTCGACATCGGCTTGATTGAAGGCACCTGCCGCGGCGAAGCATTGGAAATCGAAACGTGGATCGACGACGAGATGGTGATCGTTGCCGCGCCGGGGCATCCGCTCACGCAAGGAACGGGACCCGTCTCGCATGCGGCGCTGCGCGAAGCGGGCTGGCTGATGCGTGAACCCGGCTCCGGCACGCGCGAACTGGTCGACAGCCGCATCGCTTCGGTGGTCGGGCCGCTGCATGTCGCGCTCGAACTCGGACACTCCGAGGCCATCCAGCGGACCGTGGCGGCCGGCTACGGGATCAGCTGCCTGTCGCGCCACGTGGTGGCCGACGCGCTGCGTGACGGCCGCCTGGTGGAAGTCAACAGCGGCCTGCCACGCATTGCCCGGCCGCTGCTGATCGTGCGCCATCGCGACAAGCACCCCACGCACGGGCTCACGCAATTCATCGACGTGCTACGCAGTCACAGCGTCGATTCGAAAAAAATTCGCGCAGGGGACTAGCGCGATCCAAAAAAGGTTGATATAGTCTCATTTCTTCGCGGGGCGTTAGCTCAGTTGGTAGAGCAGCGGACTCTTAATCCGTAGGTCGAGTGTTCGAGTCACTCACGCCCCACCAGTATTTAAAAGGGTTCCGAGCAATCGGAGCCCTTTTTGCTTTGGGGCTCCGGGCACCGTTGCTACCGCTTTGCTACCATCTGGGATGGCTTCCATTGAGCAAGCGTGAAGGATCGCCCCATGCCAGACTTCCCCATCCCGCCCATCGTCTTTAACATGCCGGACGACACGGATTGGACATCGCCCGACCACTACCCCGCTCGAAACGAGACAACGGCTCAGCGATGGGCATGGGAATTCCTGCGTCGTAGCGCCCGCTACGACGCCGCGTACCAAAGACTGCAACAAATTCTGCACGACGTGGACGTGGAAGATGTCTCCGATCGGGTGTACGCGAACAGCGAGGTTGATCGGTTTTGCCTTATGTGGCAAATCGCCAAGCCGCTTGACTCGGCGACAGCGTGGGACGACCTAGATTGCAAGACACAACTGAACTTGATTGGCCCGCCACCGCTTAAGGCCGTGTTGCCCGCCCTGTCACACCTGCGCGCCACCGACGAAGTCGAAATCGGCCTCATCACTGATGAGACTGTGCCGATGTTGCAAAGTCAGGTGTTGGTCCGCCTGTCAGTCGGGGCCGATCCCATCTTGCAAGTAAAAGAAGTCACGAGAATATTGGAGGAGCTTCGGCAACGCATTCCCGTGCGAGTAGGCAGCGGCGAGGAAAAGGCTTCGCTGTATGACTATGCTGCACCGCTACGCTATGTGCGTCTCGCTCCAGGGCTAGTTGCGAAGAGGGGTGGCGACATCATCAACGAGATTACGTTCTGGGCATATGGACGCACTCGTTTTCGGGTAACCACCCCACTGCGTTTGCATCTTGCCCTTCGCACGTTGGACGCGATGGCGCAGGCACGGGAGATTCGGCGCGACGAGTTGGGCGAAGATGAATCGTTCTTCGGCGAGGATGGGAAAGAGGACACCGGAGCGAAGCGACGATGGCTGTGCGAATACCCCTTTGGTGAGTCCGCCGACGAATGGGTTCGCCCCCTCTCGCAACATATCGCGGAAACGCTGCGCAAAGAATGCCCTTGGCTTGACCCTAGACGCATCAACGATGCATCCGTCCGGGAATGGATGCGTATGGCTCGATATTACGTGCTGGAACAAGGGTACGTACAGGTTGCCATGAGCAAGCTGCGCACCGGCGCAGACCACTAGCAAGCATTCCTCGGCACGGGTCTTCAATTCCGCGCGCACTACAACGTCGCGCGTCACCCATACTCACGCGGCACCGATTGACCATATCGCATCCGACTGCATGCTGGCGATGGTGGCGATGCTGGCCAAAGGCTAGCGTGCGTGCTCGGTCAGCGCTTCCCAGTGAACAGACCTGAATCCGACTCAGCGAAACCCGCCCGCACCACCATCACGTCCGAGACTGCGGCGCCTTCGCAACTTCGGCGTCAAATCAATGTGCGTGTTGGCGATGAGCGCGGAAATTAGCCGCAGAACGATACCCTCGCCTCAACACGTGTGATCGAACAGATCGACATCGCTACGATGAGAGCTGCCGGGTAATAAGCCTGTCGCCGGCCGAATGGCCACCTTGGTGCATACGTTACGCAGCTGGCACGCGGCGCGCACGTCCGGCCAGTGAGCAATCGACAAGCCACCCGACCGGAACCGCCGCTGTCCCCACCTTCTCGCAGATACCCGAACGCATGTTCCTGTAGGCCCTTGCGTAGCATCGCGCCTACCGCGTCGTTGAGCCGCCGCCCAAATAGTTGCCTGGATACGGTCACCAGCCGCGCGCACATCGGCCTGCTTCCTCAGCTTCCCATCCCGACACCCATGCACCTAACTGCTGGATTGGCCGTTGCCAGTCAGCAACTGGCACACGCAGGGCCGGGATGGCGGCTGAAGAGCGCGCACGCACCAATTCACGTTGTCCTGACGCTGTCCAATCTGGGCGTCTTCAACGCGCTTTGCACTTCGAACACTTTGGTTTGCGAATCACCGGATAGGGGGGGCAAGACTCCGTGACCCTATCCGGCACCTTTGATCTGCATTGGTGATTAACCTTCGTCCCGCTGTTCAATGTCAATCACGCAAACGAAAGAGGTAATACCAATGGCAATGAAAACCGATCAGTCTCTCACGCCGGAAAACCGCGCGGACAACAAGGAAGCTGCTGGAATTCTGGGCGTAGAGCCGGAAACCCTCGCCCAGTGGCGTTATCTGCGCAAGTACGAGGACCGCCTGCCGTATTTGAAAGTCGGCCGCAAGGTCTTCTATCTGAAAGACGACCTCTACCGCTTCTTGGAAACGTGCAAGGTTGGTGGTCCGAACGTCTCGGACGCTTCTTAACGTCAAACCCACCAACTGCCAAACTCGGAATAAGAAGATGCCGGAAAATCTGACCACCAAGAAAACCGTCTCACACCAGACGGTACCCGTGAGCATGACGGACCGCATGCGCAAGGCCATCACCAAGATCAAGCCTGGAGTCGTACTCGTCGCGGCCCACGATTCGAGCGTGATGCCGTACGTTCGCATGGTGACGGAACGCGTGATCCTGGAAGGCAAGCAACTCGCTGATCTGCCAATGTCCTACGTCAACGCGCTGCACGCGTTGTACGGCGCGAACTCGCGTGACGCAGATTTCGCAAAAACGCTCCACCGCTGCGGTCCGTCCGCTCGCCAGATCAGCGAACGCTATTCCTGCGTACCGCTTGCTCATTGCCGCGACTTCAGCAGCCTGACCGACGAGGGCGTCCATCTGTTGCTGGAACACCTGGGTGACGGCGCGTGTGTGACCGCTCAGGTGACTGTCACCAGCGTAGCACGCGAGGAGATGGCGGGCATGCTTAGCAAGCTCGACAGCGCCGCCAAGGAGCGCAACGGGTTGATCGTGTTGTTCCTTCACTTGCCGAAATCCGAAGACGCCGCGTGGATGCGCCGCCACGCCCAGGAGGTCATTCTTGCGGACAAGTGCGATCCGGGTCCGGGTGCCTTGGTTGCCTTTTCGTTGACGGCCACGTCGCTGGAATATCAGCACACCTGGGGCGTCGGTCGAACGATGTGTGAGGTCTGGGCGGAGGACGGCTGGGACTTCAAGCAGACCATCTTCGTCGCCGCAACGGCACTGGATCGCGCGATCTGGTACCTGCACTGCGAGAATGAGACGGTCACTACCATCGCCTCGCTCGTCGGCAAGGACAAATCGAACGTGTCACGCCGCTTGAAAGCGCTTCCGCTGTCGAAAGACCTGGATGCCGAAATCGGTCCTTACGACGGCTGGCGCGAAGACTGGTTCCCGTTCCTGGGGCTGGACCTTGAACCAGAGTCTGACGAGGAAGCAAACGATAACGGTGAGGCCCCGCCCCCGGACGAAGACAAAGGCCAATCTCGTTCACGTAAGCCCGTGGAAATTTGAACCATGTTGCACGCGTTGCGCGTGTTGTCCTGACATGAGGCAATACCGCAACGCGTGCAACACCTGCATTCATCTCAGCCGCGCAGCGGGACAAGCTGGGCGCTCATGGCGGAGGCAGACTATAAGTACGCCCCAAAACCAGCAAAGCGGTGCGGTAAAGACCCGCATGTCCACGCCCTGTCTACTCCATGAAAACGCGCCTCCGTACCCCTCCCTCAAAGTTGCCAACTGAGGTCAAAGACGCGCTCGGCCTCATCAAGCGCGTCGTGACCGGGTTCGACCGCCTGACGTTCTGGATCGACCACCCTGCTCCTCGCATTCCCGTGAGCGGGATTGAACGCCACTGCGCCAACCTGAAAGTGAACGCCGGCAAGTCCCTGCTGTTCCATCCGGTGTGGCAAACCGAGATCGAGATTTTTCAACCGAGCCGTGAAGCCTTGTCTGTGCTCGTGCAAGCCATCGGAACGCGTCACCGCGTCCAACTGAGCTACTCCGAACTGGCCCTCGATTGGCTGGTTGAAAGCCGCGCCGCCGCATATGCAATCCGCAACTTTCTCCTCGCGCAGATGTATGTGCCGTATCTGCGTCACGATGTCACGTTCGCGAAAACGACGGCATATTTCGCGCCGCGCGCAGATAAAAACTCGCTGAAGAGCGCGCGCAATGTCGCTCTGTACGACGACAGCACAAGCAAGCTCTGGGCTGCCCGACAGCTTCGCTCGCCGTGCTGCCACCTTGAGCACCGGCTACAAGGTGTCGAGACGTTGGCCGCGTCCGGTCTGCTGACGCTGGCCGACTGCGTCGACTTCGACCACCGCGCATTCTGGGCCGAGAACCTCCGTTTGTTCCGTATGCCATCGAAGGGAGACCTGGGTCGCTGGCTCGACCCAGACAACGCTGACGTGTCTGAAGCCGCCCTTCGGAAACGTGCGGACCGGTTCCTCAACCAGTACCGACACAACGAAGCCTTCGTGCTTCAGGACTGCCGCCGCGAATACCCCGACATCGACAAGCTCCTGCTGCCTCTCGCAAATGAACTGTTCCTGCCGACGTGACCTCGTGACAGAGTACAACGAAGGGGGCGCTGTCCTAATGATATATACCCCCAATCTTTCTCCCTTCCTTCCCTTCCTAGCCCTTGTACCAATTCCATTTTTGATCGACACGTATAGCGGTTTTTCGCATCTCCGTGCTGTTCCTTGACCTCGTTTCTACCCTGCAAAAACGCAACCACAGATCATCACCAGATACAGCCCATCGATGCCCATCCCGCTGTCACGTGTGACAGGCCGCCATCTATGAATATTTTCCTACCCACCTCCGAGCAACAGGCGATCATCACCACGACCGCGCTGCGCGTTCTCGTGTCCGCTGTCGCCGGCAGCGGCAAGACTCGGACCCTGTGCGCGCGAGCTGGTCGTCTGACCGATGACGGCGTGCCCCTCTCCGACATCCTGGTGCTCACCTTCTCGAACAACGCGGTCAACGTGCTGAAGGAACGCCTGCCCGCCCGCATCCTGGTGAAAACCTTTCACGCGTTCGCCTTGAGCGTCGTGAAGCAAGCTACTGGCTCGGTCAAACTCAAGCCACAGATGCTGCCCCTGGCCCGCAGGGCTGAGTTGTTCTCGGGCGCCTTGTGCACCTACCCGAAGACCTGCAGCTTGGTTCGCCGAAGGACCGGCGTTTCGCTGAACACCAAGGGCGAGCGGAAACGGCTGTTGGAGTTCTTCGATCGGTGCAACGGCAGCGATGATGTAGCCGCGCGTCTGGTGCAGGATGCTGGGTCTGGGTTCGCCTGCTACGCCGGTATGTTGGCCGAACTGCGTAAAATCCGCCGCGCGTACGACAAGCGCATGGAGCGAGCCGGCGCCATTGACTTCTCGACCATGCTGACGCGCGCAATTCCCCTTTGCGATACCGCATCACTGCCGTTCAAGCACCTGCTGGTTGACGAAGCGCAGGATATGACCGATGACCAGATGCGGCTTCTTGCTGGCCTTGCTCGTCGCATCCCCAACGTGATGGTGTTCGGTGACCCGCGACAGGCCATCTACGGCTTCCTAGGTGGCCACGCTGGCAACTTGCGCGATGCGCTCCGTGACGCCGTGACAATGCCGCTCTCGCGGTCGTTCCGTTTGACTGCGCAGAACGCCGCGCTGGCGAACGCTATCCTGGGCGGTGACAACCCCGTTGTTGGTACTCGTCACGGTGTCACACCGTCACTGCACCGTTGCGCCTCCGCTATCGTGCAGGAAGACGCGGTTGTTGATCTGGTCCGCAAGCTCAAGAGCCAAGGCGTGACGGGTAACCAAATCGCCGTGTTGGCGCGAACTAAAGCACAGACCCGGCTGGTCGAAAAAGCGCTGTTGGCCGCTGGTCACGAGATCCATCCGGTGCATCTGCCGCGCGAACCCGAGCACGCCGACCGGCTGCTCGATATGCTAACGCTGGCGCTGACCTGCATCGCCACGGCGAAGGCGGGCAACAAGCCGAATAGGAAGTGGCGTGCCCGCCGGCTGGCGGAGATCGTTGGCAAACCGATCCCGGCAAATCGACTGGCACCCTGTCTCCTCATGCTCAAGAAAGCTGCCCCCGTGCCCTCCTTCCAGGGATGCTATACGGTGGCCATGCGAATCTACCTGCGCCTGATGCGGGAGCCGGGCAAGCCCGTCACCAACATCGCCGCCGAACTCGGTCGCTGGCAACCCATCGCCAGCAAGTTCAAGACGGTGCAGGCGCTGCGGTCGCATATCGAGACGCTGCGCGCACAGGCACCAGTGGTCTTGTCCTCGATCCATGCCGCAAAGGGCGGTGAGTGGGACCACGTCATCGTGCTGGGCGTCACGGATGGTTCCATCCCGTTCTATCGAGCAACCGACTCGAACCAGATCGCAGAGGAACGCCGCCTCTTCTACGTGGCCGTGACGCGAGCCCGCAAGCGACTCCACCTGTTCCATGCGCCCTTCCATCACGCGCCGTCGCGGCAGGCATTCACGGAGCGCTCTCGCCTCCTGACTCCCGCCGTCATGGCGTCGTTGCAACAGGCGGAACAACCCGGCTAGACACCGCTTGTAAGCAACCGGCCAAAGTCCCTGGTGGTCATGCGCGCGTGACGGAACACCAGGCGGGAGCTGCGATGCCGGCGGCGTTCCTGTTTCCCAATTTTAGGGAGCGATGGCACACCGGCCGCGGCATCCCTGCGTGTTCCCGGTTGCCTGCGCCAATGCTGGCCGGCGGATGTACCACATGTCGGCCTTCTCTCGGTCCTCGATAACAGGAATGCAGCAATGGCACTCGATTTCTATGACCGTCACGGCAAACCAACCATCTACACGGACGATGGCTAAACGTTCTTCGCATATGACGGCACGTTCATCGCGTACCTCGAAGACGGCTGGCTCCGCGCTCAATCGGGGGCGCGCTTGGCCTTCATGCTGCACGGCGCAATCTGGTCGACGGATGGCACCTGTCTGCTGTTCAGTTCGGGCGCGGTCGGCTGTCCCAGCAAGCCGCGCACTCAGACGCCGCCGATCACCGCCCCCCAAACATCGGTTCGCCGTCAAACGGCTCGCTCGCAAGCCGACCATGCCCCTCCTGCGTCGGCAGTGGTCCGATGCGTCAGCAGAGATGATCTTTGGCACCGAGAAACCCCAGATCAAGTTGTTCGGGTCGCGTCGGTAGCCGCTGTTTGCTATGCAAGTCCCGGCGATGTGGCATCCGCGGCAAGTTGTTCCTAGATGTTCAATCTCTTCAACTTCCACTCAGCCCATGGCGACCAAAGCAAAGACCGCAACGAAGAAGACCGCACCGGCAAAGAAGGCCGCCAGCGCAGCACCGACCCTCAAGCCGCTCAAGGGCACGTTCACCAAGGCCAGCTTGGTGAGAAGCCGAACTCGACACCAAGGCGGTCAAGGCCGTGCTCCTGCATCTGGAGAATACGATCGTGGCCACTCTGCACAAGAAGGGCGCCGGCGAATTCACTTTGCCGGGTCTGTTCAAGGTGACATCGGTCAAGGTGCCGGCGACCAAGCGTCGCTTCGGCAAAAACCCCTTCACGGGCCAGGAGCAGTGGTTTGAGGCCAAGCCGGCAACCGCGCGCGGCAAGTGCGTGCGCTCAAGAAGGTGAAGGACGCTGCCCTGGCCGGGTAATGTCGAGCTTGATGCAAGGGGGCTGCCACCGCTCCCCTGCTGCTGTTCAACGCTTGCGGTAGTCGCGGAAATACTCGGTGTTCGACGGAATGTATGCAGACACCTTCGGGCGCCTGTCAGAACCGCCCGACGCGCCAATAAACCAATAGCAGTGGCGCGCCGCAGCCAAGCCGTTTTACCGCAGCAGCAAATCAGCGATGGCGGAAAATACGTCGGGCAAACCGCCTCAATGAAGCAGCCCAACCAATGCTCCTCCCCTCGCCAGTTTGCGATTTGTCAGCGAAGAGAGCCGTGTGCACCGTAGAGGATGTGATTCAGCAGCTCTTGCGCGAGTACGGGCAACTTCTGTGTCATGAAAACGAAAGCCACACCGTCGACGAGAGCGTAAGCGAGCACGAGTAAGACGACAAGCCCCACAAACCTGCGCAACGGATTGCGGCCATATCGCGCTGCCCGTCGCATCAACCATCCTGACTGGTCATCTGCTGTTACGCCGCTGACGAATGCGTAGAAGCTCATGGATAGCACGGCCTCAAGAATGGCCCAGAACATTGCCATTACACCCGCCACGTGAAGCGCAAACCATAGAAATTCCTGGTGCCCAAAAACCTTGGCATGGGCTAATTGTTGATTTGCACCGAATCCTGACCCACCTGAGGTAGGTTTCCATCGAATGTTGACCCACGTATAGAACACTGTCCCGCTCGGCAACGAGCGGGAGATCGGAGTGATCGACGTGGCCATACTGAGCATCATTCGACGCTGGCATCTTCGCGACCAGATCCCGCTGCGCGAGATCGCCAGACGCCTGGGCATCTCCAGGAACACCGTCAGACGCTATTTGCGCGCTGACACCGCCGCACCGGCCTATCCTGCACGGCAGAGCCCGAGCAAGCTTGGCGGCCATGCCGCCAAGCTCTCCGCTTGGCTCAAGACCGAGGCCAACAAGCCACGCAAGCAACGGCGCACACTCAAGCAGATCCACACTGATCTGTGTGCCTTGGGCTTCACCGGCTCCTACGATCGCGTTGCCGCATTCGCTCGCCGCTGGCGCCAGGAGCAACAGGAGCAAGCCCGCACGTCGGGGCGCGGCACCTTTATCCCGCTGCGCTTCGCAGAAGGTGAGGCCTTCCAGTTCGACTGGAGCGAGGACTGGGCGATCATCGCCGGCGAGCGTACCAAGCTGCAGGTGGCCCAGTTCAAGCTCAGCCACAGCCGCGCCTTCTTCCTGCGCGCGTATCTGCTGCAGACCCACGAGATGCTGTTCGATGCCCATCACCACGCCTTTGTGGCCTGGGGCGGCATCCCGCGTCGCGGCATCTACGACAACATGAAGACCGCCGTGGATCGCGTGCGCCAAGGCAAGCTGCGCGACGTCAACCTGCGCTTCAGCACCATGGTCAGCCACTACCTGTTCGACGCCGAGTTCTGCAACCCGGCCTCCGGCTGGGAGAAGGGGCAGATAGAGAAGAACGTGCAGGACAGCCGTCACCGCATCTGGCAGCGCATCCCTGCATTCGGCTCTCTCGCCGCGCTCAATGACTGGCTGGCCGACCAGTGCGTACGTCTGTGGCAGCAGACCCGCCATCCGGAACTGGACATGACCCTCTGGGAGGCCTGGTCGCTGGAGCGGCCACACCTGATGCCGGTGGGGCAGCCGTTCGATGGCTTTGTCGAGCACACCAAGCGCGTTTCACCGACCTGCCTGGTGACCTTCGAGCGCAACCGCTACAGCGTGCCGGCGTCGTTTGCCAACCGGCCCATCAGTCTGCGCGTCTATGCCGACCGGCTCGTGTTCGTGGCCGAAGGCCAGGTGATTGCCGAGCACGTGCGGCACATCGACCGTAGCCATCTTCCGGGACGCACAATCTATGACTGGCACCACTACCTCGCGGTGCTGCAGCGCAAGCCCGGTGCGCTGCGTAACGGCGCACCGTTCGCCGAACTGCCCGAGGGCTTCCGGCGTCTGCAGTCCACACTGCTCAAGCGACCCGGCGGCGATCGCGAGATGGTCGAGATCCTGGCGCTGGTGCTGCTGCACGACGAACAGGCCGTGCTGACGGCGGTGGAACTCGCACTGGAGGCTGGTGCACCGTCCAAACAAACCATCCTGAACATCCTCAGCCGCCTCCTGGAAGGCGAGCCCGTGGCACCGATCACCTCACCGCAAGCACTGGCGCTGCACGTCGAACCGCAGGCCAACGTCGGCCGCTACGACAGCCTGCGAGATCGGGAGGTGCATCATGCAGCATGAAGTCATGTTGGAGATGCTGAAGTCCTTGAAGCTGCACGGCATGGCGCAAGCACTGGGAGACCTGGCGGCGCAGGACTCGCCGGCCTACCAGTCGGCCGTGGCTATCCTGTCGCGTCTGCTCAAGGCCGAACTCACCGAGCGCGAGGTGCGCTCGCTGGCCTATCAGATGAAGGTGGCGCGCTTCCCAGCCTATCGAGACCTGACCGGCTTCGACTTCAGTTGCAGCGAGGCCAACGAGGCACTGGTGCGGCAGCTTCACCGCTGCGAGTTCCTCGAGTCGGCGCACAACATCGTGCTGGTCGGCGGCCCAGGTACGGGCAAGACCCATCTCGGCACCGCCATCGGCGTGCAAGCCGTGGAGCACCATCACCGCCGGGTGCGCTTCTTCTCGACCGTGGAGCTCGTCAACGCGTTGGAACTGGAGAAGGTCTCAGGCAAGCCGGGACACCTGGCCACGCGACTCATGTATGCCGACCTGGTGATCCTCGATGAGCTGGGCTATCTGCCGTTCAGCCAGACCGGCGGCGCATTGCTGTTCCACCTGATCAGCAAGCTCTACGAGCGCACCAGCCTCGTCATCACCACCAACCTGAGCTTCGGCGAATGGTCCAGCGTCTTCGGGGATGCCAAGATGACCACCGCGCTATTGGATCGCCTCACGCACCACTGCCACATTGTTGAAACCGGCAACGATAGCTATCGTTTCAAGCACAGCACCACCCAGCCCAAGAAGGAGAAACGCACCGCCAAACAACCCGCACAAAGCGACACCTAACAGCCTTTGGGGTGGGTCAGTTTTAGATGCAAATCCTGGGTCAGGATTCGGTGCAAATCAACAGCTATAACCTACTTGACGAACTCCCCATTCGGCCCGATAACCGAAAGCTCCACATAATTCGACCCCTCTCGTCTGCTACGACCATAACGTACCTCAATCCCGCCAAGATCGAACGTACCTAACGATTCAAGGCCCGCAAGAAAGCTTGCTCGCGTTGGCATTGCACCCGCACGCCTAAGACCTTCGACAAGGACTTTGGCGGATGCATAACCTTCCATCATGGCGTATGAGGGAGTCTCGCCAACGGACTTGGCTGCAGCTGCCAATTCACGCCCAATTTTTGACGTCGGGCGAATAGGTGAGGGCATGACTTGCGTCATCACAACCCCCCGACCGGCCGGTCCTAAGGATTCGGCAAATGATCTGTTTGCATTGTTTGACAACACCGCGATTTGAGCAATATCGGCCGACTTCGAAAGATCTAAGATAGCGCCCCGCGCGGTTGCTTCTGGGCAAGCCACTATAACGGCTTGCGGTGCAAATCTCGCAATCTCACCAGTAGCTTTTTTAATATCAGGTTTAAGTCTATCCACTGTAAAAACACGCTTTGAGCTTTCTGAAAAATCTTGCGTTACCTCAAGAAAACCAGCTGCCGTATCCTGACCAAATGTATCGTTCACATTGATTAAAGCAAAACGTTTTAATCCAAGAGTACGAAAATACTGCATTAATTTTGCTATCTCATTTTTATACTTAGCGCGAACCATGAATAGAACGGGATCCGGGTGCTCGAAAAAGAACGCCGCGCCTGTGGATGGCCCAACAATTGGCACACCTGCGAGCCGTGCCTCGCTCAAGATTGCTTCTGTGTTGGGCGTAGCGCGTGGCAGGAAGAATGCGAAGACCCGCTCCCTAGTCAGCAAGATACGTGCTTGCTCCCGCGCAACCAAAGGATCAAAACGGTCATCGCGCGCTACGATGTCGATCAATCGCCCATTCACCCCTCCTAGTTGATTAACAGAATCAATATAGATTTGCGCCCCTCTGGCCAATTCTCTAACCGGCTCTTTCGATGGACCGGTAAAACCCGCGATCTGCCCAATTAGAATTTTATGATCAAAAACTCCGTCTTCCGCATAAGAAAAATCAGACACCAATACAAAGCAGGTAAGCACTAGCCACAAAAAACTCGCAAATGAAGCAAAAGAACGCATCATCACCCCCCCTACGACAGCAATCTCACGTCTACTCGATGAGATCCTTGTCTATTTTTTAATATGACTATCAATAAACGACGCAAAATCTTTTACGAAAGCACTTGTTTCTGGTGTCCTAAAATACATGAATCCATGCGGCATTCCTTCAAATAATCGAAGATCGTTTTGCACGCCAACGTCCGTCAATTTTCTTTGAAGGCGAACGCAATCTGAGAGTAACGAATCTCGTGTTCCTGCGGCAACAATAGTAGGTGGAAAATTGGAAGGGAAAACGGCGTAAACCGGTGACAATTCTGGAGATCGAAGTGAGGTGCTTGCCCCAATCAATCTACGTATGTTTCCTATGATTGTTGGCTCTACGACATCCAAGGGCATCAGCGTTGAAAATGTGTCTCCACCGCCGCTTAAATCTGCCCATGGGGCAGCCAACACTATCGACGCTGGCATAGGCACTTTTAACTTAGCAAGTCCTAATGCGGTGCGTAACGCCAAGCCACCTCCTGCCGAAGTCCCCATCAAGGCAATGGAATGTGACTCGCGATCTTTAATCAATTCAAGAAAAACGGCGATAACGCGATCCACATCCGCAGGAGGAAGTGCTTCACTCCATAAAGGATAGCGAATCGCCAGCACCGGGCAGCCAACTGCCGCAGCTATCGGCGTCGCGATTGGTGCTTCACATTGAGGGGAACCCTGAACGTATCCTCCTCCATGTAGATGCAGGATTAAACGCTTATCGTTCTTCGGATCAAAGTTAGGTGGAACAAACAAGGTATGCGTCGCCCCCGCAACACATACCTCGCAACTCTTAGCGGCCGTCGAATTTAGTAGCGACGGGTACTTCGAATTTTCCGTCAATAACGCATCGATTGCGTCATGTCGGGACCGCCACACTCCCCGGCTGTAGACCGAGGCGGGCGTTGTCGTGCGCTTACCGCGGAGAACAGCCGCTATCAATCTAGCTTCTGCACTAGTCGATTGCGGCAATTTCATCCAAGCTTCACTGCGCATCTCTCCCCACAACAACATTGCACTGCCTCCCCGACCTCTTTTTTTGGTGCGACCGCACTAATTCTGAGAACGGCTTGCAGCGTAGCGGGCGCCGATTCATATCACTGGGTCTATGGCCTTATTAAGACACAATTTCTCGCCCTCTCTCAAACGATTTTTACGAACATTGTGATGCTTTTTTCTCATCGATGAACCCCGCTCTCACATCGAAAAGATGCAAGCATCTTGGCTTGCACCAAGATCTTCTTCCGCATGCCTCATCGTTACCCCGACTTAAATTTTAAGAACCAACTAAAAAATATTATTTATTGGTCATAAAATACAAATAATCAGATTATTTTAATAAATCAAATTATATATGTAAATTTGCAGCAGAAATATTGCACTCCATTCACTCAATCTACAGCTTGGCTTCCAACTTATATTTCTCCACCGCCTCCATTAACCACGATCGAAACATTGAAAACTCATTGCTTTTACCTCCAGACTTTGAATAAGCAAGAAAGTACGCACTTCTATAAGTAATTGATGACTGAACTGGCACGATCAATTTTTCCTGTTGAAGCTCTCTCTCAACAAGAAAACGAGGTACCAAAGCGACACCAAGCCCCGCTACTGCGGCGCTAATAAGCATGAAATAGGTTTCGTAGAACTCTCCCAATTTTGCTTGGCGCCAATCAACTCCGTGATAGGAGAACCAGGTTTCCCAGGCCTTGGCTCGATAGCCCGACTGCAGCAAGGGATAGTTGAGAAGCTCATCCGGGTAACAGTCGGGACTAGTGATCAGCTGAGGAGAGCAAACTGGAATGATTTCTTCATCGAAAAGAAGATCAGTGTTGGCATCAAGACAGGTCTGAGTACCAAAGCAAATTGCTGCCTCGAAATTCTTTTTGTCAAATGATATAGGCCCAAATGTTGTTACCATGTTTATGCGAACATTCTCATGATAACTGTAGAAATCTCTCATCCTTGGTATCAACCAGTTTGAAGCAAATTCCGGAAGAACAGCGATATCTAAATTTGATACATTGTTTACGCGAGACGATAAAAGCCATGCGTTACTATCCAACGCACTCAGCGTCTCACGAACGTGATCCGCATATAATCTTCCGGTTTGATTTAGATGCACTCTCTTATTTTGTCTTACGAAAAGAGTGACGCCGAGATTTTGTTCAAGAGAAATTATCTGCCGAGATACAGCGCTTTCCGTTATTGATAGCTCGTTTGCTGCCCGTGTAAAGTTCTCGAGCCGAGCCGCCGCCTCAAAAGCCTGCAACGAGCGCAAGCTTGGGATTTTGTATTTTGGCATTCAGTCCCCACCATTTGGTTTTATAGTAAATACAGGCACCAAAAATCGACTAGGCAAGAAGATATGGCACTACACCATACGGTTTAAACCCTGCCTCTTATCTACTGCCGTCGATGTTGCTCCACAAGCTTTCTGGTCACAAAGTCATCTGGATTAGATCACTAGCAACTCTTGCTGGTGCTTAAATGGAGTATCAAGAATTGTTCCATGCGAGCGCAATCGCATGATGCTCGTGGAGATTGTTATCTACCTTGAGTTGCAAGAAATATACTTGCATCGGCATCTATTTTTCGAAGTCTGATTCCTCGGAATCTTCATCGATTTTTTCTGAAATTTCGGAAATCCAAGATGATGAAAATTGTTTTAGCCCCCCCCCTGACCCTACACCAAGAAGCAGTACCGCTGAGAAGTAGAGAATCCGGCATGATTTTCACGATTTGAAATGGAAGGCATGCCATGAAGACGAGCAAGTTCACCGAGGCGCAGATATCGCTTGTACCGGGCCGAAGGCCTGTCGCTGCGGCATAAGCGCCCCAAGCGCAACAAGTCTGCGCGGCTACGCCAGCCCAAGAGCATCGTCACGGCCATCAACGAAATCTGGAGCATGGACTTTTCTATAGTCCGCCCGCAAACCGCAAGCTCGAACTGGTGGCACTGAACGACTCGCGTTTATCTATCCGGCCTGTCGCGGGCACTTCCAAAGTGTCCTTGGCCTGCATGAAGAAACCGCACGCTCCC
>Ga0209071_1000007_pt1 | contig 171505 bp, 155 predicted proteins | sample CoawatmetaG10DNA_2_FD_187513 | JGI IMG/M metagenome (GOLD analysis project Ga0209071, IMG submission 187513) | Marine microbial communities from the West Antarctic Peninsula - Coastal water metaG108-DNA (SPAdes) (version 2) | ecosystem: Environmental > Aquatic > Marine > Coastal ... | reverse complement strand
CGGAAGGCCATGCGCACGATGCTTTCCTGGCCAACCAGGACGGCATCAACCGCATCGTGCACGACAGCGTGCATGCGCACGGCGGCTCCATCTCAGCCGAACACGGCATCGGCCAGCTCAAGCGCGACGACAACGCGCGCTACAAGAGCCCCGTTGAAATGGCGGCCATGCGCGCGATCAAGCAGGCGCTGGACCCGCGCGGCCTGATGAATCCGGGGAAGGTGTTGTAGGGCGATCCGGCCTTGCTTCAGCCGAATAGCTTGAACGTGTAGTTCGCCACCGCGAAGAGGACCGTGGCGGCCAGCAGCCACAGCAGCATGCGCGGTACGCCGCTGGGCGGCAGACGATGCTCGTTGGCGTTGGAACGATCGCCGATACGCCCGCTCTGGGCGCTACGAATGTATGTGGTGCGCGACGACCCTGCCGGGCGTCGTGGATGACGCATGCTCATTGTTGTTTCCTCCCTGCCCCATGGCTAGCGCCTCGCCCGGCTCCCTGCAGCCACAGCGAAACACAGCAGACCCATGGATCGCTCCATGGCTGCCCAAACAAGACTCCCTGATTTCCCGTCTAGTCGGAACCCAAAAGGCTTCGACACGCCCGTTTGGCGTGCATAGGCACGGCGTTCCGCGTCATTGCGCGGAATTTCGAATGAAACGTTATTGTTGTGTGGCACTACCCGACGCCACGAAATGTATCAAAAATCCCCCCAATTGGGGGGTACGCATTTTGGGTATGTGTCCTTTCGGATGATGCGCAGGAACGACGCTTGCGGAACAGGTCAGGGCAAACCCGGAATTCGACTCACATACGGAGGCAGCCCATGCCAGCTTCGCCTGATCTGACCAAGCGCGCCCACATCACGCCGCCGCAACCGGCCGAACAGCCACCGCACCCGCCGCCGGAAATGCCGCCCCCCGACGAACCGGCGCATGACCCAGTGCACGACCCCGAACCCCAAACGTCCCCAATCGAACTGCCCCCCGGCGAGCTACCGCCGGAAATCCCGCCCCAGCATTAGCGCGACGCAACATCCCATCTGTTAGAATCGCGGCCTCCCAGGCAACCGGAGGCCGCGCGTTTTTGGTATGCCTGGGCAGCCTGCACCTCTGCATTTCTGCCCATAGCTCAGTTGGATAGAGCATCGGCCTTCTAAGCCGACGGTCGGGGGTTCGAATCCCTCTGGGCAGGCCAGCAAAAACAAAGGGTTGCGAACCATTTTTCCAGCAACCCTTTTTCGCGTAGCCCATGCGTGTAGGCATCTTGTAGGCATTTTGCATGGATACGATGCCAGGCCTATCCATCTGTGCGCAGACATACCAAACCTCGTTGCCCCCCCCCCGGCGCCGTGACATTAAACGACGCACCTGAGAACACGAGGAAGACACCCATTCACGACCGAGGCCGTTTCCCCTCCCTCAGATTGGAGCTCGTATCCAAAGCCCGGTCCTCGTGCACTTCTTGGGACATGAAAGACTCAGACAAGTAAAGCCCCATGCTCAAGGCCCGCGACGTAATGCTGCATGAGGCCGACGACGCGTCGCACGTAGGGGTCATCCGACTGTAACAGCCGCCGCATCAAGCCGGAATTCTTGTGAAGTAGTTCCGGCTTGGAGAAGCGATCGAACGAGTGATCGAGATTCGCCGGGGCCAACGGTTCGAGACGCGCACCTAGTCGTTGTTTCGCACGGAGGTACTCGTCCAACCCAACGGGGTCGTAGTCAGCGCAGTGCAGAAGCCGAGTCGCACCACTTGATTCCAGCCAGGCGAGCATCCGATCAGACGCACGACCGTTGTAGAGCACCACTGCGTCTACGCCGGCCGCTGGCCCGTCATAGCGCAGGAACAGTTGCGGCCCCTCGACCACGGCCACGCACCCTGCCAAGGTCGGTACTCCCGCGGCGCCCAGGACTACGGAGACGCAACCTAACTGGGACGTTTGCTGCGCCGCGCCTACCGGGGCGCCGGCCACTGTCAGCGCCTCATCCTTGTAGATTTGGGCGTGCATGAACTCGAAGTCTAGGCCTCCTTTCGCTCTCGTATCCCGGAACTGAGCTAGGGCCTGAGTCCGTGCGCCCAACTCTGGCGATGCGGCTACCACCAGGCCGCTCGGGTATCGGTTGTTGGCAAACGCCTGGACCGCCCTGTGATTCGAGGCAGTCCAAACGTTACCGCCACCGCTGCGGATTTGCCGAATGGCTCCGGCATCGATCAGCGGGGTCAAGATCCTCAAGCTGGCCTGGGACAAACCACTTGCCGGCACCCAGGCGCCGGCAAGCAATGTCGCCAGAGCCTTAGCAACCGGATCAAGCGGCTTCAAGATCGTCCCCTTGCAGCTCCCGCCGGCGGACACGATTCTTGGGCTCGATCACCGCACGGCCGTCCTTGGCCCATTGCACGTAGTAGAGGGTTTGAGTCACGGCTACCGCCATCGTGCTGGCGAGCACAGGTACGAAACCGAGAGACAGTGCGGTTTGGGCGAGGCCCTTCAGGTTAATCTCATCCACCATATTGCATTCATCGATGTAGAAAGGTACGGAGTACTTCCGATCCTTCTTCATCATGTCGCGCATCAGCACCATATTGACCAACGCTTTGATCATCATCGTGGTGCCCGTCGACTCGATGGCGTCGAGTTTGGCGAAGTGCTTGGTCTTGCCGTTGGCGTACTCGACTATGAACTCGATACCGAACAGTTCCTGTAGCGTTATCTAGGCAGGCGAGCCAGGTATGCCCCACCTCACAGCACCAGTGCAATTTCTCACGACTATTGCTGTAGCTATCAGACAGGCACTGCCCACCGCGCTTCACTGCAAGCGCGCAAGCGTGGTCCAGCGAATACCCGGTGCGATCCCGAGCGCAAGCTTGGCACCAATGACCAAGTCGCAGCCCATGCATGAGCATGGAGAAGCGGTGTCCAGCGGCACACTCAAATTCAAATGGGACATAGCGCCCTGGATAGTCTGGCGTCAGACACACCCCACCCCATGCTTTTTCCAGGTTGCATACCCATTCAAATAGTTGGGCACGATGATCCGATGCCGTGACCCCCCTTCGCTGGGGTGGCGCAGACAACAAAGCTTGCAGGCGCCTTCGCGTTGCCACAGAAGCTCGTGGGAACCGGACCGCCATCGTGTCGGAACTGATCTCCTTGTGACGAACACTGTGAATTTCGCGGTTGAGTTCATCCAGATCGAGCAGCAGGTCACGCAGCAACTTTGTCATCTAGAGCTCAAGACCATATTCCGCACTCCAATACTGTTAGTCGCCGGCGGTGGTTGGACTAGCTCTCTCAGGAACCGAAGCGCGTTGGCGATCGAGTACGATTTCCACACGCCGATTCAACGCCCTGCCCTCTGCAGTCTTGTTGTCGCCAACGGGCTCCTTTGCACCTCGGCCCATGGTTGACAAACGAGTCTCCGACAAGCCATGCGCCTGCAGATTGCGCCCCACTGCCATGGCGCGGGCAGCCGACAGGGCCAGATTGGTTTCCGTGCGGCCGCGCGCACCGGGCGAATCGTCGGTATGCCCCACGATCGTCACCTTGCCATCGGTGGTGAGTACGCCAGCGAGGCGTTCAAGCTGGCGCGCTAGCATCGGCGTAATGTCGGCGCTGCCAGCAGCAAAACCCATGCCGCTGCTGAAGACGATGTAAATGCGGTCGCCTTCGGTGCTCAAGCCAAACTGGCTGGCCCCGGTTTCCGAGGTCAACGCACGAGCGATGCGGTCTTCTAGGGGTTCCTGCCGCTTGGCGACCTGTGCCTCCAGCGCACTGACTTGGCTTGCCAGCGCCTGGTTGTCGAGATGCTGGCGATAGGTCACCCATGCAAGGCCAATAACAAGCGCCGTCACCACCACTGCTATCACGATCAGGCGCCATGAGCGCTGGGGTGACAGCTCTTGGGACGGCGCTGCCTCTTGCACGGGCATGCCGACGGTGATCAGCACATCCGATGGTTCTACCGCACCACCGCTAGGATTACTGACGGCAACATGAATGCGCTGGTGCTCGGCCGCCGAATTGGCAATCGTCACGTGTCGGCGCTGCGGAGTCGTCGCGGCTGACGGGATGACCTCCACGGGGCTCCATTGGTGCACAAGCTGGATTTTGGGAAGCGGCATGCCCCGCTCGTCCCGCAAGCCACGCTCCATGAGTTGCGCAATTACCCCCAGCGCATTCTCGCTGGCGTTGGGTGTCTCCTGCAGCTTGGTGATCCAGGAGCGGCAGCGTTGACCAAAATCCTTCTCGCCATAGAGCTGCATCAGCAAGCCGTGGTGAAGCCAAACACCGCGCAAGCCATCCGCGCGCCCACGCACGCGGCTACCCGCCTGATCCAGGGCCGCGCAGAAGCAGTAATGCACCGCCTCTACAGAATCCGCCTTGAGCGCGGCTGCCTGGGCTGCTTGTTTAAAGGCGGCCAGTCGCGTGCGCACTTCAGATTTGAGCGCATCCAGGCGGGCCGCCGACTCCAGCTCGGGAGACAGTTCGTCCAGCAGCCAGAACAAAGGCTGGGCAAGCCGGAGCAAGGGGTTCTTGGATTGTGGTTGACTGGCCATCAGCCAGACCTCCCCGGGCACTGGAAGCCTTGCAGCAGTCCGGTCGTCCATGGATTCGCCAAGCTGCCTGTATTGATGTCGAGCTTGGCCTTACGCCCATCGAAGTCATACTCGGCGATGAAGTGGCTGTTCGATACCGAGCTGGCGAGCTTGCCCTTGGCAATCACGCGCATCATGGCCCATGGTCCGTTGGCAGTGAGTGTCGAAGTCTCGGGCCGCACGCGCGGGTTGGCCGTGATCTCCGCGCCCTGCCCGCCGCGCGGGCCGGGCCACGTGACCTTGAGCGGGATTACGGGGCCGTGCACATAGCGCAGGCCTTGGCCGTCGAAGTCCATGTTCAGTTCAACGATTTCCGGATCCAGCTCCACGACCTTCAGATCCACCTTCCAGGCCATCTTCTTGGCGCCCGGGTCACGGAAGAACACTTCGCGGATTTCCTTGGCACGCTGGAACGGGATGAGGCTAGGACCCGCCACGGGTGGCACGTCGGGTGCGCTCAGCTTGTAACGCCAAGGCGAGATCGTCGTATCCACGTGTGGTGCCAGCACCTTCTGGAAGAAATCGTCCAGCACACCGCCCGTCGCAAAGACGCGCGCGAAATCCTCGGTATCCACGTCCTGAGCGGAGGTCGGCGTGAAGGGATATTTGCCGTCGATGGCGCTGCGGCAACTTTCGCCAATGACTGCGTTCATCTGCGCAATCAGGATGTCGCCAATGCCCTTGTTGACGTCACGCGTGCCCTGCACCACCAGATCGGCCAGCACCTCTTTGAGCGGGGCCGGCAGCTTGGCGGCTTCCATCTTCAATTGGGCGCCCGCCTCGGCTGATGGCGGCAGGTTGCGGGTCTCCAGCGCGTTACTGGCCACCATCAGTGACGTGTAGTAGGCATTGACCATGCCGGCGATGGCGTCCAGCCGTGGCTGACCGCCTTTGGTCTGGGCATTGGGTGCCGCCACATCGGCCTGGCCGGTCACGACTTCGCGCAGGGCGGCGAAGCGGTTGTCGACCAGTTCACGTTCTTGCCGGGCTTCGGCGCGGGCTGCGAAACCGCTGATCTTGTCGGACTTGCTGTCCAAGACGGCCAGCGCCTTGTCCGCGAGGGACTTGTCTTCCGGCTCGGTCGGCTGGCTCAGCGTGGTCTCGCGCACCACCACGCGCCCCAGACGCGCCAGCGGCGAATCGGGGGCGGCGAAGTTGCGCAGGACTTCGAGGTCAAAGGCGAGGTTGTTGCCGGTCAACGCTCGGATGTCGGACAAGAATTCCGACCAGCGTTGTGCGTATTCGGTCAAGTACAGGCGGCGAATCTCCCTGGACACGGGATCGTCGCCCGTCAGCCTGCCCGCTGCGCTCTCAAGCGTTTTTTTTTGAGCGCCAGGGCGTCCCATCACCCAAGCATCGATGGCCTGTGCCTTGTTGACGAACTCCGGCAGTCGGGTGTTGAACACCTTGTGATACCCCGCGTAGGTAAACAGGCCAGGGATGCCGCGCTCCAGTGGCTCGCCGCTGGCACGGGAGAACACCGTGCCAGCTTGCGGACCGATGGCTCGCACGAGCGTGAAGTCCGCCGGTGCCCCCTCCATCATGGCGGCCTTGGCTCGGTCGTACAAACGCTCAGTGGAAGTATTGCCGTCCAGGAAGTCCCGCGCGGAACGGATCAGGTCTTCGTTCTTGGCATACGGCGAGTGAATTGGGCGCGTGCCATCGAGCAGGCTGTTGAGGTGCTCGACCGCGGCAATCCGGCCACCAAAGGCGTCCGCGCCACCGCCGGTGGCCCAATCACTTTGCACCCAGCCGCGTACGTCCAACGCGTTGAAGCTGTCCTTGTCGTACAGCATCAGGTAGACGCGCAAGGTGTCGTAGGTCAGCTTGGCATCCTTGTCGGCGATGGCAGCGGAGAGCACGGTTTCCACACGGCGCACCAGGTAGGGCACTAGCAGGTTGTCTTCCAGCTTGACGTGGGTCCCCATGGCGGCAGCCAGCACCTGCGGCGCGACATACAAGCCGTAACGCCAGTGCAGCGGTGGCTCCGACAGGACCAGGCCCGGAAAGGCCGCTAGGTCGTTGGCTTCGGCCAGGAGCACCGGCGTGCCTTCAGGCTCGGGCTTTTTGTAGAAGGCGGTGACCCGGGCAGCCAGTGCGTGCGTTTTCTCCTTCACGACGTCGAGGTAGTGGGTGTTGTGCCCAAAGCTCAGATAGAAACCAGCCACCAGCCACAAGAAGATCATCAACACCAGCGCGTGGGCCAGCAGACGCATCAGGCGAAAGCGGAACTCCCAACGCAGGTTCGGGCGCACCAGGTGTGCCTCGGGGAAGACGCCTCGCTTGAAGAGGTCCTGCAAGAAGTAGCTGCCGGAGCTTGTCGTGGCGTTGGCATCTTGTTCCTCGTCGAGCGCCTTGGCGTCCAGCACCTGCAACGTCACTGTGTCGTCGGCGGCATTGACCGATGCACCGGTCTGCGCCGCACTGGTGAAATGCACGCCTCGCAGCATCGCGTTGTGTTGCGTGTTGTCGTAGCGGGAGTTTTCAAAGATCTGGTCAACCAGATCGGCCAGCGGGTTGGTCAGGGCATCGAACTCTTCGGCCAGGCCCAGCAGTGCTTTCTTGCGGCCAGCGTCGAACTCTTCGTTGAAGCGATCGGTCTCGCCGGCGATGAGACGCGCTTCCAACGCGGCCATCTCGGTGCGGCATAGTGCGCCGATGGCGTGGGCGGTCTCGCCACGCTTGGGGCGATGCGCCGCCGGTAGGCCAAAGCCCCACGACTGCGCCCGCCCCTCGCTTCCCAGGTATTGGAAGTACTGGGCAAAGCCAGGCAACAGGTCGAGCTTGGTTACCACGACATAGATCGGGAACTGGATGCCCAGCTCTTGGCGCAACTCGATCAGACGGTGGCGGATCTTGAGCGCTTCGTCGGCACGTTCCTGTGCGGTCTGGCGGACCAGATCCGCCACGCTGACGGTGACCACCGCGCCGTTGATGGGCGCGCGGCCTCGATACTTGCGCAGCAGATCGAGGAAGCGGCTCCACTCGGCTTTGACAGCCGCGGGCTTGCGGTCTTGGCTGGTGTAGTTGCCGACTGGGTCGATCAGCACGGCTTCATTGCTGAAACGCCAGACGGGTGCCTTGCGGTCTTCCTCCGCGCGACCGGGCGAACCGGCGCCGCTTGCCAGCGGGAAGCGCAGGCCGGCATTGCTCAGTACGCTGGTCTTGCCGGTGCTGGCAATACCCAGGGTCAGGAACCACGGCAGTTCGTACAGATAGCGTCGCCCCTCGAACAGCCGACCCAGGCCGCTGCGGGTGCGCAGTGCCTTCAACTGGCGCATGGCGGCATCCACGCTACTGGTGACGGCTTTGACATCAGACTCGGGGGCCACCTCTTCTTCGTCGTCGGTCTTGGCATCCAGCCATTTCCGGACCACGCCACCTGAACGAATACTGCGCCAGAGCAACGCAAACAGGTAGACAACCGACACGAGAACGATGACGGCAATGAGCAGGAGACGGGGTGTTGTATCTTGCAGCGGACGGTGTGCGTTCAAGGCCAGCAACGGGCCAGCGTGCCAGATCAGCAGGCACAGGGCCGTCGCTGCCAGAAAGAACACGGGCCACCCCCAGACCACAAAGACATAGAGCGCCAGCAGCAAGGCAATCACCGCCACGCGTACGCCGACACCCGCCAGGGGCACGATGCCATCAAAGCTCAGCAGCGGGCCAATCCACCAGACGGCCGCCGCGACCAGCAGGATCGCCAGCAGGAGCAGCATCTGCCAGCTAAAGAGCGCGTTGCGCAGTCGTTTCAAGAATTCCATACCTAGATCCAATTACTGCGTGACGTCGATCTGCACGCGGCGGTTCGCTGCCCGGCCATTCCAAGTCGAGTTATCGGCCACGGGTTCGGTGTCGCCCTTGCCCACGGCTTCGAGCCGGCCCTGTGCCACGCCACGCGAGGCGAGGTATTCAGAGACGTGCACGGCACGCTCTTCCGAGAGCACCTGGTTGGAAGGGAACTTAGCCGTCTTGATGGGCTGGTTGTCACTGTGCCCGGTGACGGTTACCTTGCCGGGTACCTTGGTGATTTCCGAGGCGATCTTGTCCAGCAGGGGCTGGACCTTGGCGTTCACGTCCGCGCGACCGCCGGCAAACATGTCGTCGCCACGGAAGGTGACGGCGCTGTGGGTGGCATCTTCCTCCACCTTGACCTGGCCACGAGCGATTTCGTCCTTGAGCAGTTCGGCCAGACGCAGGACCACCTTTGGCGGTGGCGGCGGGGTGATCTGCCCGATGGCCTGGATCTGTTGTTCCAGATCGTGCGTGCGCAGCGAGAGCTGGTACTTGTACCAGCCAAACAAGCCGAAGGCGGCCATGCCCAGCACGGTGGCGCTGAACCAGATCGGGACGGTGCGAATCATGGAGAAGCGCCCTGCCGGTATCACGGGCAGATTCGGGGACAGTTCCCTGGGCACGGCGCCGCGATGCTTGCGGATCAGGGTATGCAGGCTCTGCCGAATCGCCAGGTGTTGCCGCTCGCCCTCAGCGGGGCCACGATAGCGGCCCTGGAAATCGAGCGAGAGCAGGTAGTAGATCAGCTCGATGACGTCGATGTGCTCTTCAGGGCTGTTGACCAGCCGGCCGAGCACTTGGAAGACCTTGGTGCCGCCGTCAGTGCCGCCATGGTGTTTGACGAGCAGGCTGTCCTTCGCCCAGGAACCATTGCTGCCCCATGGTGTGCCTAAAGCCGCTTCATCCAAGGCGGTGCACAGGCTGTAGTGTGCGGCAAGGGTGTGCTCGGACCGAATGCCCACCCGTTCGCAGACGGTCTGGAAGTCGTGCAGCTCTTGTTCAAGCACGTCTTTCAGAAGCGCGGCCTGATCGACGCGCAGTGTGCTCGGCATATCCGCCAGGGCGCGCAGCAAGGGCCGCGCGGCGGACAGTACCGGGTTGACTGCCTGCTTGGCTTTCTCGACACGTTGCTCGATCGGCTTGCGCTTGATCTGTCGTGGTTCGTTGGCAGCTCGGGTGGAGGCAGAGCGTACCGGCTCGGGGCTAGGCTGCGCTGCTGGCTCTTGCATCAGATTGCTAGTCGCTGCGCCTGCTGATGATGGTCCCATTAACGCACCCCCCACAGTTCAAGCCGCAGCTCGGGGAAGTTCCCTGCCACATGCAAGGCCAAGCCGCCGTAGCGCTGGACTTGCGCCCACAGAGGATGGTCTTGCGGCAGTTCGAAATAGACCTGGCCCGCATTGAACGGAATCTGGCGCGGCGGTACGGGCATCGCCTGCAGCGGGATGCCGGGCAGGTGCGAACGGATGAGTTCGGCCAGCCGCTCGGCCGGGCCGACCTTGGCTTGCGCGGGGAACTGCTGCTGCAGCACGTCGCTGGGCAGTTGTGCGCCCACGGCCAGCACGAAGGTGTTGAACCGCTCGAACTCGGCCGGGTCCAGCACCGCCAGACGGATGCCGTGTTGCTGGTCGCGCAATTCGATGCGCTGGGCGCCGCGCTCCAGTACCACGTTGAGCAGGAAGCGCAGGTCATCCACCACCGGCTTGATGCAGGTGTGGGGCTCGTCGTGCCGGTAAGCGGGGTAATCCGGATTCGGGCGGCGGGTGGCGGTACGCACGAAGGTGGACAGCTCGCCGGCAAGCGCGGTCAGTTGGACATACAGGGCTTCGGGCGAATCGGCCTTGGCGGCCAGCATGTGTTCAAGCACGGGTTCGGCCCGGTTGAACAGTTGCAGGATGAGGTATTCGGAAATCTCGGCGGCGTCTCCGCCTCTGGTGCTGGAGGCGGTGAGGCGCTCGGCCATGGAGGTGGCGCGCAGGCGCAGCAGGCCGTGTACTTCGGCCAGCCACGTTTGCAGCAAGGCGCTGGCGGTGTAGACGTTGGCCGGAGGAATCAGTCCGGCATCGAGCCGGGCGCTGCCGTCCGCACGGATTTCTGTCACCTTGGCTAGCGGCATGCCAAGCCAGGATTCGGTCAGTTCCTTCTCGGGCATCAAGCGCAGGCGCAAGTCGCCCAACTGCACGAGCTTGGGGCCTTGGCCGATGGAGTTGGCGTCGAGCAGGTCTTCTTCAAAGCTGCGATAGCGTGCCAACGAATCCTGGGCGTCTTCGAAGCTGGTTTCTTCGGCGTTGGGGGTGCGGATGGGCACGGCCAGATAAATGATCTGGTTCAGGTGCTCGTGGCGCAACGCCAGCGGAGCGGGCAGCTTGGCGTGGGCCGGTGCATCGAACGGTGTGCCGTCCTGGAAGATGCCTGCGGCCCCCGAGACCACGAGCTTGCCCAGCGCGAGCGCTTCGGCATCGATCGCCAAGTGGTGGAAGCCCCAGAAGAATGGGCTCAAGGCAGCGGCACGCTTGTGGGCGAAGTGCTCCAGGTAGCGCTCTTGCTGCTGGAAGAGCTGCGGGCGCAGAAACAGCCCTTCGCTCCAGACGACTTTGTTGTACCAGCTCATGAAGAAAATCAGTCAGGTTTGGATACGGTGATGGCTTGCTCGTCGAGGACGATCTGCAGCTTGACCTTGCGCGCGGGAATCGCGGCGCGGTACCAGGCAGCTTCGGGTGCGGGCGGCAACTTGTAGACGGTGCGCCAGGTGGCTCTGCCGAGTTCGCGATAGCCAACCAAGAGACCGAGCACTTGCGTGTCGGGGTTGAGCTTGCGTTCGACGTCGCGGAACTCGCCGGGGCGCAGGATGAATTCGTCGCGCGCGAGCAGGTCGGGCACCAACATCGTGCGGTCGGTCGATTCGAGCGCGTAGTAGTCGGCGTTCTCGAAGGTGCTTGCGGTCTTGAGTTCGTACAGGCGCACGAGCACGGGGGACGCCCTGCCCTTGTCGTCGGGGTTGAGGGTGTCCTTGGCTTCGATGGACAGGTCGAGCTTCATTTGCTCGGGCTGGGCGGGGGCTGTCGAACACGCAACCAGCGCGGACGACAGCACCCCCAGCATCAGAAGCCATGCTCGATGGCTGAGTTGCTGGAACATCTTCATGCTCGGGCAGGCTGACTGCCGATCAGAGTGCATCCACATTCGGTGCCGTCACCGGCGCGGGCCATGATGCTGCCGCCGACCTTAGCGGTGCCGGACACGCGCACGATGCGGTTGATGCCGTGTGGGCGACCGTCCGGGTAGTGGCCGGGGCATTTAACGAGATCGCCCAGGCGGGCGATGGCTCGGCCTCGAATCTTGCTGGTGGGCGAGCCGGTGATGACGACGGCGCCATGGTCACCAACGTCGCCTACGGTGATGATTTGTGCGGACATGTTCTGCTCCTCTACAGTGATCGCGACATTCTTGACGTTATTGCAAACGACTGCCAAACCACGGCCAATACGCGCGGCCTGCAGTCGTGTCGGTCATTGGATTTGTTTGTTCTGGCTTATTCGGGCACGCAAGCAATGATCTTCGCTTGGCTCAGGGCAAGATGGAGTGCAGATACTTCTCGCGGGTGAACCCCTTGAGCACGACGTCTGTGATCTCTTGATCTGCTGCCGCTCTCGGAGCATCAAGATAGTGGCGCCGATAGCCTTGCGCTTCTGGAAGCGATGCCATTGACGCGGCAACCACACAATTCAAATCACTTTCGCATTGCGTGCCTGCGCTGGCATACAGCTTCACCACGTCTGCGTAGCAAGCCAACGGGGCTTGTGCATTCATGCGCTCGTTCAACATGCATCGCATCATGGACAGCACCGGTAAGTTGCCTCGAATCCGGATAGCAGCTTCGGTATCTTCCAGCGCCCCGGCATAGTCACCGCGCCCTGCACGCTCGCTTGCGCGCGCCGTCAACTCCGACGCGCTTCTGGGCTCTCTTGCCTGAGAGGCATCGCTAGCCTGCGCTGATGGCTGCCCTACCTGCGCGGAAGTTTCGCCCGTCTGCGCCCATGCTTGTTGCACTTTGTGTGACGCGGTGGACTTACTCGTGCCACCCGCCCCACAACCGGTCAATCCAATACCGGCCAAGGTGAGAAACATCAACCAATTGCGAATCCTAGACATTGATACCCCCGCTCTTTCCTTCTGCGTAGACAATTCCGATCGGTATGACGATAGAACCTTGAGGCGGAATCGGCACGGAGCGGCCTTCGTCCCCCTCATAGACGTAACCCCCACTAAGCACCAACTCGACCTTGAGTGACTGATCGGGGCGCGGAAGCCGCAGGGTTGCAGAGCCAATAGGAAGAGAGCCATCCTTTGGCCAGAAGCCTGCTTCATTGTTCGTGGCCAAAGGGGTAGCGGCTCCATCGATACCGTTGATGCGTAGCGATGCCTTGGCAAAGAAGATGGTCTTGCCCTTGCTGCTGGCGCTGGTAGTCCCCATGCCGTTCACCCACAGAGAATCGCCGGACTCACCGGTTTTCAGGTTGAGGTTTCCGTGGACCACGAACGTGGCGAGAGCACCAACACCCTCGATAGGCAAGTAGGCGGCCTGCTTGATCTGATAGGTCGACTGTTTGAGCTTGTATTGGTATCCGCTGTCACTCTTCCGATTGCTGTCGCCCAGCGTCAACGACGTGCGGACCATTCTTGCTTCCTGGCTCGGCAGTTCGTCACCAAAAGAGATTGACAGCGCCTCCGCTGCTTCAGATTCGTGCAGACCGGTTTCGCCCAGACTATTGGTAACGCCCTTTACGACGCTGCCGTCTTGCTTGACGATTTGATAGGCCATACCAGCTACCGGCAGGCTATCCGCCGGCCGGATCAGGCGGAACTTGCGCCCGGTGTCCCCCGAGTCGAACTGCGGCAGTGCTCCTTGGATACCCTGAGGCCCCGGTACATCAAAGTTCCCCGTATGCGCATGCACGCGTGTCGGCCCAAAGATGTCCACACACCCGTCGGCGATACGAATGCCCGCATTGCCACTCATGAGCGTGATGCCATTCTTGGCATTACCCAAGATGCTGCCGTCGGTAGCAGTCACCACTACGTCGGTCTTGGCGTTGAAATCCATGCCATCACTCTGTGATTGCAGAATGAGCTTGCCGCGGTGGGCGATACCTTTCCAGAATCCACTGTGCGCAAACAGGCTGATCCCGGTACCGCCATTGACAACGTATTGCTGACCGGCCGTGACCTGCTGGTTGAGCTTGGAGACGGTGTCGATGTGCTTGCCGGCGTAGCTGGTGATGGTTTGGGGGCTGGCGAAGGCCATACCAGCGGGAGCGTACGCACCCAGCAGCGGTTGGCCGCCCTGCCCCGGCGCTTCCTTGTGATCGTTGGCTCCCGCATCCCATTCCTGGACGGCCTTGGCCAGACTGCTTTGTGGATCGGTGTCAGTCTTTGGTGCTTCGTGCTGGCTGCTGTAGCCACCCAATGATTCGGCAACTTCCAGTGCGGCTTTCATGCAGCGGATGAATTCGTCGCGCGAGAGGTGACCACCCACGGCGTTGATCTGGCCCTCTGCGGTCAGGAAGAGGCCCTTGCCACCACGCACACTGCCGTGGCCATCGGTACGCAGGTCAAAACCTTCACCGCGTTGGTCTTTGCGCCCTGGGTTGCCGCGGACGCTGGTGAGGTACCCGAGGTTGAGCTGGCTGGTCTGGTGGTCGGACGACAGTTGGGCTTGAATCTCGCCTTGCGTGTCGTCCATCAACAGGTGGTTGCGCCGCTGTCCGAACAGCTCCTTGCTGGCGACACCCGACAGGGCGTGCTGCGTTGGCAGACTCCACGGGGGTGTATTGAGCTGGTTGGGAACGCGCCCGATGATGATGGGTGTGTTCGGATCACCGTTGAGGTAGTCGACCAGCACTTCCTGCCGGATGCGCGGCACGTGCATGGCGCCGAACTGGTCGCCAGACCAACCGTTGGAGACGCGAATCCAGGGGGACGAATTTTCGTCATACTGGCCGTAGCGGTCCCATTCGAATTGGACTTTGACGTAGCCGTGGTCGTTGCACCAGACTTCCTGGTTCTCGGGGCCGGTGACCACGGCGCGCTGGATGCCTTGCACGCGTGGCTTGGGCGCCGTCAGCGGTGGGCGGAAGACTTCGTCAGTGGGGTGGGCTTCAAATCGGACATGGCAGGCGTAGCGTTGGGTGCTGCCACCCTTCAGGCCCACGTCTTCGAGCATGAACTCGGTGCCGATGATGAGCCATTCACGGTTGAGTGCGTCGTGGTCGTGGTTGGCGATCTGGTAAGTGTGGCCAGCGGCGACGCCACGCAATGCACCGGTGCCACGGGTGCGCCGGCCTTTAGCGCGGCGCTCTTCCATGCGGATGCGGGCGCGGAAGTTGCCGGCTTCGCGGCTGTTGTAGACGGCGGGTTCGTATTCGTAGCGCTCGAACTCGGAGAACAATGTGTTACGCGGGAGGCTGTCGCCGGTGGTGAGGTCGGCCCTGGGCTGGCGCGGGTCGTAGTCTTTGAGGGTGATCTTGCCGGTGCGCAGGCGGTTGATTGGCTCGAAGCGTGTCAGGTGCTCTTGGTCTACCTTGAAGCCTTGCGGGTAAATGGGCAGCGTGTGATAGGCCTCGCTGGGGAATTGACGCCAGGCGCCGGATTCGGAGACGAGCACGAGTCGGTGGTGACCACCGTCGTGTTCGAAGAAGTAGGTGATGCCCCATTCTTCAGTGAGGCGTTGGATGAAGAGGGCGTCGGTTTCGCCGTGCTGCACTTCCCAAATCAGCTTGGGGAAGACACTGGTGTCCAGACGTTTGTCGACGGAGTACGGGTAGTCGGCCAGCACTTCATCGAGGATGTCGATGACGGACTTGTTCTGGAATGGTTTGTAGTCGGAGGTCTGCGTCGCTAGCCAGAGCCAAGGGCGCAGGGTGTAGCGGTAGAGGCGATTATTGTCCACGCCGCCGATCAACTCGACGGCGGTGATCAGGCCGGTGATCTGGCGCTCGCCCGCGCCAATGCCGCCCAGCACCCCATCGCCCATGCCATCGAGTTCAATCGACAACGTCATCGCTTGGCCGATAGCGGCATCGAGATCGGATTCAAGCATGGACTGATCGGCGGCGAGCGAGACGGGGCGCAGATCCACTGTGTAGGTGAACAATTCGCTCAGGGCTTCGCGACCGGTGACGCGCACGAATTCCAACTGCGGCGCGCCCAGCAACTCGGGAATCGCGCTGCTTTTCGCTTTGACTGTGCGGTGGCTGCCCACCAAGTTGGAAATCTGCTCTGCTGCGCCCATCTCTCGACTCCTCATGACTCAGACACCACCACAATGACCGGTGCCGTTGCCCATCCAATCGTTGTTGCCGTCAGATGGGCTGGACATATCACGTTTTCTGATTGCCCTTGATACAGCGCTTCCAGCTACCTTGTTAGTTCATGGCTGTTGCAGCGGCCATCCCTGCGATGCCTAGCGGCACCAGCGGAATCGACAGGAGCGTCAACACCCCATCGGCAGCAACCGTCAGCGGTGTGAGCAGCACCAGCGCGGCTTTACCACCGGTCGGTACCTCTTCACGAATCTGCACGCTGTAGGTCTGGTTGAACTTCTTGGCCAGCGCAGAAGGCATCGTGAACCCCTTGGCGCTGTAGCGTTTGCCGCTCAACAGGAATGACTGCGTCATGGGTCCGCTGGCGTTCTTTGAGAAGCCGTAGGACTGTGCCAACCGCTGATCCTCGCTGCTCGCATCGGCCGGCAAGGACAGCGTGAAGCCGCCGGTCATGTCCGACTCCGGCGTCACCTTGAACTGCTCCATGCGCGCCGTTACTTTCGGGTGCAGCGGCGAGTCCATGACCTCAACCAGACGCGGCGGCGTGTCGAGGATGTAGTGGTACTGCGATCCAAGCACAACGATCTTCGAGCCATTGGCCGCTACCAGAATCTGGCTCACGTTCTCTGTGTAGTTCTTGTATTCCTTTTGTGAGATTTCCGAATACAGTGACTTGGTAACGGGCGCGCATGCGCCAAGGCCCAGCAGCGGCAGCACGGTTGCTGCCAGGATCAGTTTGCCTTTCATTTCTATATTTCCTCTTGGTCTTTTTTGAACAATCAAGGTGGAGCCCACCCGGTGTAATCAGGCATCGGATGGGCAATCCTAGTTAGGCTTCCTTATTGCCCTTGATGTCGTAGCCTGCCGTGATCGCCCCACCGCTACCGCCTTGGGCGTTCTGCACCATGTACTCCTGCTTGACCTTGGAGAACGACAGCGCCACCTTCTCGCGCACACGTGCCTCGTCGGTCGCGGCACCACGCGGTGCCACCCTGGTCACGATCACATCGCTCATCGTGAGCTTCAGGTACTCCAGCGGGTTGCCGCCGGCCTTTCGCACTACCAGCGTGGCTTGGTCGATGTGCTTACCAGTCAGGCAGTACTTCATCAGGTTGGGCGATGCACGGTCAACGTAGTGCTCGAACGACAGGTCCGACACGGTGGCCTTGCCGGCACCGCCGCCGCTGCCGGCGTGCATGTTCGACTGTTGCTCGATGTTCCAGTCCCACACCAGCACTTCGATTTCGTTCTTGTGCGACGAGTCTTGAGATTCGCCGTCGATGCCATTGATCTTCAGGAAGATGTCCTGTGCCATTGCAAAGCTCCTTTTTTTGTATTGAGTCTTTCGTCAGGTACTGCTAACAAAGGCCGAAGCAGTTCCCCGCGGGCCTGCCGGTAACAGGTCCGTTGGGAACCACCTCGGATTCAGGGGTAAAGCTGGGGGGTCAGGCTTACGCAGCTTCCTTAACCGACGGCAGTCGCGCCACCAAGCGCAGCGAGACGGTCAGGCCTTCCAGTTGGAAGTGCGGACGCAGGAAAAACTTGGCGCTGTAGTAGCCCGGGTTGCCTTCCTGCTCTTCGACCACCACTTCCGCGGCAGCCAGCGGGCGGCGTGCCTTGGTCTCTTGCGAGGAGTTGGCCGGATCGGCGTCCACGTAGTTCATGACCCATTCGTTCAACCAGCGCTGCATATCCTCGCGCTCCTTGAACGCGCCGATCTTGTCGCGCACGATGCACTTCAGGTAGTGCGCGAAGCGCGAGCAGGCGAACAGGTACGGCAGACGTGCCGACAGGTTGGCGTTAGCCGTGGCATCTGCGTCGTAGTACTCGGCCGGTTTTTGCAGCGACTGCGCGCCGATAAAGGCGGCGTAGTCGGTGTTCTTGCGATGCACCAGCGAGATGAACCCGTTCTTCGACAGCTCGGCTTCGCGACGGTCTGAGATGGCGATCTCGGTCGGGCACTTCATGTCAACGCCACCGTCATCCGTCGGGAAGGTGTGGCACGGCAGGTTCTCAACCACGCCGCCACTCTCCACGCCGCGAATCAGCGTGCACCAGCCGTATTGCTTGAACGAGCGGTTGATGTTGACGGCCATGGCGTACGCCGCGTTGCTCCACACGTACTTGCGGTGGTCGGCACCGTCGGTGTCCTCTTCAAAGTCGAAGGCATCGACCGGGTTGGTCTTGATTCCGTACGGCAGGCGCGAGAGGAAACGCGGCATGGCCAGACCCACGTAGCGGGCATCTTCCGAGTTGCGCAGGCTGTTCCACGGGGCGTACTCCAGGTTCTGGAAGATCTTGGACAGATCACGCGGGTTGGCCAGCTCTTGCCACGAATCCATTTGCAGCACCGATGGCGATGCACCAGCAATGAACGGGGCGTGTGCGGCGGCGGAGATCTTGGCCAACGAACCGAGCAGCTCCACATCCGGCGGTGTGTGGTCGAAGTAATAGTCCGCAACCAGGCAGCCATACGGTTCGCCGCCGAGTTGGCCGTACTCTTCTTCATAGATGCGCTTGAAGAACGGGCTTTGGTCCCAGCCGATGCCCTTGTAGCGGCGCAGCGTGCGGCGCAGTTCATCCTTGGAGACGTCCATTACACGGATGCGTAACTTCTCATCCGTCTCGGTGTTGGAGACTAGGTGATGCAGACCACGCCAAGCGGATTCGAGCTTCTGGAAGTCTTCGTTGTGCAGGATTAGGTTGATCTGCTCGGAGAGCTTGGAGTCGATGGCGCCGATGATGGCTTCGATGCTCTTGTAGGCATCGTCGCTCATGGTAAAGGTGCTGGCGAGCGCCTGCTCGGCCAGGGTGCGGACGGCCAGATCAACAGCCTCGCGGGCTTGGTCGGTCTTGGGGGAGAACTCGCGGTTCAGTAGCGCCGGAAAGTCGGACTGATCAGCCGTTGCGACGCTCTGTTGTTTCTGTTGTTGTGCGGAAGCCATGGATTGCTCGCTCAATAGTGGAAGTCAGGAAGGCAAGAAACCGGGTGGTTCAGGCGTCGGTCTGCTCGGTCCCGGCTTGAACCGGCGTCACCTCGGGCTTCGGTGCCTTGGCCAGTGCTTGCAGCAGGGCCGGGTCTTGCAGCAGTTGGTTGATGAGCGACTCGGCGCCGGACTTGCCGTCCATGTAGGTCTGCAGGTTGGCCAGCTGCGTCCGGGCTTCGAGCAGTTGCTTAAGCGCGTCTACCTTGCCGGCGACCGCGGCGGGCGAGAAGTCTTCAATGCTCTCGAAGGTCATGTCGACCATCAGTTGGCCTTCGCCGGTGAGCGTGTTCTGCACAGCAAACGCAACGCGCGGCTTCATGGCTTTCATGCGCTCGTCGAAGTTGTCGATATCTATTTCGAGGAACTTGCGATCGGCCACCGAAGGCAGCGGCTCAGCCGGCTTCCCGGACAGGTCGGCCAACACGCCCATCACGAAAGGCAACTCGATCCGTTTCTCCGAGCCGTAGACTTCGACGTCGTACTCGATCTGGACGCGCGGTGCGCGGTTGCGCGCGATGAATTTCTGCGAACTGTTCACAACAGACATGAATCTCCCCAGTGGGTTACATGAAGGCTTGCTTGGAGGTGCCGCCCGGCCTCAGACCGGTTCGGCGGTGGGAATGGCCGGCCCTGCGCTGCGGCCGGTCAGGTATTCGGGGTGGTAGATCAATGTGGATGCGTCGTCGGCCATACGGATTTCAATGGCGGCGAGAGGACGCTTGTCGGCCAGCGCGCCCAGCCAGAGCTTGGCCAGTTGCGGCTGGATAACTTGCTCGATCAAGCCGATCAACTGGCGTGCACCGGTTTCGCCGACCGGGCAGCGCTCAACGATGTGCGTCACCACGGCGTCGTCATAGGTGAGCGCGATGTCGTGCTGCTCACGCATGCGCTTGACCACGCGGTCTAGGTGCCGGTGGACGATGCGGCCGAGGTTGTCGGCGGCCAACGGCAGGTATGGCACCACCACTAGGCGACCGAGGAATGCGGCGGGGAACGTCTTGCGCAGCTCGGGCATGAGCGCATCGCGCAGTGCCGCCGGCTCCGGCAACAGCGCGAGGTCGTCGCACAAGCTGGTCAGCAGGTCGGAACCGGCGTTGCTCGTCAGCAGGAGAATGGTGTTCTTGAAGTCAATGTGGCGCCCTTCCCCATCTTCCATATAGCCTTTGTCGAAGACTTGGTAGAAGACTTCATGCACGTCTGGGTGAGCCTTTTCCACCTCGTCGAGCAGCACGACGCTGTAGGGACGGCGGCGGACGGCTTCGGTCAGTACCCCACCCTCGCCATAGCCGACATAGCCCGGCGGCGCACCCTTGAGCGTGGATACGGTGTGCGACTCCTGGAATTCGGAGAGGTTGATGGTGATGAGGTTTTGCTCGCCACCGTAGAGCGCGTCGGCCAGCGCCAATGCGGTTTCGGTCTTGCCGACACCGGAGGGGCCCACCAGCAGGAACACGCCGACGGGCTTGTTGGGGTCGGTCAGCTGGGCACGGGCGGTCTGGATACGCTCGCCAAGCTGCGCAAGCGCGTGGTCCTGGCCGATGATGCGTGCACCCAGTGTTTGCGGTAGGGCCATCACGGTGGCGACTTCATCAGCCACCATGCGGGTGACGGGGATGCCAGTCCAGTCAGCCACGATGGCAGCCACCACGGCTTCACCCACCTCGGTGTACACCAACGGTGTCTCGCCTTGGACGGACTGCAACTCGGCTTCGAGGTCGATCAGTGCGGCTGGCGATTGGCTCGTCTCTTCCGCCGCAGCTTCGATGGCCTGCCGCTGTTCAAGAATGCTGGTGGCGAGTGCCCTCTCCTGCTGCCAGCGGGCTTCGGCTTGGGCAAGTTCGGTCGTGATCTCGCAGATCGCGCTGTCAATCTCGGCAATACGGCGACGATCTTCCTTACCGAACGCAGCTTCCTTGGCAAGCAAGGCCGAGTCGGCTTGGGCCGCAGCCAGACGCTGGCGCGCCAACTCCACGGCAGCAGGCGGTGCGTGCAGCGTCAAGGCAACACGCGCGCATGCCGTATCCAACAGGCTGATGGCCTTGTCGGGCAACTGGCGCGAGGGGATGTAGCGGTGCGAGAGCTTGACGGCGGCACGTACGGCTTCGTCAAGGATCAGGACCTTGTGGTGGGTCTCGAAGGTGTCTACCAGACCGCGCACCATGGCGACGGCGCTGGCTTCTTGCGGCTCCAAGACTTGCAGGACTTGGAAGCGGCGGGTGAGCGCGGGGTCTTTTTCGATGTGGCGCTTGTACTCGCTCCACGTAGTCGCGCCGATCGTGCGCAGGGCCCCGCGGGCGAGTGCGGGCTTGAGTAGGTTGGCGGCGTCACCCGTGCCGGCTTGGCCGCCTGCGCCGACGAGGGTATGCACTTCGTCAACAAACAGGATGACGGGCTTGGCCGACTTGGCGGCCTCTTCCAGCACGCCCTTCAAGCGGGCTTCGAACTCGCCCTTCATGCTGGCGCCCGCCAGCAGTGCACCAACGTCTAGGCTGAGCAGACGGACGTCTTTGAGACTCGGGGGAATGTCGCCCACGGCGATAGCCTGGGCCAGGCCTTCGATCACGGCCGTTTTGCCAACGCCGGCCTCACCGGTCAGCAACGGGTTATTCTGGCGACGGCGCAGCAGGATGTCCGTCATGGTGCGGATTTCGTGCTCGCGACCGATGACGGGATCAAGCTGCCCTTCCCGTGCGGCTTCTGTTAGGTCGCGGCAATATTGGGCGAGTGCGCTCTTGCCCGTACCGGTAGGGCTAACCGCTCCACTCGCTTCGCCCGGAATGGCGGATGCGAGACCACTACCATCGTAGGCCGCTTCCTGACTCTCGGGAGATTGCGCAATCAGTCCCGGGATGCTGTCGACCAGATCATCCGCACGGACCTTGGCGAACTGGCTGGAGATACTGAGCACAGTGCGGCGCAGCTCCGTCGTCTTGAGCAGTGCCGTCAGGAGGTACGCACCGCGCACGCGATCATCGGCAAAAGCAAGCGTGGCATACACCCAGGCGCGCTCGACGGCAGCTTCGATCTGGAAGGAGAAATCGCTGATGGAACTGGCGCCAGTCGGGAGCGAAGCTAGTGCACGCGCAAGATCAGCCTCAAGTGCCTGCAAGTCGACTTCGGCATGCCTCAGCACGCGCTGCAGGTCGCCATCGGATGCTCGCAGTAGCTGATGCAACCAGTGCACGAGTTCGACGTATGGGTTGCCACGGAGCTTGCAGAAGGCGGTCGCGCTTTCGATTGCCTTGAAAAGACTCGGATTGAGTCGGCCAAATAGCGCCTGACGTGAAATTTCCATTGCTCTTTTTTCTCCCCAAATGGCAGCCAAAAACATGTCTGACGGCCAGATTTCATCCCTCATTTTTGGAGAGAAGCGTATGGTCAAAATATCAGTCAGGCAATGGAACTAAGCCTCTAGATAAATCACAAAAAATCACACCCAACCAAACGTGACAAGTTCTCCAAATCGAGTCCTTGCTTTTTTAAAAAAATAACATTGAAATCACCGAAGACTTTGATTCCACTAAGAAAATTGACAAAAATTCACCTGATACAAGCGACCAACCTAGGGCTATTCCGATTGCTTATTTATTAAACACCTCACTCTCTCAATCTAGATTTTATTAAAACTAAATTCAGACTCTAATAAATAGAAGACCTGGAGATTTCCGAGCATTTCCGGCTAAGAGCAACTCCGATTATTATCTGCCCCATTTATCAAAAGTCTGGCGTAGAAATCATGGGCGAACAGCAGTTCCAAGCGGCGCAACGCAGCATCCTCGATGACCTGGCGCCCACCGACGACACCTCGGGTTGGGTACCCGACGCTGGCGACCCCTTCTCGATTCTTCGACGCAGTGGTGGCATGGCGCTCACCCAGTCGCCGCCCACCGCGGCGAGCGATCCTGAAGATGTGCTGATGCAACTCAGCCGCGAAGCCGATGCGGTGCTACGTAACCCCGAGCTGGCCAATGCCTACTACCAGCATCAGGTGCCTCCACGAAGCGATGGTGCAATTGCCAGTTCTACTGATGCAACGTCTGCCGATCCGCTACAGGTAGGTACGCAGCCAGCAACCGACAGCTTGCTTGACATGCTGATTGGTCAGCCTCGAATTGAGAGCCTCATCGGTGATGCAGACAACTTCACTGACTTGCAACCACTCTTTTCCACCCCGGCGATGCCGGACGTTCTGCATCTTTTTGCGGGCGGCATCGTGATCGCGGAGCGACGCGGGATCACGGCGACGCTGACCCGCCGCGAGCACCACCTCGTCTCGATGGACAGTGCCTACCTACCGGCCGCCACACACCAACAGGAATCGGATACCCATGACCACTGATGCCTTGCTTATGGATACGCCTTCGACATCAGGTCTGGTGGCCGTTCTGCAGCACAGTGGTTCGGTTGCGCAAGCGCTGCAGAACGCTGAAGTGCGCGTGCGTCAGCAACCGGGCGCGTTTGAAGAACGCTGGCATCTCTTTCAATGGTTGTGCATGACGGGCGACTGGGAGCGCGCGCTCAAGCAATTGCAGGTCGCAACTCAACTGACGCCAGACTTTGCGCAAACGGCCCACGCCTATCGCAGCCTGATTCGGGCGGAGATGTTTCGTCAGGGCGTGTTCAATGGAGAGCGCGAACCCGGTGCACTGCTGAGCCCGCCGGCCTGGATGGAGCCGTTGCACAAGGCATTGGCACAAGCGGCATCAGGAGACATTGAAGAAGCGGACCATAGCCGACACCTTGCCCTCGTAGACGCAACTACGGCATCCGGCGCACACAATGCGGGCACCTTTGCCTGGATCAGCGATAGCGATACGCGTCTTGGTCCCACCTGCGAAATCATCTCGGCGGGGCGCTACGCATGGCTGCCGTTCGCACAGATGCGCCGGCTGGAGATGGGTGCAGTTGTTGGTTTGCTCGACCTGATCTGGCGCCCCGCTACCGTAATGCTGGCCGATGGCGTGGTGTGCCGCGGCTTCGTGCCTGTGCGCTACCCGGGCTCCGAGGACGGTGATGATGCAACCCGGCTGGCGCGCAAGACCAACTGGACCGAGGTGGGCGAGACCGGTGTGCTGGGATGGGGTCAGAAGACGTGGGTGACCGACGGAGGTGATATTGGCATGCTCAATATCACGTCACTGGTGCTGGGACGCTGATATGGCCGCGAAGTGGACTATTTGGCCGGGCATCTGCAAAACCCTGTTGAAGAACTTCTCCCGCGACGCCTTATTGCGCGCCATCTTGCCGTGAGCAAAAACATTACATCTACCACCCATCTCCCCGAAACCGTCGTCACCGCCCCCCGACGCAGGCGAGGCCCGCGCGCCGAGGCCATCACGTTGCCGGGCTGCCCCACCATGGTCATGGACTACCCCTCGCCACTGCCCGGCGTCATCATCTTCGTGCACGGCGTCAACTCCACCGGCGAGTGGTTCGACACTGCAGAAGAGGGCTTGTGCCGTGGCCTGAACGCCCGCCTACAACGCAAGGACGAACACGTCTTCCGCGTCAAGGGCAGCGGCCAGCTCAAGCCCGCCCGCTACATGGGCGAACTCACCGAGGATGGTTACATCCATGATGACCTCAGCGCTGCCACCTTCGTCGCCGACGGCGGCTACAGCCCCGTCATCCGCTTTCGCTGGGGCTACAAAGCCAGCCCGAAAGAAGCCAACAGAGAAGGCGGCAACATCCTGCTCGACGAAAAAAATGCCTGGGGCGGCGGCCCCTTCGTCAACGGCTGCTCCGCCTTGCCCGACCTGTTCGCCAAAGGCACCGACGCCGAACTCATCTTCGGCGCCCTCTCGCTCACCCACCTGCAAACCAGCGACCGCCAGGTCTACAGCGCCCCCGCGCGCCACTACCAGGCCTTCGCCGCCTGGCGGCTAGCCAAGCTCGTTTCCCGCATCCGCGAGCTGCACCGGCAAATCAACCACTGCGGCACCACCAACCAAGATTGCCCCATTACCATCGTCTGCCACAGCCAAGGCAACATGGTCGGCATCACCTCCGCCTACTTTGGCGCCTATCACCCCGAATTCAAAGGCCTGGGTGTCGCCGACAACTACGTCCTGGCTTGTGCCCCCTACAGCCTGCGCGACAACAAGATCGACGGCAGTACCCAATACGACAAAGCGCTCAACCAAGGCCGCGTCACCGTTGCTGCTCGCCAAGCCGGGCTCAGAGGCTTCTTCGACATCGTGCGCCACTTTGGCGAAGACCGCGCCCAGCACTACGCCCCTGACTTCGTCACCGAATGGGCCTTCAACCGCAATCCGCAGAACGGCGAAGCTGCGTGCACAGCCGAACAAGACTGCAAGGGCCGCGACACCCGCGCCCGCGCCTTCCTGTATTGCAGCCCGCATGATCGCGTCATCTCCGTGTCCACCGTGCAAGGCATGGGCTGGCTGGGGCTGGACAAAGCCGACTTCAACGCCGTTGGCGCCCAAGGCATGCTCTACCAACGCGTCTGGGCCGAAGTCAAACCGGGCATCGCCTACAAAGTGGGCGCCGCCCCCGGCACCGCATACCACTACTGGAACCACACCATCGGCGCCAACCCCGAGACCAACATCTTCTGGGACCCTGACTCCGAACGCGTGAGCGTGCAGTTCCGCAAGATTTGGGGCGACGACCGCAAAAGCTGGGGCGGCAAAACACTGGGCAGCATCTTTGGTTTCTTTGCGGGCACGGGTTCGCTGATCGCCAGCGTGTTTAGCAACATCAGCAAGGTCAATGGCGTGCCTCCCAAAGACTGGGTCGTGCACATCAACGCCCCCGAAGTCCCCAGCACAGGCATCACCCCACGCGCGCGCCGCCTGCCGCACGGCACAGGCGAGCTCAAAGCCGGCGAAACACGCAGCCCCGACGGCCACATCCTCGGCCCCTTCAACGTCCACTACGAATCCGCGCGCGACGCCCTCAACCGCAAGCGCGAGTTCCCCAAAGACAGCGATCCCTACGCCGCCCAACGCCCCACCGGGCACGGTAACGCGCAGAGCGAAGCCGCCATGCGCTACGACCAGAACGCCGGCCTGCGCCAGCGCGCCCGGCGCCACGCCTACGACGAAGAGGGCAAGCTCAACAAGGACGCCCCCTTTAACGACCAGGACATCCAGAAGATGGATGCCGCCCGGCACCACGAACTGCGCGGTACCGCCTTGGGCAACTACATCGAATCCCAGCGCATCAAGCAGTTTGAGGAAGGCGACCGCCAGCAGCCGAGCAACCACTCCACCATCCTCACCAACCCCGAGCATGCCGAGCACGTGCTGGCCTATGACGTGGACGTGGGGGTGTGCTTGTTCGATGCGCAGGATATGGCCCAATTCCGGCGCATGGCGGATTGGCGCTGGTGTAAGCCGCAGCCTAGGAACGGCGACGAATACCCGGCGGGGCGGGACCCTGCGAAGGACAACGAATACGAGTACTACCACTCCGAACAAGCCACGCTTGAAGGGAAACCACTGGAAGAGGACCCCCGCTTCGTCGAATCCAAAGGCGCCGTCGCCGCCATCCAGATCCCGGGCGAGCGCTACGTTCGCCCGCCGATGCCCGAGCCGCCCTTGCACAGTGGAGGCTAAGCTCATGCACCCGAACCGACGTCAACGCACTCGCCTGGCCGCCAGCCTTCTGGCTGCCGCCAGCCTGTTACTCACCGCCTGCCAATCTGGAATGTCGATGTCCGCCAACAACACCCGCAAGCCCGTGGCCTGGCCGCGCATGTCAGCCGCCACCACGCAAGCCGATGCCAACGCCCCCGCCGCCGTGCTGCTGGGCGTGCAGTGGATCAACCCGCTGATGCGGCGCGGCTACCCCACCCAATGGAACCTGCTGTGGGCACAGGGCCTGGCCCAGCCCAATGCGGATGACCTGCAGGCGAGCAAGTTCAAGCTGGGGGATGCAGTGGGGCAGTTGACGCTCGGTCTGGAGCGCAAGAAGCGGATGGAGGACTATCCGCATCTCAAACGTGATGAGTTCTTGACGGCTTTCAGCGAATTGCTCACCGCCCCGCTGAACACCTTCACCTACTACCCCTCCGTCCAGAGCTACTTCTACTCGATTGCCCCGGGCAGCGACCGGCCCGACTACATGGATACCGTCGTGTTCGCGGGCATGCCGCACCAGTGGATCGGCACACCCACGTACCTCAAGAGCTATGCGCCCGGCGACTGGGGCAGCCTGGATACGCTGCTCAAAGAGCAGGCTGCCATGGGCCTGCCCGCGCCCAGTTACCTGGCCTACGACGCCGCGCATGCCAAGGAGCGCATGCACGACTACTGGGGCAAGCTGCACAAGGACCCCGAAACGGGTAAAACCGTGCGCGGCCTGCGTGTTCTTGAGGGCATGATCGTCGGCGAAACCACCCTCACACTGGATGCGGCGTGGCGGCTGGTCTTCGACAAGGTTGCCTATGCTTCCTACGCCAAAAGCATGGAAGACAATCCCACCGGCAAGCTCCCCCAAGTGGTGCTCAAGGCTGGTGATGAAACCGTGGGCTTCTACGATCTGCAAGAAGCGCTGGCGTTCCTGGCCGAGCACCCCAACAAGCTTGTGTGGGTGTGGAACCTGGATGCCCCCAACTACCCCATGGGCCAGCAGACCAACGAAAACACCGCCATCCTGATCCTGGGCCACCCCAGCGCCAACTGGGGTTACACGCCCTTGGCCTCCATCTACACACCGCAGCACCATGAAGGTGGCATCGACGCCCGTGCACCCAACCCCGGCGGCGCCTGGAGCCCGATGATGCAGGCGCTCCAGGCGCAAGCCCCAGACAACCATCCAGTCGAGCGTCTGTACCACGACGCACACAAGCACAGCGCCAACATCAACACCCTCATGCGGCCCGTGCACGCTGCCGTGCACCAGCAATGGCCGGACCTGGATCAAGTTGGCAACTTCTATAGCGTGTCCCAAGTGATGGAAGGCCCGGCGCGCGCGGCCAGCTTTGCGGTCAACGCCGCGTTTGCCGCGGCCTATGCCAACCAGAGCGGCAAGAGCGCCGTCGTCACCAGCGTGGTCGATGCCAAAGATAGCTGGGCCGTGCTGATTGGCCCGCCGCCGGGCTGGCAGCCCTCGCCACCGGTCAGGCGGTGGGATCGCGCACGGGGCGAGGGGCGGGCCTATTGGCCGTGGTTTGGGGAGCCTGTTGAGAAAAAATAACTCATATGTCTGAACATCGCCCTCCCATCCGCCCCAACGCACAACTGCTGCCGACACTCTTTGACCGGTTGCGCGACGCTGCACCACAGCGGCAAACGGAAGCCGCCAACGAATACACGGTCACGCGCACGCAGATGCGCGAGATCCTCCAGCGCGATCTGACGTACCTGCTCAACACCACGAATCGCGAAGACGAGATCGATCGGACACGCTACCCAGAGGCGGCAAGTTCCACCATCAACTATGGGGTACCGCCGGTGGCCGGCAGCTATCTGTCGGAACACAAGTGGACCGACATCGTCAAGATCGTGCGCCGCGCGATTCTGGATTTCGAGCCACGGCTCATTCCTGGCTCGCTGGAAGTCAAGCCGTTGCTCAAGGAAGACGCGCCAACTCGCTACAACGTGCTGCTGTTCGAGATCAGCGGGCTGATCCACATGGACCCGTACCCGATGGCCTTTACCGCGCAGAGCTCGCTCGATCTGGAAACTGGCCACATGAACGTTCGCTCACTTCACGCCCACTGAGACCATGGACCCGCAACTGCTGGATTACTACAACCGGGAACTGGTCTACATGCGAGAGCTGGCCGGTGAATTCGCCCGGCAGCACCCGAAGGTGGCCAAGCGCCTTGGCATGCACGGCATCGAGGTGGCGGACCCATATGTGGAACGCCTGATCGAGGCGTTCTGCCTGTTGTCGGCACGCACCCAGATCAAGCTGGATGCGGAGTTCCCGCGCTTCACGCAACGGTTGCTGGAGGTGGTCTACCCGAACTACGTAGCGCCGACGCCGGCCATTGCGGTGGCGCAGTTCCACCCTAGCCGCACCGAAGGCGATCTAGTGCGCGGGGTTCCGATACCGCGGGACACGGCTTTGCTCGCAAAGGCACCACCTGGCGAATCCACCGAGTGTGAATTCCGCACCACCCAACCGCTGACATTGCGGCCAATCGAGATTGCGGAAGCGCGACTCACAGGCATTCCACCGGACATTCAGGGCTTGGAGCGCTACGTGCCGGCTCAGGTGAGCGTCCAAGGCGCACTGCGCCTGCGGTTACGGCTCACACACGATGTCAAGTTCAGCCAGTTGGCCGGTCTGGATCGCCTGCCCATCTACCTGAGTGGCAATGATCAGATTGCGTCGCACTTGTTCGAGCTGCTTCACAGCGCAGGCTGCGCGACACTCATTGGCAAGCCCGGCGCTATGGGTGAACGTCCAACCGCCGTCACGGACAACGCCGTCAGTCATGTCGGTATGGCACCCGACGAAGGCGCGTTTCCATTGGCCTGGAACAAGTTCCACGGACACAACCTCGTGCATGAGTACTTTGCGTGCCCGCAGCGCTTTTACTTCTTTGGGCTCAATGGGCTTGCGCGCGGGCTCTCCAAGAATGATGGCCGCGAAGCGGAGATTGTGGTGCTGCTCTCCAAAGCGCCGAGTGCTCTGGTCAGCCAGGTCGATGCCAGCCAGTTCGCGCTGTTCTGCACACCGGTCATCAACCTCTTCCCGATGCGAACCGATCGGATGGAGGTGAGCCCGGGCCGTACGGAATTCCACCTGGTGGCCGACCGGAGGCGCCCGCTTGATTTCGAGGTGTTCTCGGTACAGAAGCTCTCGGGCCAAGTGAACGAGCACAGTACGCCGATCGACTTCCGGCCGCTGTTTGCCACGCTCAACAGCGATGAGGGCAACCATGGCCGGTACTTCTCTGCGCGACGGGAGCCGCGGCTGTTCTCGGATCAGGCACGCAAGTACGGCACCCGCACGGCCTATACGGGCACGGAGGTGTTTCTCTCGCTGGTGGACCAGAACGAAGCGCCCTACCCGAACGACCTGCGTTATCTGTCGGTCGAGGCAATGGTGACCAATCGGGATTTGCCGAATCTGGTGCCGCGCAATGGATTCAGTGATCTGAGCTCACCCGCTTCGATTCCGGTGGAAGGGGTTGGGTTGATCCGTCCGCCATCGGCACCACATGCACCGTTTGCTGAAGGGGAGATGGCCTGGCGGCTGATACGCCAGTTGGGCTTCAACTACCTGTCGCTGATGGATCTCGACCATCGACAGGGTGGCCAGGGGCTGCGCGACATGCTTCGGCTGTTTGTGTCGGCCAGCGATACCGCCCAGCAGCGGCAGATCGAGAGCCTGATCGGTTCCAAGCTCAAGCCCGTCACACGGCGCATGCCGGGGGCGGGTCCGATTCTGTACGGCCGTGGCGTGCAGTGTCAGTTGACGGTGGATGAGGCCGGCTTCTCTGGCGTCAGCCCGTACCTGTTTGGCGTGGTGCTGGAACACTTCTTGGCTCGCCATGTGTCGGTCAACGCTTTCACGGAAACCGAGCTGCACGCGATGGAACGCGGTCTGATTCACCGATGGTCGCCCCGTATGGGTGGCCGCAATGTCATTTAGCTATGTTCCACGGTCGAGATGATCTTGGGCCTCCGCCCGCGCCCACGCGGCACACCCACCGTCACTATGCTGATCTGCAGCCCTGGAAGCTGAGCTTTCTTGGGCTGTTGCGGGGGTTGTCTGCGCGCCATGCCACGCTGCCCCGGGTTGGCCGCGCACCCCGCCCGCAGGCGGAGCCCTTCCGCATCGGGCAAGTGGCTTCACTCACCTTTGCGCCACGCGAGATTGCGAAGCTGGAGCAGCGCGCCGATCGTCTGCGTATCCAATTGTTCGGCTTGGGCATGTTGGGCCCCAATGGCGCGCTACCGATCCACCTGACGGAAATCGTTCGGGAACGCACCGAAGCGCACCATGACAACACCACAGCCGCGTTTCTGGATATCTTCCACCATCGGTCGCTAACGCAGTTCTATCAGGCTTGGGCGGGTTCACAGGCTGCCGCTGGACTCGACCGGCGTGACGAGGAGGTGTTTTCGCGCTACATCGGCTGGCTGGCGGGGGCCGAGGCCGATGAAATTTCCGGCAGCGCGCTGCCGCCACATGCACGGCTGGCTGCTAGTGCCCATCATGTGCGCGAATCGCGTAGCCCAGACGGCATCGTGGCGGCGCTGTCGCACTTCTTTGGGGTGCCGGTGCAGTTACAGGAGTTTGTGCTGCATTGGATCGCCGTGGATGCTGCCGAGTGCAGCCACCTGGGCCGCCCAGGCGCGGCCAGCATGATGGGGCAAGGCGCCTTGCTCGGCGAGGCGGTGCCCGATCGCCAGCACAAGTTCCGGCTCATCATCGGGCCGCTCGATCTGCAGAAGTACCTGAACTTCACCCCGAAGGGGCGTGATCTGCCGGTGCTGGTGGAGTGGGTGCGCAGCTTTGTCAGCTTTGAGTTTGAGTGGGAAGTCGAGTTGCAGGTGCAACCGCATTCCGCGCCGCCGGCGGTGCTGGGCGCCCAGGAGCGGCTGGGCTGGTCGACCTGGCTTGGTCAACCGGACAGTAGCCGTGCCATTACAGGCATGGTTTTCCAACCTGAACACTATGTTGCTCAATAAGCTTATGAAGGCCGTCGCTCCACAATATGCCTCCTCGCCCGACATCCGTTTTGCGGATCTGGCGTTACCGGTCAGTGCGGATCAGCCATGTGGTCCTGATCTTGAATACGACACGGACTTTGTGGTGCTGCAAGCCCGTGCGACCCAGTGTGAGGCGGCCCAGTATGGCGACTTTGTTGCGCCGACCGAGGTGCTGAATTGGCCTGAACTGGAGCGCGATTGTCAGCGGCTGTTGTTGCGCACCAAGGACATCCGGCTACTGACGCTTTTTCTGCGATGCCGCACTCGGCTGGACCAAGCCGAGGGCCTGCGCGATGGCCTCGCGCTAATGCATACGGTGCTGACGGCCTTCCCCGAGCAAGTCCATCCTCGGCTTGAGATCGACGGGGACGTTGACCCTGGCGTTCGGGCCAATGCGCTCGCAACGCTGGTCGATCCGCAAGGGCTGTTAGCCGACGTGCGTGAAATTGCCCTGGGCAACAATGCCATGCGTCTTCAGATACGCGATATCGAGCGTGCGCTGGGCAAGTCACGCCCAGCCGATGCGCTTGCACCGGCATCAGTGCATCGGCAACTAGAAGCCCTACATAGCCAAGGAGCCCCTGAGATTGAGGCCATGCAGGAAGCCTGCGCGCTGGCGCAGTCCATTCAGCTGTGGTCCGAAACTTCACTGCCCAATCACGCGCCAGATCTAAAGCCGTTGATACGGCTGCTGCAATTGGCCGGGCGTCCTGAGCCGGCACAGCCTGTGACCATTGAGTACGCGCCGGCAAGTGAAATACCCCCTGCTGCTGCGCAGGTCCCTGCCCCCTCACGCGCCAACAATGCCCCGTTGCCGCCAGCAGACGCGCAACATGCCCCCTCCCAGAATGCCAACACTATGCCAACCAGCCGTCACGACGCTCTGACGCAAATCTGCTTCGCACGCACTTGGTTTGAAGCGCACGAGCCAAGCAGTCCGGTCGCGCTGTTGCTTCGGCAGGCAGAGTCGCTGGTGGGAAAACCGTTTGCGGAGGTATTTCAGGCGATTCCCGCGGATATCGTTGAAAGGTGGGCGCAGAACGAATAGTGGTGCCGTGCCCAGCACGTACAACACCGAACAGCAACTACCGTCTTCCCCGGCGTTCCTGCGAGGAATTTGCGATTGTGATGGTCGATGCGGACAAGGCCGCCGCTGCGGCCGTGATGGATGAACTCCGGCTTGCGGTCGAGCATTCGCCAAGAGAAGGCGTGCGCGGCACCTTCAGCGCGGGAGTCGAGTGCGTCATGCCCGGAGACACATTGGCAGCCACGCTCGCTCGCGCGGATGCGGCGCTCTATCTGGCGAAAGAGAAAGGGCGCAACCGGGTCATCATCGCCTCAAAGGCTCACGAAGGCGACGTCGAAACGCATGGCGCGACTGCCACGTCAAAACTGGCCTGCTGATGCTGGAATGGCCGCCACAAAGCCCCCATACAGTTCAGCCGCAAAAACTCCCTCAATCCCCCTGCCCAACGTCCCGCACCGGCAGCGCGGTCGAATACTTGATCTGCTCCATCGAGAACGATGAACTCACATCCGACAGCGGCACGGACTTGATGAGGTGTTTGTACACGCGGTCGTAGTCTTCGATGCCCGCCACCGCAACGCGCAGCAGATAATCCATCTCGCCGCTCATCCGGTAGACCTCCACCACCTCGGGCATATCGCGCACCACTTGCGTAAAACGCTGCGCCCACTTTTCGGTGTGCTGGTCGGTGCGTACGGCCACGAACACCGTGGTGCCGACCCCCAGCTTACGTGCGTCGCACAGCGCTACCTGGGCACGGATGACACCCGTGTCCTTGAGCCGCTGCACCCGCTTCCAGCACGGCGTTTGGGAGAGGTTCACGCGCTGCGCAAGTTCAGCGATGGGCAGCGTCGCATCGGTCTGCAGGAGCCTCAGTAGTTCTCGGTCAATGGCGTCCATTTCGGTGTAAAAATTATCTTCTATAGATTCTTAATTTTAGGGAATATTTTCTGCCACATCGAGCAACTCACAGGAAACTTTGAATTATTTTTCTGGGCTGTCCGCCGTATCATTTTCCCTGCCTCCACCGCAGCACAGAAACGAAATGAGCGACAGCAACACCCTCCACTACCTCGACTACGCAGCCACCACGCCGGCCGACCCACGTGTGATTGCAGCCATGACCGCCTGCCTTGGCATGGAAGGCGCGTTCGGGAACCCTGCGTCCAATTCGCATGCGACGGGCCGCGCGGCGCGGAACAAGGTCGAGCAAGCGCGCGAGCAAGTCGCAGCGCTCATCGGCGCCGATGCCGACGAGATCATCTGGACGTCAGGCGCCACCGAATCGAACAACCTCGCGCTGAAGGGCTACGCAGACGCCGCCCCCGGCAAGCGCCACCTCATCACAAGCCGCATCGAACACAAGGCCATTCTCGACACGATGGCGAACCTGTCGGCGCGCGGCTGTTCGGTGACGTACCTGTCGCCAACACGCGACGGCGAAATTACGCCGGAGGCTGTCGCCGCTGCGATGACGCACGACACCGGGCTCGTCTCGCTCATGCTGGTGAACAACGAGCTGGGCACGCTGACCGACGTTGGCGCGATCGCGCAGATCGTGCATGCAGCCGGCGCGCTGTTCCACGTCGACGCCGCACAGGCACTCGGCAAGACGCCGATCGATGTGCGCGCGCTCGGCATCGACATGCTCTCGATGTCCGCCCACAAGGTGTATGGCCCCAAGGGGATCGGGGCACTGTATGTCCGCCGCGACATTGCTTCGCAAATTGCCCCGCAAATCCACGGTGGCGGACACGAGCGCGGTCTGCGCTCGGGCACGCTGGCGACGCATCAGATCGTCGGTATGGGCGTGGCGTGTGAATTGGCCGCTGAAGAGCTGGAGCACGACACCGCCCGCATTGCTGCGCTGAGCCAGCGGCTGAAGGCAGCGGTGCTCGCCCTTGGCGACGTGGTGCACAACGCCGATGTGGCCCCGCGCATTCCCCACACCCTGAGCCTGACAGTGAACGCGCCCGGCTTCATGCCGATGATGCTGGGCGACGATCTTGCCGTGTCGTCAACGTCCGCTTGCAACTCCGCCGCAGGCACGCCGTCGCACGTGCTGACGGCCATCGGCCTGGATGCCGATGCTGCAGGCCGCACTGTGCGGATCAGCCTGGGCCGCTTTGCGACCGAGCACGACGTCGATTTTGCCGCCGCATGTTTCCAGCGCGCGATCGAGCAATGCCGCGCCACGGCATCCAGCGGGTTGACGGCGACGCGACAGATCATGCCTGCGGAACTGAAGGCCATCTGCAATGCAGGTTTCCGCTCGGTCATCTGCAACCGCCCGGATGGCGAGAGCAGCGACCAGCCCGCCTTTGAAGACATTGCCGCTGCCGCCCGCGCGCTGGGCCTGGAAGCACGCTATCTGCCGGTCGAGCCGAATCGCATTGGCGATGCAGAGGTTGCCGCCTTCGGCCAACTCGTCGACACATTGCCCAAGCCGATCCTCGCGTATTGCAGAAGCGGCAACCGGGCCAGCATGCTGTGGAACCGCCTGAAGGATCAACGCAAGGGCTGAGCAGCCCCCCACCCTCGGTCAAGCCACCGGCAGTTCCGTCGTCGACAGCACCTGCTTGAGCACCATGAACGTCCGGATCTGCCGCACGCCCGGCAGATACAGCAGCTGTTCGGCGTGGAGCCGGTTGTAGCCTTCGTTGTCCTTCGTGCGCACGAGCATGAAGTAGTCGAACTCGCCGGTTACGACGTGGCACTCCAGGCAACCGGGCACCTTCTGCACCGCTTTCTCAAATGCCGTGAACGATTCCGGCGTCGAGCGATCCAGCACGACGCCGATCATCACCAGCGACCCCAGATCCAGCGCACGCGGATCGAGCAGCGCAACAATCCCCTTGATCAGCCCCAACTCCTTGAGCCGTTCCACGCGGCGCAGGCAGGCCGGCGGGCTGAGGTTTACCTTGGCCGCGAGGGCCACGTTGGAGATAGACGCATCGCGCTGGAGCGCCCTGAGAATCGCGCGATCAGTGCGATCCAAGGCGTGGCGCGCAGAAGCCGCCGACGCGTCAGGGCGCTCCTGCAATCTTGTTTCGCTCTTTTTCATTTTCAAGAAATAAAGAGATTATTAATCCGATCTACGATCAGCTAAGTTCTGGATAGTAGATGATCTTTGCAACCTCATTTCGTAGCGCTCTGCGTACCATTGGTTTCCGACATCCCGCCATTCGCGGCACTGAAGGAGCCCCCTCATGAACCTGCAGCGATTTCCCCGTTATCCCCTGACGTTCGGCCCGATGCCCATCCAGCCGCTGAAACGATTGAGCGCGCACCTGGGCGGCAAGGTGGAGCTGTTTGCCAAGCGCGAAGACTGCAACAGCGGCCTGGCCTTCGGCGGCAACAAGACGCGCAAGCTGGAATACCTGATTCCGGAAGCGCTGGAAGGCGGGTACGACACACTGGTGTCCATTGGCGGCATTCAGTCGAACCAGACGCGCCAGGTGGCCGCCGTGGCGGCGCACCTCGGCCTCAAGTGCGTGCTGGTGCAGGAAAACTGGGTGAACTACTCCGACGCCGTGTACGACCGCGTCGGCAATATCGAGATGTCGCGCATCATGGGCGCCGACGTGCGCCTCGATGCTGCGGGCTTCGACATCGGCATCCGGCCCAGTTGGGAACAGGCCATGGAAGACGTGCGCAAGCGCGGTGGCAAGCCGTTCCCGATTCCGGCCGGCTGCTCCGAACACCCGCTCGGCGGCCTGGGCTTTGTGGGCTTTGCCGAAGAAGTGCGCCAGCAGGAAGCGGAGATGGGCTTCAAGTTCGACTACATCGTGGTGTGCTCGGTCACGGGCAGCACGCAGGCCGGGATGGTCGTTGGCTTTGCAGCAGATGGCCGGGCTGACAAAGTGATCGGCATCGACGCCTCGGCCAAGCCGGAACAGACGCGCGCGCAGATCCTACGCATCGCGCAGCACACCGCCGAACTGGTCGACCTCGGCAGAAACATCACGGAAAAAGACGTGGTGCTCGACACGCGCTACGGCGGCCCGGAATACGGCCTGCCCAATGAAGGCACGCTGGAAGCCATTCGCCTGTGCGCACGCCAGGAAGCCATGCTGACCGACCCCGTGTACGAAGGGAAATCCATGCACGGCATGATCGACATGGTGCGCAACGGTGAATTTCCTGCGGGCTCGCGCGTGCTCTACGCACATTTAGGCGGTGTGCCGGCACTCAACGCGTACAGCTTCATCTTCCGCAACGGTTGAAATTTGGCTCAACTCAACGAGATGGAAGCTCGACGTTCGAGGCCTTTTGCTCGACTGCCGAACCTTTTTCCTCGGACGTCGCGCTTTGCGGCCGGCGCGTGCCGCACTGAAGATCGGCCGCCAGTGCCGTCGATGTGTGGGCACAGCGAAATGGGCCGGGGGGGGGCGGTCTTCTGAAATCGCGCTTGCGGCCGGGTAAGCCAAGCGCGTTGCGTCAGCGCCCTTTTTCGTTTCGAAATGTTACGGCGTGCATCGAGGTCGACTTGGCCTAGCGCAAGCAGCGAGGCCGTGCAGTACAGTCCATGCCATGAAAAACGCCCTCACCTGCCCGTCTCTCGTCCTGCTGGCCTTGCTCGGAGCATGCGCATCGCACCCGCAGCAGCAGCCCGTTGATTCCACCACCGCCGCGGCGGCGGCCACAGATGCCAGCGCCGACATCGGCTGGCAGACGCTGCGTGCCAACTACATGGCGTGCGTCCAGCGCCAGGCCGACAGCGGCGTGTCGGGCGCCACGCAGACGAAGGACGTGGTCGCCTCCGCGCTCGACGCCTGCGAAGGTGCCCTGCGCACCATGCACGACGGTTTCCGCGATCACCTCAGCGCGTCGATGTCGTCGTCCGGCGCGCGCAAGGCAGCCGACCGCGTCACCAAAGACACACGCGACAAAGCCCGCGTCTACCTGATGGGCTACGTCGATCACGCGCGCTACCTGGCAAAGTCGCGCTGAGCGCTTAGAGCATCTCCAGCGCGCGCGGCCCCTTGGGCGGCGGGAAGATGGCGTCCAGCGTTGCCAACTGCTCAGCCGTGAGCGTATGGGACAGCGCGCCGATGTTCTCGCGCAGCCGGTCACGATGGCCGGTCTTGGGAATCGCGATGATGTCGTCATTCGCCAGCAGCCACGCCAGCGCCACCTGTGCCGGCGTCATGCCGCACGCCTGCGCGAAGCGCACCAGCTTCGGATGCCGAACGAGCCGCGCCTGCTCGATGGGTGAATAGGCCATCACCGGCACGCGGCGCTCACGCAGCCAGGGCAGCACATCCCATTCGATGCCGCGCCGGCTAAGGTTGTAGAGCAGTTGGTTGACGGCGGTCTGATCGCCGCCGGGCGCGTCCCACCATTCCTCCATGTCTGACAGGTCGAGGTTGCTCACGCCGTACTGGCGGATCTTGCCCTCGCGCTGCAGGGCCTGCAGGCCTTCCAGCGTCTCTTCGAACGGCACATCGCCCCGCCAGTGCAGCAGGTACAGATCGAGCCGGTCGGTGCCGAGGCGGCGCAGGCTGCGCTCGCACGCCGCGGCGATACCGCCCCGGCTGGCGTCGTGCGGATAGACCTTGCTGACGAGAAAGACCTCATCGCGCCGTCCGGCAATGGCCTCGCCAATCAGCGATTCAGAGAGGCCTTCGCCGTACATCTCGGCCGTGTCGATCAGCCGCAAACCCAGGTCGAGGCCCAGGCGCAGCGTGGCGATTTCTTCGGCGCGGGTGGCGCGGTCGTCGCCCATGTTCCAGGTGCCCATGCCGAGTGCAGGGACGCGTTCGCCGTTGGGCAGAGTGACGTGTTTCATGTCGTACTTTCCGATCGGAGGCAAAACATGAATCTACAAGAGACGCGGCGCATCGGTAAGGCTGCGCCGGTCCGGTCAGAAAATATGCGCTAGCGCGCCTGACGTTGCGCCGTCCATCGACGATAGCGCCGCGACTGGCACGCTGCGGCCAGTTGCTGCTGAATCAGCGCCCGCAGCGGCGACACGCGTGGGTCCGTCGTGCGCCCCTCGCTCAGCCGGTTGAGCTGAAACTTGACGACCGCCATGTTGGCCAGTGCCCCCAGCGCCTTGTTCTTCCACGTAATGGGCTGCAGCGCGGGCGCGTTGTTCTTGCCGCCAGCCCAGTCGCGCGGCAGGTTTGGATCGATGGACAGCGCCGTCGCAATGCCGACCATGTCGACACCGCTGTCGACCACCTGCTCCGCCACGGCCCGGCGCCGGATGCCGCCCGTGACCATCAGCGGCATGCGGGCAACGGTGGCGATGTCCCGTGCGAATTCCAGGAAATACGCTTCGCGGGCGAGCGTGCGGCCGTCGCGCGCGTGCCCTTGCATGGCGGGCACCTCATAGCTGCCGCCGGAGAGTTCAACAAGGTCGACGCCCAGCGGGTTGAGCAGCTCAACCACCTGCTTGGCATCGTCAGGGCTGAAGCCGCCGCGCTGGAAATCGGCGGAGTTCAGCTTGACCGCCACGACGAACTGCGGCGACACGGCGGCGCGCACGCTGCGCACGATTTCGAGCAGCAGGCGCGCACGGTTTTCGATCGGGCCGCCCCACTGGTCCTGCCGCCGGTTGGAAATCGGCGAGAGAAACTGACTCAGCAGATAGCCATGGGCGGCGTGGATCTGCACGCCGGTGAAGCCGCTCTGCTCGGCCAGTTGCGCGCTGCGCGTGAAGCGCTGCTGGACTTCGCCGATATCCGCCTCGGTCATCTCGCGCGGCACCGGAAACTGCTTGGACAGCGCGCCCAGCGCCAGCGGAACTGCCGAGGGCGCCAGCGTCGGCTGCCCGAGCGAGGCCGGCATCTGGCGCCCCGGATGGTTGATCTGCACCCACGCATGCGCGCCGTGCGCACGCGCCACCTGGGCCCAGCGGCGGAAGCGCTCGAGATGCGCGCCGTCTTCGAGGACGACGCCGTTCGGGCCGGTCATGGCGCGGTGGTCGATCATCACGTTGCCGGTCAGGATCAAGCCCGCGCCACCTGCCGCCCACGCCTCATACAGGCGCAGCAACGCGTCGGACGGCGCGTGATCGGCATCGGCCATGTTTTCTTCCATGGCGGCTTTGGCAAGGCGATTTGGGATCACCGCGCCGTTGGGCAGAACGAGGGGCGTGAAGAGCTTCATGGTGGCATCCGCGTGGGATTTGACATTTGACGAGACCTCAACCCTAAGCTTAAAGTCAACTTGAATGTCAAGTCTGCGGAGCACGCACATGAAGATTGGTGAACTGGCGCGCCTGAGCGGCGTGGCCGCCTCGCGCATCCGGTTCTATGAAGCCAGCGGCCTGTTGCAGCCGGCGGAGCGGCAGTCCAATGGCTATCGGGAGTACGCGCCGGAATCCGTCACGCGGCTGCAGATCATCCTGCGCGCGCAAAGCGCGGGGTTCTCGCTGGAAGAGATTCGCGCCCTCTTGCCCGGACACCAGGGCGCGTGGCCACGCGAAGAACTTCTGCAGGCGCTGCACAGCAAGGTCGCGGAAATCGGCGTGCTTGAGCAGCGCCTGGCGCAAAACAAGCGCGACTTGCTTGCGCTCATTCGCGAAGTCGACCACGAGCCCGACGGCGAAGACTGCGCCGACCGCGCCCGCCGCGTGTTCGACAAGATGAACCTCCGGCCGCTCGAGCAACCTGCCGCCGAACCGCAGATGCGCCATGCACGAAAGCGCGGCTGAGGCGCCTGCCTGGTCCGAGACACGCGCGAACGTGTCGGCGTTGGCCATCACCGGGTGACTTCGCCGCTTGTGGCCCGGTCCGACAGAACGTGCCAGACGGCTTCCGACCTGCCCGCACGCAGCACGCCGGTGAATGCGCACACCATGTCGCCCTTGGGCGTGGCACCGGCGAAGGCGAAGGCGAAGGCGATGCACTGGTTCTGCTGTGCGGCGACTCGCAACCACGTGACCTGGATACGCTGGATATGGAAACGCTGCTGGCGCTCCAGCTCATTACGCTGGAACGCCTGAGCCCCGGCGTGAGCGCGCCGCGCGTCACGCTGCAGGGGCATGCGCTGTTGAAGTCGGTGGGGGTCCTCCGCGCGCGCAAGGGCGTGCTGGCGGCGGTGGCGTAACGGCTAGCGGAATCGAATCAAAACCCGCGCAGGACGTGACGCAGCAGCAAGGCAGACAGCACCAGCATCGTCACGCCAATCAACCCATCCAACACCTGCCACGCCTTGGGCCGGGCAAACCACGGTGCGAGCCAGCGCGCGCCGAACCCCAGCGACACAAACCAGAACAGGCTGGCCGACCCCGCGCCCGCCACAAACCAGCTGCGCAATGCCGAGGCTTGCTGCGCACCAATGCTGCCCACGAGCAGCACCGTGTCCAGATACACATGCGGATTCAGCAGCGTAAAAGCTGCCGCCTGCGCCAACGCTGCGCGCCGGCTGAGGCCATCTCCGCCCGCGGCGGCCCGCAACTGGTTGGAATACCGCGCCCGCCGGAGCGCCTGCACGCCATACAGCAACAGGAATGCAGCGCCCGCCAACGCGAGGAATCGCGCGAGGCTGGGTCGTTCACCCAACGCCTGCGCCATACCGAGCACGCCCGCCAGAATCAGCAGCGCATCGGTCATCGCACAGAACAGCACCACGCTGCCCACGTGTTCGCGGCGCAGCCCCTGACGCAGCACAAAAGCGTTCTGCGCGCCAATGGCCACGATCAGACCAAGGCTCAGCGCCACGCCCTGCAGGAAGACGGATGAGGAAGTTGCAAGCGATGTGGTCATGCGCGCAGCTTGCCGGCCCGATTGAATGAAGACAAACTATCTTTCCTTGATTCAATTCAGTTTTCCTAACTTACGTGTTGGATTATTCCGCCCTGGCGGCTTTGGCTGCCGTCATTCGAGAAGGCAGTTTCGAGCGCGCGGCGCGCGCACTGCATGTCACGCCGTCGGCCATTTCGCAACGCATCCGGTTGCTGGAAGAACGCGTCGGCTGCGCGCTGGTCGTGCGCGATCAGCCGTGCCGCCCCACCGAGACCGGCCGGCGGCTTTGCCAGCACGTCGACCGCGTGCGCCTGCTCGAACAGGAACTGCAAGGCGCGCTTCCGACGCTGGGGCCAGACGGCGCGGCGCGCGTTGCGCTGCCCATTGCCGTGAACGCCGACAGCCTGGCGACGTGGCTCGCACCTGCAATCGCCACGTTCGCAGCAGCCCACCCGGTGTTGATGGAAGTGGCTGTGGATGACCAGGATCACACCGGTGAATGGCTGCGCAGCGGTGCCGTGCTGGCGGCCGTTACGGCCACCGCGCGGCCGGCTGCGGGTTGCAACAGCCGCCCCCTCGGGTCCATGCGTTATCTGGCAGCAGCCAGCCCTGCATTCGTCCAGCGACATTTCGCAGACGGCGTCGGCGCAGGAGAACTGTCGAAAGCGCCCTGCCTCGTGTTCAACACCAAGGATGCATTGCAGGCCACCTGGGCACGGCGCCTGTGCCATCGCCATGTGGAATTGCCGCGCCATCTGCTGCCGTCGTCGCAGGCGTTTGTGACTGCGGCCGTGGCCGGCATGGGTTGGGGGCTGCATCCGCATGCGCTGATTGCGCAGCATCTTGAAGACGGCTCACTGGTCGAGCTGGTGCCTAACACGCCGTTGGATGTTCCGCTGCATTGGCAGCATGCGCGGGCAGCATCCTCGCTGCTCGATGAACTCAGCCGTCAAGTGCTGACTGCCGCGCGTGCCGCGCTGCTCGCTCCCTGAGCCGTTACAGCGCGTTCAGCGGAATCTTGAGGTACTGCACGCCGTTCGGCTCGGCCGGAGGCAACATGCCCGCACGAATGTTCACCTGAATGGCCGGCAGCATCAGCGTCGGCATGCCGAGCGTGGCATCGCGCTTCGTGCGCATCTGCACGAACTCGGCCTCGGTCACGCCATCGCGCACATGGATGTTGGCGCGGCGCTGCTCGGCCACCGTTGTGTGGCACACGGCTTCGCGCCCACCGGGCGGATAGTCGTGGCACATGTAGAGGCGCGTGTCCGGCGGCAGATCCAGCAAGCGGCGGATCGACTGGTACAGCGTGCCCGCATTTCCTCCCGGAAAATCGCAGCGCGCGGTGCCCACGTCCGGCATGAACAGCGTGTCGCCCACAAACACCGCATCGCCCACCTGATACGCCATGTCTGCCGGCGTGTGGCCCGGCACGGCCAGCGCCTTTGCTTCGAGATTACCGATATGGAACACCTCGTCCGGCGCAAACAGGTGGTCAAACTGTGAGCCATCAAGCAGGAACGCGGGCTCGAGATTGAAGATCGGCTTGAACACGCCCTGCACGACCCGAATGCGCTCACCGATGGCGATACGCCCGCCGAAACGCCCACGCAGATACGGCGCAGCCGACAGGTGATCGGCATGCGCGTGGGTCTCCAGTAGCCATTCGATGCGCAAGCCCTGCGCTTCGATGAACGCCGCAACGCGGTCGGCCGAGCGGGTCGTCGTGCGGCCCGATTTGGGGTCGTAGTCGAGTACCGAATCGATCACGGCACAGGGCGAGCCGGGCCCCGCGTGCACGACGTAGGTCATGGTGCAGGTATCGGGGTCGAAGAATGATTCGATCTGGGCGTGCATGGTGGACTTTCCCGAACAATCTATATTTTTATAGAATATCGTCTGACATTCTGTCTGCCAATAGCGCAAAAGGCGCGAATAGTCCCCTGCATCACACCGCGATGAGTCATTCCACTACCAGTCCCGACGTCGTGCCGCTGCCCGATGCGGCCATTTCCATGCTGCGCGCGTCTGCGTCGCAAGCGTGCGCCGTGCTCAAGGCCATGGCGCACGAAGATCGTCTGCTGCTGCTGTGCCAGCTCACGCAGGGCGAGCGCAATGTCGGCGAGCTGGAGGCGCTGGTCGGCCTGCATCAACCCAGCCTGTCGCAGCAATTGGGCGTGTTGCGCGACGAGGGCCTTGTCGCCACGCGGCGCGAAGGCAAATACATCTACTACCGGCTCGCCAGCTTCGAGGTCATCCAGATCATGCAGACGCTCTCCGAGCTTTACTGCGGCAAGGTCTTGAAGAAGATGGCAGGACGCTGACCATGTCGCCTGTGGAAGCGGGTTGGATCGTCAGCACCGGGCTGGGCTCTGTGGTCGGGCTCATTCTGGCGTTGACAGGCGCAGGGGGGGCCATTGTCGCAGTGCCGCTGCTGATTTTTGGGTTGCATCTGTCGGTGCCTGAAGCTGCGCCGATTGCGTTGCTGGCGGTGGGACTGTCTGCGGGGCTCGGTGCGATGCTCGGATTGCGCGAGGGCAAGGTCCGCTACAAGGCCGCGGGGCTGATAGCGCTGTGCGGCGTGGTGATCTCGCCGTTTGGCATCTGGGTTGCGCACCGCGTACCGAACACGCCGCTCACGCTGCTGTTTGCGGTGGTGCTCGCCTACGTGGCGGTGCGCATGTTCCGGCAAGCGCGCGCAGCACCGTCCACCGAGCCGCGCCCGAGGCGCACGGCACCGCCGTGCCACCTTGACAGCACCACGGCCAAGCTCGTCTGGACGCTGCCGTGCGCGCGCGCATTGGCTGCGTCGGGCGTGGGCGCAGGCTTCCTGTCCGGGTTGCTGGGCGTGGGCGGCGGCTTTGTCATCGTGCCCGCATTGCGCCGCGCGACCGATCTGCCGATGCAAACCATTGTCGCCACCTCGTTGGCAGTGATTGCGCTGGTGTCCGCTGGCGGTGTGGCCGCCTCGGCCATCGGCGGGCATGTCGATTGGCATATCGCACTGCCGTTTGCCGCCGGCGCCTTGACCGGCATGCTGGTGGGACGGCGCTTTGCGCAGCATTTGGCAGGGCCGGCGCTGCAGCAGGGATTTGCCGCGTTCGCGGGCTTCGTGGCGCTCGGGATGATTGTCCGAACACTCATTTGACCAGCTTGTTGCGAAAGCGGTACAATCGCGGTCTTCGGGGCGTAGCGTAGTCTGGTAACGCGTCCGGTTTGGGACCGGAAGACCGCGGGTTCAAATCCTGCCGCCCCGACCAGCATTGAGCAGCAAACAAAACGGCTTACGTTTCCTACGTAAGCCGTTTTTGTTTTGGAGCGATGCGCTGCGGCTCAGGGTGTCATCTGCCGATGCTATAAAGGCAACATTCGCATCACGCAATGCTTCGCATCTTCACCATGAACCTCATCCTGTGGCGCCACGCAGAAGCCGAAGACTTGGCCGCATCCTTGCGCATCCAGCGCAACACCGATCTGCAGCGAGAACTCACCAAGCGCGGCCACAAGCAGGCCGAGAAAATGGCCGATTGGCTGCGCCCCCGCTTGCCTGAAGACACGCTCGTACTCGCGAGCCCCGCGGTCCGCACACAGCAGACCGCACGCGCCCTCACCGAACATTTCCAGACGCTGCCCGCGCTCGCGCCTGGCGCAGATGTGAGCGCGATCCTCGATGCATTGGACTGGCCGTCGAATACGAACCTGCTACTAGTCGGCCATCAGCCGTGGCTCGGGCGCCTTGCCAGCCTGCTCATCGCGGGCACGGAAATGGACTGGAGCGTAAAGAAAGCCGGCGTGTGGTGGCTCTGCCGCCGCATGCGCGAAGACGAAGCACAGACCGTGCTCCGCGCGGTGGTGAACCCCGATCTCGCGTGACATATCACGTTGGTCACAGCATCGCCACGCAAAATTCACGTAACGGTCACGGTTGACACGCTTTTGTCGCGGATCTGTCACGTAGCGCCTCTAGAATCGCTTCGAAATCCACCCTTGGGGATGCACGAATGCGAGACCTGCCGACGCCCACCCAGCCATTGATCGACGCACTGCCGAGCCTGAACCTGGGCAACGCACGGAGGGGCCTTCCTCGCTCACCCGACGCTCTTCCGGCGCGTGACAAGCCTGTTCTGGCCGTTTCGTGGGCGCGCCATCAGGATGAAGTGACCGAAGCGCAGCGCCTGCGCTACAAGGTGTTTGCCGAAGAGATGGGCGCCCGCCTGCCCTCGGCCCACACGGAACTGGACGTCGACATGTTCGACGCCGTGTGCGACCACCTGATCGTGCGCGACCAGAAAACGCTCCGCGTGGTCGGCACCTACCGTGTGCTGCGCCCGGACGCTGCCAAGCAGATTGGTTGCCTGTACTCCGAATCCGAATTCGACCTCGTGCGCCTGGCGCACTTGCGTCCGAAGATGGTCGAGCTTGGCCGCTCGTGCGTGCACCGCGACTACCGCTCGGGCAGCGTCATCATGGCGCTGTGGGCCGGCCTGGGCGAATACATGCAGCGCTACGGTTTCGAATCGATGCTGGGCTGCGCAAGCGTGTCGATGGGCGATGGCGGTCACTTTGCAGCCAGCCTGTATCGCAGCTTCGTTGAAGATGGCTCGCTCGCACCGATCGAGTACCACGCCTTCCCACGCGTGGCACTGCCGGTGGACGAACTGAACCAGGATCTCGAAGTCGAGCCGCCTGCGCTCGTGAAGGGTTATCTGCGCTTGGGCGCACGCATCTGCGGCGCACCGGCCTGGGACCCTGACTTCAACGTCGCCGACTTCCTCACGCTGCTGCGCCTGTCGGACATCAACCCGCGCTACGCACGCCACTTCCTGCGCGGCTGATATCGCTCAGAACAGCGCCACACCAAATAAAACGGCCCGGGTCACTCCGGGCCGTTTTGCTTGGGAGGCTGCGCTACGCTTTACACGTACACCACCTTGTAGCGGCGGCCGATGCGCTGCCATTCATCGGCTTCCTTCGTCAGGCTGTATTCCACCAGCGGATTCTGCTCGATCCAGTTCTTGGGCAGCTCGACTTCGAAACCACCTTCGTTCAGTTCGCCTTCGCTATGGCGCACGCGCAAGCCCGGCAACTGGATCGCTCCGCGCCTGCGGCACAGCACAAACGCCAGACGCAGGCTGAACAGCATCCGCCAATCCAGGAACTTGCCGCCGCCCGAAAGCTTGCCCAGCTTGCCGGCGTGGCCCAGCAGCAGCGTCGCCAGGCGCGCCTGGTCTGTCCTGGAAAAACCCGGCATATCGGCATGGCTGGCGATGTACGCCGAGTGCTTGTGGTACCCGCTGTGAGAGATGCTCATGCCGATCTCGTGCAGGTTTGCCGCCCAACCCAGCAGCGCGAGGTTGTCTTCGCGGCGCTCATCGGGCGGATCGGGAAACTGCGACAGCAGCGCGGTCGCCGCATCGCGAACGCGGCTCGCCTGCGCTCGATCGACGTTGTAGCGGCGCATGAACTGCTCAATCGTCACCGTGCGCATGTCTTCGTGGTGCGTACGGCCGAGCAGGTCGTACAGCACGCCCAGGCGCAAGGCGCCATCGGTCACGTCCATGCGGTCGACGTCGAGTTCCGCAAACACGCCGAGCATGATCGACAGCCCGCCCGGCAGCACCGGAATCCGGTCCGCCTTCAGGCCGTTGAGCTTCAGGCGGTTGGTGTTCTCCGACTTGACGAGCGCGCGCTTCAGGCGCTCCAGCCCTTCACGCGTAATACCGTGTTCGTTGCTCTTGTCATTGAAGCCGTTCAGCTCGATCAGCTCGGCCAGCGCACGCGCCGTCCCCGATGACCCGACGGCCTGCGTCCAGCCAGCCGTGCGGTACTGCTGCACGAGCACCTGGATCTCGCGACGCGCGGCCAGCTCGGCCTGCTTCATCGCGTATTCATCAACGTTGCCGTTGGGGAAGAAATGCCGGCTGTGCGAAACGCAACCGATATACAGCGACTCCATCAGCTTGGGCTTGTAGCCGTTGCCGATAATGAACTCGGTGGAGCCGCCGCCGATGTCGACAACGAGCCGGTTGCCCTGGCACGCCGGTGCGTCATGCGATGCACCGAGATAGATCAGCCGTGCCTCTTCGCGGCCCGCAATCACCTCGATGGGAAACCCCAGCGCGGCTTCCGCCTCGATCAGGAATTCCTGCGCGTTCTTGGCTACACGCAAGGTGTTGGTGGCCACGGCGCGCACATGCTCAGGGGCAAAATCACGCAAGCGATCGCCAAAGCGGCGCAAGGCGTCGACGCCGCGCCGGCGCGCGGGCTGATCCAGGTACTTATCTTGCGTAAGCCCGGCAGCCAAACGCACCGGTTCGCGCAGCGCATCGACCTGGAAGATCTGGGTACTGCTGGCACCGTTGGCACCAAGGGTTTCGTCGACGCGGCCGATCATCAGCCGGAAGCTGTTGGAGCCCATGTCGACAGCAGCCAGCAGACGGGGGGTGGGACTCATGAATGAAAACGGGTGAGGAGCAGAATCAGGGGCGCGGGGTATTGTCGTTCGAAACAATGCGCAACAAAATATGTCTTTATTGTGTCCCGAACGTGACAAATTCAATGTGTCACAAATTTGACACTGAACTATGAAAAAGTGGCCGGATCGTCATCCGTCAGAACACAACATGTCGACATTGCCCGCGGGCGATCTGCTCAATCGCGAACTGGGCATCCTGGAATTCAACGCCCGTGTGCTCGCCCAGGCCGCTGACCCGGGTGTGCCGCTGATGGAGCGGCTGAAATTCATCTGCATCGTGTCGAGCAATCTCGATGAGTTCTTTGAAATCCGCATTGCCGGATTGAAGGAGCAGATGCGCGACAACCCTTCGTCGGTCACGCCCGACGGGCTGTCGGTGCAGCAGGCATTTGGCGTGGTCTCGGAGCGGGTGCGGCAGCTGGTCGCGCAACAGTATGCCATGTTGCAGGAGGAGATCCTGCCCTTGCTGGAGAAGGAAGGCGTCTTCTTCCACATGACCACCAATTGGAATGAAGCCCAGCGCGCCTGGTGTCGCAGTTTCTTCCAGCGCGAGCTGGTACCCATTTTGACGCCAATGGCTCTTGACCCTGCGCACCCGTTCCCACGCGTGCTCAACAAGAGCCTGAACTTCATCATCGAGCTGTCGGGCAAGGACGCATTCGGCCGTGAGGCAGAGCTAGCCATCGTGCAGGCCCCGCGCGCCCTGCCCCGGCTGGTGCAGATGCCGCCGGAACTGTCGGGCTACCCGTATGGGTTCGTGCTGCTGTCGTCGTTCATGCAGGGCTTTGTGCATGAGCTGTTCCCGCAGATCGACGTACATGGCTGCTACCAATTCCGAGTGACGCGCAACTCCGACCTGTTTGTATCGGAAGATGAAATCACGGACTTGCGCGAAGCGCTGCAGGGTGAATTGTCTACGCGCCACTTCGGCGACGCAGTACGCCTGGAAATCGCACACGACACGTCGCCCGCGCTGGTGGTGCGACTGCTGCAGGAGTTCGGCCTGACCGACGCGGACTGCTACCGCGTTAAAGGGCCTGTGAACCTGGTGCGCCTGCTGCAGGTGCCCGACATGGTCGACAAACCGGTGCTGAAATACCCGCCGCACGTGCCGGCAACGGTCAGGCAGGTGGCCAACAGTTCCAACGTGTTTGACGCCATCCGCCAGGGCGACATCCTGCTGCACCATCCATACGAAAGCTTCACGCCAGTGCTGGAGCTGCTGCAGCAGGCAGCGCGCGACCCCGACGTGGTCGCAATCAAGCAGACCGTCTACCGCACCGGCAACGAATCCACGGTGATGGAAGCGCTCATCAAAGCTGCGCACAACGGTAAGGAGGTGACCGTCGTCGTCGAACTGCTCGCGCGCTTTGACGAAGAGACGAACATCAACTGGGCGGACCAGCTTGAATCGGCCGGCGCTCATGTCGTGTATGGCGTGGTCGGTCACAAGTGCCACGCGAAGATGCTGCTGGTGGTGCGCCGCGAAGTATCCGGCAAGGGCAAGGCCGTCAGGCTGCGCCGCTACGCGCATCTGGGCACGGGCAACTACCACCCCAAGACCGCCCGCCTCTACACCGACTTCGGCCTGATGACGGCGAACGAGCAGATCTGCGAAGACGTGCATCACGTGTTCCAGTTGCTCACGGGCACGGGCGCACAGGTCAAGCTGCATCATCTGTGGCACTCGCCATTCACGATGCACGACAACCTGATCGAGCACATTCGAGCTGAAGCACGCGCCGCTCGAGCAGGCAAACGTGCGCGCATCATCGGCAAGATGAATGCGCTGCTGGAGCCGGCCATCATCGACGAGCTGTACAAGGCGTCGCGGGCGGGCGTGAAGGTCGACTTGATTGTGCGCGGTGTCTGCGCCCTCAAGCCGGGCGTGCCGGGGCTGTCGGAGAACATCAGCGTTCGCTCCATCGTCGGGCGTTTCCTGGAGCATCACCGCGTCTACTACTTCCATGCCGGTGGCGAGGAGGTCGTCTACCTCTCCAGCGCCGACTGGATGGACCGCAACCTGTTCCGTCGCGTGGAAGTGGCCTTCCCCGTGCTTGATCGCAAGCTCAAGGCGCGCGTCATCAAGGAAAGCCTCCAGGTGCATCTGCGCGACAATGCGTCGGCGTGGGTCATGCAGCAGGATGGCCGTTACGTGCAGCGCCAGACGCGGGGCAAGCATGTGCGCGTCAGCCAGTTGGAACTGCTGAACCACTTCTCGCCGCAGGCTGCTGCTGCGGCGGAAACGGCGGCCGCAGTGGCAGCGGCAACGGCCGCGGAACCGACGGTTCGCGCGCCGGTGGAGATCTCCGCAGGCTGATCGCCAGCTTGCTTGCAAACAGAAACGCACGCTCAACAGCGTGCGTTTTTCATTGGCGCATTGGCGAAGGCTGCGATCAGGCGACGCGCTCGTCGGTCATGGTGGCGCTGCGCACGATCGTGCGCTCTGGCGGGAAGACGGCGCGGAAAGTGCTGCCCTTGCCGTGCTCGCTAGTCACCTGCAGCTCCCCACCGTGGCGCGACAGCACGTGCTTCACGATGGCCAAGCCCAGCCCGGTGCCGCCGGTATCGCGTGAACGGCTGCGGTCAACACGATAGAAGCGCTCGGTCAGACGCGGAATATGCTCTGGCGCAATCCCAATCCCCGTGTCAGTGACGGAGTACACCGCGTGCCCGTCGCGTACACCCCAATCGAGTCGGATACTGCCGCCATCCGGCGTGTAGCGCACGGCGTTGGACGCCAGGTTGCTGAACGCGGACAGCAACTCAAGCTCGGCGCCGCACACACTCACGCCCGGGTCGCATGTCATGCTGACGGTGTGCCGGCCCGCAGACAGCGCTTCGATATCGTGCTGGAGCTGGAGCATCATGCGCTGCATCGGCACCGGCGCCAGAGACGGCGGCTCGGGATTGCCTTCGAGCGTGGCGAGCGCCAGCAAGTCTTCTACCAGATGCTGCATGCGCATGGCCTGCGTGTGCATCATGTCCAGGTAGCGCCGCTTGTCTTCTTCCGGCAGCGGGATATCGCGCACCGTCTCGAGAAAGCCAGAGAGCACGGTCAGCGGTGTCTTCAGCTCGTGCGAGACGTTGGCCACGAAATCGCGGCGCATCGCTTCGGTGTTCTCCAGCTTGGTGATGTCCTGCGACACCAGCAGCTTGCGGTCTTCGCCATACGGCAAGATCTGGGCGGAGATGATGCTTTGCTTGTGCGGGCCCACGTCATGCATGGTGAGCGGCTCCTCGAACTCGCCGCGCGCCAGGTAGCGCACGAACTCCGGTCGGCGGATCAGATGGGTAATGCGTTGGCGCAGGTCACGCTTGGCAGAGAGGCCGAAATGCTCTTCAGCTACCGCGTTGCACCATTCGATCTGGTCTTCACCATCAAGCATCAGCACGCCGTTGGGCGATGCCTGAATGGCCTGAATGAAGCGGCTGTGCTGTTGCTCGACCTGCAACACCTGCGTGCGCCATCCCTTCATCAACCGGTGCAGGCGATAGTAGACCTCGCCCCACAGGCCAAGCGCGCTCGGAATCTCGCCATAGGCCGGCGAGTCCAACACACGCCACAGGCGCTGGATCTGGTAGATGTAATACAGGAGCATCGCCAACAGCATGGCGCTGAGCACCGCCAGCGCAGCGACGTGGTCGACGAAGATATACAGGCATGCCGTGACGATGCCCATGAGGGTGGCAAAGACGGCAAAGCGGGTCCAGAAGACGTTCATGAAGGCATTCTAAGCGCTGGACCGCGACGGGCGTGTGAACGCGCGATGGAAAAAAAACCGGCTCGCGCGTTCGCCTGACGGATGCGTTATTGCGTTACTGCCCCGGATTGCGCGCGAGGCGATAGCCGCTGCCCCGCACGGTTTCGATCATGTTGCTGTAGCCGCCCGGAGCGAGCGCTGCACGCAGGCGTTTGATGTGCACGTCCACCGTACGCTCTTCCACGAACACGTGGTCGCCCCACACCTGATCCAGCAACTGCGAGCGGCTGTGCACGCGCTCCGGATGCGTCATCAGGAAATGCAGCAGGCGGAACTCCGTCGGTCCGAGGTCCAGCTTGATCGGGTTTTCGGCCTCGACGTTCGTGGCCGTCACGCGGTGCGTGGCCGGGTCCAGCTTCAGGCCGTTGATCGCCACCACGTCGTCGGTCAGCTGCGGTGCGCGGCGGCGCAGCACTGCCTTGATGCGGGCCAGCAATTCCTTGGGCGAGAACGGCTTGGTAACGTAATCGTCCGCGCCGCTGTCCAGACCCATGATCTTGTCCTGCTCTTCGCTGCGAGCCGTCAGCATGATGATCGGGATCTGGCGCGTGCGCTCGTTAGCACGTAGCTCCTTGGCGAACATCACCCCCGATTTGCCCGGCAGCATCCAATCGAGCAGGACGAGGTCGGGCAACACGTCGCTCATCAGCGACAGCGCCTGCTCGGCGTTGTACGCGCGGATCGGGTAGTGCCCTGCGTGCTGCAGGTTCACGGCGATCAGCTCGGCGATCGCCGGTTCGTCTTCTACGACGAGAATACTGCTCGGCATGCTCACGTCTCCAGTCCTGCCTTCTTATTCGCCTTCGCCCAGGATCTCGCGCTCCAGCGCCTCGCGCCCGGCATGCCGGACGTCGGTTCCCTTGACGATATAGATAATAAACTCGGCGATGTTCTTGGCATGATCGCCGATACGTTCAATGGCCTTCGCAATGAACAGCAGATCCAGCGCCACCGAAATCGTGCGCGGGTTCTCCATCATGTACGTGATGAGTTCGCGCATGAAGCCGCGGAATTCCTCATCGATGGCCTTGTCTTCCTGCAGGATCGACACGGCGGCAGTGGTGTCCAGGCGCGCGAAGGCGTCAAGCGCGTGGCGCAGGATGGTTGCGGCCATCTCGCCCGAGCGATCCACGCCTGCGTAGTTCAGCGCGTGTGCGGACGGGTCCTGCATGAGACGTTTGGTGCGCTTCGCAATCTTTGCGGCCTCGTCACCGGCGCGCTCCAGATTGGTAATGGTCTTCGAGATAGCCATGACCAGACGCAAGTCGCGGGCGGTCGGCTGGCGGCGCGCAATGATGTTGTTGCAGTCGCCGTCGATCTCGATCTCGAGCGCATTGATCTCCTGCTCCACCGCGAGCACCTGATCGCACATCGCGGTGTCGAAGTTGGCCAGCGCGCGCATCGCGCGGGCAATCTGCGCTTCCACCAGACCGCCCATCTGCAGCACCTTGGTGCTGATGGTGGTCAGGTCGGTGTCAAACTGCGATGACAGATGCTTTTCAGACATCGGTTTCTCCTTGTCGCTTCAGCTTCAGCGTTGTTGCAGGTCAGCCGAAGCGGCCGGTAATGTAGTCTTCCGTTTCTTTGCGTTGAGGCTTGATGAAGATCTTTTCGGTATCACCGAACTCGATCAGCTCGCCCAGGTACATGTACGCCGTGTAGTCGGAGCAACGCGCCGCCTGCTGCATGTTATGCGTGACGATGACGACGGTGTAGTCGTCCTTCAGCTCGGCGATCAGCTCTTCGATCTTGCCCGTGGAGATCGGGTCCAGCGCCGAGCACGGCTCGTCCAGCAGCAGCACTTCGGGGCGGATGGCAATGCCGCGCGCGATGCACAGACGCTGCTGCTGACCGCCCGACAGGCCGTAGCCCGACTGGTTGAGCTTGTCCTTCACTTCGTTCCACAGTGCGGCCTTGGTCAGCGCCCATTCCACGCGGTCGTCCATCTCGGAGCGAGACAGACGCTCGAACAGCTTCACGCCGAAAGCAATGTTGTCGTAGATCGACATCGGAAACGGCGTCGGCTTCTGGAACACCATGCCAACCTTGGCGCGCAGCAGGGCGATATCCATGCGCGAGGTCAGCAGGTTTTCGCCGTCCATGTTGATCTGGCCTTCGGCACGTTGCTCCGGATACAGCGCGTACATCCTGTTGAACGTACGCAGCAGTGTCGACTTGCCGCAGCCCGACGGGCCGATGAAGGCTGTCACCTGCTTCTCCGGAATCTGCAGCGAGATATTCTTCAGTGCGTGGAACTTGCCGTAGTAGAAGTTCAGGTCGCGAACATCGATCTTCGGGCTTTGCGTGCGCACTTCGAGGGACGTAGCGGTCATGGTCATTTCTTGGTGAACAAGGCACGCGCGAGGACGTTCAGCCCCAGCACACCCAGCGTAATCAGGAACACCCCGGCCCAGGCCAATTGCTGCCACTCGGGGAACGGGCTCATCGCAAACTTGAAGATCACGGTCGGCAGCGTGGCCACCGGCTGATTCAGATCCAGGCTCCAGAACTGGTTATTCAACGCGGTGAAGAGCAGCGGCGCGGTTTCGCCGGCAATGCGGGCCACAGCCAGCAGCACACCGGTAATCACGCCGGCGTACGACGCCTTGAGCGTAATCGACAGGACCATCTTCCACTTGGGCGTGCCGAGCGCCATGGCGGCTTCACGCATCGCGTTGGGCACCAGGTTGAGCATGTTCTCGGTCGTGCGCACCACGATCGGAATCTGCAGCAGCGCCAGCGCGATCACACCGGCAATGCCCGAGAAGTGCTGTACACGCGCCACCACGACGGCATACACGAACAGGCCGATCACGATGGACGGCGCCGACAGCAGAATGTCGTTGATGAAACGCGTGGCGCTCGCCAGCATCGACGTCTTGCCGTACTCGGCCAGATAGATGCCGGCCAGGATGCCCAGCGGCGTGCCGATCAGGGTGGCCATACCTACCAGCAGCAACGAACCTGCGATGGCGTTGGCGAGGCCGCCCCCCGCCGTGTTGGGCGCCGGCGTCATCTCCGTGAAGAGCGACATCGACAGGCCGCCCACACCCAGCGAGAGCGTGGTCCAGAGAATCCAAGCCAGCCACACCAGGCCGAAAGCCATAGCGGCAAGCGACAGTGCCAGCGCAATCCCGTTGACATTGCGGCGGCGGGCCTGCAGGCGGGCCTTGATCTTTTCAGAGTCGGCGCGAACAGCAGGGATGGAAGGCATACGCATGGTATTGGGTCTCATAGCGTCAGGCAGATCGTGTTGGTTCACTTCTGACCCTCGCTCTTCTGCAGGCGCAGAAGGAGCAGCTTGGAGGCCGCCAGCACGATGAACGTGATGACGAACAGGATCAAGCCCAGCTCCATGAGCGCCGCGGTATGCAGGCCCTGGCCCGCTTCCGCAAATTCATTGGCCAGCGCCGAGGTAATGCTGTTACCCGGCGAGAACAACGAGGCATCGGACAGCAGGTTGGTGTTGCCGATCACGAACGTCACGGCCATGGTCTCGCCAAGGGCGCGGCCCAGGCCCAGCATCACACCGCCGATCACGCCCGCCTTGGTGTACGGCAGCACCACGTTCCACATGACTTCCCACGTCGTGCAGCCCACCCCGTAGGCGGATTCCTTGAGCAGCGTCGGCGTGACCTCGAACACGTCGCGCATCACCGCAGAGATGTACGGAATGATCATGATCGCCAGGATCACCCCGGCACATAGCAGGCCGATGCCGATCGGCGCGCCCTGAAACAGCGCTCCGACGACAGGGATCTTGCCGACGGTCGCGGCCAGCGGCTTTTGAAAGTATTCGCCAAAAATCGGCGCAAACACGAGCAGCCCCCACATGCCGTACACGATGGATGGCACTGCGGCGAGTAGCTCAATGGCGGTACCCAGCGGTCGGCGCAGCCAGGCCGGCGACAACTCGGTCAAGAACAGGGCAATGCCGAAGCTCACAGGCACGGCAATGATGAGCGCGATCAGCGATGTGACCAGGGTGCCGTAGATGGGCACCAGCGCGCCATAGATGTCAGAGGGCGGATCCCACTCCGAATTCCACAGGAACGACAGGCCGAAATTCTGAATCGTGGGCCAGGAGCTGATGATGAGCGAGATGATGATGCCGCCCAGGAGCAACAGCGTAACGATTGCGGCAAGGCGGGTCAGACCGCCGAACATCAGGTCGCCAAGGCGGCTGGGTGCCCGCATACGGGAAGCGCCGGAGGAATCAGAGAACGTGGCCATGAGGGAAACCGGTCAGCCGTGAAAGAAGCTTTTGAAATGGTGCGGGCGGCCGATTCGTACCGACCTCCCGCACCTTGTGCTGCATCTAGTTACGAACCGTTATGCAGCTAGCAGCGGTCATTAGTTGTAGACAACCTTGCCCGATGCATCCTTCACGCTCGACTTCCACGTTGCGCGGATCTGGTTCTTCACAGCGTCCGGCAGCGGCACGTAGTCCAGGCTCTTGGCGGCGTCGTCACCACCCTTGTAGGCCCAGTCGAAGAACTTCATGACTTCAGCGCCCTGCTCCGGCTTGGCTTGCGTCTTGTGCAGCAGGATGAACGTGGCACCAGCGATCGGCCATGCGTCCTTACCCGGTTCGTCCGTCAGGATCTGGTAGTACGACTTGCTCCACTCGGCGCCAGCGGCTGCGGCCTTGAAGGCTTCTGCGGTCGGTTTCACCACGGCACCCGACTTATTCTGCAGGTTCACATACGTCATCTTGTTCTGCTTGGCGTAGGCGTACTCGACGTAGCCCACTGCGCCACCCAGACGCTGCACGAAAGCGGCCACGCCTTCGTTGCCCTTGCCACCCGTACCCGTCGGCCAGTTCACGGTCGTGCCTTCGCCGACCTTGCTCTTCCACTCGGCATTCACCTTCGACAGGTAGTTCGTGAAGATGAATGAAGTGCCCGAACCGTCAGCACGACGCACCACCAGGATGTCCTGGTCCGGCAGCTTGGCCTTCGGGTTCAGCTTGGCGATGGCCGGATCGTTCCACTTCTTGATCTTGCCCAGGTAGATATCACCCAGCAATTGGCCATTCAGCGTCAGCTCGCCCGGCTTCACGCCCGGCAGGTTGATCACGGGCACCACGCCGCCGATCACCGTCGGGAACTGGATCAGGCCATCCTTGGCCAGCTCTTCGTCCTTCAACGGCATGTCCGATGCGCCGAAGTCGACGGTCTTGGCGGTGATCTGCTTGATGCCGCCCGACGAACCGATACCTTGGTAGTTCACCTTGGTGTTGGTCGCCTTGTTGTAGTCGGCCGCCCACTTGTTGTAGACGGGTGCCGGGAACGTTGCGCCTGCGCCAGTGATGTCAACAGCAAATGCGGCACCGGCGAAAGCCAGTGCAGCCACGCCAGCGATTGCGGTTTTGACCAGTTTCATGAGTTCTCCAGAGGAGCGGTTGAGCGATGACAGATTTTTGACATCCGAACTTTAGGCCGCTCAAATGACAGTTCCGTGACAACACGAAAACTTCTCATAACCGCTCTGCGGGGCAGGAAAGTCGACCCACGCGCATAAAAAAAGCGGCCCGGAGGCCGCTTTTCCATATGTTTGCTTGATTGGGCAACAACTTACTGCAACGTCGCGGCAAGACGCTCCGCATGTTGGTTGGCAAGCTCAGCGTCCTGCGCTTCCACCATGACGCGCACGACCGGCTCCGTACCCGACGGGCGAATCAGCACACGCCCCTTGCCATTCAACTCGGCCTCGCTCGTCTTGAGAGCCGCCTGCAAGGCCGCGTGCGATTTCCAATCGAAACCCTTTTCGACCCGCACGTTGATAAGCTTTTGAGGGAACAGGCGCACGCCGTCGAGCATCTCGTCCAGCGTCTGGCCGCTGCGACGCAATGCCGCAAGCACCTGCAGCGCCGAAATGATGCCGTCGCCCGTGCTGTGCTTGTCCAGACAGAGCAAGTGGCCCGAACCTTCGCCGCCGAGCAGCCAACCATTCTTCTTCAGCTCCTCCAGCACATAGCGATCGCCCACCTTGGCGCGCACGAACTCCACGCCCTGCGCCTTGAGTGCGAGTTCCACGGCAAGATTGGTCATGAACGTACCAACCGCACCCGGCACCGTCTGGCCCGCCGCACGGCGCGCCTGCACCATCACATAGAGCAGCTCATCGCCGTTGTAAAGGCGCCCATTGCGGTCCACCACCTGCAGGCGGTCGGCATCGCCATCAAAGGCCAGGCCGATGTCAGCCCGATGCTCGCGCGTAGCCTCAACCAACTTACCCGGCGCCGTCGCGCCATAGCCGTCGTTGATGTTGCGGCCATTCGGCTGGTTGCCGATCGATACCACGTCCGCACCCAGCTCGTGGAAGACGTGCGGTGCAATGTGATAGGCCGCGCCATGCGCGCTGTCCAGCACGACCTTCATTCCGAACAGGTTCAGGTCGCTCGGGAACGTGCTCTTGCAGAATTCGATGTAGCGTCCAGCGGCATCCTCGATACGACGGGCACGGCCCAGCGCATCAGAGGCAGCGTACGCCATCGGCTTTTCCAGTTCGGCTTCGATCTGCAGCTCGGTTTCATCCGGCAGCTTGTCGCCGGTGGCCGAGAAGAACTTGATGCCGTTATCGTAATACGGGTTATGTGAGGCAGAAATCACCACGCCCGCCGACAACCGCAGCGCACGCGTGAGATACGCCACGCCAGGTGTGGGCAGCGGGCCACTCATCAGCACGTCCACGCCGGCTGCTGTAAAGCCCGCTTCCAACGCGGCTTCCAGCATGTAGCCCGACAGGCGCGTGTCCTTACCGATCAGCACGGTGGGACGGCCGTGGCCATGCGCTTCCCCACCGTGGGCCAACACACGGCCGGCTGCATAACCAAGGCGCAACACAAAATCCGGCGTGATCGGGCTTTCACCGACACGCCCACGGATGCCGTCGGTGCCGAAATACTTCCTGGACATTGAGAGTCTCTCCTGGAGAAATGTTTCTTTCTTTGTTTGTAAGACGCCGGCCATCGCTGGGCAATCCTCTGTTCGCTTGACCCCCAGCCGCGTGAGGCTGGGGCGGCTATCAGGCCATTGGCGGATTTACGCGTTCATGACGCATGGCCCACCAGAGTTGAATTGCCTCCACGGTCGGCTGCACGTCGTGCACACGCACGATGAACGCGCCCCGCTCCGCCGCCAGTAGCGCTGCCGCCACACTGGCGGTCACACGTTCGGCTGGCGGTTTGCCGCCCAACACCGCGCCCAGCGTCGACTTGCGCGACAAACCGGCGAGCAACGGCAAACCGATGCGCTGAAACTCCGCCAAGCGATTGAGCATGGTGAGGTTGTGATCCGGCGTCTTGCCAAAACCAAACCCCGGATCAAGGGAGATACGCTCGGCCGCCACGCCGGCAGCCATCAGCGCCTCCGTCTGCGTGCGCAGGAAGACCTCCACCTCGCCCATCAGGTCTACATAGCTGGGCGCTTCTTGCATCGTTTCGGGATCGCGCTGCATGTGCATGACACACAGGCCCGCGTTGCCCTTTGCCACCACCTCGATCGCGCCGGGCCGGCGAAAGCCCCAGATATCGTTGATCAGATCGGCGCCCGCATCCAGCGTGGCCCGCATCACCTCGGGCTTGTAGGTATCGATCGACAGCGGCTTGCCGCATTCGCGTAGCGCCTCGACGATAGGCATCACGCGGTCCAATTCGGCTTGCAGGCTCAACGGCTCGGCGCCCGGCCGGCTCGACTCTCCACCGATGTCGATCATATCGACGCCTTCGGCGATCAGCTGCTCGGCGTGGCGCAACGCTGCATCACGCGTGGCGTGCTGCCCGCCATCGGAGAACGAATCGGGCGTGACGTTGAGAATGCCCATGATGAGGGGACGGCGATCACGTGGGTAACGGAAGCGTCCGCACTGGAAGTGCGATGTGGTGGGAATGGAAGCGGACAAGATAGATCGACGGAAATGCTGTGCAGGACCGGAATCCTACGCCAGGCATGCCAGAATGCGCCAACAAAAAAAAGCCGGTGCACTTGCACCGGCTCTTTTGCGTCGCCGCCCGGGCGACAAACTAACGGCCCATCAACACATCAGGCCGTGGCAGGCACGTTGCCCGGGTTCACCCCAGCCGGCGTGCCTCCACCCGGCGGGGTGCTGCCACCGCCGGTCGAGCCGTAGCGCGGCGGGCGCGGCGGCTTGCCGTCCATGATGTCATTGACCTGATCGGCGTCGATGGTTTCCCACTCGAGCAGCGCCGCAGTCATGGCTTCCACCTTATCGCGATTCGCTTCCAGCAGCCCCTTGGCCAGGGCGTACTGCTCGTCCACGATGCGGCGGATTTCCGAATCCACCTTCTGCTGAGTCGCCTCGGACACCGTCTTCGATGCCATGCGACCGAAGAAGCCATCCTGTTCCGTATCGACGTAAACCATAGTGCCAAGCGCGTCGCTCATGCCATAGCGCGTCACCATATCGCGGGCCATCTTGGTGGCGCGCTCGAAGTCGTTAGAGGCACCGGTACTCATCGCACCCAGGAACACCTCTTCTGCGGCACGGCCACCAAACAGGATCGCGACCTCTTCGAGCATCGTGTCCTTGTAGGCGTAGTGCTTGTCGTGCTCCGGCAGCTGCCAGGTCAGACCGCCAGCCCAGCCGCGCGGCATGATCGTGACCTTGTGCACCGGATCAGCCTTCGGCAGCAGCTTCGCCACCACCGCATGGCCCGACTCGTGGTACGCCGTAGCGCGGCGCTCCTCTTCGCGGATCACGGCCGACTTGCGCTCCGGACCCATGTAGATCTTGTCCTTCGCGTCTTCGAAGTCCTGCATGTCCACCACGCGCTTGTTGCGGCGTGCAGCAAACAGCGCTGCTTCGTTCACCAGGTTGGCGAGATCGGCGCCCGAAAAGCCCGGCGTGCCACGCGCCAACACCGATGCATCGACGTCGTTGCCGATCGGCACCTTGCGCATGTGGACCTTGAGAATCTGCTCGCGGCCACGGATATCCGGCAGTCCCACGTAGACCTGACGGTCGAAGCGGCCAGGACGCAGCAGCGCTTTGTCGAGCACGTCTGCACGGTTGGTTGCCGCGATCACGATGACGCCCGAGTTGGCCTCGAAGCCGTCCATCTCGACCAGCATCTGGTTCAGGGTCTGCTCGCGCTCGTCGTTGCCGCCGCCCATGCCGGCGCCACGATGGCGGCCAACCGCATCGATCTCATCGATGAACACGATACAGGGCGCCTGCTTCTTGGCGTTTTCAAACATGTCGCGCACGCGGGCTGCGCCCACGCCAACGAACATTTCAACGAAGTCCGAACCGGAAATGCTAAAGAACGGCACCTTGGCCTCGCCGGCAATGGCGCGCGCCAGCAGTGTCTTGCCGGTACCCGGAGGCCCCACGAGCAGCACGCCGCGCGGGATACGCCCGCCCAGCTTCTGGAATTTCTGCGGATCTTTCAGGAAGTCAACCAGTTCGACGACTTCTTCCTTCGATTCATCGCAGCCCGCCACGTCAGCAAACGTGACGCTGTTGTTGTTCTCGTCGATCAACCGTGCCCTGGACTTGCCGAACGAGAAGGCACCGCCTTTCCCGCCGCCCTGCATCTGCCGCATCATGTAGAACCAGAACACGATGATCAGCAGCGTCGGGCCGAGGTAGTAAAGCGCGGTAAGGAGCACACCTTGCTCCTCTTCCGCCTTGCCGGTCACCTGCACGCCGTACTTCATCAGGTCGCCGACCATCCAGATGTCGCCCGGCGAGATGATCGAATACTTGTTGCCCTCGTTCGGTGTGACCAACAACGTACGGCCCTGGACCTCGACGCGCTTGACCTTGCCGGCCTTTGCATCGTCCATGAATTGCGAGTACGTCACACCTTCTTGGGCGCGGGGCTTGTCGAACTGCTTGAAGACGGTGAACAGCACCAAGGCAATCACCAGCCAGATGGCCGCCTTCTGAAACCAGTTGTTATTCAAGGCGAGACTCCTTTAGAAATGCCTTGACGGGATGCTTGGCATTGTAATGCACGGACACCGCCGCGGGTTGATTGCCCGCAAGACCGACGGACCGCCGTGCCAGCCGGGGGCCCCTTCCTGAGTAACGTCCGTCAGCCGAAATGCTTGAGCTGGCGGCCCAACAGGAATGTTTCGGACGATTTGTCGCGGGAGGCTTTAGGCTTGCGCGGCGCCACGATCCTGAAATGACGCTTGAACATCTCGACGATCTGACTATAGCCGCTGCCATGGAAACATTTGATCAGCAGCGCGCCCTCAGGTTTCAGGTGCGCCATGGCAAATTCCACAGCCAGCTCGGCGATGTGCTCCATGCGCGCGGCGTCTGCCGACGCCACGCCAGAGAGATTGGGGGCCATATCGGACAAAACAAGGTCCACTTTTCCCCCGCCTGTGGCTTCCAGAACGATTTCTTCGAGTTGACGGAAAACGTCGTCCTCGCGGAAGTCACCCTGGATGAAGGTGACATCGGCGATGGCTTCCATCGGCAGGATGTCGATGGCGACGATCGCCCCGTCGATCCGGCCGTCTTTGGCGCGCGGCGAGGCGGCCAACTTGTTGCGCACGTACTGGCTCCAGCTTCCCGGCGCGGCGCCAAGGTCGACGATGACCTGACCCGGCTTGATGAGCTTGTCCTGTTCGTCGATCTCTTTCAGCTTGTAGGCCGCACGCGCGCGATAGCCTTCGCGCTGCGCCAGCTTCACGTACGGATCATTGATGTGGTCGTGCAGCCACGACTGGTTGAACTTGTTCTTTGCCATCGAATTGGTTGCAATTTCGCCCGGATGTAGCGCCAAACATGGCGGCCAGGACTGGTTTTGGCGGATAATACGCGCCGTTTGTCTTTTTGCGCGATCTCGCCCCTATTTATGCCCGCCCTTATCCTCACCCCTGCCCAACGATCGGAACTGCGCTCAGAAGCGCACGCGTTGAACCCGGTCGTCATCATCGGTGCGGAGGGTCTGACGAAGGCCGTTCTGGCCGAAATCGACCGCTCGCTGGCGGCCCACGGGCTGATCAAGATTCGCGTCTTCGGTGATGATCGCGAAGCCCGCATCGAACTCTATGACACCATCTGCGCCCGCCTACAGGCTGCCCCGGTACAGCACATCGGCAAGCTGCTGGTGATTTGGCGCGAGGGTCCGGCGTACCTGAAGGAAAACCAGCCGCGGGACCTCAAGCCGCCTCGCAAGACGACCGTTGGTGCCGGTCCGCGCTCGGTCACCGTGCGCAAGCCGAACCCGAACAGCGCACGCCGCCCGAAACCGGTCCGCCTCAGCGTGTTGGGTAACGAACGGGTCACGGTCGGCGGTAACGTCAAGCGTGCCAAACCGCGTCAAACCAGCCAGAAGAAGAAAGCGCTGTCCTGAACCTGCTTGGGAGCCCGCACAGAAAACGACCGGCTTTCCAGCCGGTCTTTTTTTGGAGGCCTCAGGCGGCTTGCCGAACGCCGGCCGCCTTCCAGATCAGGGCCAACCCGAGAAGGCTCTGCACCAGATAAAACACGCTCGATATGCCGTGCAACATGCCGAACTGTGCGCGGTAAGGCGAATCCCCCACCGCCACGCCAAGCGCATCGGCCTGTTCGCGCAGCGAAGCCATGAACGGCTGCAAGCCGAAATAGCCCACCAGCACACACAGCAGCATCGCCAGCACGAGCCAGCGCAGCCGCCGGTATCCGGCCTCACCGCGGCGCACTAGCGCCGTGGCAGCCAGCAGCAGCAAACACCCAGTCGCCAGGCCGATCCACGCTTCCGCATGAAACAACCGACCGGCAATGGAGCCGGCCAGCTGACGATCGTCCAGCATCGCGAACAGCGTCGGCGCGACGATGTAACCGATGGTCCAGAGCGAACCACACCATACCGTGGCAAGCAACTGGAAGAAGCGCTGCGGCATGGTGGTTGTCCCGAATCAGGTTAGAGGTACTTGACGGCCAGCACTTCGTACTCGCGCTCGCCGCCCGGGGCGACCACGGTAGCGACATCGCCTTCGAACTTGCCGATCAACGCACGAGCGATCGGCGAGCTGATCGAAATCTTGCCAGTTTCCAGGTCAGCCTCATCATCGCCGACGATCTGATACGTAACGGGCTTGCCCGAATCGAGATCTTCCAGATCGATGGTGGCGCCAAAAACCACGCGGCCGTCGGCATCCAGCGAGGCCGGATCGATGATCTGCGCAGCGGACAGCTTGCTCTCGATTTCCTGGATGCGGCCTTCGATGAAGCCTTGGCGCTCCTTGGCAGCATCGTAGTCGGCGTTTTCGGAAAGATCGCCCTGGGCACGTGCCTCGGCGATGGCATTGACGACGGCCGGACGCTCCTTGGTCTTCAGACGGTGAAGCTCTTCTTTCAGCATCTCGGCACCGCGCTTGGTAATCGGAATGGTGCTCATCGTAAGTAATTCGGAATCGCAAAAAAATCAGCCGCTGCGAAGCGGGAGGGCGCGTAGCGCACACCCGCCTGACGGCGGCTGTCGTTGTTTTGACACGGACGCTCTAGTTTAGGCGAACCGTCCGGAGGCGGCAACTGCTCCTCTCCGGCCGGCTCACCGCGACGCTATGCCGCGCCGCGGGCCCTGGCGATGGGCTTACAGGGTGGCGTGCAGGCCCTGCAGGTCATACACATCCAGGTGCTGCATGTGCTTCAGACCTTCCACCGCGGCGCGAGCACCGGCGATGGTCGTGTAGTACGTGACGCGCTGCGCCAATGCTGCCTGCCGGATCGAGCGCGAGTCAGCGATTGCTGCACGCGTCTCATCGACAGTCGTGAAGACGAGCGCGATCTCGCTGTTCTTGATCATGTCGACAATGTGCGGACGGCCGTCCTTCACCTTGTTGACTACGCGCACCGGAATGCCGGCGGCTTCAATGGCAGAAGCCGTGCCACGCGTCGCCACGATCGGGTAGCCCAACGTATGCAGCGCGCGGGCGACTTCCACGGCTTGCGGCTTGTCGCTGTCCTTGACGGTCATCAGCACGGTGCCCTTCTCGGGCAGGCGCGAACCGGCGGCGAGCTGGCTCTTGAAGAGCGCTTCGCCAAACGTCTTGCCGACGCCCATGACTTCGCCAGTCGAGCGCATTTCCGGTCCGAGCACCGGATCGACGCCCGGGAACTTGTTGAACGGGAACACTGCTTCCTTGACGCTGTAGTACGCCGGCACGACTTCTGTCTCGACGCCTTGCGACTCCAGCGACTGACCCGCCATGCAGCGAGCGGCAACCTTGGCCAACGGCACGCCGGTCGCCTTCGAAACGTACGGCACCGTCCGCGAAGCACGCGGGTTCACTTCCAGCACATAGACGATGTCTTCGCCGCCCTTCTGCTGAATGGCGAACTGCACGTTCATCAGACCGATCACGTTCAGCGCCTTGGCCATCGCGGCGGTCTGGCGCTTGAGTTCGTCGACGGTCGCCTGCGACAGCGAATACGGCGGCAGCGAGCAAGCCGAGTCGCCCGAGTGCACGCCAGCCTGCTCGATGTGCTCCATCACGCCGCCGATGAATACGCGCTTGCCGTCGGACAGGCAATCCACGTCGCATTCGATGGCGTCGTTCAGGAAGCGGTCGAGCAGCACGGGGCTGTCGTTCGACACCTTCACGGCCTCGCGCATATAGCGCTCGAGGTCGCGCGGCTCATGCACGATCTCCATCGCGCGGCCGCCCAGCACATACGACGGACGCACCACCAGCGGGTAGCCGATTTCTTCGGCCAGCTTGAGCGCTTCATCTTCAGCACGCGCGGTGCGGTTGGGCGGCTGGCGCAGGCCCAGCTCGTGCAGCAGCTTCTGGAAACGCTCACGGTCTTCGGCGGCGTCGATCATGTCCGGCGACGTACCGATGATGGGCACGCCGTTGGCTTCTAGATCCAGCGCGAGCTTCAGCGGTGTCTGGCCGCCGTATTGCACGATCAGGCCAACCGGTTTTTCCTTGTCGACGATTTCCAGCACGTCTTCCAGCGTCACCGGCTCGAAGTACAGGCGGTCAGACGTATCGTAGTCGGTCGAGACGGTCTCCGGGTTGCAGTTGACCATGATGGTCTCGTACCCGTCTTCGCGCAGTGCCAGCGCGGCGTGCACGCAGCAGTAGTCGAACTCGATACCCTGGCCGATCCGGTTCGGGCCACCGCCCAGGACCATGATCTTCTTGTTGCCCGTCGGCTCGGCTTCGCACTCGCCATGCTCGGCTTCGTACGTCGAGTACAGGTAGGCCGTGTTGGTCGCGAATTCAGCGGCGCAGGTGTCGACGCGCTTGTAGACCGGACGCACGTTCTCGGCGATACGCTTTTCGCGCACTGCCTTGGCTGTCGTCTTGGTCAGCTTGGCAAGGCGGCGGTCGGAGAAACCCTTCTGCTTGAGCAGACGCAGCTCGGCAGCCGACAGGCTTTCCAGGGTGCGGGACTTCACCAATGCTTCCGTCTTGACGATGTCTTCGATCTGCGCCAGGAACCACGGATCAACGGACGTCTCGGCATAAACCTCGTCGATCGACAGGCCCAGGCGGAATGCGTCGCCCAGATACCAGATCCGATCCGGACCGGCTTCGCCGATCTCTTCGATGATCTCGTCGCGGTCGGTGGACTTTTCGTCCAGGCCGTCCACGCCGACTTCCAGGCCACGCAGCGCCTTCTGGAACGACTCCTGGAACGTCCGGCCCATGGCCATCACCTCACCGACCGACTTCATCTGCGTGGTCAGGTGGCTGTCGGCCTGCGGGAATTTCTCGAACGCGAAACGCGGCACCTTGGTGACCACGTAGTCGATCGACGGCTCGAACGACGCCGGCGTCGCGCCGCCGGTGATCTCGTTCTTCAGCTCGTCCAGCGTGTAGCCCACGGCCAGCTTGGCCGCGACCTTGGCGATCGGGAAACCGGTGGCCTTCGACGCCAGCGCCGACGAACGCGACACACGCGGGTTCATCTCGATCACGATCATCCGGCCATCCTGCGGATTGATCGAGAACTGCACGTTCGAGCCGCCGGTATCCACGCCGATCTCGCGCAACACAGCCAGCGAGGCGTTACGCAGGATCTGGTATTCCTTGTCGGTCAGGGTCTGCGCCGGGGCCACAGTGATGGAGTCACCGGTGTGGATGCCCATCGGGTCCAGGTTCTCGATCGAGCAGACGATGATGCAGTTGTCGGCCCTGTCGCGCACGACTTCCATCTCGTATTCCTTCCAGCCGAGCAGCGACTCTTCGATCAGCAGCTCGTTGGTCGGCGAGAGGTCGAGACCGCGCTTGCAGATCTCTTCGAATTCTTCGCGGTTGTAGGCGATGCCGCCGCCCGTGCCGCCCAGCGTGAACGACGGACGGATCACGATCGGGTAGCCGCTCGTGCCGGTTTCCTTGGCGATCTGCGACTGCACGGCCACGGCTTCGTCCATCGAATGTGCGATGCCCGACTTGGCCGACCCGAGACCGATCTTGGTCATCGCGTCCTTGAACTTCTGGCGGTCTTCGGCCTTGTCGATGGCCTCGGGCGATGCGCCGATCAGCTCGACGTTGTACTTCTTCAGCACGCCGTGGCGATGCAGGTCCAGCGCGCAGTTCAGCGCGGTCTGGCCGCCCATCGTCGGCAGGATCGCGTCGGGGCGCTCCTTGGCGATGATGCGCTCGACGACTTCCCAGGTGATCGGCTCGATGTAGGTCACGTCGGCCGTGTTGGGGTCGGTCATGATCGTGGCCGGGTTGCTGTTGACCAGGACCACCTTGAAGCCTTCTTCACGGAGCGCCTTGCAAGCCTGCGCGCCGGAGTAATCGAATTCACACGCCTGGCCGATGATGATCGGACCCGCGCCGATGATCAGGATGGTTTTGATATCTGTACGTTTTGGCATAACCCGCTCGATTCGATTAATTCAGTGTGGCCGTCGCCAGCTTGGCGGAAAAGCCGATAAACATGGCGCCGACGCCGCTGCTCATACCGGCAGACAGACGTCGTCGCGCGCGGAACGCCGCGGCCAGCCGCGCGCCCACGAAGATGATGGTGGTCAGGTACAGGAAGCTGCAGATCTGGCAGACCAGCCCCAGCACGACGAACGACACGACTGGCAGCGCGTAGTGCGGATCGACGAACTGGATGAAGAACGAGATGAAGAACAGGATCGCCTTCGGGTTCAGCAAGCTAATGATCAGCGCCTTCTTGAACGGGTGCGATTCGTCGGCCGGCGCCGCGTCTTGTGCGACGGACTCGCCGGCCTTGCGCACACGCCAGTTGCGAACCGCGCCACGCAGCATCTGCAGGCCGATCCACGCCAGATACGCCGCGCCGATGTACTTCACGACGTAGAACAGCGCCGGACTCGCCTTCAACAGCGAAGCCACGCCCGCTGCCGACAGCACCATCAGGATGGCATCGCCCAGAAACACGCCGCACGCGCCCTGGTAGCCCGGGCGCACACCGCGGCGGGCCGCCACCGACAGCACGTACATCGAATTCGGCCCCGGCAGCAGCACGATGAAAATCGTGCCGAGCAGGAAAGTCCAGAATTCGGTGATGCCGAAGTGGGCGAGCATGAAGGCGTTCATGGCGATGCGATCTCGTTTGCTTTACTGCTTGGCTGCGTCCATCGCCGCCGTAAAGCGGTCAAACAGATACGCGATGTCGTGCGGACCGGGCGACGCTTCCGGGTGGCCCTGGAAGCAGAACGCCGGACGGTCGGTCAGCTCGAAGCCCTGCAGCGTGCCGTCGAACAGCGAGACGTGCGTCACGCGCGCGTTGGCCGGCAGCGATTCCGGGTCCACTGCAAAACCGTGGTTCTGCGAGGTGATGACCACGCGGCCGTCCTGCAGATCCTTGACCGGGTGATTCGCGCCGTGGTGGCCGGTCTTCATCTTGAGCGTCTTGGCACCGACAGCCAGGCCCATGATCTGGTGGCCCAGACAGATGCCGAACGTCGGCAGGCGACGCTCCAGGAACTCCTTGGTGGCGGCGATAGCGTAGTCGCACGGCTCCGGATCGCCGGGGCCGTTGGAAAGGAAGACGCCATCCGGGTTATGCGCCAGCACGTCGGCTGCGCTGGTTTGTGCCGGCACCACCGTCACGCGGCAGCCACGCTCGGCGAGCATGCGCAGGATGTTGAACTTGATGCCGAAGTCATACGCGACCACGTGGTACTTCGGGGCTTCCTGCTTGCCGTAGCCGCGACCCAGCGCCCATTCGGTTTGAGTCCACTCGTACGGCTGGGTCACGGACACGACTTTCGCCAGATCCATGCCCGACAGGCCCGGGAACGAGCGCGCGAGGTCGATGGCCTTCTGCACGTTGTCTTCGCCAGCGAGAATGCAACCGTTCTGGGCGCCCTTCTCGCGCAGGATTCGGGTCAGCTTGCGCGTATCGATCCCGGCAATGGCGACAACTTTCTCGCCCTTGAGGTAATGCGAGAGCGTGTGCTCCTTGCGGAAGTTCGACGCCAGGATCGGGAGATCCTTGATGATGAGACCGGCGGCATGGACTTTCGTAGCTTCGACATCCTCACGGTTCACGCCAACGTTACCGATATGCGGGTACGTGAGCGTGACGATCTGGCGCGAGTAGCTCGGATCGGTAAGGATTTCCTGATAGCCGGTGATTGCGGTGTTGAACACCACTTCGCCGATCGTATGACCGGCCGCACCGATGGAATAGCCACGAAAGACCGTGCCGTCTGCAAGCGCGAGAATGGCGGGCGGGAAAGACGGCAACACGGGTAGCTCCTGCTGGATTCACCCTGTGCCGACCTGATCACCTTGGCGCCGAAGCGGAATTCCGGCTATGCGGAATCCGGGCCGTTTGCGCGCCGAGAGTCGGGGCTGGGACAGAACTCACCAGAAATCACCGAGAAACGAGGCAGACGGGGCGGTAGGCGGGAGGTAGGAAGCGGTTGGCGCTAGGGTGATGGGTTTCTGAACTCAAACCCAACAAGTATACCCGGACACCGCAAAAAACTCAATGAAAGGAAGGACTTAACGGCGCGTGCCGCCCGATTTGTGACGTCCCGCCGTGCCCACGAGCCCGTGATCGAGCTGGCGAGAACGTCACTTTCTCATCATCTAGTCACCTCGCACGGCAGCCTGCACCTGAGCCAGCGCCGTGGGGTCTTCAATGGTCGTCAGATCTCCCGGGTCACGCCCTTCCGCTACGGCCTGCATCGCCCGGCGCAGCAGCTTTCCGGAGCGCGTCTTGGGCAGCGCCCCGACAAAGAACACGCGCGAGGGCCGTGCCACTGCCCCGAGCTGCATCTCGACTGTGCGCATCAACTCACCTTCGAGGGCCAGGCGCCCCGTCGGCTCGGCAATGCGCGAAGCGTCACGCACGATGGCAAACCCCATCGCCACCTGCCCTTTGAGCTGATCGGCCACGCCCACCACCGCCACCTCGGCGATGGCGGGATGCGACGACAGGCTTTCTTCGATCTCGCGGGTGCCCAGACGGTGGCCCGCCACGTTGATGACGTCGTCGGTGCGGCCGAGGATGGTCACGTAACCCTCCTCGTCGCGCACGCCCCAGTCGAAGCTCGAATAGATGTGTCGCCCCGGGAACGCAGACCAGTAGGTCTTCAGAAAGCGGGCATCGTCGCCCCAGACGGTGGTCATGCAGCCCGGCGGCAGCGGCGCGGACACCGCGAGCAGGCCTTTCTCTCCAGGGGCGCAAGGTTGCCCGGTGGCCTCATCCAGGATGTCGAGCTTGTACCCGTAGACCGGGAAGCCCGGCGAGCCAAGCTTTTGCTCGGAAGGCTCAACCCCTTGCGGAATGGCCAGCATCGGCCAGCCGGTCTCGGTCTGCCAGTAGTTGTCAACGATGGGCTTGTGCAGTGCCTCGCCGATCCAGCTTGCGGTGGGCTCGTCCAGCGGCTCGCCGGCAAGGAAGAGGCGGCGCAGGCTCGACAGATCATGTCGCTGCAGCAGCGCCGGATCCTGCTTTTTGAGTACGCGAATGGCGGTCGGCGCGGTGAACATCACGTTCACGCGGTATTGCTCGACGATGCGCCACCAGACCGCCCCGTCCGGGCGAATTGGCGTGCCTTCGTACATGACCGTCGTCAGGCCCGCGAGCAGCGGCGCGTAGACGATGTAGCTGTGGCCCACGACCCAGCCCACGTCCGATGCAGTGAACATCGTGTCGCCGGGCTGCGTACCGAAAATGAGCGGCATCGACGCCGCGAGCGCCACCGCATAGCCGCCGGTATCACGCTGCACGCCTTTGGGTTTGCCGGTGGTGCCGGAGGTGTAGAGGATGTACGAGGGCTCGCTCGATTCCATCCATTCGCACGGCACCTCGGCGTTCGCGTGCTGGGCGGCGAGCGTTGCGTAGTCGACATCGCGCGGGTTGCGCTGCATGGGCGCGAGTTGGCGATTGACGAGCAGCACGCGCTCGGGCTTGTGCGCCGCAAGGTCAATCGCGGCATCGAGCAATGGCTTGTACTCGACCACCTTGCCCGCGCGCGAGCCTGCATCCGCACTGACGATCACGCGCGGCGTGGCGTCATCGATGCGCGTGGCGAGACTGTTGGAGGCAAAGCCGCCGAACACGACCGAATGGATCGCGCCGATGCGTGCACAGGCCAGCATGGCGAACGCGGCTTCCGGAATCATCGGCAGGTAAATCAGCACGCGGTCGCCCCGTCTGACGCCCAGCGCCTGCAGGCTCGCCGCCATGCGGTTGACCTCGCGATGGAGCTGGCGATACGTGTACGTGATCTCCAGGCCGGTTTCGGTGGAAACGTACACCAGCGCCCCTTGCTCACCGCGCGTGCCGAGATGCCGGTCGACGGCGTTGTGGCACAGGTTGGTGCGGCCGCCCACGAACCACTTGGCGAACGGCAAGCGCGAATCGTCCAGGACGGCAGAATATGGCGTCTGCCATTCGATGCGCTGGGCCTGTTCGCCCCAGAAGCCAGTGGGGTCATCAATGGAGCGCTGATACAGCGCACGGTACGCGGCGGACATGGGCATATGTTGTCTCCTGGCCATCGTACGCGATGGCTCAATCTTGGTTGTGCTTGATGCACCTACTTTGCGATCGCCAACTTACGCGGGTCTTACCGCCGCTCCAAAACAAAACGGCGCCCCGCAGGACGCCGTTTCTGTTGCCAGTGTCAGCGCTTCTTGCGCTTAACCGAACTGGATGAAGTTGCCACCGGCTTCGCCTTGACTACCGGCTTGCCGGCCACCTTCGCGGTTGGCACGCGTGTGGTTGCCGCTGTGGCGCGCGACGTTGTGGCCGATACGCGCATCACGCGCACATGCCCGCCACGACTGCCACCGCGCGCTGGCGGCAGCATCAGCACGACGCTGTGCCCCTTGGGAATGGCGTCGCCGGGGAGCTGGTTCCACGCACGAATCTGGGCAACCGACACGCCGTAGCGTCGCGACAGACCCGCAACCGTATCGCGCTTGCCTGCGCGCACGACCACCTTTCTCAGATCCGGCATGTCGGGTTCGACCGCCATGGTGGCGTTCTCGGCCAACTCCGGGCTGATGTCGGGAGCGTTTTCCTGGGCGCCGTCGGCACGCGGCACAACCACGGTGGAGCCGGCCTTCAGCCGCATGCCCTTCGGAATGCGGTTGATCTCGCGAATGGTGTCGGGGTCAACTTTCAGCCGGGCCGCCAATGCCTCAACGCGCTCGCGGTTGCCGACCGTCACGGCCGTCCAGCTCGAGAGGCCGCCGCGATAGGTGTTGAGGTTGTATTGGAACGTTTCCGCGTTGTCATACGGCAGAAGAATCTGCGGGTTCGACGCGCCGAGGATCACCGGTCGGTTGAACGACGGGTTCAGTGCCTTGAACTCATCCATCGGCAGATTCGCCAGCTTGGCTGCCAGCGTCACATCAATATCGCGTGACGTGGTGACGGTGACAAAATATGGATGGTTCGGAATCTCGGGCAGCGTGACGCCGTAGCGCTCTGGGTTGGCGATGATGTTCTTCACCGCCTGGAGCTTGGGCACGTACATGCGCGTCTCGGCGGGCATGTTCAGGTTGACGTAATCGGTCGACAGGCCGGCTGCCTGGTTGCGCGCAATCGCCCGCGCCACCGCACCTTCGCCCCAGTTGTAGGCGGCCAGCGCGAGTTGCCAGTCGCCAAACTGGTCGTGCAGCTTGGAAAGATAGTCGAGCGCGGCGTCGGTCGAGGCAAGCACATCGCGGCGCTCGTCCTGGAAGACGTTCTGCTTGAGGTTGTAGGTTCGGCCAGTGCTCGGGATGAACTGCCACATTCCGGCAGCCTTGGCGCTCGACACCGCCTGCGGGTTGAACGCGCTTTCCACGAACGGCAGCAGCGCCAGCTCGGTGGGCATGTTGCGCCGCTCCAGCTCTTCGACGATGTGATACAGGTAGCGGTTCGAGCGATCCACCATGCGGCGGAAGGCTTCCGGGCGCTGCGCATACCAGTCGGTACGATCATCCACGGCCGAGCTTTGCAGATCGGGCATGGAAAACCCTTGGCGAATGCGCGCCCAGAGATCCTTGGCCGGCCCTTTCAGGGACGCGACTGGCTGCTGATCGATATTGACGACCGGCGCAGACGCTTGGCCGGCGGCGGTGGAGGCGCTGGTGCTGGCCGTGTCGGCGTTCGGCCCGGGGGCCGTTGCACAGGCCGCGAGGAGCAGACTGAGCACAGTTGCCGCAAGAAGTCGCACGGATCGCATCAAGTTCTGAGGGGTTAGGGCTAAAAATTGCCCCAGATAGTAAGAAACGCATCCGACCGCGTCAACCCGCGTTCACCCGGCGTGCCGCTTGCCCAATGCATCACATCTGGCCGCCTTATCGCCGCGCGCCGAGCGTTCTCAACAGAAATCGTTCTTCCACTGGCGCAACGCGGCGAATACTGCAACGGGGTCATCCGCGTCGATGCCTGCATGGCGTGCCACGGCCTGCGTCACATTGGCGTCATCCGATCGCATGAAGGGATTGGTCGCCCGCTCGTGGCCAATGGTCGTGGGCACAGTCGAGCGGCCCTCGGCCCGCAACGCCGTTACCTCATCCTCCCAGGCTGCCAAGTCGGCGTTACCAGGTTCGACTGCGCGCGCAAAACGCACATTCGACGCCGTGTATTCATGCGCGCAATAGACACGCGTATCGGGCGCCAATGCCGCCAGCTTTGCCAGCGACGCGCGCATCTGCGCGGGCGTCCCTTCAAAAAGCCGGCCGCAACCGGTGGCGAAGAGTGTATCGCCACAAAACAGGCTCGCCGATGCGGCATTACCCTGAAGCTGACCCACATAGGCAACGTGACCGCTGGTATGACCGGGTACATCGATCACCCGGAATGTGGCGGCTGGCTGCGCGAGCGTCACCACGTCGCCTTCGCGCACGGCCTGCGTGCGGCACGGGATCGATTCGTGGGCTGGACCGATGACCGGCAGCGGCGCGCCCTCGGGATTGTGCGGATACGCGGCAAGCAGTTCGCGCACCCCGCCGACGTGATCGCCATGATGATGTGTGATTACAATGGCACCGAGCGCGAGCCCGCGCTCCTTCAGGAAGCGCAGCACCGGTTGCGCGTCGCCCGGGTCGACGACAGCAGCCACACGGCCATCGTGTAGTGCCCAAATATAATTGTCGGTAAACGCAGCGATCGCCTCCACCTCAAGCGCTACACCACGCGGCACACCACCCTGGACCATGTCCGACTCCTCTAACGATCGTCGCATTATAGATTGGCACCACTGGCTGGCTTCGCCGCCCGGGCAATATGTCCTGCGCTGGGAGCAGGCTCAATTCGATCGCACGGTGGCCGACATGTTCGGCTATCACGCGCTGCAGCTAGGCCACCCTGGCTTTGGGGCCCTGCGCGAGAACCGCATCCCGCTGATCGCCCGTGTGGTCGATGACATCGATCCGACAGCCCCGATCGAATCGCTCGACCCGATGGAAGGCAACCCCGCCGAATCCGCCGATCCGGCCGACGCAGAGCCGGACGCCAGCACACCCCAGCGCCAAGCCACGCCCCGCGTGATCTGCCGCTATGACGAGCTGCCCTTTGCTTCGCAGAGCATCGATCTCGTCGCCCTGCCCCACGTGCTGGAATTTACCGACGATCCCCACGAAGTGCTGCGCGAAGTGGCGCGCGTGCTGATGCCCGAGGGGCGCTTGGTCATCACCGGCTTCAACCCGCTCAGCCTGTGGGGCATGCGCCAGGGCATGCGGCGCTTGGGCACGGAATCGTTTCTGCCTGCGCAGAGCCAGATGATTGCGTTCACGCGCCTGAAGGACTGGCTGAAGCTGCTCGGATTTGATATCGTGCGCGGCCGTTTCGGCTGCTACTGCCCGCCCAATCGCTCGGACAAATGGCTGCAGCGCACCGCCTTCATGGAGAAGGCCGGCGACCGCTGGTGGCCGATCTTCGGCGCGGTTTACATGCTGCAGGCTGTCAAGCGCGTGCGCGCTATGCGCCTGGTCGGTCCGGCTTGGAAGACGCGTAAATCGCCGTCGTTGGTGCCGGCCGGCACGCCGGTCGCGACACCTTCGGGCTCGCATTCGACCAAGGCACCGTCGGCTACTGCGCGCGACGGCAAATCGGGCGTCTGAGCGCGCCCGTTCCACTCACTGATCACCCATCGTTTCTCAATGCAGGAAGTCACCGTTTATTCCGATGGCGCGTGCAAGGGCAACCCCGGCCTCGGCGGCTGGGGCACCGTGCTCGTCTCGGGCAGCCACGAAAAAGAACTCTTTGGCGGCGAAGCGCTGACCACCAACAACCGCATGGAATTGATGGCCGTGATCGAAGCATTCCGCGCGCTGAAGCGGCCGTGCCGGGTGCAGGTGTACACCGATTCGCAGTATGTTCAAAAAGGCATCAGCGAATGGTTGGCCGGCTGGAAGGCGCGCGGCTGGAAGACAGCCGACAAGAAGCCCGTCAAGAACGACGACCTCTGGCGCACGCTCGACGAACTGGTCGCCGGACATGAGGTGAGCTGGCATTGGGTCAAGGGCCATGCCGGCCACCCCGGCAACGAGCGCGCCGATGCGCTGGCCAACAAAGGCGTCGAGATGGCGCGCCAGGCGAAAGCCTGACGCAGCCGGGCGCACGCTCACGTGCCCGCGCAGCGCTGCGTCGGGATCTGCGGCGCATTTGCGGTGGTGGTCGTGACGTACTGCGGCTTGCCATCCTGCGCATAGATCAGCCGCAGCGGGCCACGCTTGGAAAGACCATCGTCGATGTCCGCCTGCAGCAGGCCGGTCGGCCCCCAAGGGTCACCGCCGATGCTGCGCTTCTGCATCATGACAGGGCGATTTGCACCTGGCTCCCAGTTGGCTTGGTGCTCGGGCACGTAGCGGTTGGGCAACGTGCCATAGGCGTAGAGCTGATTCAGGGTGTCGGCCAAGTACCGCCCGGCTTGATCGTTGAACTTCGGAAGCTCTTGCTCGGCAAGTTCGCTGCGGATGCGCTCCGCCTCGACGGCGCAGGTTGGCGCGGCCATGTCGGCCGCGCGTGCATAGGACATGCCGATCGCAATGGCTGCGGCGGCAAGCCACGTCAATACGCGATATAGGCGGCGTGGGCGGGTGGTGGGGATCACGGACATCGGTTGGGTATGCATGCGAGCTTCTCCGGTGGAAATAACGTGGTTGTGAATCAGGACAGGAACAACTTGCGTTCGGCCTGGCGGCGCTTCGTCAGTCCTTTGAGCGGCTTGCCGCCGGCCTTGTCCCACAGCAGGAACTGATTGGCCGCGCCGGCGTAGTCGCCCGCGTTGAGCTTGCGCAGCAGCGTTGAAGAGCGAAGCCGCCCCGCCCCCAGGTTGAAGACAAAGGACGCCAGTGCGTCGAATTGACCTTGCGTAATCGACACGCGCACGGCCTTGGCAATGCCCTGCTCGGTGTCGGCCAGGTCTTTGCGCAGCAGCGCTTCGGCCTGCTGCTGCGAGATCGGCCCGTTGAAGGTCTCGCCAGGCCGGATCAAATGGCCGTAGCCGATGGTCGGCTTACCGACCGCATCCAGATACGTCGACAGACGCAGTCCTTCCGATTCCTTGATCAGCGCGAGGCCTCGCTCGCCGGTGGTGCGCGGGTTGTGCTCAGTGCTCATCGCTCTTCTCCTGCGGCGTGCTGGTTGTGCCGGGGCCATCGGAGGCGGCGGCATTTGGCTGCACGGGCCTTGGCACCAGGCGATTCGTGTATTCGTCGATGACGCGCATCACGGCTTCCGGCGGCTGCAGCGCGGTGAACTTCATCTCGATGTCGATGTGCTCGCTGTCGCGGCCGGTGTCACGCTTGGAGTGCGGCGCAAGCGAGACGTAGAAACGGCCTACGCCACCGGCGGCTGCACCGTGCAAGGGCAAGGCGTCGGCGATGTCGCTGCGCACGGTCATGTTCACCGTCATTTCATCGAGCGCGAGGCCACGCGGCATCGCAAGCGACACCAGCGGCAGCGCCAGCCGGTGCTGACTGTCGAGCGCAAGTTCGACCTCCCGCGCCACCAGCGTGCCGGCCTCGTCGGCATCGAAAAACTGATCGAGTAGCGCGGTGTACTGCTGCGCAAGCATCTGGTTGGCGGACGCGGCGGCGTGCTGCATGCCACGCGTAATGTCGTCTAGCGTCAGGCCATTCAAGCCCGGATGGCCGTGGCTGTTGCTGCCACCGCCGGTGCCACCGCCAGGCGGCAACGCACCGGGTGGCGACGGCGGAGGCGCATCGGACGCAGCCTCGGGAAACGGCGCAGGACCGGAAGACGCAGGTGGCGTTGGTGACGTGCTGGCGGGCCGCGCCGGCGGTGTGGCGGGCGCCGAGGACGCGCGGTCATCATCACGCCCACGGCGGCTGAAGAGTTTGAACATGGTGTCGGGTCGGTCGAATCGATCAGGTCAATGGGCGGCGCGCGGCTGGCGTGCACCGAACAGGACACCGGCCGTGGGGAGGCCGGCCGGCGTCCGTCGCCGTGGCGGCTTACGGATTTGCCGGAGCCGGGGCTGGCGCGTTACCGCCGGCCGGCACCTTTTCGCCGACCATCGTGCCGTCGGTCGGCGTGGCGGGCAGCGGCTTGACGTCGTTCTCCTTGCCCTTGACGACCACCGGCTTGGTTGCCGCGTCAGTCAAGAACTCCATCACGCGCATCAGCGCTTCCGGCGGGCTCTGACGCTTGACCTGGGTGTGGAAGGAGTACTTGGCGCGCGTATCCGTGCTCCGCGTCTGCTCCGACTTGTGCGAGGCGCGGCCCGACACCGATACGCTGAACGGGCCCCAGCCGAATTTGGCCTGGAAGGAGCCTTCCGCCTCGGTGGTGGACGACGATTTCTCCGACTGCGTAATCTCCAGTTCGAAATCGATCGTGCCCTCCTCGATGGCAATCACCGGATGCACGACCGCGCACAGCAGCGGAATACGCATCGTCTTCTGGATCGTGCCCTGCGCCACGCCCTTCTCGTCGACGATGGTTTCGTCGTAATCAAATTGCACCGCAACGGCTTTGCCGTTCTGAATACATACCTGCAGCAGAAAATCGGCATAGGATTTTGCCGCCGAGGTTTGCGCCGCGATCATCGCCTGCAGCGGCGCAGAGATCATCTTGTCGATCGGCAGCGCATTGATAACCGACCCGATAAGTCCGTTGTCCATTTAAAACTCCTCACATTGAATTAATCGGACGCGCAGGTTTGTGCGCCCGAATCCAAAGTAAGAGTTTTTCCTGCGGGGTTCGATGCCTCGAAAGTCCCAGTCATGGCCACGGAACAGCGGCCCAGTACATGGCGATTGGCAGCCCGTGACTTTCGGCACTGCACTTCCGTTTCAATGCATCCGGACCGATCCCGCTCTACAAAATAATCGGTTTCGCCGAAAACAATTAACTGAAGTACGAGGGGTCGATGAATATTCTGGTAATCGATAGCTTGCCGCTTTTTGCGGCAGGTGTGTCCAATGTATTGAATGCACTCGACGCGCAGGGTGTGTTTATCGATACGCACTACACCGCGCAAATCGGACCGGCTTGCAGGCAAGCCGAACCCACAGCCGTCGTGATGGAATGGAGCGCAGAGGACGACGACGCGCGACAACGTTTATCGGAGTTGAAAGCGGTGCTGCCAGAAGTGCCTGTGTTGCTGACGGTTCAAGCGGTGGGCCGGCACGTGGTGGGCGACGCGCTGCGCTTCGGCGCCGCCGGCGTGGTCGACCGGCAGGCCACGGCCGATGTCCTGCTGGAGGCCCTGCAGCGCATTACCTCGGGCGCGGTCTACTTGCCGCCCATCAGCAATCTCTACCCCGATGATCCGCGCCACACCCCTGGAGAGAGCCCGGCCGAAATCTGGCGCCGCCTCACGCCGCGGCAGCACGAGGTGCTGCAACTGCTTGCAGAAGGCAAATCCAACAAGCAGATCTGTCGCGTGCTCAACGTGGCTGAGGGCACGATCAAGAACCATCTGTACGCGCTGTTCCGGCAGATTGGCGTCAACAACCGGACCGAGGCCGCGCTCTGGCTCTCGCGCTGCAAGGCAAGCCTCGTCCGCCTGCAGATGTGTGCGATGTAGCACCGCACGCCACCACTCGCCCGTGGCCTCCGGCAGCCTTGCCGGACGTTACGGGCCAGCGAGGTCGCCACCCATGAAAACACTGAGCCGGTCATTGCATTCACGCAACCACGCCATACACTGGTTGCAAGGCGGCGCACGGTGCATCGCCGTTTTTTCATGGAGGCCGCCCATGGAAAGCATCGAATTCCACACCAGCCCGCCACGCTACTGCGCCGCGGATCTCACCCTCACCTGCACCGCCAGCGTCGACGGCATCCCGGCCTGCTATGCGGTGACGGCTGAAGCGCTCGAGGAGCATTTCGGTGCCCGCTCGTGGCGGCAGGAAGATCTGCTGCAAGCGATGGAATCGCACCGCGGCACTATTGAAGACATGGCGCGCTCGCTGTTCAAGCTGACGGACTCGCACAACATCGTGCTGCGCAGCGGCCATTTCCGGTTCGGCATGTAGCTGTCCCGAGAGCAGCATGGCCGACATCCGCGCCTGCGGTGGAAAAGAAGAAAGCCAGCGCAAGGCTGGCCTTGTGGAAACGGACGCGTGCTAGTCAGGCCTGCACTCGTGCTTCATCTCGCGGCGCCCGTCTTCGTAGACGACTTCCAGCCGGCACGTAAAGCCCCACAGGCGCACGACGTGGCGCAGCATCTCCTCGTAGTTCGACCCGAGCGGGCGACGGCTGCTCTGCAAGTGCCGCAGCGTCAGTGAACGATCGCCGCCCACGTCGACGTTGGTCACCTGGATGTTGGGCTCGATGTTCGACAAGTCGTACTGCCCTGCCAACAACTCTCGGATCTTGCGATAGCCGTCCTCGTCGTGGATGGCGGTGACGCGCAGCTTGGCATCGCGGTCGTCATCAAGCACGGAGAACAGCTTCAACTCACGGATCACGCGCGGCGAGAGGAATTGCAAGAGGAAGCTCTCGTCCTTGAAGTTGCGCATGGCGAAGTCGAGCGTCTTCTGCCAATCGCTGCCCGCGATTTCGGGCGCCCAGCGGTAGTCTTCCTCTTCCGGCGATTCACAGATGCGCCGAATGTCCTGGAACATCAGAAAGCCCAGCGTGTACGGGTTCAGGCCGCTGTAATACGGGCTGTTGAATGGCGGCTGATAGATCACGTTGGTGTGGGCCTGCAGCAGCTCGAGCATGAAGGCGTCGTTGACGAGTTTTTCGTCGTACAGCTTGTGCAGGATGGTGTAGTGCCAGAAGGTGGCCCAGCCTTCGTTCATCACCTTGGTCTGCCGCTGCGGATAGAAGTACTGCGCGATCTTGCGCACGATGCGCACGATTTCTCGTTGCCAGGGCTGCAACTTGGGCGCGTTCTTCTCGATGAAGTACAGCAGGTTCTCTTCCGGTTCCGGCGGGAATTGCGGATCGGGTTCCGGTATGTCGTCCGCCGTTGCGAGCGCGCGAGCGCGGTGCGTCGGCAGCGTGCGCCACAGGTCGTTCACCTGCGCTTCCAGGTATTTCTCGCGCTCCGCCTGGCGCGCCTGCTCTTCGTTGATCGATAGCTTCTTCGGCCGCCGATAACGATCGACCCCGTAGTTCTGCAATGCGTGGCAGGAGTCGAGCAGCAGTTCCACCTCCTGTTCGCCGTAGCGCTGCTCGCATTCGGCCACGTAGTTCTTGGCGAAAAGCAGGTAATCGACGATCGCGTCGGCGTTCGTCCACGTGCGGAACAGGTAATTGCCCTTGAAGAAGGAGTTGTGGCCATAGCAGGCATGCGCGATCGTCAGCGCCTGCATCGGCATCGTGTTCTCCTCCATCAGATAGGCGATGCAGGGATTCGAGTTGATGACGATCTCGTAGGCCAACCCCATGAGCCCGCGCTGGTAGCCGCGCTCCGATGCAAGGAAATGCTTGCCGTATGACCAGTGGTTGTAGCCCAGCGGCAAGCCGGACGACGCGTAGGCATCGAGCATCTGCTCGGCGGTAATGATCTCGATCTGGTTCGGATAGGTGTCCAGGCCGAAGTCTGCGGCAATCTGGGCGATGCTTTGGTCGTAGCGCCTGATCAGCTCGAAGGTCCACTCCGAGCCCGTAGATAGATAGGCCATGCTCGTTCCCGTTGGTCCATCACACTGGGTCACAGATGGTGTGCTCGCCATGGCACACACCGCCACTGCACGGCGACAGTGCCAAGCTGGAGCAACCTGGCGCCGCCCGATCGGCGATCAGGCAGCGCGCTTCTGAAACAACTCGTGCAGTACCGGATAGATTTCGTCCGCCTTGAGAATGCGCTGCATCGCGAAGTTGTCGTGCCCCGCCTTCAACGTAAGATACTCCTCCCACAGGTTCTGGGGCTCCGTGGAAACCACCTCAACATAGGCGTAATACTGCGTCAGCGGCAGGATCGTTTCGCGCAGCAGCTTTGCGCATAGCTCAGAATCGCCCGCCCAGTTGTCGCCATCCGAAGCTTGCGCGCAATAGATGTTCCATTGGCTCGGCGAATAGCGCTCCTGCATCACTTCCGCCATCAGCTTGAGTGCGCTCGACACGACCGTGCCACCCGACTCGCGCGAGTGAAAGAAATCCTCCTCATCCACCTCCTTGGCCACGGTGTGGTGGCGGATGAAGACGACGTCGATGCGCTCGTAGTTCCGCTTCAGGAACAGATACAGCAGCATGAAGAAACGCTTGGCCAGGTCCTTGCGCGATTCGTCCATCGAGCCGGATACGTCCATTACGCAGAACATCACCGCCTGCGCCTGTGGGCGCTTGCGCAGCACGCGATTGTTGTAGCGTAGATCAAGCTTTTCGATGAACGGCACGCGATCCAGGCAGGAGCGCAGATGGCGCATCTCCTTCATCAGCTCTTGCGCGCGCACGCCGTAAGGGCCGTCGTTTTCCAGTTCTTCGTTGTACTCGCGCTCCAGCTCGTGCAGGCGGCGCTGATACGGGCTGGACAACGCGATACGGCGACCGAGCGAACTGCGCATCGTGCGCAGAATCGACAGGTTGGACGGCGTGCCGTCGAGCGAGAAGCCCGCGCGCACCTTGCGCACCTCCGCGATCTTGGCCAGGCTGCGCTTGGCAAGATCGGGCAACGCCATGTCTTCGAAAAAGAAGTTGAGGAAGTCTTCGCGCGAGAGCGTGAAGATGAAATCGTCTTCGCCCTCTCCCGAGTCGCTGGCTTGCGAACCGGTACCGCCGCTGCCCTGCTGCGGGCGGTCGAAGCTGTCGCCGCGAATGAACTCCTTGTTGCCCGGGTGAACGCCCTCGCGGCGCCCGCCCGAGCCGTGGTGGAACATGGGCTCCGAGATGTCCTTGACGGGAATGGACACCTGCCCGCTCTGCTCGATGTCCATGATCTTGCGGCCCGTCACGGCCTTGGCCACCGCGCGGCGGATCTGGTCTCGGTAACGCTTGATGAAGCGTTGCTTGTTGACGGTGCTCTTGCCGCCACCGTTCTCCCGCCGATCAATGATCGTGCCCATGTAACTGCCCTCGATTGGAAGTTCGCTGGGGTGTCCTTGCCCTCTCCTGACCTCCTTAAGATGATTTCCTGACGCGCAGGTACCACTCCACCAGCAAGCGGACCTGCTTCTGGGTATAGCCCTTCTCCACCATGCGGTTGACGAAGTTTTCGTGCTTCTCCTTGTCGTCATGCGACGACTTGGCATTGAACGAGATGACCGGCAGGAGGTCCTCCGTGGTCGAGAACATCCGCTTCTCGATCACCGCACGCAACTTCTCGTAGCTGGTCCAGACCGGGTTCTTGCCTCCGTTCTTGGCCCGCGCACGCAGCACGAAATTGACGATCTCGTTGCGGAAGTCCTTCGGATTGGAAATGCCCGCGGGTTTTTCCACCTTCTCCAACTCATCGTTCAACGCGCTGCGATCGAGAATTTCGCCCGTGTTCGGATCGCGATATTCCTGATCCTGGATCCACAGGTCGGCAAACACCACGTAGCGGTCGAAAATGTTTTGCCCGTACTCCGAATACGACTCCAGATACGACGTCTGAATCTCCTTGCCGATGAACTCCACATACGGCGACGTGAGGTATTCCTTGATGTAGGACATCAGCTTGGATTCTGTCTCCGGCGGGAACTGCTCGCGCTCGATCTGCTGCTCGAGCACGTACAGCAAGTGCACCGGATTGGCCGCCACCTCCGTGCCGTCGAAGTTGAACACCTTCGAGAGCACCTTGAAGGCAAAGCGTGTCGACAAGCCCGTCATGCCCTCGTCGATGCCGGCAAAGTCGCGGTACTCCTGGTACGACTTCGCTTTCGGGTCGACATCCTTCAGGCTCTCGCCGTCATACACGCGCATCTTCGAGAAGATGTTGGAGTTCTCGGGCTCTTTTATGCGGGTGAGCACCGCGAACTGCGCCATCATCTTCAGCGTGTTCGGCGCGCACGGCGCAGCGGCCAGCGAGCTGTTGCGCAGCAGCTTGTCGTAGATCTTCACTTCGTCCGACACGCGCAGGCAGTACGGCACCTTGACGATGTAGATCCGATCCAGGAAGGCCTCGTTGTTGCGGTCGGACTTGAAGCTTTGCCACTCCGCCTCGTTCGAGTGCGCCAGGATGACGCCATCGAACGGGATCGCGCCAAACCCTTCCGTGCCCTTGTAGTTGCCTTCCTGCGTGGCCGTCAGCAGCGGGTGCAAGACCTTGATCGGCGCCTTGAACATTTCGACGAACTCAAGCAGCCCGCGGTTGGCCAGGCACAGCCCGCCCGAATACGAATACGCATCCGGATCGTCCTGCGGATAGTCCTCCAGCTTGCGGATGTCGACCTTGCCGACCAGCGACGAAATATCCTGATTGTTTTCGTCGCCGGGCTCGGTCTTGGAGATCGCAATCTGCGACAGCACCGACGGGTGCAGCTTCACCACCCGGAAACGCGTGATATCGCCATTGAACTCGTGCAGCCGCTTGACCGCCCACGGCGAAGCGATCGAGTTCAGATAGCGCCTAGGGATGCCGTAGTCTTCCTCCAGAATCTTGCCGTCTTCCTCAGGCGAAAACAGCCCGAGCGGGGACTCGTGAATCGGCGAGCCCTTCAGTGCGTAGATGGGGATCTGCTCCATCAACGACTTCAACTTCTCGGCAAGCGAGGATTTGCCCCCGCCCGGAGGCCCGAGCAGGTAAAGGATCTGTTTGCGCTCTTCAAGACCCTGCGCGGCATGCTTGAAGAAGGAGACGATCTGCTCGATCGTATCTTCCATGCCGTAGAACTCCCGGAAGGCCGGGTAGATCTTGATGACTTTGTTGAAGAACAACCGCGACAGCCGCGGATCGTGGTGAGTGTCCACCAGTTCGGGCTGTCCGATTGCGGTGAGCATGCGCTCAGCGGCGGTCGCGTAGGCGGTCGAGTCTTTTTTGCAGATATCCAGATACTCCTGGATGCTGTACTCGTCCTCTTTGCGTGCTTCAAAACGCGTTGCGTAGTGGCGGAAAATATCCATATCTCCCCCGTAGATTTCTTCCCTACTCCACACCAACAAGCGAGAGCCAGGCTAGTTCTTGCGTGCGTTGCTGATTCCACTGTAGACGAATCACCGATGATCACAAGAACGGTTGATGGCACCGAACGGTGCACAACCAATCGCGATTGCGTTAGCGCTCGACTGCATGAAGTGCTAAACGGACCTTGCACGATGCATCAACACACACGCACCACGACGATCGGCTACCCGAGCACAGCAGAAAGCGTACCCATGCCGCCTTCCCGCGCTCGCAGGTTGGTACGTAACCGATCTGCGCGAGTTCCCGCGCGCACGCTGAATACAGGAGGGGGATATCCCTGCATTTCAGTGCGCCGCCAACTGTGATAGCACCGTACTGCGCATGGCGCGCGCCTGCGGCGTTACGTTTGTAGCGGCAGCCTTTCTTGCGGTGATGCAACAACCCAGTTTGCAAAGCACGGGACGATATACGTTTTATCGCCGGGCAGGCGCCCACAGCTCCTGTCGGAACGACCGAAACAGATCGACCGAAGGTGTCTCTTTTTTGCCCCAGAGGCAAGTTTTGCCGGACGCGATAAAGACGCTGTCCGAAAAGCCCGCACGGAGAACGCGGACAAAGAAGCGACTTCTCGTCAGTTTGGTGCGTGGTGCAGGGATCGAACCCTGTAACTCAGTCGTGTGAAACGAAAATCAGCGCTTCCTAACGCCGCCTCGCCTAGACGGCGCCTCGATCCTATCTCTCAGTCGCGAGTACCGATCCCGCCACTTTTCCGCCGACGGAAGCGACCGAACACATGGCTCACGATGCATCATTTCTGCCGGAGCACGCCCCGTAGCCGGATGCACCGCGCATCGCCCCCTCTGCGCTACGCCATCCCCGAAACGCGCTTGATTTCTTCGGTCACGATTGCAATCAACGCCTCGGTCGCCGTGCTTAACGGCCGCTGCGGATGGCTGACGCAGACCAGATGCCGCACGATGCGCGGCGCAACAATGGTATGCATGCGCAGCCGTCCCTCTTCCACGGCACGCTGCACCACAATGCGCGGCAACACAGTGGCGAAACGCGTAGCTTCAACGAACTGCACGATGGTCCCAAGGATGTCAATTTCGAACTTTGGAGCCAGCGTGACGTCATGCGCCTGCGTGGCAGTATCCAATACCACGCGCAGGCCGTGCGACTTCGTCGGTAACACAAGCTCCAGTCCAGGCAGCTTCGCCATTTCCACCGATTCTGGTAATTCAGGGCCATTTGCGACGCTGGTCACTAGAACCATCTCTTCGTCATGCAGCGACTGCACCTGCAGCGCCAGCCGACCACGTTGGCGATGGACCACCGCTGCATCGAGCTGGCCGGCGGAAACAAGGTTGATCAGTGCCGTGCTGAAGCCATCTGCCACAGACACCTCTACGTTCGGATAGCTCGCGTTAAAGCGTGCCAGGGCTCCGACCAGCACGCTCTCTGTCTCGGAAGCCACCATGCCGATCGTGATGCGGCCGGCCATATGCTCCTCGCGCTGCATCATCTGCTGCCGGGCACTCGCGAGATCGCGCACGATCGGCAGAAACAGTCGGTGCATCATCCGGCCAGCGGCAGTTGGCGCCATACCGTGCGGGATGCGTTCAAAAAGCTTCTGTCCGAACTCATCCTCGAGCTTGGCTATCTGCATGCTCAGGGCCGGCTGCACGATATTCAACCGCTTGGCTGCCCGCGTGACAGAGCCTTCTTCGAAAAGCGCGATGAAGTACTGAATTTGCTTGAGATCCATATTCGGATGGGTATGAACGGTACCGTGTGGCGGCATCAATCTTTGCGGTCCCTGCGACGATGGTCATGGCACCCCATGCCATCAATTATGAGACACAGCGGTTCCATCCCCGTCGGCGCCCGTGCTGGAAGTGCGCGAAAGCAGGTATCAGAATAAATTATTTTGTTGATCACAAAATAGTATTAGAACTTATATCTTGCTCTCACTAATCTGCGATGCACGTTACGCGGTCGCGCCGATCCTTCGGCGCAATCCCGACGCGTACAACGGAGTCGCAAATGAAGAGATTCGATGCTGGCGAGACGACCGGCACGGCGCAGGAGACACAGCAGACAACGGGGCAGCCCTACGTCGGCCGCCCGATGCAGCGCGTCGAAGATGCTGCCATCCTCACGGGCCGCGGTCGCTATGCCGACGACATCGGCGTAAAACCCGGCACCCTCCACGCCGCCATACTTCGCTCGCCACACGCGCACGCCGAACTCGGTCTGATTGACTTCGCCGCCGCGCTGAAGGCGCCGGGGGTTCGCGCGGTGCTGACCGGGGCCGACCTGCCAGCCTGGTCCAAGCCCTTCGTGGTGGGGGTCAAAGCGCCGATGGAGCAATGGGCACTGGCAATGGACCGCGTGCGATACGTCGGTGAGCCAGTCGCCGTGGTCGTGGCTGAGAGCCGTGCCTTGGCCGAGGACGCACTCGACCTTGTGCGGGTGGATTACCGTGTGCTGCCACCCGTGGTGTCAATCGAAGCCGCAATAGCCGACGCCGCGCCCCAACTGCACAGCGGCCTGGGTAGCAACGTCGCCAGCGATCGTCATTTCCGCTACGGTGACCCGGAGGCGGCGTTTGCCACCGCACCGCATCGCGTTTCGCTGACTGTGCACTACCCGCGCAACACATGCACGCCCATCGAGTGCGGCGTGGTCATTGCCGAGCATCTGCCGGGTAACGAGGGCTACCAAGTCACCTCGAACTTCATGGGGCCGTTCTCGCTGCACGCCGTGATGGCAATGGCCCTGCAGGTGTCGGCCAACCATCTGCGCCACATCGCTCCCCGCGATTCCGGGGGCAGCTTCGGCGTGAAGCAGGCCGTATTCCCCTACGTGGTCTTGATGTGCCTCGCCTCGCGCAAGGCCGGCGCGCCAGTGAAATGGGTCGAGGATAGACTCGAACACCTGAGTGCAGCGACCTCGGCCACCGCGCGGCTGTCCACCATCGAAGCTGCCGTCGAAGCGGATGGCCGGATCGTCGCTCTTGATTACGATCAGCTCGAAGACTGCGGTGGCTACCTGCGCGCACCCGAGCCCGCAACCTTCTACCGGATGCACGGTGTACTGACGGGCGCTTACGCGATTCCCAACCTGCGCGTTCGCAACCGCGTTGTGCTAACCAACAAGACGCCCACCGGCCTCGTACGCGGCTTCGGCGGACCGCAGGTGTATTTCGCGCTTGAGCGGCTCGTGCAGCGGATCGCGATCGAACTCAACCTCGATCCGCTCGACGTCTACCGCCGTAACTTCGTTCCGACCAACGCCTTTCCCTATCGCGCTGCAGCCGGCGCGCTGCTCGATTCCGGCGACTACCAACTGGCGATGTCTCGCGCGCTGGAAACAGGCGCCTACGACGAACTGAAGCGCCGCCGTGACGTCGCGCGGGCCGAAGGGCGGCTCTATGGCATCGGCTTTGCGGCGATTGTCGAGCCCTCGGTGTCGAACATGGGCTACATCACTACGGCCACGCCGGCCGAGGCACGCCGCAAGGCCGGCCCGAAGAACGGCGCCATTGCAAGCGCCACGGTCAGTGTCGACCTGCTGGGCGGTGTGGTGGTGACGATTGCGTCCACGCCCGCCGGGCAGGGCCACATGACTGTCTGCGCGCAGGTCGTGGCCGACGTGCTTGGCATCGACCCGGCCGAGGTCATCGTCAATGTCGAATTCGATACCCACAAAGACGCATGGTCGGTGGCCGCCGGCAATTATTCCAGCCGGTTTGCGGGAGCCGTGGCAGGCACGGTCCATCTGGCCGCAACACGCGTTCGCGACAAGCTGGCCCGCATCGTGGCCTCGCAACTCGACTGCGACCCAGCCGAACTGATCTTCGCCGAGGGGCGCATCACGCGCAGAGATGCCCCCGAGACCGCCGTGGTGTTTGCCCGCGCTGCGAGCAATGCGCCGCACTGGTCGCCGCAATTGCTGCCTGCCGGTGAGGAACCGGGCCTGCGCGAAACCGTGTTCTGGTCTCCGCCAAACCTTGACGCTCCGGACGAGCAGGACCGTATCAACACGTCTGCATGCTATGGCTTCGCGTTCGACCTGTGCGGTCTGGAAATCGACCGTGCCACCGGGCGCGTGCGCATTGACCGCTACGTGACAGCGCACGACGCCGGCAAGCTGCTCAACCCTGCGCTCGCCGACGGCCAGATTCGCGGCGCGTTCGCGCAAGGGCTGGGCGCAGCGCTGATGGAGGAGTTCCGCTACGGCCCTGATGGCAGCTTCCAGTCCGGCACGTTGGCGGACTACCTGTTGCCCACAACGTGCGAGGTGCCCGATCCGATCATCGTTCATCTGGAGACACCGAGTCCGTTCACGCCGCTCGGGGCCAAGGGGCTCGGCGAAGGCAACAACATGAGCACGCCGCCATGCATCGCCAATGCTGTAGCCGACGCCCTCGGGGTGCGGGATATCCGGTTGCCTCTGACGCCTGCCAAGGTCATGGCGATGATCGGTTTCGAAGACCCCCCGCCATCGCGCCTCGAACTGGCGGAAACGGCAACGGCTGCCGCCACCGGAGGCAAAGAAAGGACCAAGGGCGCAAAGGCTCTAAGTGCACGCGGAACGGTTGATTTGGATGCACCGCCCGAAGCCGTATTCGCTGTCCTACTCGACCCGCAAGCCCTGGCCCAGGTCGTACCTGGTTGCCACGTGTTGGAGCCGATCGGAGACAACCGCTACCGCGCCGACGTGACCGTAGGGGTGGGCATGATCAAGGCGCGCTACGAAGCCGAGATTGCGCTGTCCGACCTGGAACCCCCGCACCGGCTGCGACTGTCCGGGGCCGGCCTGTCCTCGCTTGGCAGCGCACGTGGCTCGGGCATGGTTGAACTGGCGCCGCACGAGGGTGGCACGCGTCTCACGTACGACTATGAGGCCGAGGTATCCGGCAAGGTCGCAGCGGTCGGCGGCCGCATGCTGGAAGGCGCGGCCAAGGTAGTGCTGCGCCAGTTGTTTGAATCCCTGGGCCGGCAAGCGGGCGGAAAGCCAGTACGCAAACCAGGTTGGATCGCGCGGCTGCTCGCGCTTTTTGGAGCCCGGCGATGAAACCCCCCGCCTTTGACTATTTGCGCGCAGAGTCCACGCAGCACGCGCTGGAAGCGCTCGCCCATGCAGGTGAAGACGCCCGTGTACTCGCCGGAGGCCAGTCGCTGATGGCCGTGCTGAACATGCGCCTCGCGCAGCCGCAACTGCTGGTCGATATCTCTCGCACGCATGATCTGAACGCCGTGCGAGTTGAAGAAGGCCACCTGGAGGTAAGCGCTGCGGCCACACAGGGCACCGTGGAGTGGCGTCCGTCGCTCGCCAACGAGGTGCCGCTGCTGACGCTGGCTTTCCCGCACATCTCGCATTTCCAGATTCGCAACCGCGGCACGGTGTGCGGCTCCATTGCCCATGCCGACCCGAGCGCCGAGCTGCCACTGGTGCTCACTGCGCTCGACGGACAAGTGGTGCTGCGTTCGCTGCGCCGCCGCCGCGTGATGCAGGCCATCGATTTCTTTCAGGGAATGCTGATGACCGCGCGCGAGCCTGACGAGCTGGTTGAAGCCGTGCGCTTCCCGTTGCGGCAGCCCGGTGCGCGCTACGGCTTCACTGAGTTCTCGGCCCGCCATGGCGACTTTGCCCTGGTGGCGTGCGCGGCCATCGTCACCCACGATGCCATCGCCCTTGCCGTGGGCGGAGTAGCAGACCGGCCGGTGCTCGAGCGTTGGCCGCGCCTGCAAGGCAAGGCACTTACGGAGGCCATCAACGATTTCAGTTGGAAATTGGGCGCGCAAGACGACGCCCATGTCAGCGCGCAGTACCGCCGCCACCTCGTGCGGCAACTGGGCATGCGCGCAATCGAGGAGGCAAGATGAGTAAAACCAAGAAAGGCGGCGCGCCATCCAGTGCGTTCCCTGTGATGCGGCGACAGGAGCACCATCGCATCGCCCTGACATTGAACGGCAGCGCGCGTACCGGCCTGTGTGCGCCGCGCGAGTTGCTATCCGACTTCCTGCGCCATGAGCTCGGCGCCACCGGTACCCACGTTGGTTGTGAGCATGGCGTATGCGGTGCGTGCACGGTGCGGGTGGACGGCGTCGCTTCCCGCTCCTGCCTGATGCTGGCCGTGCAGGCGGACGGTCGTGTAGTCGACACCGTCGAAGGCCTCGCCACGCACGAAGGCTTGAGCGATTTACAGGAGGCTTTCCGCCGCCATCACGCCCTGCAATGCGGCTTCTGCACGGCGGGCATCCTGATGTCGTGCGCAGACTATCTGGAGCGCGTGCCCGAGCCGACTGAGGCGCAAGTGCGCGAGATGTTGTCCGGCCATCTGTGCCGCTGTACCGGCTACACGCCGATCGTTGCCGCCGTCCTTGACGTTGCCGCCAACCGCGCACGTACACGCCCGATTTCAGCGCAGGTTTCCGAGGAGACCACCAATGCTTGACCTCGGCCGCACATTTATGCAGAGCGTGGAGCGCAGCCCCCACGCTCTCGCCATAGTCGACGGAGACCTGAAACTCTCCTATGCGCAATGGCTGACGCGCATCCAAAGCGTGGCCGCAGGCCTGCTTGACCTTGGCCTGCGCCCTGGCGAACGCCTGCTTGCCATCCTGCAGAACCGCTGGGAGATGGCGACCCTCCACTGGGCTTGCCAGTTCACCGGGATCGTCATCGTCCCGCTGAATTGGCGCGCCAAGCCGGACGAGCTCGACTATTGCGTACGTGACGCAGAGGCAAAAGCATTGGTCTTCGAGCCAGTCAGTGCAGAAGCCGTTCTCGGCAGTCCTGCAGCGATGAAAATCCTTCGCATCGCACTGGACGGCGCACGACACTCTTCGCTGTCATTTGACACCCTGATGGGCGCCGCACCGCGGCCCGACAGCGTCCTGCCCGAAGCGGATGACGTCTCGCTCATGTTGTACACATCAGGCACAACGGGCCGGCCGAAGGGCGTGCCCCGCCGCCACAGGCAAGAGCGCGCCGCCGCGTTGGCGCACGTCGCTCAGAACCTGTACCGGCGAGGCGAGCGTACGCTCGGGGTGATGCCGCTGTATCACACGATGGGCGTGCGCTCCTTGCTGGCGATGGCACTGGTGGACGGTCTTTTCGTCTGCGTGCGGCGCTGGAGTCCGTCTCAGACGCTGCAAGCCATCGCTGATCATCGCGTGACTTGTCTCTACCTCGTCCCCACGCTCTATCACGACCTGCTGGCCGATCCGGGCTTTGACGCGTTGCGCGTGCGCTCAGTCAGCAAGCTCGGCTTTGCCGGTGCAGCGATGAATGATGGTCTCCTGAAGCGGCTGGAGCAGGCGTTCCACCCAGAGCTGTTCGTTAACCACTACGGCTCGTCCGAGGTCTACACGTTCAGCGTCGAACAGCGCGCGGCGGGCAAGCCTGGCAGCGCGGGTCGCGCTGGGCTCAATACACGACTGCGCCTAGTCCGCTTGGACACCGACTCGCCGGAAGCGGTGGTGGCCCCTGGCGAAGAAGGGCAGATCATCGTCGAACTGCGCGGCGACGAAGCCTTTGAGGGGTATTGGAATCGCGACGATGCCAACGTGAAGTCCCTGCGCCAGGGCTGGTACTTCACCGGTGACACCGGCTACTTCGACGCAGAGGGGGATCTATTCGTCAGTGGCCGCGTGGACGACATGATCATCAGCGGAGGCGAGAACATCTCGCCTGCTGATATCGAGTCGATCCTCTCCCTGCACCCTGCCGTGGATGAGGTCGCCGTGGCCGGTGTACCGGACCCGCGCTGGGGTCAGAAAGTCGTCGCTTTCGTCAAGCCGCACGACGATGTAAATGCCAGCACGCTGGATGCCTATTGCCGCGACTCCGAGCTGGCCAATTTCAAGCGCCCGCGCGACTACGTGTTCGTAGCCGATATCCCAAAGTCGCCGGTCGGCAAGATCCTGCGCCGCAAGCTCTCGGAGGGCGAATACACCGCGCTCCCCTGCCCTTCTTCCCACGATCTGAACAAGGAGTAACCACATGGATATGACCCGGGCCTTTGCATTGACCCATCCCGATCAGCAACGACTTCAGGATCTTGACGGCTTTTTCGTTGAGATCGACCCGACTCGCGAACGCGCGGACATCGTGTTGCACCGCCCGCCATACAACGTGATCTCAATGGCCGCCCGCGACCAGCTGCGCGCAGTGTTTGAAGCACTGGACGCCGACGACCGCGTGCGCGTCATCGTCGTGCGTGCGTTGGGCGGGCATTTTTCCAGCGGCGGCGATATCAAGGGCTTTCTGGAAGCCTCGCCCGAGCATGTTTCCGAGCTGGCGTGGAACGTGGCAGCACCGGCACGCTGCAGCAAACCCGTCATCGCAGCAAACCAGGGTTACTGCTTTGGTGTGGGCTTTGAACTGTCGCTGGCGTGCGACTTCCGCATCGCCACCCATACGACCGAATACGCGCTACCAGAGCAAAAGCTCGGGCAGATTCCGGGCTCTGGTGGCTCGGCGCGGCTGCAAAAGATGGTGGGCGTGGGCCGCACCAAAGACATCGTAATGCGCTCGCGCCGCATTCCCGGCCTCCAAGCGTACGACTGGGGTATCGCCGTGGACTGCGTCGCCGACAGCGACCTGACAGCCGTGACTGACGCGCTGGTCGACGAGTTGCGCGCCTTCTCACCTCTGGCTCAGCGCACCGCGAAAAAGCTGCTGAACGACACAGAGGACGCACCTCTGTCGATCGCTATCGAGCTGGAGGGGCACTGCTATAGCCGCCTCCGCAGCTCAGACGATTTCCGCGAGGGCGTAGAGGCATTCCATGGAAAACGTAAGCCCGCATTCCGCGGCAGCTGACCGGATGGGCGGGCGGATCTGAGGCGTCCGCCAAGCAAAGTGAGAAGAACGGATCGCGATGCTCATCGTGGCTTCTTAGGGCACCGCAGATTCAGAAAACAATAGGAGACGACAATGGAAATGCTAGCTAACGATAAAGCGCCGCCCGACGACGGGGGGAGCATCGCACCACCGACTGTGAGCAACCGGCAGGTGCTGGGGGCAGTCACGGCTTCATGCATGGGATGGGCACTCGATCTGTTCGACTTGTTCATCCTGCTGTTCGTAGCGCCGGTGATTGGCAAACTTTTCTTCCCGTCCGAGCATGCCATGCTGTCGCTGGCAGCGGTGTACGCATCGTTTGCAGTAACGCTACTGATGCGACCGCTAGGTTCAGCGATCTTCGGTTCCTATGCGGACCAGCGAGGGCGCAAAGGCGCGATGGTGGTGGCCGTAACCGGCGTCGGCATGTCGACGGCTGCCTTTGGACTGCTGCCGACGGTCGGCCAGGTCGGCCTTCTTGCTCCGGCACTGTTTATCTTGCTACGGCTGGTACAGGGGGTCTTCGTTGGCGGCGTGGTGGCATCGACGCATACCATCGGCACGGAGTCTGTCCCGCCTTCCTGGCGCGGTGCGGTATCGGGTTGGTGGGCGGTGGTGGTGCAGGCATCGGCGCACTGCTCGCATCAATCACATACATGGCTGTCACGATGCTGTTTCCCGGCGACGCTTTTGAGTCGTGGGGCTGGCGCTGCATGTTCTTTGCCGGCATCTTCAGCTCTGTGCTCGGGCTAGTCATTTTCAACTCGCTGGAGGAGTCTCCGCTGTGGAAACAACTCCAGGCTACCAAGACGCACGCGAAACTGCCGGCACATCCGATACGGACGCTCTTCTCGAAGGAGTATCGCGGAATCCTCCTGGTCAACATACTGCTGACCATAGGCGGCGGCAGTGCTTACTATTTGACGTCCGGCTATCTACCGACATTCCTCAAGGTGGTGATGAAAGTACCGGCCGGAGAGTCCGCCGCATTGCTAATGGTCAGCAGTCTGGCCGTGGTCGTTGCCTCGGTAGCGGCCGGCCACCTCAGCTCGCTGGTAGGGCGTAAGCGCTCGTTCCTGCTGATTGGTACGACCGCACTGGTACTGATGCCCCTGCTCTACCAATGGTTACCCGCTGCCTCGACCATGACGGCGAGGTTCATTTATACCGCCTCGCTCAGCATGCTGGGATGCGCTGGATTTGCTCCAATTCTGATCTTCCTGAACGAGCGATTTCCCACCAGCATTCGTGCCTCCGGAACAGGACTCTCATGGAATATCGGTTTCGCAATCGGCGGCATGATGCCGACACTGGCATCGCTGATCGCGCGCACACCAGCAGATCTTCCGCATGTTCTTGGCGTCACCATCGGCGCAGTGACATTGCTGTATCTGGCCGGCGCACTCATCGTGCCAGAGACCACCGGTCGGCTTGGTGACAGCTAGCAGTAGTCTCGGCCCCGTTCAGCATGCGGCATGGCTATCAGCGGGTTTTTCTTCGCATCGCCAGCCAAATGGCGATCTCGATATAGAGCAATGCTCCGACCACTCAGCGCGAAGACTTTCAGTGCAGCGTTCAGGTCGGGGCGCAGCCTCGAAGTAAAGAGGACATCGAGCAAAGCCCCTTCTGGCGAGGAGAGGCCTCATCGCTGTAGCGCAGGAGCAAATCGATGCGGCAGCCCCCTCCCACGAAGAACCCCTCGGCCACCCGGGTCCACTTCGGACCCAACTTGCCGCGCCCAGGCTTCGGCATCGGCTTTGGTGTCAAAGGTGGGGTTTTGGTTTGGGTAACCCACTCGACGGATCTCGACCCGCCAGTAGCGCGACCGCGCTTCCCGATCCCGACCATTCCTGCTCCAGACGATCTTGCGTTCTCGTTACGTCTGGGCTGATTTTCGACTCCGCCTGTTCTCCGCCAAATGGCGAATTTCGGGGAATTTCACGCAAAGAAAAAGGCCCTCGGCGTTTGCCTGAGGGCCTTTTAAGCGATTTCTCGCCAGTTTGGTGGGTGGTACAGGGATTGAACCTGTGACCCCTGCCGTGTGAAGGCAGTGCTCTACCGCTGAGCTAACCACCCGAATGCGGTGAAAACGAGATTATGGCGAAAAGGCGCTGCCGTGTAAATACCCTGGCCGCACATATTTTTTCATCAGGCAGCCGGCTGGACAGATTCCACGGGTTCACGCGTCCAGACGGTCTTGCCGCCGCTGGCCTTGTCGATCTCCTTGAGCACGCCGGCATGCGCTTCGGCCTCGGCTTCGGTTGCCAGCAGCACGGGCAATTGCAGCGCGCTCAGGTCGACGGCAACGGCTTCGGCCGATGCGCCTTCGCCCGACTCCAGCATGTCGATCACCAGCGTGTTCTGGCCGCGCGTCATGGCCAGGTAGACCTCGGCCAGGAGTTCCGCATCGAGCAATGCGCCGTGCAGCGTACGGTGCGCGTTGCTGATGCCCAGACGGTCACACAGCGCATCCAGGGAATTGCGCTTGCCAGGGAACATCTGGCGCGCCTCGCGCAGCGTGTCGATGTGGCCCGACAGGTGCTCGCGGAATGGCGGCAGGCCCAGGCGCTGGAATTCCATGTCCAGGAAGCCCAAGTCAAACGCGGCGTTGTGAATGATCGCCTCGGCGCCCTGCACGTAGTCGCGGATCTCGTTGACGATCTCGGCAAACTTCGGCTTGTCGGCCACAAACTCGTTGGTGATGCCGTGCACAGCCATCGCGCCCGCGTCGATCTCACGCTCGGGGTTGATGTAGAAGTGCAGGTTCCGGCCGGTCAGGCGGCGGTTGACCATCTCCACGCAACCGATTTCGATCACGCGGTCGCCGGTGGCGGCATTCAGGCCGGTGGTTTCGGTATCGAGAATGATCTGTCGCATCGCGCGCTCCCCTACTCTGACTGGATTACTTGAAGACGACGGTCTTGTGGCCGTTGAGCAGGATGCGGTGTTCCGCATGCCACTTCACGGCGCGGGCCAGCGCCACGCATTCCACGTCGCGGCCCACGGCGGTGAGCTGCTCCGGGTCCATGCTGTGGTCCACGCGCTCGATTTCCTGTTCGATGATGGGGCCTTCGTCGAGATCGGCAGTGACGTAGTGAGCCGTCGCGCCGATCAGCTTCACGCCGCGCTCATGCGCCTGGTAATACGGCTTGGCGCCCTTGAAACTGGGCAGGAATGAGTGGTGAATATTGATGGCGCGGCCTTCGAGCTTGCGGCACAGGTCGTCGGAAAGAATCTGCATATAGCGCGCGAGCACGACCAGGTCGATCTGCTGCTCCTGCGCGATCTCCCAGATGCGCGCTTCCTGCTGGGCCTTCTGCGCGTCTGTCGCCTGCAGCAAAGGCAGGTGCATGAACGGCACGTCGTAGGACGCGGCCAGCTGGTAAAAATCGCGGTGGTTCGACACGATGGCCGCAATCTCGATCGGCAGTTGCCCGGCGCGGGCACGGAACAGCAGGTCATTCAGGCAGTGGCCGATCTTCGAAACCAGGATCATGACGCGCGGCTTGGCTGCGGCGTCGAACATGCCCCACTGCATGGAGAAACGTTCGCCGATGGGCGCAAAGCGATCGCGCAGCGTGGCGAGGTCAAGCGGCAGGCCCTGCGGCACAAAATGCACGCGCATGAAAAACCGGCCCGTGAATTCGTCGCCGAACTGGTCCGAATCGAGAATGTTGCAGCCCTGTTCGAACAGCAGGCCCGACACGGCGTGGACGATGCCGGGCTGGTCTGGGCACGACAGGGTAAGAATGAAACCGGAGTGACTCATGAAGCGTTTTATGTGTTGTTGTCGGACGCAAACCGCTGCGGCGCCCGGGGCAATCTCAGGCGCGCCAGGGCGTCGAGAGTAACGAGCGTGGCGTCGACCGTCATCGCGAAGTCCGCCATGATATCAAGCGCTGTGTCGGGGCTGGCGCGCAGGTAGCCTGCAACCTCCCCGTCCTGATTGGCGGGGACGAAGCTGTCTGGCAGTGTCAGGTCGAACGCGAAAAGCGTTTCGCACTGGATGCCTTCCGGCACTTCGCGCAGCACATCCAGCGTGCCGCGGGGCGTCAGCGACGCTGCCAGATCGGCGCCGATGCCCGCCTCTTCCCAGCATTCCTTCTCCAGCGCACCACGTGCATCAAAGCCATGGCCGATGCCGCCGGCGACGAGGTTGTCCCACATGCCGGGGTCGATCGGTTTTGTCTCGGCGCGGCGGGCTAGCCAGAGCGCCGGCCCGGCACCATCTGCGCCGTCGATCAGGCCGTTCATGTGTGCAGCATAGGTGCGAATGCCGAAAAATCGCGCGGCGGCGCGTTCGATCAGCGCCAGCGTGGGCGTGCCCCAGCCGGTGTTGACGGCGAAACGCTCGTCGCGCCAGCCCCGCACGTGGCCTTCTTCGGCCAGGCGCATGATGACTTCGGCCAGTGCCGCGGTGCGTTGCGCCTCGGTGGCGACGGTTTCCCGCAGATCGACCCGCTGCGTCGACACATCGAACCAGTGCGGCCAGCGCGCAAGCAACAATGCGCGCTCTCGACTCAACCAGCCGACACGTTGCCCCGCAACAATCCACGGGATCAGCGCATCGGCATCGAACGCCTGCCGGGCGGCCAGCCCGTCCCGAATGCGCTGAATGCGCGGATCCGTCATGTCGGCACCCCACAATGTCGGGCGTGCATTGTGCTTTCCGTGCAGCACGGGTCGCGCGATAATGCGCCGTTAATACAAGCCGTCATCAGACTGGAGAAACAAGGATGGATGAAATCGACGAGCTGTCGGATCTGCCGACCCCACGCTTTATTTGGGGCTTCGCCATTGCCGTCACACCGTCCGGCGAAGTGTCGCACGATGAATTCGAATATCTGACGCACACCCGCACACCGCGCTTCACCTGCCGCGTGGTCGAACTCGAAGACGCGCCCGCCGAGCCCGAAGACGAAGGCGACATCGACGGCCGCATCGTCCACTTCGACAATCCGAAGCGGATGTTCTACATCACCGATCTGGGCCTGGCCCTAATGAATTTCACCCTGTTCGACAAGGTGGATAACAAGGCGAAGCTGAAGGACGCCTGCGATCAAGCCATCGCGGACTGGCTCACCCGCCGCGAGTTTCTCGACTCCGAACCGGACGACGACGAAGACGATTGAGCCTCGTCGCTTGATCGCGCGAGATCATTCAACCCTGACCGGCAGCGCCGTCTTCGGCAAAGCGCAGGTCGGTCAGGCGCACATCGGTGTAGGAACGCCCGGCATCGAGCAAGGCCGAAACCTGCGCCTTCACCCGCTCCTTCTGGGCGCGCAACGCACGTGGCGGCACGGTCGAATCCTGACCGGTGTGGTGCAGATACAGCATCTTGTAGGTGAGTTGGCTCACCATCCACTGCCGCAGCACGCGGCGCCGGCCGGCATGGTCGGCCTCGAATCCATCGATTTGTCCGAGCAGCACAGAAAACGCCCGCGCGAGGCTCGCCGGCTCCGCGGTCTCGCCGGCGATGCAACGTTCGGCGACGGCCCGCGCCTCCGCGGGTGACATGGTGTGGTCCGTCTCGACGAAGCGCTCGGTTGCAGGGTCTGGCCGCGGCATCGGTGGCCGATTTGCCAGCCGCGCCGACACCGCAGACAGCGCTTCCTGCGCACGGCGCATGGACGCTTCCAGCGATTGCGCATCGCCCGGCTCCACGCCAATAGTGGTCGGCATATCGCTGGATTCTCCGTCGCGTTTGTTGACGTCCATCGCTCCCTCCGGTGATCGTCCGCGACCAGATGCCGCCGGACGAAAACGGAATTGTAGAACGCGGCGCACATTTCGCGACAAATCGACACCGACGTTCCATATTACGAAGTGCGCGCAAACGTTAACGCGGGGTCACAAAACCACGGTGCATTGTTGGCCGAAGTCAACGCGGCGCAGCTCGGCCCCGGGTAAAATGCCGGTTTGCGCCACCTGCGCATGCATTCAATAGCTGACCGCCTTCGCGCGGCAAGGAAATCGCCTTGATCAAGTGGATTATCGTGGCCCTCTATCTGGGCTCCATTCTGTACGTGCACTTTCGCGGCAAGGTGCGCCTGAAGTTCTGGCGCCAGATGTTCGACCACTCGGCCGTCGTGGCGCCGATCAACTGCTTCATGTACGCGTTTTCGGGCGTGCCTCAAACGCCGTATGTGCCGGTTGAGCGCTTTCCGGACCTGGAAAAACTGCAGGCCGCATGGCCGCAAATTCGCGACGAAGGCCTGGCGCTCATCAACCTGCGCAAGATCAAGGCCGCCGAGAAAAACGACGATGCCGGCTTCAACTCGTTCTTCAAGAATGGCTGGAAGCGTTTTTATCTGAAGTGGTATGAGGCGCATCACCCCTCTGCCGAACAGCTCTGCCCGCAGACCGTCGCGCTCCTGCGCGATCTGCCCAGCGTGAAGGCGGCGATGTTTGCCGAGCTGCCGCCGGGTGGCAAGCTGAACCCGCACCGCGATCCGTTTGCCGGTTCGCTGCGCTACCACCTGGGCCTCTCTACGCCCAACGACGACCGCTGCTTCATTGAGGTCGACGGCCAGCGCCACAGCTGGCGCGACGGCCAGGGCGTCGTCTTTGACGAAACCTATCTGCACTGGGCCGAAAACGCCTCCGACAAGGACCGCCTGATCCTCTTCTGCGATATCGAACGCCCGATGAAATTCGGCTGGGCGCAGCGCATCAATAAATGGCTGGGCCGCAAGGTCATGACTGCCGCCAGCTCGCCCAACGACGACGGCGACCAGACCGGCGGCATCAACAAGCTGTTTCGTTATGTATGGGTGATGGGCCAGTACCGCCGCCGCTTCAAGGCCTGGAACCGCAAGGCATACTACGTAGTGAAGTTCGGTCTGATCATTGGCGTGGCGGCGTTGATCATCTGGATCTGAGCGCTCACCCCCCTTCCGCTTCGCACAAAAAACCGGCCCGCGCGCCGGTTTTTTATTGCGGGTGAAAAAGCTACCTGTATTGCGGTCGGCTTGCGTTTTTACAAAGCAGTGAAGGAAAAAGCGCCACATGGGGCACAAATCTCGCCTAATGTCAGGAACTGAGCGCTCCGGCGCTTATTCGATATGGCGGGCACGCCGCTTGCTCTCCCCTCCTTCGACAACCCTTGCGCTTTGCATGGGACCGAGTCAGAGCCGGGACGCGTGTGCCTGTGTCCCTCGTCAACAACAAAGACAGTGAGATCAATCGCCATGAAAAAGAACCTCATTAGCCGCCAGACCATCGTCACCCGCGCCGCCGCGCTTGCTGCTGTCGCACTGCTCGGTACCCAGCTCGCCGCGTGTACCACGACCAGCCCGAATGCGCAGGGCTCCGACGTGATGTCGTCCACCAACAAGCACGCCACCACCAACTCGCAAGCCGATTCCGTGCTGTCGCGCCTGTACACCACGGCCAGCGGTTCGCGTGAGCTGGTGGCACGCGCCAAGGGCGTCCTGGTGTTCCCGTCGGTGCTGAACGCCGGCTTCGTGGTAGGCGGCCAGTACGGCGAAGGCGTGCTGCGCACCGGCGGCGGCCGTCCGCTGGGCTATTACAACATCGCCTCGGCGTCGGTGGGCTTCCAGGCCGGCGCGCAGTCGCGTGCGCTGATCATCCTGTTCATGACGGACGAAGCGCTGCAGAAATTCCAGGCGAGCCAGGGCTGGACGGCCGGCGTGGATGCCACCGTGGCACTGGCAAAGATCGGTGCGAACGGCGCGGTCGATACCAATACCGCCCAGCAGCCGATCATCGGCTTCAACCTGACCAACGCAGGCCTGATGGCCGGCGCATCGGTCGAAGGCACGAAGATCACGAAGCAGAACAACTGATCAACGTTTCGCTGACCGGCCATGCCGCCGTCTCGTACGGCGGTTTTTTTTGGGCAGAACCCGGCAGGAAGCGGTGCGGCAAGGTTGCAGCCCTAGGGAAATTCAAGAGTCGCCGACACCCGGCTGTGTCGCAGGACTGGGATCAGCCGGCAAGATTGACACCGGTGGGTTGGACATTCGCTACGCCCCCAACCTGCGCAAAGGACCGAACGATGTCGGGTCGACGGTGATCGGGCCGCACGGCACGTTCGTCAGATAAAGTGTGACGCTGCTGCGCGGGCCTGCCTGGGCAGTTGCTGTACCGCACGAAATAGCGGTTGCCAGCGCAAAGCGCATGAGTACATAAGAAAATACTATTTGGAATTCGCATACTGCCTCTACCAGAATGCAGGAACCACATGCATGACTGGGGTCAAACAGGCGGATGGAACTCCGACAACTCGAAGCGTTTGCCGCGGTCATGTCGACCGGCAGCGTCACCGCGGCGGGCAAGCTGCTGGGACGCTCGCAGCCTGCCATCAGCCGGCTCATCCAGGATCTGGAAGCCGAGATTGGCTACGCCTTGTTCACACGAGCCGGGCCCCGCGTATCGCCCACGGAGCAGGGTTTCCTGCTGTACGAAGACGTTGAGCATACGCTGATCAGCTTACGTCAGATTCGCACGCGCGCCGAAGAAATCGCGCGTGGCGAGGCACGCCCGCTGCGCCTTGCGGCCACGTCGGCATTGGCCGCCGGTTTGTTGCCCGCCGCCTTGGCCGACGAGCCGGAACTCGCGCAACACGTCCAGATTCGCAGTGCCTCGCCCGAGCAGGTGGTGCACGCCGTGCTGACCGGCGCGGCCGACCTGGGCATCAGCAGCCTGCCGCTGGAACATCGCGGCGTCACGGTGCATTGGATCGGCGAAGCCGCGTGCGTGGCTACACTGCAGACCCAGGACCCGCTGGCCGCCGGCAGCCGTGTTGCGCTGGCCGATTGCGCCGGACATCGCATCATCACGATGCACAACCCGTATCGCCTGCGCCGCCGTCTGGACCAGGCGCTGGCGAAGGCCGGCGTGGAGCCCACCGCCCTCATCGAGACCAACGCCTCGCTGAATGCGCTGACCGCCGTGCGCGCGGGCCTGGGCGTCGCGTTGCTGGAGCCTGTGACGGCATACGGCGTGCCGATCGACGGCGTGACAGTGCGCCCGATCGACGCCGATATCCCTTTCTTCTTTGGCGTGATCACCCCCGAGGCCAGGCGGCCATCGGCGGGGGTGACCTCATTGACCGACGCCCTCGCGCGGGCAGCCCAGCGCCTGCTGCCGGACTGCAAGCTGCACGACCCGGCGCGCCACGCCAACATGCTGCAGGTGCTGTACGGCGAACCCATCAACGAAACCGAAGGCGCGTCCGCATGACCGCTGCACAAGAAGACAATGCGCTGCAAGTGACCGGGCTCGCGGCGCTCGAAGCGCGTTTGCACCAGGACCTGTCGTGGTTGGAGCTGCCCGCGAAGAACTGGACGCTGCCGCACACGTTGGAGGGCCAATCCGTGCTGGATGTGGCCGTCATCGGTGGCGGCATGGCAGGCCTGGCGGCCTCGGCATCGCTCAAGCATCTCGGTATCGGCGTGGTGGTGTTCGACCGCTCGCCCGCCGGCTTCGAAGGCCCATGGGCAACGACGGCGCGCATGGAAACGCTGCGCTCGCCAAAGCAGTTGACCGGCCCTGCGCTCGGCCTGCCGGCGTTGACGTTTCGCGCATGGTTTGAAGCGCAGTTCGGCACCGATGCGTGGGAGGTGCTCGACAAGATCCCGAGACTGCAATGGATGGACTACCTGCGCTGGTACCGCCGCGTGCTGCAGCTTGACGTGCGCAACGAACACCACGTGAAGGCCATCCACCCGCGCGTGGATGGCGCCGTTGAATTGCTGATCGACGCGCCGGGCCAACCGACGCAGCGCGTGTTTGCGCGCCGCGTGGTGCTCGCTACCGGCCGGGACGGGCTGGGCGGCGCATCCGTGCCCGATTTTGCGCATCGGCTGCCGCGCCGCTGGTGGGCGCATTCGTCTGACGAGATGGACTACGGCACGCTGGCCGGCAAGCGCGTGGGCGTGATCGGTGCAGGCGCATCCGCGATGGATTCGGCAGCGACGGCGCTCGAGGCCGGCGCCGCCAGCGTGGACATGCTGATCCGCCGCCCCGACCTGCCACGCGTGAACAAGGGCAAGGGCGCTGGGTGCCCAGGCCTCGTGCATGGTCACCTGCACCTGACCGATGCCTGGAAATGGCGCATCCGTCATTACATCAATGTCGAGCAGGTCCCGCCGCCGCGCGGCAGCACGCTGCGTGTGTCGCGGCACCCGAATGCGCGCTTCAACCTGGGTTGCGGCATCCTGGGCGTGGACGAGCACGACGGCGTGCTGCACGTCGCCACGACCAAGGGCGTATTCCAGTTGGACTTCCTGATCTTCTCGACGGGCTTTCGCACCGATTGGGCCTCGCGCCCCGAGTTCAGCGCTCTGGCACCGCATATCCGCCAATGGCGCGACCGCTACACGCCGCGCCCCGGCGAGGAAGACGCGGAACTGGCCGATTCGCCCGACCTCGGCCACGCATTCGAATTTCGCGAGAAAACGCCCGGCACGCTGCCCGGCCTGTCGCGCGTGCATTGCTTCTGTTATCCCGCGTCCGTCACGCACGGCAGCGTCTCTGGCGACATCCCGGCCATCAGCGAGGGCGCCAAGCGCTTGGCGCAAGGCATTGCCGGCTTGCTGTACCAGGAAGACATCGACGGACACTACGCCGCCATCCAGGCCTATGCCGAGCCGGAAATCTTTGGCGATGAATGGACGCCCGCGCCGCCGCCCGGTGCGGAGGCGAATGCCACTTCCGGGCAGGAGGCTGCACGATGACAGGCTGGCTCATCCGCCGCATCGGCCAGGCGCTGCTGGTCGTGCTGGTGATGACGGTGATCGTCTTCATCGGCTTGCACGCCATCGGCAACCCGGTCGACATTCTGATCGGCCAGGACGTAGACCAGATCGACCGCGCGCGCATCATTGCCGAACTGGGCCTCGACAAACCGCTGTGGGAGCAATACCTCGCCTTCCTGAACGGCGCGCTGCACGGCAATCTCGGCAAGAGCTTTGTCTACAACGAGCCGGCCATCCAACTGATCCTGCAACGCCTGCCGGCTACGCTGGAGCTGGCGTTTTCTGCGCTGATCATCGCGGTGGTGATCGGGGTGCCGCTGGGGCTGTTCGCGGGGCTGTATCCGCGTCATCCGGTGTCGCGCCTGCTGATGACGGGCAGCGTGGTGGGATTTTCGCTGCCGACGTTCTGGGTGGGCCTGATGCTGATCATGGCGTTCAGCGTGAGCCTCGGCTGGTTGCCCGCCAGCGGGCGCGGCGAAACGGCGCGTCTGTTCGGCATCGAATGGTCGTGGCTGACAGTGGATGGCCTGCGGCACCTAGTGCTGCCGGCGGTCAACCTGTCGCTGTTCAAGCTCTCTCTGGTGCTGCGGCTGACGTCTGCCGGCGTGCGCGAGGTGCTGCCACTGGATTTCGTGAAGTTCGCGCGTGCCAAGGGCCTGTCGCCGCTGCGCGTGGTGCTGGCGCACGTGCTGCGCAATACGCTGATCCCGCTGGTGACGGTGCTGGGCCTGGAGCTGGGCTCGACCATCGCCTTTGCGGTGGTGACGGAAAGCATCTTTGCGTGGCCCGGCGCGGGCAAGCTCATTCTGGATAGCATCAACTCGCTGGACCGGCCGGTCATCGTGTCGTACCTCATCGTCGTGGTGTGCCTGTTCGTGTCGCTCAACCTGATCGTCGACATCCTGTATCGGCTGCTGGACCCGCGCGTGCGCGCGGCGGACAGCGCGGAGGCTGCATGATGAATACAACTCCGCAATCCTCCACCGCAGCGACGGTGGCCGCCCCGCGCAAGCAATCGCCGTGGCGCCGCGTGGTGTCCGATTTTCTGGCATCCAAGACCGCCGTCTTTGGGCTTGCCGTGGTCGTGATCCTGATGCTGGCCGCGCTGGCCGCACCGTGGATCACGCCCCAGAACCCATACGACCTGATGCAGCTCGACGTGCTGGATTCGCGCCTGCCACCGGGTTCGCCGAATGGCTTGGGGACGTTCACGTACTGGCTCGGCACCGATGGTCAGGGGCGTGACCTGTATTCCGGCATCCTCTATGGCCTGCGCATCAGCCTGGGCGTGGGGATCGGTTCGGCCGCCGTGGCCGCCGTGATCGGCACGCTGCTCGGCCTCATTGCGGCGTATGCCGGCGGCCGCGTCGACAGCATCATCATGCGCACGGTCGACCTGCTGCTGTCGTTCCCGTCGGTGCTGGTGGCGATGATGATCCTCGCCTATCTCGGCAAGAGCATCACCAATGTCGTGCTGACGCTGGTGCTGCTGGAGTGGGCGTATTACGCGCGGACGGTGCGCGGGCAAGCGCTGGTCGAGCGTCGCCGCGAATACGTGGAAGCCGCTCGCTCGCTCGCCCTGCCCGGCTGGCGCATTGCGCTCAGGCACATCCTGCCGAACTGCCTGCCGCCGCTGATCGTCGTGGGTACGCTGCAGGTGGCGCGCGCGATCACGCTGGAGGCAACGCTGTCGTTTCTGGGCCTGGGCGTGCCGATTACCGAGCCGTCTCTGGGCCTGCTGATTTCCAACGGATACCAATACATGCTCTCAGGCCAGTACTGGATCAGTTTCTATCCTGGCATTGCGCTGTTGCTCGCGCTGGTGGCCATCAACCTGGTGGGCGACCGCCTGCGGGAAGTGCTGAACCCGAGGACGCAGCGATGATGGCGTCCACCAACGCGACCACCCTCGAAGTCCGCAACCTGCGCACGCATTTCTTCACACGTGAAGGCGTACTGCCGGCGGTGGACGATGTGTCGTTCTCGCTCGCGCGCGGGCGCATCCTCGGGCTGGTGGGCGAATCCGGCTCAGGCAAGTCTGTCACCGGTTTCTCCATCATGGGCCTGGTGGACCCGCCCGGCCGTGTGGTCGGCGGCGAGATCCTCTACCAGGGCCGCGATCTCACCAAGCTCGCCCCGCGCGAATTGCGCAAGCTGCAGGGCAACCGCATCGCCATGGTCTTCCAGGACCCGATGATGACGCTCAACCCCGTGCTGCGCATCGATGCCCAGATGATAGAGGCCGTGCGCGCGCACAGCAGCATGAGCCACAAGCAGGCGTGGGACCACGCGCGCGACACGCTCGGCCTGATGGGCATTCCAAGCCCAGAAGAACGGCTGCGGGCGTATCCGCATCAGCTTTCGGGCGGCATGCGCCAGCGCGTGGCCATTGCCATTGCGATGCTGCATCGGCCCGACCTGATCATTGCCGACGAACCGACCACGGCGCTGGACGTGACCATCCAGGCGCAGATCCTGTCCGAAGTGCAGAAGCTCGCGCGCATGCACGGCACGGCGCTGATCTGGATCACGCATGACCTGTCTGTCGTGGCCGGCCTGGCTGACGAGGTGGCTGTGATGTACGCCGGGCGCATCGTCGAACACGGTCCCGTCGATGCCGTGCTCGATGCCCCGCTGCACCCCTACACCGTGGGCCTGATCGACAGCCTGCCCAGCGAGAACCGCCGCGGCCAGCGCCTGCGCCAAATTCCCGGGATGACGCCGAACCTGCTGTCGCTGCCGGCAGGCTGCGCGTTTGCAGCACGCTGCCCGCGCGCCACCGAGGTCTGCGGCGTCGCGCCGGAAATCACGCAACCGCTGCCGGGGCGCCTCGTCCGCTGCTTCCATCCCGGCGCGCAGCACGCGTCCTCGCGGGAGGTCGCGTGAGTACGCCGCTCGTTGAACTCAAGCAGGTCAGCAAACGCTTTGGCGATCGCAAGGTCGGTGCGGGTGATCGCGTCTTGCAACGCTTTGGCCTGGCGCATCCGCCTGCAATCGTTCGTGCTGTTGATGGCGTCGACCTTGCGATCCAACCAGGTGAAGTTGTCGGCCTCGTCGGCGAATCGGGCTGCGGCAAATCCACCCTCGGCCGCATTGCTGCGGGCCTGATGCCGCCCTCGGCCGGCGAGGTGCGCGTGGACGGCAAGGCCATCGACATGCTCACGGCAGACGAAGCCCGCGCGGCCCGCCTGAAGATCCAGATGATCTTCCAGGACCCGTACGCCAGCCTCAACCCCCGCCTGCGCGTGGAAGAAATCGTTGGCGAAGCGGCGCGCGTGCATGGCCTGACCGACCGCGCCAACTTTGCCGATTATGTGGCCGCGCAGATGCAACGCGCCGGCCTGGACCCCGCCCTGCGCGACCGCTACCCGCATCAGTTCAGCGGCGGCCAGCGCCAGCGCATCGGCATTGCGCGTGCGCTGGCGGTGCAGCCTTCGATGCTGGTTTGCGACGAAGCGGTGGCAGCGTTGGACGTGTCGATCCAGGCGCAGATCCTGAACCTGTTCATGGACCTGCGCGAGCAGCTCAACCTGACCTACCTGTTCATCAGCCACGACCTGGGTGTGGTGGAACACCTGTCCGACCGGGTGGTGATCATGTACCTCGGCCGCGTGGTGGAATCGGCTCCGGCGGAGGAAGTCTTCCGCCGCCCGAACCATCCTTACACGCAGACCTTGCTGGCGGAGATTCCGCGCCTGTCGGCCCGGCACAAGACATTCACCGCCATTCAAGGCGAGATGCCGAGCCCGCTGCATCCGCCTACGGGCTGCCATTTCCATCCGCGCTGCCCGCACGCCATGCCCCGCTGCAAGACCGAGACGCCGACGCTGCGCGGCATTGCGGTCAACCACATCAGCGCCTGTCATTTGAACGACGCGACCTGAACGACATTCAATAAGCCAACGATTCCAAAAACAGGAAATGGGAACCCACGTGAAACGCCTCCTTGCCTCGTCGCTTGCTGTTGCACTGTTTGCAACTGCCGGCGCTGTCAGCGCGCAAACCCTGAACATCGCCTTTGCCGATCCGCTGTCGTCGCTCGACCCGCAGTTGAACAATCACGCAGGCGACCGCTCCGTCGACGTGCACTTCTGGGATCTGCTGGTCGAGAACAAGTGGAACAAGCTGCAGCCCGGTTTGGCCCTGTCATGGAAGACGCTGGACCCGAAGACGTGGGAATTCAAGCTGCGCCCGAACGTGAAATGGCACGACGGCCAGCCGTTCACGGCGGATGACGTCATCTTCTCGTACCAGCGCGCGCGCAGCGTGCCGGGCAGCGTTGCAACGTTCGCGGGCTATCTGCGCACGGTGGAGTCCGTCACGGCCAAGGACCCGCTCACGCTCATCATCAAGACGACCATCCCGAGCCCGGACTTGCCGCTGAACCTGGCATCCGTGCACATCGTCAGCAAGCACGTGGGTGAGAAGTCTTCCACCGAGGATTACAACGCCGGCCGTGCCGTGGTGGGTACGGGCCCCTACAAGTTCGTCTCGTATGTGCCCGGCGATCGCGTGGTGATGGCGCGCAACGACAACTACTGGGGCGACAAGCAGCTCTGGGAGAAGGTCAACTACCGCTACATCAACAACGCTGCCGCTCGCACGGCCAACCTGCTTTCAGGCGAAGTCGATGTCATCGACAAGGTGTCGGTGTCTGACCTGGCGCGCCTGCGCCAGTCGCCCAACGTGAAGGTGTTCGCCTATCCGGGCCTGCGCGTGATGCTGCTGCAACCAAGCTTCCGCAAGGGGCCGAACGACTACATCACCGGCAACGACGGCAAGCCGCTGCCGAACAATCCGCTGCTGGATGTGCGCGTACGCCGCGCGCTGTCGCTCGCGATCGACCGGAAAGCGATCGTCGACCGCATCCTGCAGGGCGCCGCCACCGTCGCCAACCAATGGATGCCGTCGGACACGTACGGCTACAACCCCGATGTGAAGGACATCGCTTACGACCCCGTGCAGGCCAAGAAGCTGCTGGCTGAAGCTGGCTTTCCGCAGGGCTTCAACCTGGTGATCCACGTGCCGAACGACCGCTATCCGCAAGGCCCCGAAACGGCGCAGGCGGTGGCGCAGTTCTGGACCCGCATCGGCGTAAAGTCGCGCGTGGAAGTGGTGCCCTGGTCTGTCTACTCCGGCCGCGCCAACAAGAATGAATATGCGATGAGCATGCTGGCCTGGGGCAACGGCACGGGCGAGGCGAGCTATGCGCTGGTCAACGTGCTCGCCACGGTCGACACCAAGAAGGGTCTGGGCGCGTCCAACTGGGGCCACTACAGCAACGCGGCTGTCGACAACGCATTGAACGCCTCCACCGAGGAATTCAACGTCGAAAAGCGTGCGGCCATCCTGCGCCACTCGGTCAAGCTGGTCTCGGATGACGTGGGCGTGATGCCGCTGTACCACTACCAGAACGTGTGGGCCGCCAAGAAGGGCCTGAAGGTGACGCCGATGACGAGCGATCGCACAGCAGCCCAAATGGTCACCAAGGACGGCAAGTAAGCGCCATGGGAACGTTCGCGCTCGGCGTCACGCCAACAGACGACCTGATCGACGTATCGCGCAGCATCGTCGTGACGGGGCTTGCGCCCGGCGCGCAGGTCGGCATCGTGGCGCAAACGCGTCGCGGCAATGGCGTGCTGTGGCACAGCCGTGCCGCATTCGTTGCGGATGCGCAAGGCACCGTCGACCTCACGCGCGACGCGCCTGTCTCGGGTGACTACACCGGCGTCAGCGCGATGGGCGTCATCTGGAGCCAACGGCCGGAAGACGGCAAGGCGCGCGAGGTGTTTCCGCAGCCTGCCACGGAGCCGCTGACGACCACGCTGACGGCCACGGCCAACGGCGAGTCGATCCATGCGCGCTTCGTCCAACGGCTGGCCGCACCTGGCGTGACGCGCCACGATGTGCGCGCACCGGAGAATGAGCACGGTCTGGTCGGCACGCTGTACCTGCCCGATCCGTATGCGCACCCGGGGCCCCGCCCTGCCGTGCTGATCCTCAACGGCTCGGGCGGCGGCATCAACGAGCCACGCGCGGCGCTGTATGCCTCGCATGGCTATGCGGCGTTTGCGCTGGCCTATTTCAAGGCGCCGGGGCTGTCGGACTGCATCTCGAATACGCCACTCGAATATTTCGAGCGCGCGCTTGCCTGGCTGCGCAAACGCGTGGAGCCGCTGCACGACTTCGTTGCCGTGAGCGGCCAGTCACGCGGCGGTGAACTGGCATTGCTGCTGGGCGCGACGTTCCCGGAAGCGGTATCTGCGGTCATCGGTTACGTGCCGGGCGCCGTCGTGCACAGCGGGCAGAACGCCGCCGCCCCCGCTGTCGGCCGCGAAGGCCCCACGTGGCTGTATCGAGGTCAGCCGCTGCCGCATCTGTGGGAAGGCAACCGCACGGCGACCTGGGCACCGTTCGACGAAGGCCCCGCGCCGCATCGGCATGAACGCGCCATCCGCACCGCGCTGCAGGATGCAGACGCGGTGGCGCGCGCTCGCATTCGCATCGAACGCGCGCGGGGGCCGGTGCTGCTGCTTTCCGCCTCCGATGATGGCTCGTGGCCCTCGAGCGACTACTCGCGCATGGTGACGACCAAACTGGCCGAGGTACGCCACCCCTACCCCGTCCAACATTTCGACTATGAAGGCGCGGGTCACGCCATCGTCTTCCCATACGTGCCGACCACGCAGCTCGTCTATGCGCATCCGGTGTCGGGCCGCATCAGCACCGGCGGTGGCGAGCCGCGTGCCAACGCCCGCGCCGACGCCCAGTCGTGGGCAGCAGTGCTTCGCTTCCTCGCCAGCGCGGTGGCCGCGCGCGGCGCGTCCGTACCCGATTCCCGGAGCCTTTCATCAATGGATTTCACGCCCGCACACGATGTGGTCGACCAGATTGCCGGCCTGGAAGACGGCAGCGCCACGCATGCGCTGCGCCATGCCCGCGAAAAGGTGGCCACGGCCACGCAGGGCAGCTACGACGCATTGTTCGATGCAGACCTGCCCGGCCTGACGTTGGGCGAACGCCTGCTCGTCGCGCTCTATGCCTGCCGCCTCACCCCGGCGCCCGAACTGGCCGAACACTACCGCGCGCGCCTCGCGAATACGCCGGTCGACGCAGATGCCCTGCAAGCCGTCGACCACGGCGATATCGACACGCTGACCGACACCCGCCTGCGTGCCATCCTCGCCTTCACGCGCACGCTCGTCGAACGCCCCATCGAGGGCGACCGCGATGCGCTGTTGCGATTGCCCGCGGCGGGCCTGGCCACGGCCGACGTCGTGACGCTCGCGCAGCTCATCGCCTTTCTGTCGTATCAGACGCGGCTCGTCGCCGGCTTGCGCGCCCTTCGCGAAGCCGCCGGCAGCGGCAGCGCCACCGCCTCCACCGAGACCGCAGCATGACCGAGATCATCCGCGCCCACGGCTTCACCAACGAATCGCTCGAGTGGCAAGCGTGGCTCGATGTGGTCGACCTCGACCGTGCCACGCCCGAGCAGATCGCCGTACTCGAAGAGAGCCATCCGAAGGCGAAAACGTCCGACTACTACCGGTTTCTCGTTCACCAGCCCGAGATCCTGCGTCAGCGCTCGGCGGCGTTCAACGCGATCATGTATGCCCCGGGCGGCCTGTCGCGCGCTGAACGCGAACTCGCCAGCGCAGTGGTGTCCCGCGTCAACGGCTGCGTGTATTGCGCATCCGTCCACGCACAGCGCTTCGAGCAGCTTGCCAAGCGCAACGACGTGATCAAGCAGGTCTTTGAAGACCCGCACATCGCGGGCACGAACGCGCGCGAGCGTGCCATCGTGCTGTTCTCGATCGACCTGACACTGCGCCCCGGCGACGTGCGCGGCGAAGACCTGAAACCGCTCAAGGACGCTGGCCTGACCGACGCAGAAATTCTCGACTTGATACACGCCGTGGCCATCTTTGCCTGGGCGAATCGGCTGATGCTGAATCTGGGCGAGCCGGTGTTTCCGGGCGCGGCCTGAGCCAGGCGGCATCGCTCCAAAAAGAAAGCCGCAGGTTTGCGCCTGCGGCTTTTTCGTTCAGTGCAGCAGCATCACACCATTGGCAACTGCCGCACCGGCTTACCGGTCAACTGGGCCACGGCGTGCGCCACGGCCGGCGCGATGGGTGGGACTCCCACCTCGCCCATGCCGCTGGGCTCCGCCGTGCTCGGCACGATGTGCGTTTCGATGACGGGTGTCTCGGCCATCTTGAGCGCCGGGTAGTCGGTGAAGTTCGACTGCACGATCTGCCCGTCCTTGATGTCGATCCGGCCATACAGCGCCGCCGACAGACCAAAGATGACCGCGCTTTCCATCTGCTGCGCAACGATGCCCGGGTTGACCACCGTGCCGCAATCGACCGCACATACAACGCGATGCACACGCGGTTTGCCATCCTTGATCGACACCTCTACCACCTGCGCGACCACGGAACCGAAGCTCGGATGCAGCGCTATGCCGCGCGCACGCGGCGCACCGTCGGCGGCTGGTGCCAGCGGCTGCCCCCAGCCGGCGGCCTGCGCTGCCGTGTCCAGCACCTTCAGCTCGCGCGGATGGTCCTTCAGCAACTCGCGCCGCATCGCCAGCGGATCAAGCTTGGCCTGGGCCGCCACCTCGTTGAGAAAGCCCTCCATGAAGAACCCGTTGTACGAGTGCCCCACGCTGCGCCAGAAGCCCACGGGAACCGGCAGATCGACTGCCAGGTGCGCGATGTGCTCGTGTTCGATCTCGTACGGCAGGTCGAACAGGCCTTCGGCGGTGTAGCGATCGATGCCCGCTGACGGCGCACCGAACAGTCGATCCAGCTCACCCGCGAGAATCGATTGGCCGGCGCTGCGCGAAGCAATCGCGGTGACCTTGCCGTTCTGGACACGCGCCTTGAGCCGGGCGATGGCGTGCGGGCGATAGAAGTCGTGGCGGACGTCTTCCTCGCGCGACCAGATCACCTGCACGGGCTTGCCTTCGGTCTTGGTGGCGATGGTCACGGCCTGGCCGATGAAGTCCGATTCCAGCCGTCGCCCGAAACCGCCGCCGATGAGGGGGATGTCGATGTGGACCTTGTCGCCGCTCACCCCGGCCGCGCGCGCCGCTACCAGCTGCGCCAGCGTGGCGACCTGCGTCGGCGCCCAGAGATGCACGCCCTCCGACGTCACCTGCGCGGTGCAGTTGATCGGCTCCATCGTGGCGTGCGCAAGATACGGCGCGGTGTACTCGGCCTCGACGATGGTGGCGCCATCGGTCTTGTCGAAGGCTTTCAGGCCGTCGCCCGTCGATCGATACGTGAAGCCGCCCTTGTCGCTGTCTAGCGCGCTGACGAGCTGCTGCCGAATGCCTGCGGAATCGAGCTTGGCATGCGGGCCGTTGTCCCACACGGGTTCGAGCGTTGCGAGCGCCTGCCGGGCCTGCCAGTAATGGTCTGCCACGACGGCCACGCCCGGCGCGCCGCCGCCTGCGCCCTCGAACGGCACCACGTAACGCACGCCCGGCATGCCAAGCGCCGCTTTCGACTGGAACGTCTTGAGCTTGCCGCCAAACACCGGACACATCACGACCGCGGCATACAGCATGCCGGGCAGGCGCGTGTCGATGGAGAAACGCGCGCTGCCATCCGTCTTCGCAGCGAGATCGTTGCGCGGCGCCGGTTTGCCGATCAACCGGAATTGCGAAGCCGGCTTGAGCGTCACGTTGGACGGCGCAGAAATACCGCGCGCCGACTTGGCCATCTCGCCGAACGTAGACTGTTTGCCGCCGGGCCCGATCAACTGGCCTTCACGGATGCTGACGTCTGCAGCCGGCACGTTCCATTCGCGCGCGGCGGCTTGCACCAACGCTGCACGCGCCGTGGCGGCGGCCTCGCGCACGGGCTGCCAGCCATCGGCGGTGCTGCTGCTACCGCCGGTGATGATGAGCCCGATCTCACGCGCGCTCTTGGCCATGATCCAGTGCAGTGCGCGTGCCCAGGTCTTGTCCGCGCTATCGGGATGCAGCGGCAATGAGCTGTCACCCATGGCGACGACGTTGCCGTAAATGCGCTCCACCGGCGCGCTTTCGATGCGCACGCGCGCGAGCGGAATGTCCAGCTCTTCGGCCGCCAGCATCGACAGCGCGGTGTGGATGCCCTGGCCCATCTCCACACGCGGCATGGCGAGCACGACGTCGCCTTCGGGTGTGATCTTGATCCAGCCGTTCAGGGCAATCTCGCCATTGTGCTCGGGGAAGATGTCCGGATCGCCCACGCGGCTGCGCGGCGGCATCACGCCCCAACCGACGACGAGTGCGCCACCGATGCCGAGGGCGCCGAGCAGGAAACGGCGGCGTCCGCTGCGCGGTTTTGTAGTCTTCGCGTTCATGCGCGGCCCTCCCGCAACGCCTTGGCAGCGCGCTTGATAGCGGCGCGCATGCGCGGATATGTGCCACAACGGCAGATGTTGGTCATGGCCGCGTCGATGTCGGCATCCGTCGGGTCAGGGTGTTGGGCCAGCAAATCCGCCGCGGCCATGAGCATGCCGGACTGGCAGTAGCCGCACTGAGGCACCTGCTCGTCTATCCAGGCTTGCTGCAGCGCGTGGCGTTTGCCATCGCCGCCGGCTAGTCCTTCGATGGTGGTGATGTGCTTGCCGGCCACAGCCGCCACCGGCAGCACACAGGACCGCACGGCCGCGCCGTCCACGTGTACGGTGCATGCGCCGCACGCCGCGACGCCGCAGCCGAACTTCGTACCTGTCAGGTTCAGGTGATCACGCAGCACCCATAGCAGGGGCGTGGCCGGGTCGCACTCAACACTGACCGGCTTGTGGTTGACGTCCAGTTCCATGGGGCGGTGGTCTCCTTGTGTTGCGATTTTCTGTTGCTGGCCAAGCGTACGTTCAAACGGCTGAGGTCAGCAATAGTGGTCCACCTCGACATGACAACGGCGGCGAATGCAAAAAGGCCCGAGCACTTGCGCACTCGGGCCTTGGATTCCTGGCGGAGAGAGGGGGATTCGAACCCCCGATAGGTTATTAACCTATACACGCTTTCCAGGCGTGCGACTTAAACCACTCATCCATCTCTCCGAAGCCCGCGATTGTAGCACACTGCGCGGTCTCGCCAAGTTTCCCTCACAAACAAAAGGCCCGGTCTCCCGACAAGGCCTTTTGCATCCCACCGCCGACTCAACTTACCCGGTCGGCATCCCCTCGCGTAACTCAATGCAGCGTGGCTTGTGTCTCATTCATCATCAGCGTCTGCGCAACCTGATCGCGAATCGACTGCGCTTTCAGCAGCAGTCGCAGGGCGATATCGGCACCACGGCTATTGGCAACGTGCTCGATAAACGCGTCGCGTGCGCGTTCATTCAAGGTGGCAACGTGCGCGGCCTCCGACCAGACCCGCCATGCGGAGGGCTGACCGGCAAACTGCTCGCGGCGGCGGAGCAGGTCCGAGTCGATGGCTGCGGCAATCTCGACGTCTTGAATGTTGCGATTCATGATGGCCCCCTTGCTGTCTGTGCTGTTGTTGCGCTCTTCGTGTGGCGCCCTGTGCCGGGCATGCAGCCTGAATATGCAACGTCCATGCCAACACCAATGAGCCGCTCAATGCGCGCGTTTTGCATGCATGCGTTGCTGTCTTGATCTGTTTGAAACACCCTGTTGGCGGCGCTTCGCGGGAAGCGTCCCTACGTCGGTGGGGTGTGAAATTCTCATCTGAAAACCGCTGCGTCAGGCGGCTCGTTACGCGGAACGTTACGTAACGCGGGCGGTGCTCCGGGCCCCAACACACGTGCCACACCGCCGTACGACGCCACTTGCGTGGCGACGTGCCGTGGGCATGCTTGGTGCTTCATCCGTGCGCCCAAGCCTGCTGGCGCGCTGTCGGCCGTGTCACCCACCCTCTTCTGCGCCGGCCTCTTCGCTTGCTTCGCTTCTGAACCGGAAGCGATCTGCCGCGTGCCGCCACCCTCGGCGCGCTGCCCCCCCCCACACACAACAAAAGCATTCAAGAGGAGACACCCCATGCAAATGGGCACCCCACGTGTGCGGCACGGCCGCATGCTGATGTCGGCGCTGCTGTGCGCGGCGCTATCGCTGTCGGGCTGCGGCGGCAATGATGGCTCGACTGCCGCCAACAGCACACCCGCCGATTCAAACACCACCACGCAGCCAGCACCGCCGCTACCGCCGGCCGCAGTCAACTGGACCACGCTCGGTACGCGCGCCACGCCGGCGCAGCCGGGCACGTCCATCACGAGCAACGCTGGCGCCAAGTGGGTCGACTACAACCCGCCCGCGCTCTACGCAGGCGTTGCGAAGCAAGCCACGCAATACATCACGATGTCCGACGGCACAAAGCTGGCGGCATACGTGACGCTGCCCGCCGACGCATCCGGCAACGCCGCGACGGGCTCCTTCCCGACGGTGCTCGTGCAAACCTCATACAACGGCGGCAACGCGCAATACGAAGCCTCGATCGGTGCTGCGCTGGGCGCGGCCGATCCGTACATCGTCCAACACGGCTATGCGACGGTGGTGGTGGACGTGCGCGGCACCGGCCAGTCGCAGGGCGCGTGGGATGCGTTTGGCGCGGATGAGCAGAGCGACTACGGCCACGTAGTCGACTGGGTGACGCAACAACCGTGGAGCAACGGCGCCATCGGCCTTTACGGCGTGTCGTACCTCGGCATCACGACGGTCATCACCGCGGCGCAGAACCATCCGGCGGTCAAGGCGGCCTTCCCCATCGTGCCGATCGGCGACGGCTACCGCGACATCGTCTTCACGGGCGGGCAGACGAATCTCACGTTCATCCCTGCATGGTTCGGGCTGGTGTCGGTGCTGAGCCTGACCGATCCGACGCTGGTGACTGACCCGACCGTCGGTCTGCCAGCCGTGCTGCAACATCTGGTGTCTGCGGTCACGACATTCCAGCTGCCGACCATGTTGCAAGCGCTGCTTGGCACAACGGCCACCGCCTATGACGGCGCGTTCTGGGCGACGCGCTCGCCGCTGGAAACCGACGGCAAGATCAAGGTGCCAACCTTCGTGGTGGGCGGCTTGCACGATCTTTTCCAGCGCAGCGAGCCGCTCACGTACGAGAGCATCAAGACGAAGGCGCCGGCCAAGCTGCTGATCGGCCCGTGGACGCATCTGCAGGCCGGGTTGGGCAGCGGTTTGCCGGTCGATGGCGTGCCGCCGCTGAACCACATTCAGTTGCAATGGTTCGACCAGTACGTCAAAGGCATGAACGTGGGCGCCGATGCGCTGCCCAACGTCACGCAATACGTGACCGGCCTCGGCCACTACGCCACCGCCACGGACTGGCCGCATCCGCAGGTGCAGGCGCAGCAGCTCTTCCTGCGCGGCGACAAGAGCCTGTCGACCACCGCGCCGGCCGCCAACGAAACGTCGAACAAGGTCGCACAGCAGCCGCTGAATGGTGCGTGCTCCATCAGCCTGTCGCAATGGACGGCCGGTTTGACGGGCTTCATCCCGCTACCGTGCCAGACCGACGACACCCTTGCCGAAGCCGCCGATGTGAAGTTCGAAACGCCGCCCATGCCGGCCGATGTTTACCTCAACGGGCCGATTGAAGCGGATGTGTGGATCTCCACCACCGCGCTGGACGCCGGCGTCTCCGTACGCATTGACGACGTGGACGCAGCAGGCAATGTCACGCCGCTTACCGATGGGCTCCAGACAGCCTCGTTGCGCGCGGTAGATGCCAGCCGTTCGCGCACGATGAACGGCCTGTCGATCCAGCCATGGCATCCGTTCACCCCAGGCTCCGTTCAGGCGCTCATGCCGGGCCAGGCCGTGATGGTGCCGGTCGAGGTGTTCCCGACCAGCGCGCTCATCGCCAAGGGCCACAAGCTGCGGGTGGCCGTGGGCGCGAGCAACCTGCCGCAAGGTGTGCCGCCGCTACCTACGCTGCTCAATTCCCTCGTCGGCGTGCTGACGATCTATAGCGATGCAGCGCACCCGTCCAAGGTGGTTTTGCCCGTGGTGCCCGCCACCGCGCTGTAGCAAAAGCAGCTTCTGGCAATCACCCGGCCCGCTTCGGCGGGCCGTTTTCTTTACACACCGGCCACCACACAAATACCTAGCGGGCTAAATGCATACGTAAAACTACGTACCCCAACTGAAGCGGAGAAAAATACGGATAACCGACATTAAATAACCCAAACACGGTAGGAAAACGTTGGCGCCACTCAGTTCGCATAATCCATCGCACGATTCGGAATGCTGATGAGCCAGCCCATGCCGCACAAGGTTTCACAGGCAAAACAAAACTCTTCAGTTGCATTAAGTGAAAACTCGCATAAGAAAGTTATTTAGGATTTTCTTTTCAATGCCGATAACCCCAGGGAGACCGAAAAATCCAACAAAGCCAATTCGGTCACACCATGACATAACCTGCATCTTTCTCAAGTACGCAGCACCTTGCATATAAAAAACGTGGTCGTCGACCGTCCTTCTCTAGCCGGTCGAGTGCGCGACCCCATCTCAATTCATTCAGCAAACCGGAGAACGCTGTGAACCTTTCTCAGATGACCATCAAGGCCAAGCTCACAACGGGTTTTGGCGTGCTGGCAGCCATTGTTGTCGTCGTGTCAGGCGTGTCGCTGCGGGCGCTGTCCGAATCAACCGAAGGATTCTCGAACTACGTGCACGGCATCAGCGCCCGCGCAGACGTCGCGAACGACGTGCGCACGGCGGTGGATCGCCGCGCCATTGCCGCACGCAACCTGGTACTCGTGGTCACCCAAAAAGACCTGGATCTGGAGAAGGCTGACGTCTTTCGTGCGCACGACGATGTGAAGAACAAGCTCAAGCAGCTCAACGACATGATTGCGGGCGCCAAGGACGTAACCGACCGCGCCCGTACGCTGGTGGAAGACATCAACCGCGTGGAAGCACAGTACGGCCCTGTGGCGACCGACATCGTCGGGCTGGCACTGGCCGGCAAACGCGACGAAGCCGTCCAGAAGATGGACAACGAGTGCCGCCCGCTGCTGGCAGCGCTCATCAAGACCACCGACGCGTACGCCACGTACACGCACGAGCGCCAGGAACAGCTCGTGCAGGCATATGAGGCGCAGTACGTGATGCAGCGCAACCTGCTAGCCGGCCTGTCGATCGGCGCGGTGCTGCTGGCAGTGATCGCCGGCATCATCATCACGCGCTCGATCACGCAGCCGATCCGCACCGCCGTGAACGTCGCCCAGACTGTGGCACGCGGCGATCTGAGCAGCCGCATCGAAGTGCATGGCAAGGATGAGACGAGCCGCCTGCTCTCCGCCCTGCGTGACATGAATGGCCGCCTGACCGAGATCGTCGACAAGGTGCGCGACAGCAGCAGCAGCGTTGCCGGTGCAGCCAAGCAGATTGCCGCCGGCAATGCCGACCTGAGCCAGCGCACGGAAGCCCAGGCGTCGTCGCTGCAGGAAACAGCCGCCAGCATGGAAGAGCTGACGTCCACCGTGAAGCAGAACGCCGAGAACGCCCAGCACGCCACCGCGCTCGCCTCCACCGCGTCGGAGGTGGCGCTCAAGGGCAGCACGGTCGTCAGCCAGGTCGTGACCACCATGCAGGACATCAGCGACCGCTCGAGCAAGATTGCCGACATCACCGGCATCATCGAAGGCATCGCGTTCCAGACCAACATCCTCGCGTTGAACGCCGCCGTTGAAGCCGCACGCGCGGGCGAGCAGGGCCGCGGCTTTGCGGTGGTGGCCAGCGAGGTGCGCAGCCTGGCGCAGCGTTCGTCAACGGCGGCCAAGGAGATCAAGGAACTGATCGCCTCGTCGGTGGAGCGCATCCATGACGGCTCCACGCTGGCGGGCGAGGCCGGAGAAACGATGACGGAGGTCACGCAAGCTGTGGCCCGCGTCACGCACATCATGGAAGAGATTGCCGCCGCATCGGTGGAGCAGAAGCGCGGCATCGAGCAGGTCAACCAGGCGATCTCGCAAATGGATGAAGTCACGCAGCGCAATGCGGCGCTGGTGGAAGAAGCCGCCGCCGCATCGCAATCGCTGCAGGACCAAGGGCAGGAGTTAAACGCCACAATGTCGTTCTTCCGCGTCGATCCGCACGCCGTACACGCCTGATCCGGACACTGTCACTGTTGTAGCCGTCATCTCCAATCTGTCCTTCAGCCCGCCGCCGGAAGGCCGCGGGCGTTTTCTTTTTTCTGTCCTGTGTCTTTCGTTAGGCCGTCGTTCGTGACTTCCGCTGCATTGGCGGGCTCGCACGCGCGACGCAAAGTGAACTTGCCCAGTCTCTCATCTGCGACGGGGCAAGTTGGGGCCGCGTTCGGCCCACCCTGCCGACGAAGGCCACCATGCGACACACAAGCCCACACCTGCAACGCGGCCCGCTTCCCACCCTCCTGCTCGACGACCGGAGGCCGGCATGATCCGGCTGCGACTCGCGCATTCGCTGCGCCCACGGGCAGTACCGCAGACACAACCCATCCCGCCGCTCGCTGAACAACTGCGTGAAGAGTGCGAAGCCATGGCCCGCTTTGCCCTGCATCACGGGCTTCCCGTTACGCCGGAACTCATCGCTCAGCTCGGCGCACTCATCGACGGTCAAACGTCTGCGCATGCCACACCGCACCACGCGCTGGCCGCAATCCACCGCAAACTTGCGGCAGCCATTGCCCCGGCCACACCGCAGGCTGTCACGCTGCTCGACGCACAGCATCGCAGCGATCATCCGTTCCCGTGGCTCGGCCCGGTGCCGTTGATCCGGCTGCTGACCAGCGCCGCGATCGTCTTCCTGATCGCCGTGATTGCCACGGGCATGTCGCCCGACGTGTCGAGCGCGAACATCGACCGGGGCTTTCTGGATTCGGACGGCGCGCCCCTGCTGTGGAACACGCTGTTCCTGCTGTTCTGCGCGGGCTTGGGTGCGTCGTTTGCCACGCTGTTTCAGGCACATCGCTACGTGGCCGCGTCCACCTACGACCCCAAGTACGACGCCTCCTACTGCGCGCGGTTGATCCTCGGGGTGATTGCCGGATTGATCCTGGTGGAGATGCTGCCCGCGCAAGTGTTCGACCGGGGCAGCATGCACAGCTTCGGCAAACCGGCGCTGGCGATGTTGGGGGGCTTCTCTGCCACGGCGGTGCACCGGCTGCTGCAGCGGCTGGTGGATGCGTTGGAAACGCTCGTGCGCGGTGATCGGTCCGCCGATACCGACGCGGCCATGCAGGCCTACCGGGCCCGCGCCGCCAGCGAGCGCACGCAGTGGCAAAGCGAACTCGCCGCCAACCTGATCGAGCTGCAGCAATCGTTCGACGGCACTGCTTCTCCCGAGGCGATGCGCAAGCGCCTGGCCGACTTTACGCGCGCCATGCTCGCCGCCAGCGACCCGGCGGCCGCCCCGCCGCCGTCTCTCTCAGCCGGCGGCCCTTCCAAGGAGTGACCTCATGCTCTTCCTCTACAACATCCCCGCATGGGCGATGGGCGCCGCCATCGTCTTCGCCACGCTGCTCATTGCATTGGGCGGCTACGTGCTGTTCCGTCGTGTTTTCCCGGTCACGCTCGACGCCGAACAGCGCAACATGACCATCGCCATGATGACGGCTGTCACCACTATCAACTCGCTGCTGGTCGCCTTTTCTGCCATCTCGGTATGGGGTGCCTATCAAGCCGCGACCGACATCGTGGCCGCGGAAGCTGCGTGTGCTACGGAACTTGCACGCGACCTCTCCGCGTTCTCGCACCCGAGCGCCACCGCCGCGCGCAGCGAGCTGGTCACTTATCTGCAGCACGTTGTGCGCGACGAATGGCCGAGCATGCAGCAGCACGCGCATCCTGATGCCAACACGGAGGCTGCGTTCGACATCATGTTCGCTACGGCCAACCGCATCACGCCCCGCGACGACCGCGAGCGCGTGCTGCTGATCGAAGTGCTCGCCCGTGTCAACGAGATGGTGAAGTATCGGGAGAAACGCCTGCAGAACCTGGAAGCCGCCATGCCCGGCACGCTGTGGGGCGTGATGCTGATCGCCAGCGGCCTGTCGTTGTTGCTGCTCTACGCGCTGCCGGCCACGCGTTTTCACATGGCGCTTGTGGCGGTGTGGGCGACCACGCTCGGCCTGGCGTTCTTCTTTGTGCTGGCCGTGGACAGGCCCTTTGCCGGGGAAGTCAGCGTCAGTGCGGCGCCGCTTGAGCGCGCCATCCAGACGTTATCGAACGACAAGCCGCAGGCGCATCCCGGGCTCGACTGAGCGCGCGCCGCCTCGCCGCGATGCCCCGCTTGCGTTGTGAGGGCTGGCGGGAGAGGTCAGCCCCGGGGTCGGAGTTCCCACGCTTCGGCCCTGCCATTTGCCGGCTCGTCGGGAGCCGGCTTTTTTACAGCGGATCGCGAATGTAGCCAACGAGTTTGTCGACCACCGGCCGGTTCGGCTTGGTCAGCAGGCTCACGACAATCGCCGCAACAAACCCCGCCGGTACGCCGAACGCACCCGAGGCGATCGGATCGACGCCAAACCAGGGCTGGCCGAGTACACCCGTCATGCGCGTGAAGAACGGGTAGTTGGCGATGATGTAGTACACACTCACGGCCAGCCCCGTCAGCATGCCGGCGATGGCACCGGCACGATTGGTGCGCTTCCAGAACACGCCCAGCACCAATACCGGAAAGAAGCAGGACGCCGCCAGCGAGAAGGCTGCCCCGACCAGGAAGAGGATGTTGCCCGGCTTCAATGACGTCACATAGGCAGCCAACAGAGCCACGCCCAGCAACACCACTTTGGCGCTCGTCACGCGCCGCTGGTGGCTGGCCGTGTTGTCGATCATGTGGAAGTACACATCGTGCGACAGCGCATTGGCGATGGTCAGCAGCAGGCCATCCGCAGTCGACAGCGCCGCCGCCAGCGCACCGGCCGCGATCAGGCCCGACAACACGTACGGCAGCCCGGCAATCTCGGGCGCGGCCAGCACAACCATGTCCGGCTGCATCATCACCTCCGCCCACTGCACGATGCCGTCGCCGTTGATGTCATGCAGCGCAAACACGGGCGGGTCGACCTTGCGCCAAGGCACGACCCATTGCGGCAGGTCGGCAAACGGGGTGCCGACGAGGTGCTGCAACAGATCGAGCTTGACGAGCGCCGCCAGCGCCGGCGCCGACACATACAGCAGCGCCACGAAAACCAGCGTCCAACTCACGGAATTGCGTGTCTCGCGCACCGACGGCGTGGTGTGAAAGCGCGTGAGGATGTGCGGCAGGCTGGCCGTGCCAACCATCAGGCAAAACACCAGCAGCACAAAGTTCAGTCGCTCGGTGCCCCGCTCGTTTTGCGACGCCGACGGGAATGGTTCGGTGGACGGTGGCGCCATGCGGCTGCGTGCCAGCGCATCTTCGCGCTGCTGGTTCCAAAGGATCGACGCGGTGGCCGCATCCGGCGGAAACTCTTCGCGCTGGCGCTCCAGCGCCTTGATCTCGCGCAGCGGCGCGTTGCGTTCGCGGGCAAGTTTGAGCTGAGCATTCAATGCCTCGCGCGCATGCTCGAACGACCGCGGCAACTGCGAGATGCGCTCCTGCAGCGCCTTGGCCTCATTCAGAAAGTGGTCACGCACGTGCTGCTCGGCCGGGTCGTGCGCAATGCGCCGCTCCTCTTTCTCGATCTGCACCAGCAGGCGACCCGTAGAAAGCTGCGGCACCGGATCGTGATACCGATGCCAACCGATGATCGCCACCACGCCCAGAAAGGACACGATCATGATGATGTACTGCGCCACCTGCGTCCACGTCACAGCACGCATGCCGCCCAGGAACGAGCACACCAGAATGCCCGCCAGCCCGAAGAACACGCCCACCGAAAACTCGACGCCGATAAACCGCGTGACCACCAGCCCCACACCCTGGATCTGCGCGACGAGATAGACGAAGGAACACAGCGAAGCGCCCAGCACCGCGATGCCCCGCACGACAGAACTTCCGCCGCGCTCGCCGTTGCCGTATCGGTTGGCTAGGAAATCCGGCACCGTGTAACCACCGAACTTGCGCAGATATGGCGCGAGGAGGAAAGCGACGAGGCAGTAGCCGCCCGTCCAACCCATGACATAAGCGAGGCCCTCATAGCCCGAGGCGAACACGATGCCCGCCAGGCCGATGAACGAGGCGGCGCTCATCCAGTCGGCCGCCGTGGCCATGCCGTTGAAGAATGCGGGGACGCGGCGCCCTGCTACGTAATACTCGGTTAGATCGGCGGTGCGGCAGATCAGTCCGATGCACGCATAGATCGCGATGGTGACGAACAGGAACACATAACCGAGCCATACGCCCGGCCCGCGCACGTGTTCGATCGCGCCCATCATCACGATGAAGAGCAGCAGCCCTACGGTATAGAGCCCGTAATACAGAAACAGCCGCTTGCGGAAGCGGCTGTCTTGTTGCGAGTCGGTGGCCAAGATTGGCGACCAGCGCTGGCGGTTAGCGCGTTTCCTTCAGTTGATCGAGGATGGCTGGGTTCTCAAGCGTGGACGTGTCCTGCGTGATGTCCTCGCCTTTGGCCAGCGAGCGCAACAGGCGGCGCATGATCTTGCCCGAGCGCGTCTTGGGCAGGTTGTCGCCAAAGCGGATGTCCTTCGGCTTGGCGATCGGCCCGATCTCCTTGCCGACCCAGTTGCGCAGCTCGTTGGCGATCTGCTTGGCTTCGTCGCCATCGGGGCGCGCGCGCTTGAGCACCACGAACGCGCAGATCGCTTCGCCGGTCATGTCGTCGGGGCGGCCCACCACGGCAGCCTCGGCCACGATCGGGTTCGCCACCAGCGCCGATTCAATCTCCATCGTGCCCATGCGGTGGCCCGAGACGTTCAGCACGTCATCGATGCGGCCCATGATGGTGAAGTAGCCGGTCTCCTTGTCGCGGATCGAACCATCGCCCGCCAGATAGAGCTTGCCGCCCAGCTCTTCCGGGAAGTAGCTTTTCTTGAAGCGCTCCGGGTCACCCCAGATTGTGCGGATCATCGACGGCCACGGACGCTTGACCACCAAGATGCCGCCCTGACCGTTGGGAACATCGTGCCCGGTTTCATCGACAACGGCAGCCATGATGCCCGGCAGCGGCAGCGTGCACGAGCCCGGCACCAGCGGCGTGGCGCCCGGCAGCGGCGTCATCATGTGGCCGCCGGTCTCCGTCTGCCAGAACGTATCGACGATCGGACAACGTCCGCCGCCGATATTCGTGTGGTACCACATCCAGGCTTCGGGGTTGATCGGCTCGCCCACGGTGCCCAGCAGGCGCAGGCTCGAGAGGTCGTACTGCTTGGGGTGGACCTTCTCGTCCGCTTCGGCGGCCTTGATCAGCGAGCGGATCGCCGTCGGCGCGGTGTAGAACGTGTTGACCTTGTGACGCTGGATCATGTCCCAGAAGCGGCCGGCGTTCGGATACGTCGGCACGCCTTCGAACACGACCTGCGTGGCGCCGGCCGCGAGCGGGCCGTACGCGATGTAGCTGTGGCCCGTCACCCAGCCGATGTCGGCCGTGCACCAGAAGATGTCGTCGGGTTTCAGGTCGAACGTCCACTGCATGGTGAGCAGCGCCCACAGCAGGTAGCCGCCCGTGCTGTGCTGCACGCCCTTCGGCTTGCCGGTCGAGCCCGAGGTGTAGAGGATGAACAGCGGGTGTTCCGCACTCACCGGCGTGACTTCGCAGGTGTCCGGCTGGCCGGCTTCGACCTCGTCCATCGCGCGGTCGCGGCCTTCCACCCAGTTCACGTTGCCGTTGGTGCGGCGATAGACGATCACGTGCTTGACGGCGCCCGTGCCCTCCATGGCGAGCGCTTCGTCGGCGATGGCCTTGAGCGGCAGCGCCTTGCCGCCGCGCATTTGCTCGTCTGCGGTGATGAGCGCCACGGCGCCCACGTCGACGATGCGTTCCTGCAGCGACTTGGCCGAAAACCCGCCGAACACCACCGAGTGCGTCGCACCGATGCGCGCGCACGCCTGCATGGCGACGATGCCTTCCACCGACATCGGCATGTAGATCACCACGCGGTCGCCCTTCTTGATGCCCAGGGCCTTCAGGCCGTTGGCGAAGCGGCAGACGCGCGCGTGGAGTTCGCGATACGTGATGCGCGAGACGTTGCCGTCATCGGTTTCGAAAATGATGGCGACCTTGTCGGCGTTGCCGTTCTCAAGGTTGCGCTCGAGGCAGTTGTAAGACGCGTTGAGTTCGCCGTCTTCAAACCACTTGTAGAACGGTGCGTTGGACTCGTCCAGCACCTTGCTGAAGGGCTTGTGCCACAGCAGGTGCTCGTGGGCGAGGCGCGCCCAGAAGCCTTCGTAATCTTTTTCGGCTTCGGCGCACAGGGCACGGTACGCATCCATGCCGGCGATGTTTGCCTGTTTGACGAAGGATTCGGGCGGGTTGAAAACGCGCGTTTCCTGCAGGACAGATTCAATGCCAGCCATGGTGTCTCCTGATAGCGATGTCTGTAGTCGTTTTGCGGCGAATCTAAGGGGCTGACCTGACTCCAGCCTTACGCATTTCTGCGCCGCAAATCGACGTGAAGGGCATTACTATAATGCGTCACTTCCTGTTACGGCACGCATCGCAGCGCAACATAGCCGGCCAGAGAGCCGTGTCCCGTGCCGGTTTCCACTGATTTCTCATCGTGCCCATCCACGCCCTTTTCCTGATTGCTGCCATGGCACTGGTCGGCAGCAACGTCGGTTTCGGTAAATCGATCGTCGCCGTCATGCCGGTGATGCTGTTTGCGTTGCTGCGTTTTCTGATTGCCATCGCGTGCATGGCGCCGTGGTACAAGCCCGCGCGCATGCGCCGCGTGACGGGCGGCGAGTGGACCAACCTGTTCCTCCAGGCCTTTTTCGGTACGTTCGGTTTTACGTTGCTGATGCTGAACGGCGTGCGGCTGACCTCGGCGCTGGCTGCGGGCATCATCACCAGTACGATTCCAGCCGCGGTGGCGCTGCTGTCATGGCTGGTGCTGCGCGAAAAACCCTCGGGGCGGACGCTGGCGTCGGTAGTACTGGCGGTGGCCGGCGTCGCCATTCTCAACGCGTACCGCGGGGGCGAATCCTCGGGCGCTGCCCCTGCCGATGCGGCGCAGGCACTGCTGGGCAATGCGCTGGTGATGGGCGCGGTCTTATGCGAATCGATCTACGTGATTCTGTCGCGGCGGCTGACGCAAACCTTGCCCGCTATCGAGATCTGCGCGTACACGCACCTGATCGGCGGCCTGCTGATGCTGCCGCTGGGGCTGATGCCGCTGCTCACGTTCGATCTGTCGGGCGTGCCGTTGCCGATCTGGGGCCTGGTGCTTTGGTACGCGCTGTCGGCCAGCATCTTCTCGTTCTGGCTGTGGATGAAGGGCATTCGGCACGTGCCAGCTCACCTTGCGGGCGTGTTCACCTCGGTGCTGCCGATAGCGGCCGCCACCTATGGCATCGTGGCGCTGGGCGAAACCCCGGGCTGGCCGCACGGCATTGCGCTGGCGTGCGTCGTGGCAGGCATCCTTGTCGCGAGCTGGCCAGCACGGCCGCGACAGCCGGCGCGCCGCTCCCGTGTGGCGGACCCGCTGGACCCACTCGATCCGTCACTGGACCGCGAATAGCGCAGGCCGGCTGCAGCCGTCTTTCACTCAGCGATTCGGCAAACTTGGGACGCTACAATCGCCCGCTTTTCACCCGCCCCTGTTTGCCATGAAGTCGCCCATCGCTCCGCTGCGCCCGATTCCGCGCCTCATCTTCTTTTCCCGCTGGCTGCAACTGCCGCTTTACATGGGGCTGATCATTGCCCAGGCAGCGTATGTGTACCTTTTCGTCGTCGAGGTGTGGCACCTGGTTTCGCACCTGGGCGACATGGACGAAACCAAGATCATGCTGGCCGTGCTGGGCCTGATCGACGTGGTCATGATCTCCAACCTGCTGATCATGGTGATCATCGGCGGGTACGACATCTTTGTGTCCAAGCTCGGCATCGAAGGCCATGAAGATGAGCCCGAATGGCTGGACCACGTCAATGCCGGTGTGCTGAAGGTGAAACTGTCGATGGCGCTGATCAGCATCTCGTCGATCCACCTGCTCAAGACGTTCATCGACGCTGCCCAGAAAGACACGCACACGATCCTGTGGCAGGTAGCGATCCACGTGGCGTTCCTGGTGTCTGCGCTGGTGATGGCGTGGGTGGACCGCATCGTTTCGCACGCGCATCCGCACGGCGAGGCTGCCGACGCACATTGACGCTGCGCCCTTGTCGGCGCGGCGATTCCGACGAACGCGCTCGGACAATCCGCGCCCGACATTGGGTGTATGATCTCGGGCTATTCTGAGCCTGCGGCGCCCGCCGTCCAGGCCACAGGCAGGGAGTGAAGGCCACAGAGCACTGCCCTGCCGCACCGGCTTTTCATTCCTATACGTTGGTCCCCCACCATGACCGTCATTCGTCAAGAAGACCTCATCCAGAGCGTCGCCGACGCCCTGCAGTACATCAGCTATTACCACCCGATGGACTACATCACTGCTCTGGGCCGCGCCTATGAGCAGGAACAGAGCCCCGCAGCCAAGGATGCCATCGCGCAGATCCTGACCAACAGCCGCATGTGCGCAGAAGGCAAGCGCCCGATCTGCCAGGACACCGGCATCGTCACCGTGTTCCTGAAGGTCGGCATGAACGTGCGCTGGGGAAGCGAAAACGGCAACGCCACGATGAGCCTGGAAGACATGGTCAACGAAGGCGTGCGCCGCGCGTACAACGACGTCGACAACAAGCTGCGCGCAAGCGTGCTGGCTGATCCGGCCGGCAAGCGCACCAACACGAAGGACAACACCCCGGCCGTGATCAACATGTCGATCGTGCCGGGCGACACCGTGGACGTGATCGTCGCAGCCAAGGGCGGCGGCTCGGAGGCCAAGTCGAAGTTCGTGATGCTGAATCCGTCGGACTCGATTGTTGACTGGGTGCTCAAGACCGTGCCGACCATGGGCGCCGGCTGGTGCCCGCCGGGCATGCTGGGCATCGGCATTGGCGGCACGGCTGAAAAGGCCATGCTGCTGGCCAAGGAAGCCCTGATGGAGCCGATCGACATTCAAGACCTGATCGCCCGCGGCCCCAGCAACCGCGCAGAAGAACTGCGCATCGAGCTGTACGAGAAGGTCAACGCGCTGGGCATTGGCGCGCAGGGCCTGGGCGGCCTGGCCACCGTGCTTGACGTGAAGATCCTGGACTACCCGACGCACGCGGCCAACCTGCCCGTCGCCATGATCCCGAACTGCGCGGCCACGCGTCACGCGCACTTCACGCTGGACGGCAGCGGCGTTGCCAAGCTGGAAGCGCCAGACCTGTCGCAATGGCCGAAGGTCGAATGGGCACCGAATACGGAAACGTCGAAGCGCGTGGATCTGAACACGCTCACGCCGGAAGAAGTCGCCTCGTGGAAGCCGGGCCAGACGCTGCTGCTCAACGGCAAGATGCTGACCGGCCGCGACGCCGCACACAAGCGCATTGCAGACATGCTGGCCAAGGGCGAGAAACTGCCGATCGACTTCACCAACCGCGTGATCTACTACGTCGGCCCGGTTGACCCGGTGCGGGATGAAGTCGTGGGCCCGGCAGGCCCGACCACCGCCACCCGCATGGACAAGTTCACCGAGACGATGCTCGCCCAGACGGGCCTGATCGCCATGGTAGGCAAGGCCGAGCGCGGCCCAGTCGCCATCGAGTCCATCAAGAAGCACAAGTCGGCTTACCTGATGGCCGTGGGCGGCGCGGCGTACCTGGTGTCGAAGGCCATCCGAGGTTCGAAGGTGCTGGCGTTCGAAGACCTGGGCATGGAAGCGATCTATGAATTCGACGTGAAGGACATGCCTGTCACCGTCGCCGTGGACAGCTCGGGCACGTCGGTCCACAAGACCGGCCCGGCGGAATGGCAGGCGAAGATCGGCAAGATTCCGGTCGCAGCGGGCTGATCCGTTCATTCACATTCAATATGACGACACGCGCGCAGGCACCGGTCGGGGTCTTTGATTCCGGCCTCGGAGGGCTCTCCGTCCTGCGCGCGATTAGCGCCGAACTGCCGGCCGAATCGCTTCTCTACCTGGCGGATTCCCGCCATGCCCCGTACGGGGAAAAATCTCCCGAATTCATTGCCGAGCGCACGCTCCGTGTGTGTGAATGGCTCGTCGACCAAGGCTGCAAGGCGTTGGTGATCGCCTGCAACACCGCCACGGCGCAGGCTGTACATGTGCTGCGGGAAAAGCTCGCGGTGCCGGTGATTGGCGTCGAGCCCGGCTTGAAGCCAGCGGTTGCCACGTCGAAGAGCCGTGTGGTCGGCGTGCTCGCGACCGAAAGCACGCTGCGCAGCGAGAAGTTTGCACGCCTGCTGGCGGCTGCCTCCGGCGATTGCAAGGTGCTGAGCCAACCTGGCTACGGCCTCGTCCCCCTGATCGAGCGCGGCGATACCCACTCGCCTGCGGTGCTTGAACTGCTGCAGGCCTATCTGCAGCCCATGCTGGACGCGCATGCCGACACGCTGGTGCTCGGCTGCACGCACTACCCATTCCTGGAAGATGCCATCCGCGAGATTGCGGGCGACCGGCTGACATTGATCGACACCGGCCATGCGGTCGCGCGCCATCTCGGGCGCACGCTTTCGGCGGCGGGATTGCGCTCGTCAGATCAGGCTGCCTCGCCGCGCTTCATGAGCACCGGCGATGTCCTTCCACTGCAGGCCATGGTGGCCGCGTTACTGGGCGAAGCGCCCATGGCGCAGCGCGTCGACATTGGCGATGCGCCGCTCACCCCTGCAGCGACCTCCCTCTTCGCAAGCTGAATAAAAAAACGCCACCTGGGTAGGTGGCGTTTTTACCTTGGGCCTCAGCCGAGGTTCGGCTGCGCGGCAACTTCGGCCTCGCTTTCTTCATCGGCCGGCTCGTACTTCGCCACCACAGCCGTGGCCAGGCTGTTGCCGATCACGTTGGTGGCCGTGCGGCCCATGTCGAAGAACTGGTCGATCCCGATGATCAGCAGCAGACCGGCTTCGGGCAGATGGAACATCGGCAGCGTGGCCGCCACCACCACCAGCGAAGCGCGTGCAACGCCCGCCATGCCCTTGCTCGTGAGCATCAGCACCAGCAGCAGCGTCACCTGCTGTGTGAAGCTCATTTCGATGTTGTACGCCTGCGCAATGAACAGCACCGCAAACGCCTGATACATCATCGAGCCATCCAGGTTGAACGAATACCCCAACGGCAGCACGAAGCTGGCAACGCGCTTGGGCACACCAAATTTTTCCAGCGCTTCCATCGTCTTCGGGTACGCCGATTCGCTGCTGGCCGTGGCAAACGCCAGCATGGTCGGTTCACGAATCAGGCCCAGCAGACGGCCCAGCGAGCGGCCAAGCAGCACATAGCCGACAAAGAACAGGATCGCCCACAGCAGCGCCAGGCCCAGGTAGAACTCGCCGATCAGCTTGCCGTAGGTCACGAGCACGCCCACGCCTTCCACCGTGATGGCAGCGGCCATGGCGGCAAATACGCCCAGCGGCGCGAAGCGCATCACATAGTCGGTAATGCGGAACATCAGCTTGGTCAGCTCTTCTAGCCCGCGGCCGATCACGCTCTCCATCGGGTTCTTCATCGTCGACAGCGCGGCGCCAAAGAACAGCGAGAACACCAGGATCTGCAGGATCTCATTGGTGGCCATGGCTTCCACGATGCTGCGCGGGAACACGTGCGTGATGAACGCCTTGAGCGTGAAGTCGCCTGTCTTCAGGCCCGACGTGGCCGATACGTCCGGGAGCGCCAGGTTCATGTGCATGCCCGGCTGGAAGAAGTTGACCAGCAGCATGCCCAGCGCCAGCGACGTAGCCGATGCACACACAAACCAGATCATGGCGCGCAGGCCCACGCGGCCGACCGAACGGCCGCCGCTCATGCTCGCCAGGCCGGTCACCAGCGTCGAGAACACCAGCGGCGCAATGATCATCTTGATCATGCGCAGGAAGATGTCGGTGATGATGCTGAAGTACGAAGCGATGTCCTTGGCCGCCGCAGCGTCCTTGGCGTATTCGTGGCAACCCCAGCCGACGGCAATGCCCAGCAGCATTGCCAGCCCAATGTGGGAGGTCAGACGTTTGGTGTTCAAGACTTTCTCCAAGGAATACCGTGGCCGGAAGACGGCGCGCGGCAGACGCAGATCTCATGGGGCCAAGGGCCGGCCCAAGTTCGTCATGCTTTGTAAAAAGCGACGATATTAGAGAAGCGCATGGCGATCGTTATGTCGATGTTGCATAGCATCATGCAATTTCTGCATACATTGATATGGCGCCGTTGACACCCTGCTGCAATGCCGCATGAGCACTGGAATTGGCCAGTGCGAAGCGGATTATTGAGCGACACGCAATGCCGTCGGGGCATACCAACAAGCGCTGTTTCGAGCACATGAAAAGCGACGCCTGTACCACGTATGCCGCTGATACCATCATGGGCTCATGTCACCACCGGAGCCCTGCAATGAAAATGGCGCCCTTCGCCTTCGGCACAACCGACTGGTCTACCGTTGAACCTACCGAACATGCCGGCGAAACCGGCATGGCGATCTGGCGCACGCGCTACTTTGGCGACGAGTCGGACCGCATCCGCGTGCGCATGGTGGAGTACACGCCTGGCTACCTGGCCGACCATTGGTGCAAGAAGGGCCACATCCTGTTCTGCCTTGACGGCGAACTGGAAACCACACTGGAAGACGGCCGCACGTTCACGCTCACGCCCGGTATGAGCTATCAGGTGGGCGACGATGCAGAAGCCCATCAGTCGACCACCAAAAAGGGCGCTCGACTACTCATCGTTGACTGACCGGGACACCCGGCTTGCGCATCGGCCCCGGCCCGGGTTGACCGGGGTCAAGCGATTCAAAGATCCAGGTCTTTAAGGCTCACAGACCACAATATGTAGTGCTAGTCTGACTCCATACCACTATATGGAGTACCTCATGACGGGCACACAGGTCACTGGGCAAGTCACCAAGCGCGACGGTTCATTGGCGCCGTTCGATGCGCAGAAGATTCGACAGGCCATCGCCGCAGCCGGCCAGGCCACCGGCGAATTCGACACCATCGAGGCGCAGCACCTGACCTCAGGCGTGGTTGCACATCTTGCGCCGCTCCCCTGCCCAGGTATCGAAATCATCCAGAACTGCGTGGAAGAGGTGCTGGTGGACGCCGGCTATTGGCGCACCGCGCGCGCCTACATCGTCTACCGCGAACAGCACGCCCGGCTGCGTTCGCTCAAGCACACGCTGGTCGATGTCGAAAGCACGATGGAGGAGTACCTCGAGCAGCGCGACTGGCGCGTCAACGCCAACGCCAATCAGGGCTACAGCCTGGGCGGCCTGATCCTGAACGTGGCGGGCAAGGTCACGGCCAACTACTGGCTTTCGCACGTCTACAGCCCCGAAGCGGGCACGGCGCACCGCGAGGGCGACCTCCACATCCACGATCTCGACATGCTCTCGGGCTACTGCGCAGGCTGGTCGTTGCGGCAGTTGCTGACGGAGGGATTCAACGGCGTGCCGGGCAAGGTGGAGGCAACGCCGCCGCGGCATATGTCCGCAGCCATCGGGCAGATCGTCAACTTTCTGGGCACGCTGCAGAACGAGTGGGCCGGCGCGCAGGCGTTCAGTTCGTTCGATACCTACATGGCGCCGTTCATCCGCCGCGACGCGATGTCGTATGCCGCGGTCAAGCAGTCCATGCAGGAACTGATCTACAACCTGAACGTACCCAGCCGCTGGGGCACGCAAACGCCGTTCACCAACCTCACGTTCGACTGGACTTGCCCGGCCGACCTGCGCGAACAGGTTCCTTACATCGGCGGCGAAGAGATGCCCTTCACCTACGGCGATCTCCAGCCCGAGATGGACATGATCAACCGCGCGTACATCGAGGTCATGATGGCCGGCGATGCGAAAGACCGCGCGTTCACGTTCCCGATACCGACCTACAACATCACGTCGGACTTCGATTGGGAGCACCCAAACACCACGTTGCTGTTCGAGATGACGGCGCGCTACGGGCTGCCCTACTTTCAGAACTTCCTCAACTCCGACCTGGAGCCGCACATGGTGCGCTCGATGTGCTGCCGCCTGCAGCTTGACCTGCGCGAACTGCTCAAGCGCGGCAACGGGTTGTTTGGCTCGGCTGAGCAGACCGGGTCCATCGGCGTCGTGACCGTCAACTGCGCACGACTGGGGTATCTCTACGCGGGCGATGAGGCAGCGCTGCTGGCGCGGCTGGACACGCTGCTCGCCCTCGGCCGCGACGTGCTGGAGGTCAAGCGCAAGTTCGTGCAGCGGCTGATCGATCAGGGGCTGTATCCGTACACGCGCCGCTACCTGGGCACGCTGCGCAACCACTTCAGTACGCTGGGCGTAAACGGCATCAACGAGATGGTGCGCAACTTCACACACGATGCCGACGACATCACCACGCCATTCGGCCATGCCATGGCGGTGCGCCTGCTCGACCACGTACGTCAGCGCATGACGGAATTCCAGGAGGCGACCGGGCACCTGTACAACCTCGAAGCCACACCCGCAGAGGGCACCACCTACCGCTTCGCCCGCGAAGACCGCAAGCGCTGGCCTGGCATCCTGCAGGCCGGTACGACCGCGCAGCCGTATTACACCAACTCAAGCCAGTTGCCCGTCGGCTACACCGACGACCCGTTTGAAGCGCTGGCGCGCCAGGAAGCACTGCAGAGCAAGTACACGGGCGGCACGGTCCTGCACCTGTACATGAACGAAGCGATCTCATCGCCGCAGGCATGCAAGGAACTCGTGCGCCGCGCGCTGGCCAACTTCCGCCTGCCGTACATCACCATCACCCCGACGTTTTCGATCTGCCCGAAACACGGCTATCTGTCCGGCCATCACACGTTCTGTCCGAAATGCGATGCAGATCTGCTGGCCCAGCAGCCCCACGGCAAGTGCGGCTGCACAGCGGCAGGCACCCCAGGTTCTTCCACCCACCTCCATCACGAAGGAGCCTCCGTATGACCACCGTTGCACAAACCACCAACCGCACCGTTGCACTCGACGACAGCCAGCGCACGCGCTGCGAAGTCTGGACCCGCGTGATGGGCTATCACCGGCCCGTCAGCTCATTCAATATCGGCAAGCAAGGGGAATTCCGTGAACGCCGCTTCTTCGTTGAAGACCGCGCCCGCTGAGCCGCCACACTGCCCGCCGCCGGCCATCGGCGGCCTGGCACCTTTTTCCAGCGTCGACTGGCCCGGGCAGCTTGCGGCGGTGGTGTTCGTGGCCGGCTGCCCGTGGCGCTGTCATTACTGCCACAACCCGCACTTGCAGACCCGGACACGCACGCTGGATTGGAACGACGTCTTCGCCTTTCTGCAGCGTCGCACGGGCCTGCTCGATGCGGTGGTCTTCTCGGGCGGTGAACCGCTGAGCGAGCCGCACCTGCCGCAACTGATACGCGACGTGCGGGCGCTCGGCTACAAGATTGGCCTGCACACCGGCGGTATCTATCCGGCGCGCCTGACCGACGTACTGCCGCAGGTGGACTGGGTGGGGCTCGACATCAAGACCAGCGCACCGCACTACGACGCGCTCACGGGCCGCCGCGGCAGCGCAGCGCCGGTCGATGCGTGCCTGGATCTTCTGCTGCAGAACGGCGGCGCATTCGAATGCCGCACCACATGGCACCCCGACTGGTTGCCGGAACCGCAACTTCTTGCGCTGGCGCAAAACCTCAGCCGGCGCGGCGTGAAACACTACGCACTACAAGCCTACCGAAGTGCCCCCGGAACCCCGGCCATCACGCTGCCCAGCGAGGGCACCCAGCGCGCATTGGCTGCCAGCTTTTCTTCTTTCTGTTGCCGGTGACACCATGCAAGACCCCCTCAATGTGGGCGATCTGCTCAAGCACAGCCCGCTGTTCCTGGACTTCGACAACGATGACATTGCCTTGCTCGCGCGCGACAGCCACGCAGTGCGCGTGTCGCGGCACGACTTCGCGTTTCGCCGTGGCGACCACGCCGATGGCTTCTTTGTCGTGGTGGTCGGTGCGATCAAACTCGTATTGCCGGGGGCGCACGGCCAATGCAAGGTCATCGAGTTCTTCGGGCCCGGCGAGTGCTTTGGTGAGCCCTTCATGTTTCTGAACCGCCCCTACGCGGCAGATGCGCAAGCCATGGAAGACAGCCTGCTTGTCTGGATCGGTAAGCGCGCCGTCGACGATGCACTCCACGTGCATCCGCGCCTGGCGCGGCAGATGTTGACGGGGCTGTCCACCCGCCTGCACACGCTGATGTGCGACATCGAAACCGTGAACCTGCAAAGCGCCAATGAACGGCTGATCGGCTATCTGCTCTCGCTGCCGCGCAAGTTTGATCGCACGCGGTTTCCATGCAGCAAGAGTCTGGTCGCGTCCAAGCTCGGGCTGGCACCGGCCACGCTTTCCCGCACGCTGCGACAGTTGATTCGCGACGGGTTGATCCGCGTGGAAGGCCGCGAGGTCGTGATCCAAAACACCACGGCGTTGCAGCGTCAGCTCATGGCGGGATAGCAGTAGAAGCTCGACGCGGGTCAATCGCCTGCGGTGTCGAGCCGATGCTTGAGCGTGTTGACGGCATCATCCACCAGCGCGGCGGCAGCACTCAATTCATCGTCGCTGCAATCAGCGTGATAACGCTTCTTGGCGCCGCACTGGTTGAGCACGAGGTGAACGTCCGGCGCCACGCCCGCCGTTGCCAGACAGGCCTTGACGCACGCCAGTGCACAACCGTCGAGCGCGAGAATAGGCCGTCCGCTGCGTGCTGTCTTGACGAGCGCGCGAACACCGCCGCCGACACCGCTGATACAAGACATCTCTGCCCTGCCTGCACGGTCCAAATCGACGGCCAGGCGGTTTGCCGCTTGCGCCACGCTCGAACAACCCGAGCAGGCGTAGACGAGGGGCAACGCACGTGATGACATGGCGCCCCTCTCCCTACCGCGATTGCCAGCGTGCAAGCCACGCCGGGCGTGCGGCCGCATCGAGCCAGTTCTTGACAATCAGCCCAAGCTCCGTGTCCCCCGCAATCTTGAGGCGGCGCTGGAAGAACAGCGTGTCCGCGTCGGCAGTGCCGCGAATGAGCGCAACGAAATCGCCCATGCCTGCACGCAACTCCAGCTCAGGTTCGGAGCTTGACGCAGAAAACATGTGGAACGCTCCACCGCGGCAGCAAAAACAGGCGCACAAGCCCAGGTCCTCCACGGTGATGGCAAAGCGCCGCCCGTCCAACTCCGGGGGCGGCGTCAGCCAAGACAGGCGGCGGGCGAGATCGAGCCCCATCACAAAGGGGAACGATGTGAGCGGCACCGGTAGGCTGCGCGCCATGCGAACGAAGACTTCGGGTGGGCGCAGGCGCGTCATTGCGGCATCTCCAGCCACTCAATGCCGGACTGCCCATGCCAGTAGCCATTGCAGCGCCCAATGCCCTCCGGCGGCTGCACGTCCCGCACAGGCAGGCCCAGGCGCAGGGCATCCAGTGCTGCCACGGCGTCCAGCGTGCCGCGCGATTGCGGGCTGACACGCAACACCTTCACACCCAGCGCAGACAGCGCGGGCGCCTGATCGAGAATGTCGAGGCATTGCCCTGATTGCGTCTGGATACCGTTGATGGCGAGAAACTCCTGCCCTTCGCGCGTGCGCACCGCCAGGCCATCGGGATGCTCGATGCAGCGGAATCCGCAGTCGTCCTTGTTGAGGCGAAAGTGCCGCGCCGTAAAGCAGCGTGCGGAAAATGCCAGCGGCAAGCGTCCCCACACCATCGCTTCGATCGCCAACTCTGCCGGCTTCTCGCGCATCAGATCGGCCAGTGTGTCCTGACCCATCTCCAGCGGCATGACCGCACGCACCGCGCCCAGCCCAGCCAGCCACGCCAGGGTCGCGCCGTGATACGCGTTGCAATGCGGCCCGGCAACGAAGGGCCGGCCGCTCAGCAAACGCACGGCGCCAAGCTCGCCGGCTTCGACCATCCAGGCGTCTTGCTGACATTGCTTGCGCAACGCCTGCGCCTCGGCACTGGTTTCGATGAGTGTGCGCGTCGACAGCACAACCGACTTGCCGGCCTCGCGCAGCATGGCGGCGATATCAAGCCAGTCGTCCGCGCGCAATTCGTGGCGGCGGCTGCAAACCGTCTCGCCCACGTAGACGATATCGACAGGACTGGCGGCCACTTCTGCGTAAAAGTCGAACGTCCGTAGCCGCGGCCAGTAGTACAGCAGCGGACCAAGCGAAATTTCGTAGGACATGATGTGCCTTCTATTTCCAGGGCCGATCAAACGCACCCTGCGTGACGTGCGCGCCTTCTGCGTGGCGCACGAGTGCGGCCTGCCAATCGGGCTTGACCGAGAAGCGCGCCGGGTCCGCCTGTGCAGCATCCAATGCGGCGCGCAATGTGGCCACCACCTGCGCAACGTACGCCGGACTGCGCTGGCGCCCCTCGATCTTGATCGCCGACACACCCATGGCGAGCAGCCTGGGCAACAGGCTGAGCGCATTGAGGCTCGTGGGTTCTTCGAGCACGTGGTCGACCTCACCGTCGACGAGGAAGCGCCCCTTGCACAGCGTCGGATACCCAGCCGGTTCGCCCGGTGCGTATTGGTCGATCATGATGTTGTTCAGGCGTGCATCCAGACTGCCGTCGCGCTCGACCCAGCGCACCGCGTGCGCCGGCGAACACACACCCTTGTTGTTGGGTGAATCCCCCGTGGCATACGACGACAGCAGGCAACGACCTTCAGCCATCACGCACAGGCTGCCAAAACCGAATACCTCGATCTGCACCGAAGTCTGCTGGATCACACGTTCGACTTCGGTCAAGGTCAGCACACGCGGCAGGACGGCGCGGTGGATGCCGAACTGCTCACGCATGAGCTCGATGGCGTCGGCATGCGTTGCCGAACCCTGCACGGATAGATGCAGCCGAAGGTTGGGATAGCGGTCGCATGCATAGGCCATCAGCCCGGGGTCGGCCAGGATCACGGCATCGGCGCCCAGCATGTAGGCAGCATCGATTGCCATGTGCCACTCGATGGCACGGCCAGGCTGCGGAAACGTGTTGATGGCAAACAGCACCTGGCGCCCTTTCCGATGCGCAAATTCGACGCCGGCTCGGATGTCGCTCTCGGTAAAGTTCAGGCCGGCGAAGTTGCGCGCGTTGGTCGCATTCTTCAAGCCGAGGTAGACGGTATCGGCCCCGGCCTCCACGGCCGCCTTGAGCGCGGCCAGGCTGCCGGCGGGCGCCACGAGTTCAATGGGGGAAGCGTTCTGTGTCATGGCGGCCAGTCTGCGACTTGTCCGCCAATGTGGTTTTGCGTTCCGTCAAGCGGGCGCAAACGCTCGCGAGACACGGCGAAACGTCAGCAGCGCTCGGCACAGCATCGCACCCAGCCACACGTGCGCCAGCGCGAACAGCAGGCCCGCGACCATCGCCATCCGCTCAGGATGCAGCGGCACCAGCAACAACGCCAGCAACACGAACAGCAGCAGGCGAGCATGCCAATGCTGTTGCCGCTCACCGATCAACGTTTGCATGGCCGGCAGCCGTACATGCCGCGGCACCCGCCTGCGCAGGTGCATCCAGATCATGAACGGGATGATCTTGCCAAGCATCGCGTTGACTGGCAGCACGCCACCGCCCACGACGGCCAGCGCGCCGATCTCCCATGCGATGGGCCAGTTTGACGGCAGCCAGGATGCGGTCAGCCCCAACATGGCAACCACGAGCCAGGCGACGGCAGCGGCCAGCCACAACCGCCAGCCCGGATCGTGCCGACGACGCGCGCTGCACACTGCACGCACGCCCACCAGCGCCAGCGCTGCCAGGGCGAGCCATCCCCATGTCTGCCAGAACACCGCATCGCCCACACCGCTGCATAGACTGCCAACGACCAGTGGCGCCCATAGCCACCACGGCATCAGCCGATGCCAAGGCTCAGGTAGACGCCGCGTCTGCCAGAACATCGGCAACACCGTCGACGCCACGCCCGCGACCAACGTTGCCAGCCAGCCGCCGAGGCCCCAACCGACATGCAGGTTCAACAGCACGGGCGATGGCGCAAACCATCCGCTAGCCAATGCCGTGCCAAGCGTTGCGCCGCTCGCCAGCGTGACCAACAAGGGCCAGCCGATGCGGCGCAGTGTCCGCACCGTCGCATGCGTTGCGCGTGTCTGCCCCACGCGCATGCCAGCAAGGATGATCAACGCAGCAGGGACCGCCAACAGCGGCGCACCCAACCAAGCAGCCAGCACGAACGCGCGATGGTCCGCGCCCAGGAAACCCGTTGCAAGCGCAGATGCCGTTGCCACGCATGAGAGCGCAACCCAAGGCGACACCCATTCCGCGCCGCGCGCAGGCACACCGGCCACCACGGGAAGCAATTGAAATAGCGCACCAAGCATCGCCGGCAATAACATGCCGACGACCAAGGCGTGAACCAGCGCGAGCGATAGCGGAGCAAATCGGTCGGGCAAACCCGCAGACGGGCCCAGCGCCAGCAGGAGACCATCAGCCGCGCCCACCCACGGCACTGGCAGCAGGCAGCCGAACACCACGCCGGCGGGCGGCATGCGTTCGTAGAACAGCGTGGGGGCGGTTGGCATCGGGGCGGCTGAAGATCTGTCCAACCGACCACGTTAGCGCAGACGCGGCTGCATGCGCTTGATATGTATTAAGCGTCAGCGCGGTGTGAATCCAATGGAGCGCCGCTCGCGCAGTTCCGGCTTGATGGAATGCTCCTGCCGCAATTGTGCAAGGAAAGCTTCGGGTTCAAGCGTCTCGCCCAGCAGCACAGACTGCTGCTTGACCACCGCAAAGTCGCCCGGCGTGAGCATGTCGAGAGACGCCAACATCTCGCGCCACACAGGCTTGAGTGCCTCCGCCTTGCCCCCCAGCGCCTCGGCAATGAACATCTGCTCGCGCTGCGCACGCACCAGCGGCTTGAAGCGGATCTTGAATGCAAACCGCCGCAGCGCCGCCTCGTCAATCCGATCAAACAAATTGGTCGTGCAGATGAAGATGCCGTCAAAGCGCTCCATGCCCTGCAGCATCTCGTTGACTTCCGACACCTCGTAATTGCGCACAGCGCCCTGGCGGCTCTGCATGAAGCTGTCCGCCTCGTCGAGCAGCAGCAGTGCGCGTTCCTCTTCGGCGCGCGAGAACATCGCCGCGATCTGCTGCTCGGTTTCGCCGACGTACTTGCTCATCAAGTCGGACGCGCGGCGAATCATCAACGGCATGTCAAGTTGCGCCGCGATGTGCTCGGCCAGCACCGTCTTGCCCGTACCGGGCGGCCCATAGAAACACAATGTGCCGCGTCGCCGCGCGCGCAGCGCCTCGATGATGCGCTCGACGGAAAACCGTGTCTCAAGGTTCAGATAGCCCAGCTTGTATTCGGTCACGACGCGGTGCGCTTGCACCTCCGGCCGCAGGCCCATCGCCTGATCTGCGTGGTCGAGCTGACGCTCGATCAGGGATTCGGCAGGCTCTTCCATTGCCGGCTGCGTCAGGCGCGCAAAGCGTGCGGCAGAATCGATCTGCGCGGGCGTGAGCGTCTTGCGCGCTGCCAACTTGGCCATGAAGGCGTCCGACACCTCCAGCCCTTCCAGATGCTTGCGGATGATGCTCTCGCGCACCGTCGGCGGCGGCACCTTCAACTCAAGATGGAACTGGAAGCGGCGCAGGTACGCCGGGTCAATCTGACGAATGGAATTCGACACCCAGATCACCGGCACCGGGTTCTGCTCCAGCGTCTGGTTCACCCACGCCTTGCCGTTGACGGAGCCACGCGGCTCTTCGTGGCCAAAGAGGCTCATCAGCTCGCGCGTCGGGCCGGGGAAGACGTCCTCCACCTCGTCGAACAGCAGCACCGCGCCGGGCCGCCCGCGCAGGAACGCCTGCGACACCTGCAGCGAGCGATAGCGGTCTTTGCCCGTAAGGCTGTTGCCGTCCTTGTCGAGGCAATCCACCTCGTACAGTTCGCAGCCAGCGTCGCGCGCCAGCACGCGGGCCAGTTCGGTCTTGCCGGTGCCAGGCGCGCCATACAGCAGGATGTTCACGCCCGCCGCGCGCTGCTGTGAGGCGTTCTCCAACAGCGCCGTAAGGTAGCGCGCATCGGTTTCCACATGCGGATAGTCGGACTGCGACAGCGTGGTCGACGGCGCGGGGCGCGTGAAGACGGCCATCATGTCGGCCTCGCAGGCGTAGTCGCCCAGCAGCACGTGCAGGAGGCGGTCGGAGATACGCATCAGATCGCCCAGGTCGGTGACGCTGTTTTCGGGCAGCGGCGGCTCGATCAGCCCCAGCGTCTCCAGCCGCGAACCTGGCCGCAATGACGCAGCAACTTCGGCCGTGCTGGCCCCCGCCAGGCTCGCGAGCAACTGGAACGCTTCCTGGCTGTGCGCGACCTTGCAGTCGACCATCACCGCGCGCAGGTCGCGCTTGTACTTCACCAGGGACGCAAACAGCAGCAGCGCGCGTTCGTGTGGTGGCAGGCCCAGCACACGGGCCAGCATGTCGATGTTGCTGACCAGCAGGACGCGCTCGCTGGCGAGCCGCTCGCCCAGCGCATCGCACGACGCGCCGAACACCGTGAACATGTCCTTGGCGTGATGCTTGACGTACTCGTCCAGGTAATAGAACAGCGAGCTTTCATCGAAGGCGCTGCTCCACTGGCCGTGGCGGTCCATGAAGGTGGGCAGGTCGAGCTTGCCGACAGCGCGCCAGCCCGGCATGTCGGCGCAGCGCGCAGACAAAAAGCGCTGCAGGCGCTGGATGACCGTGACGGGCCAGATCAGCTCCGGCGCGCAAACGGTGAGGATGTCGTTGATATTGGTGCGCAGGTTGAAGCGCAGTCCCATCGTGCAGACCGTGCGCAACGCAAACTGTGCGCACATGGAATCGAGCGAGGACAACAGCAGCGCCTGCGGCTGCCTGCCGCCCGTGGGGACGAACGTGCCATCGTCTTCAGCGTCGTCCATGTTGAGGTTGGCTTCATCCATGGTCGCCCCCTTCTTCCCCGTTTCACGGTTGGCCGGCCGGTCACCGTGTTTGAATGCCTTTCATCCTAGCGCGTTTGCACACACAGCGTACCCCGGGAGGACCCGTGTCTTTGCAAGTTGCGAGCCAACCGCTCCCGGAATCGCCAACCGCCCGCACAGGCAGTTTCATGCCATCAGTCGTCTGGACGTGATTCCTACCCCACGAAAGACAGGGGATTTTCACGCAAATAGGAATCATTATCGTTTATACTTCGCCTATCGACACAGTTGGCTGAACACAAACCTTGCTCGGTTGTCGCAACACTGTTGCAGTTGCAGGCCTACAATATCTGCCACGCTGGCGACGACCCCGCCGGCTTCAACGCTAGGCGCCATGGAATTGCTCCTGAGTCTGCTCATCAGCATTGGGATTTCACTGATCGTCTTCGGCAAGCGCTGACGCTGCGCCGCTTTCGTTGGTCATCCCACCACCATCGCATCGCATTCCTTTTTCTGCTTTCGATTCCCGGTCGTTGATGATTCACCCTCGTACTCTCAAGATTCTCGTCGTCGTGCTGTTGATGCACGCGGGCGTGCTGATGCTGATTCAGCTTGGCCTGATCGCACCGCGCCCGACTGTCGAAGAACCGCTGGAAATCCAGGCGCACATCATTCCGGCCGCGCCTGAGCCGATCAAGCAGCCGGAGCCTCCCAAGCAGCAGCCGGTCAAGCAAGAGGCGCCCAAGCCTGTCAACATCGTCAGGCCGGTCGCGCAACCCAAGCCCATGCCGATGCCGACGCCCATGCTCCCGCCATCGGACAACGCCCCCGTGGTGCCCGCCGCACCGCCCGCACCGCCGGCACCGGCCCCTGAACAAGCGCCCGCGCCGGCCCCCGTTTCGTCCGGTCCGATCAGCGTCGGCATCAACGACATCCAGTGCAGCGAGCCGCCGCTCGTCTATCCCAGCATGTCGCAGAAAATGGGCGAGGAAGGCCGCGCCATGGTCAAGATTTCCATCGGCACGGCCGGTGAGGTCACCAATGTTGCGGTCACGTCGTCGTCCGGCTCGCCTCGCCTGGACCGCGCTGCCGCCGATGCCGCGCGCGCCATCAAGTGCAGCCCGTACAAGCAGAACGGCCGCGCCGTGCCCGTGGTGGCCAGCAAGCCGTTCGTCTTCAAGCTCGACAACTAATTCGATTCCGCTTTTCGCTTAGCCTCTCGCTCAATTCAGGATATTCATCATGCAGGAACTCGGTCTTTCCCACCTCTGGACACAAGGCGACATCGTCACCCGCGCCACGGCGATTCTGCTGCTCATCATGTCGCTCGCCTCGTGGATCGTCATCTTCACCAAGGCGTGGGACATCGTGCGTCTGAAGTCGATGGCACAAGGCGCTGAAAAGCGTTTCTGGCACTCGGATGATTTCGATCACGCCATACAGACGCTCGGCTCGCCCAAGGACAACCCTTTCCACACGCTCGCACAAACGGGCCGGGAAGCGGCGCAGCATCACCGCGCCAGCCAACCGCAGCTGCATGATGTGATGGACATTTCCGACTGGATCACCCGCTCGCTCAAGAGCGCCATCGATGAGGCCGTGGGGCAAATGCAATCGGGCTTGGCCGTGCTGGCATCGGTCGGCTCGACCGCACCGTTCGTCGGTCTGTTCGGCACGGTGTGGGGCATCTATCACGCCCTGCTCGGTATCGGTGCAGTGGGCGTGCCGACCATCGACAAGGTGGCCGGCCCCGTGGGCGAATCGCTCATCATGACCGCCTTCGGCCTGGCTGTGGCCATTCCGGCGGTGCTCGGCTACAACGCCCTCACGCGCGGCAACAAGGCCATCATCGCCAAGCTGAACCGCTTTGCGCACGACCTGCACGCCTACTTCGTGACCGGTGCGCGCCTGCGCCCGGGCGCCTCGCGTGAAGACGCCGGCGTGCGCCTGACTGCTGTCAAGCAGCAGTAAGGAGAGACCATGTCCTTCGGATCTTTCGACAACGATGACGAGGTGATGAGCGAGATCAACATGACGCCGCTGGTCGACGTCATGCTGGTGCTGCTGATCATCTTCATCATCACCATTCCGGTGATCAACCACGCGGTGAAGATCGACCTGCCGCGCGCGTCCAACAAACCCGACGACGCCAAGCCACAAAGCGTGAACGTCGAGATCAACGCAGAAGGCCAGGTGTTCTGGAACAACCAGCCGGTCGACGAGGCCACGCTGCAAGCCGACATCGCGCAGGCCGCGCAACAGCAGCCGCAACCTGAGATGCACTTGCGCGCAGACCGCAACGTGCGCTACGAGCGCGTGGCGCAGGTCATGGCGTCCATCCAGCGCGGCGGCCTCTCGCGCATCGGCTTTGTAACAGAGCCGCAGCACTAAGGTGGCATCACCACGCTGCCCGACCGCCGTTCTCGCAGAACGTCCGGCATCGCGGCACGGCTGACTCACAGCACGTCTACACGACCGGGCCTCGCGCCCGGTTTTGTTTTTCAGGCATGGATCAGCACATCGTCAGTCCGCGCTTGTAATGATAACGATTCTCATTTAATATATTTGGCATTCGCTGGAAACCCTTTGCCAGCCTACGTCTCAGCCCATGTTTCCGCCCGCCAGGACATCGCCATGAACGCTTCCGAACACCAAGACGCAGGACGTACCGTGAGCCGCCGTCGCCATGTCATTGTGGCCCGCAAGCGCCCCGCTGATCTGAATGCCGCGTCCGCAACGTCTACCGCATCGACTGCATCCGAAGCTGTTCGCGACATTCCCACCGCCATCGGCGACACGCGGATGGTGACTTCCGAACAACTCTTTGCTGGCCAGAACGCGGTGGCGATCCGTCACAACGGCGCGGTCTACACGCTCCGCGTGACGCGCTTCGGCAAGTTGATCCTGACCAAGTAACACCGCAGCACGCACGGCTTTGTGGGGACGTCTCTCTCAGGAGACATTCGGCCGTAGCCAGTCCTCGTCATTTCGCATTGCCGGACGAACGCCAGCCGCGCCGTTCTTTGCCAGCATCGTGCACGCCCAAAGAAAAGGGCGCGACTGCTGCCGCGCCCTTCCCTTTGTTGGTTAGTCTTGCGTGACTGCAGATCAGCAAATCACGTGCAGCGCGGCAATGCCCGCCTTGGCGATCACGACATCCTCGGTCGACTTCACGCCTGACACGCCCACTGCACCGGCACACGCGCCTTCCACCATCACCGGCACACCGCCCTCGAGCATGCCCTGCAGATGCGGCGCCGACAGGAACGAGATGCGACCATTGTTGATGATGTCTTCGTAGATTTTCGACTCGCGACGACCGAGCGCTGCCGTACGCGCCTTTTCCGGGGCGATGTACGCCGAGATGGTGGCGCAGCCGTCCATGCGGCGCAGGCCCATCAGATGCCCGCCGTCGTCCACCACGGCAATCGTCACGTTCCATTGGTGCGCGCGCGCTTCTTTCTCGGCAGCGTCAAGGATCTTGGTGACATCGTCCTGGCACAGGCACGGTTTCGTTTTCATGGCGTTCTCCTTGGGGGTTGTAGTGCAAAGGCGCAAAGGCTGCGTAAAGCCCGTATCAGGCAAAAGTATGCCATCGGTAACGATCGCTCCCACCGCATGATCCTGCACTAAAGACGCAAAAGAGCCGATACATTCCTGCTTTTCAGTATCGTTGAGTATCGTTCCGCCTGCGTGGTACGCCTGCGTTTGCTGCGCCCCAGCGCAGCCAACCTTAACCCGCGGCGTGCGCCAGAAAGATGCGCAAAGAAAAAGCCCGGGTATCGCCCGGGCTTGATGTTGCGATGCGGCAGCGATTCTGCCGCCGACCCTTTACGGTTGACGGTCCGAGCAGGCGCCGTCCGTATATGGATCGGCACGCCCCATCTTGGCGCCGTCGGTATAGGGGTCCGTGCGGCTTACCTTGGCACCGTCGGTATAGGGATCGGCGCGGCTCACCTTGTGGGCGGGCTGATACGGATCGATCGAGCCGGCGTGCGCGACCGCCGCGCTTAGCGCCAGCATCAAGCCGCTTGCGGCTGCAACCAGGGAGCGCGTTGCAAAGCGTTGCGTGGTGATTTGCATGAAGACTCCTTCGGTCATGACACTGCGAACATGACGTGCACCGCTGCGGCACACGTGTCCACGTTGTTCACGCGGACGTCATAGCGACCAGGCAAGTGAGCCACCAGTTCTGCACCGCGGTGCTTTGTCACGGGGCTGGTTGCGCGCGTACCCGTCATCCAGAGAGACGCAGATGCCGTGCCACGGCGTAGACGTACCGCCAAAGAAAAAAGCTCCCGAAGGAGCCTTTCTCTTGGCAGGCATGCCGCTTACCGCCAGTGGCCCCAGTGACGGCCGTCGTACCAGCGATAGCGCGGTCCCCAACGGTACCAGCCAGCGCCAACCACAACCGGTGCCGGGCCATAAGCGGGCGGACCGTAATACACGGGCGCCGGGGCGTAGTACACCGGAGGTGGCGGCGGCGCGTAATAAACCGGCGGCGGTGGGTAATACACCGGCGCGGGTGCCACATACACCGGAGCCACGGGCACCCCAAACCCGATGCCGACGCTCACGTGCGCCGACGCCATCTGCGGCACGGCCAGCACTGCCAGTGCGGCTGCACCTGCAATCCACAGCACATTGCGTCGAATCATGTTCATCACCTGCAGCGAGAGCGCCGGACAAATCCGTAGCCGGCGCTGAATACGGTATTTGTATTGTATTCAGGGCCGCTGACACAGGTGATACGGCGCTGGCGAATTAGTAACAGAACGTAACGCCACATCGCACACGACGCTCCCCCGTCAGTTCAGCGCGGGGCTGCAGTCGAACTCACCGGAGGCGATCATCGCTTCGGCATACGCTCGCGCGGCTTCCAGGGCGCTGGCGGCGCTCCGATACGTGTTCGCCGATTCGCGCACGGTTGTACGGGCTAACAGGGTCTCACCGTTGCTGACGCGAAGGATGCTCACTTCGGCGCGCCACACTTGCGGCGAGAGTTCATAGGCAGATACCTCGATTTTGCAGTCGTCTCGGAAAGTCATGTGTCCTCCGGGTTGTATGGGGGTAAGCGAAGCTGCGCGTTAATGCACGAACAGCCAGATCACCAGCAACACAAGCGCGGGAACACCCAAGAGCCACGCAACGAGATAGGACATGACGACCTCCTACATGGTTGATAGGCATGTAGGAAGTGTAGAGAGACGCGCACGGGCGGAATGTCGATCTCCGCCCGTACCGTTTTGTAGGACTGTACCGAAATGACTGTCGGCACACGCCGACGCATCTCACCCGGACAGAGGAGCTTCAGCGTGTCGTGGTGTCCAGGGCGCCCACGTCACTTGGCATGAGGATTCGGCTCGCGCCGGCCTCTTCAGCCGCCTCGGCCGCTGCCACTTCCAGGCCGACAGATGCTTTGAAGAAATTCACCGCCGCCTCGGCTCCAGGAGGCGCGGCGTCCACAAAATTTTCCGCAACGAAACCCCATTGGCGGCGGACTTCGTCACCATGGCGCTGCAACGCACGAGCGATTCCGTTTTGCGTCTCCACACCAATTTCAACAAAGTTGCGCGTGTAGCCTGAGACGCGTTCCCCAGCGGGTTGCAGATAGCGCGCTTGAGCGTTCCACCATTCGCCCGCGTCTTGCGCGCCAACGGCTTCGTGCAGGCAGTGCTCCGTCTCGCCGAGCCCCGCCTTGATGGCCTGCAGATTGAGCCCGATCAGGCGATTGACACCGCTCACCGCTTCGTCAGTGACAGCCATCCAGATTTCGAGTTGTGATCGCTGCAGAACGCCGAGTTGCTCCAAAGTCATCATGTCGGTTGCTCCCTGGTGAGGTCGATGATTACGGCCACAATGTGCCGAGCGTTTCAGTGTAGTTGCGTGCGGAACCGATTTCCGTGACATCACCCGTTTGTCCTACAGGCATATCGGACGCACTCGCCTGCGCCGGCGGCCATGTGCACGGTAGAGTCGAGCGCATCTTTCACCAGACCATGGAGTCACGATGAAACGTCTCGCTGCTGCCCTGATCGCCACCGCTTCCATTGCTGCCGCGCCGCAGGCTTTCTCGCAAGTCGCGGGCCACGCTGCACTCGGTGTATCCGTGACCGAACTGGACGCGGTCATCAAGGGCGTGAGTGTGAAGAAACAAGTGCTGGGCAAGACCATCTATAACGAAGCCAACGAGAAGGTCGGCAGTGTGCAGGACCTGATCGTGACGCCGGAGAACGCCGTCTCGTTTGCGATCGTCGGAGCGGGCGGCTTTGTTGGCGTGGGGCGCCACGACGTCGCCATCCCTGTGAACCAGTTCAAATACGACCAGGGCAAGATCGTGCTGCCTGGCGCCACCAAGGATGCCATCAAGGCGCTGCCGGAGTTCAAATACGAGCGCCAGCAGAAGCCCGCCAAGGCCTGATGATCGGCGGGAACTTTGCTGCCGGAAGCGGCGCCGGAACTGTGGGAATTGGCTGACACGCCTTTCAGGCAACGTCACCTGCACATAACGGCGCGCAAGACCTTCAATAGAGGGACACAAACGACAAAAGGAGTTGGTTATGCGTGCCTTCGTATCCTTGATTCTGGCGGCCGCACTGGCATCCGTCAGCGGATGCGCGGACATGACGCCAAAGCAGCGCAATACCGCGTTGGGCGCAGCCGCAGGTGGTGTCGCCGGGGCGGCCATCTGGGGTGGTCCGGGCGCTACGCTGGGCGGGGCCGCACTGGGTGGTGTGGTCGGTAACGCAGTGACGAAATAAATCCCGCGCGCCGCATGTGCGCTGCAGGCACGGGTCAGGCGATGACGCCTGGCCCTTTTTGTTGGCTGAGAGCGGCGCCATGCCATCGCACATTCCCCTCATACGCCTATGCGAATGCCGGCGCATAATCGGCGTTTTGCAACGGAGGCAATGTGCGATACGAGCAAGAGGGTTTTGGCGTGAGCAGCACACCGATCCTGAGCGTCGAAGGCCTGCGCAAACGTTACGGTGACCAGACTGTCGTCGACAACCTCAGTTTCCACGTTCGGCGCGGCCAGTGCTTCGGCCTGCTGGGCCCCAACGGCGCCGGCAAGACCACCACGCTGCGCATGCTGCTCGGCATGACGATGCCCGATGCGGGCAGCCTGCGACTGTGCGACGAGCCCGTCCCCGAAGCCGCGCACCGTGCACGCATGCGCGTGGGCGTGGTGCCGCAGTTCGACAATCTGGACCCCGATTTCTCCGTCTCGGAAAACCTGCGCATCTTCGGGCGCTACTTTGGCCTGTCGGCAGCGACCATTCGCGGGCGCATTCCCACCCTGCTGGAATTTGCGCGGCTCGAACAGAAAGCCGATGCACCCGTGCGCGCGCTCTCAGGCGGAATGAAGCGGCGGCTGACGGTCGCGCGCGCGCTGATCAACGATCCCGACATCCTCGTCATGGACGAGCCCACCACGGGCCTCGACCCGCAAGCGCGGCACCTGATCTGGGAACGCCTGCGCTCGTTGCTCGCTGCTGGCAAGACCATCCTGCTGACCACGCATTTCATGGAAGAAGCCGAGCGCCTGTGCGATGAACTCTGCGTGATCGACAACGGCCGCAAGATCGCGCAAGGCAAGCCGCAGGAACTCATCGCTCGCGAAATCGGCTGCGACGTGGTTGAAGTCTACGGCGACGATCTCAACGCCCTTCGCACGCTGCTCACGCCACTGGCGGAGCGCGTCGAAATCAGCGGCGAGACGCTCTTCTGCTACGCGCGCGATCCGCAGCCGCTGGTAGCCGCACTGCGCACGCAGGCGGAAACGCACACCATGCCCGGCCTGCGCTACCTGCACCGCCCGGCCAATCTCGAAGATGTGTTCCTGCGCCTGACCGGCCGCGAAATGCGTGACTGAGAGAACCGCACATGTCTACTGAAACCGCACTCACTCCGCCCCAGCAGCAGGCCTTTCCGCAGCCGCTGCTGCCGCTCAACTTCCGCAACTGGCAGTACGTCTGGCTGCGCAATTTCATGGTGTGGCGCAAGCTGGCCATTCCGTCGATGGCGGGCAACCTGGCCGACCCGATGATTTACCTGTTCGGTCTGGGCCTCGGGCTCGGCCTGCTCGTCGGGCGGGTTGACGGCGTGTCGTATATCGCCTTCCTGGCGGCCGGCACCGTGGCCTCCAGCACGATGATGTCGGCAAGCTTCGAAGCGATGTACTCGGCGTTTTCGCGCATGCACGTGCAACGTACGTGGGAGGCGATCCTGTACGCGCCGCTGAGCCTGGGCGACGTGGTCCTCGGCGAGCTGTTCTGGGCGGCCAGCAAGTCGGTGCTCTCTGGCCTGGCGATCATGCTGGTCGCGGGCGCCCTTGGTTATGCGTCGATGCCGCAGGCGCTGCTTGCCCTGCCCGTCATCGTGCTGACCGGCTTTACCTTTGCCTGCCTGGCGATGAACATGACGGCGCTTGCGCCCAACTATGACTTCTTCATGTTCTACCAGACGCTGGTGATCACGCCGATGATGCTGCTCTCGGGCGTGTTCTTTCCGCTGTCGCAGCTCCCGGCGCCTGTGCGCGCGGCGACAAGCGTCCTGCCATTGCCGCATGCGGTGGACTTGATCCGCCCCCTGATGCTCGGGCGCACGCCTGACAACATCGCGCTGCACCTCGGCGTATTGCTGCTGTACGCCGTGGCCGCGCTGCTGCTGTGCCTGTGGCTGCTGCGTCGTCGCATGCTCAAGTAAGGCACGATCGCAACGCACAACAAAAAAGCCCGTCGCAATGACGGGCTTTTCGTTTGCTGCGTTCGAGATTTACTCGTTCACGGCAGAGCGCTGCAGGTGCAGTTGCGTGCGCGGATCATCGTTCTGCGCATTCTCACGATCCGCCTTGGCCGAGTTGTTGCGCGCAGCCTCCAGGCGATCGAGGTACGCCTCATCAATGTCGCCCGTCACGTACTTGCCGTCAAAGCACGAGGCGTCGAAATCCTTCAGTGCCGGATTGACGTCGCGCACGGCGCGCTTCATGTCTTCCACGTCCTGGTACACGAGCTGGTCTGCGCCGATGATCTTGGCGATCTCTTCGTGCGTGCGGCCGTAAGCCACCAGTTCGCCGCGCGTCGGCATGTCGATACCGTACACATTCGGGAACTTCACCGGCGGCGCGGCCGAAGCGAAGATCACCTTCTTGGCACCGGCATCGCGCGCCATCTGCACGATCTCGGACGACGTCGTGCCACGCACGATGGAGTCGTCGACGATCAGCACGTTCTTGTCCTTGAACTCGATCGCCATGGCGTTGAGCTTCTGGCGCACGGACTTTTTGCGCACCGCCTGGCCCGGCATGATGAAGGTGCGACCCACGTAGCGGTTCTTGAAGAAACCTTCGCGGTACGGCACGCCCAGGTGATTGGCCACCTGCATGGCAGCCGGGCGGGACGAATCCGGAATCGGCATCACCACGTCGATCCTGTCGGTCACCTCGCGCTTGATCTTCTCGGCCAGGTAATCGCCCATGCGCAGGCGCGCGTCGTACACCGACACACCATCCATGCGCGAGTCCGGACGGGCCAGATAGACGTATTCAAAAATGCACGGCGAAAGCACCGGGTTGGCAGCGCATTGCTTGGTGTGCAGGTTACCTTCAAGGTCGATGAAGATGGCTTCGCCGGGCGCCACATCGCGCTCGAACTTGAAGCCAATGCCTTCCAGCGCGACCGATTCCGAAGCAACCATGTATTCGATACGGCCCTCCGGCGTTTCCTGGCTACCCAGTGCAAGCGGGCGGATGCCGAACGGGTCGCGCACAGCCAGCACGCCGTAGCCCGAGATCTCGGCAGCAATAGCGTACGAACCGCGCACGCGGCGGTGCAGGCCTTCCACCGCCGTGAAGATCGAATCGCGATTCAGCGGAATATCGTTGCTGGCACGTTGCAGCTCGTCGGCCAGCACGTTCAGCAGCACTTCGGAGTCGGACTGCGTATTGATGTGACGGCGATCGCGTCGGAACATCTCTTCGCGAAGCTGATCCGAGTTCGTCAAGTTGCCGTTGTGTGCCAGCACGATGCCAAAGGGCGCATTGACATAGAACGGTTGAGCCTCTTCCTCGCTGGAAGAACCCGCGGTCGGATAACGCACTTGGCCGATGCCGCTCGTGCCCGGCAGACCGCGCATGTTGCGCGTGCGGAACACGTCGCGCACCATGCCGTTGGCCTTGTGCATGTGGAAAGTGCTGCCTGATGCGGTGGCGATGCCCGCCGCGTCCTGCCCCCGGTGTTGCAGGAGCAACAGGCTGTCATAGATCAGCTGATTGACGGGCGTGGCGGAGACCACCCCAACGATACCGCACATGTCGAACTCCAGCGAGAACGTATTTGGTGGCGCCCACACCCGTTGCGGGCGCCGAAGAAGCTTCCCGAATCGCCTAGCTTGTGGCCAGACGCTCAGATCAATAGTGAACATACTTTGCGACATCCGGTGGCAACAACGGCTTGGCAGCTTGTGCTGCCTGCTCCGCATAGGGCCGCGTGATCGCATCGCGCCAGAACGGTTGCTCGGGCAGACTGGTAAAGCCGGCCACCGTCATCAACACGAGGATGATCACGCCACCGCGTGCCAATCCGAACACCATCCCCAGGCCGCGATCTGCCGGCTTGAGCCCCGCGCTGGCCAACACCGCCGAAAGCAGCGCACCCACCAGCGACGTTGCAATCACCGTCACGATAAACAGTAGGACGAATCCGAGAATAGTGCGTGCGACCGGGCCGCCAGGCAGCGTTTCCGGCATCCAGCCCGCGGCCACCCCCGAAAATGTGTATGCCACCCAAGCCGCAAACAACCACCCCAGCAGCGCCAGCACCTCGCGAATCAACCCACGAAACAGCCCGATCAGCGCCGACGTGACGATGATGAACAGCACACCGTAGTCAAAGAACGTCGGTTGCATCGCGCTGCGGCTTGGATGGACTGTGGCGGAATGCAGCGTGAACCGTCAGCAAATCCGACGAGCGCGCTGGGTACACGTTCGGCCGCATCGTTATTGCTGCACGAGTTTAGGCGTCAGGCCAATCTGCTCGGCACGCTTCTGCGCCGCTTCCGCGGATGCACGATCATTGAACGGGCCCGCACGCAGCAAGGCGAGATCGCCCTTCTCAGGCACCTTCTTGTGTTCGATGTAACCAGGGATCTTCTCGCCCTTGAGCTTGCCCAGCCAATTGCGGGCGCGGTCTTCGGAGGCAAAGGCACCAATCAGCAGGATGAACTTGCCGCCATTTGCATCGGTGCTCGGCGCCGCGGCTTGATGGGCGGGCTGAGCGGGCTGAGCGGCCGATTGGGCGGGTTTCGTTGCGGACTTGGACTCAGCGAGCGGCGTCACGCTCGCGACCGTCTTAGGAGGCGTCGCAGGCTTGGCTGCGGCAGGGGTATCCTGAGCCGCCGGCGCATCCGTGCTGGCAACCACCTCTTCGCCCTGGTCAAGCGCCTGCGCCTGATCTGTCGACGAACCTGACGTCCGCGAAGCGGAACGCCGGCTGGCGACCTTCGGTTCATCGGTCGACGGCTTTGCACCGCGATCAACCGGCTGACCTTGAATCTGCACGGCTACGGCATCGGTCACAGGTCGCGGCTTGGCATCGAAGATGAGCGGCAGCACGATCACGGCGGCCCCCACGAGCACAACTGCCCCGATCAGGCGGCGGCGAGCACGTTGTTTTTGCGGGAGTTCGGGGTCAAGGCCGTCGTCGTCATCGTCGGTGCGACGCGATGCCCGGCTGCGGGCATTCGCCGATGCGCGCGAACCACGCACCGCATCGCGGGCCACATCGGCAGCACTCCCTGCGGCTGCGCCGCGCGTGCGTTCGCCTTCAGCGTTCTTGCGGGAGGAGAAGATGGAAAACAGTCCCATGAGGGCCCCGGGGTTTAGTGCGCGCGACGCTTGCGCTCCGCCAGCACGCCGGCAACGGTGTAGAACGATCCGAAGACGACGATTCTATCATCCTCAGTCGCCCGCTCCATGGCGTTGCGGTAGGCTGTGGCGGGATCGCTGAATGTGCTCACGCTCGAATCCTTGCCGGCGCGGAAACCGGCATCGGACAGCGCCCCCGCCAGGTTAGCCGCGCTTGCGGCGCGCGTCGTGGGCAAGTCAGTCAGGCACCAGTGATCGACCTTGTCGAGCATGTGGCTCAGCACGCCCGCGATGTCCTTGTCCTGCATCGCACCGAACACCGCATAGGTGTAGCGGTAGAAGCCCATGTTCTCGAGATTCTGGCCCAGCGCTGCCGACGCGTGCGGGTTGTGCGCCACGTCCAGAATGACCGACGGGCGGCCCGGCAGCACCTGGAAGCGCCCCGGCAATTCCACATGCGACAGCCCCAATCGCACGTCCTGCGCCGAGATCGGCAGCCGATCGCGCACAGATTCCAGCGCAGCCAACGCCGCCGAGGCATTCAGCAACTGGTTCGCGCCTCGCAATGCCGGATAGCCCAGGCTCGGCCAACGGCGCCCGCGGCCGCTAAAGCCCCACTGCTGCTTGTCGCCCTGGAAGTTGAAATCGCGGCCGATCAGCCAGAGATCTGCGCCAATGGCTTCAGCGTGCTTCACCAGCGAGATTGGCGGCACCGGGTCAGAGCAGATCGCCGGCTTGCCAGCGCGGAAGATGCCGGCCTTCTCGAAGCCGATCGCCTCGCGGGTATCGCCCAGGTAAGCCATGTGATCGAGATCGACGCTCGTGATGACGGCGCAATCGGTATCGACGATGTTGACCGCATCCAGCCGGCCGCCGAGGCCGACCTCCAGGATCACAGCATCAAGGCCTGCATTGGCGAACAGATGCATGATCGCCAATGTGGTGAATTCGAAGTACGTCAGGCTGACGGGCTCGGGAAAGCCGCAGCGCGCGCGTTCCACCGCCTCGAAGTGCGGCAGCAGCATCGCGTCGGTGGCAATCTCGCCATTCACGCGTGCACGCTCGTTGAAGTCGATCAGGTGCGGCGAGGTATGGCAACCCACCTTGTAGCCGGCCGCCAGCAGGATCGCCTCCAGCATCGCGCAGGTCGAGCCCTTGCCATTGGTGCCGCCCACCGTGAAGACGACTGACTTGAATTCCAGCCCGAGCGCATCGCGTACGCGACTGATGCGGTCCAAGCCCATGTCGATACCGACCGGGTGAGCGCTTTCCAGGTGGGTCAGCCAGTCGGGCAACGCGTTGAATGTAGGCATGCGAAATAGGTGGCGCGGCATTAGGAAAACAGGCCGCGCAAAAACAAGAAGCGCGGACTCTCGCCCGCGCTTCGGTTCAACAGGTGTGCTGCATCAGGCCAGTGCGTCGGCCGGTTGCTTCTGCAGGAGCGCCAGAAGCTCGGCGATCTCGCGGCGCATGTTGCGACGATCGACGATCATGTCGATGGCCCCCTTCTGCAGCAGGAATTCAGCGCGCTGGAAACCTTCCGGCAGCTTCTCGCGCACGGTCTGCTCGATGACGCGCGGCCCGGCAAAGCCGATCAGGGCCTTCGGCTCGGCAATCACCACGTCGCCCATGAAGGCGAAGCTGGCGGACACGCCGCCCATGGTTGGATCGGTCAGCACGCTGATGAACGGCAGCTTGGCTTCCGCCAGCTTCTGGATCATCGACGTCGTCTTGGCCATCTGCATGAGCGACAGCAGGCTTTCCTGCATGCGCGCACCGCCAGTGGCCGACACGCAGATGAACGGCACCTTTTGCTCCAGGGCCATCTGCGCGCCGCGCGTGAAGCGCTCGCCCACCACGGAGCCCATCGAGCCGCCCATGAATTCGAACTCGAAGCAGGCCACAACGACCGGCAGCGCGTGAATGGCACCGCCCATCACGACCATGGCGTCGGTTTCACCCGTGTCGTCCATCGCCGCCTTGATGCGGTCGGGATACTTCTTCGTGTCCTTGAACTTCAGGGCGTCGACGGGAACGATCTCCTGGCCCAGCTCATAGCGGCCTTCGGCGTCCAGCAGTGCGTCCAGGCGGGCACGGGCGCCGATGCGCATATGGTGGTCGCACTTCGGGCAGACGTGCAGGTTGGCCTCGACGTCGGTCCGATACAGCACCGACTCGCAAGCCGGGCATTTGACCCACAGGCCTTCGGGAATGCCCTTGCGCTGCGACGGGTCGGTCTGTTGGATCTTGGGCGGCAGCAGTTTGTCCAGCCAGCTCATGCGTGCTCCTTGAATGCAGTTTCGCCGAGATCAGGCGTCGAGCGCCTGGCGAATCTCCGCGATGAAATCAGTCAAGTATTGTACCGCTTGTTCGCGAGGTGCTTCTTCAAGCAATTGCACAATGCGGGATCCGATGACTACCGCATCCGCCACACCGCTGATCGCACGTGCCGTTGCCGCATCACGGATGCCGAAACCGACACCTACTGGCAGCCGCGCGTGCTGGCGGATTTGCGGGATCCGTGCAGCCACCGCATCCAGGTCGATGGTGGCCGCGCCAGTCACGCCTTTGAGCGACACGTAGTAGATGTAGCCGCTCGCCACACGGGCGATCTGCGCGATGCGTGCTTCCGTAGACGTGGGCGCCAGCAGGAAGATCGGATCGATACCGGCGGCGCGCATGGTCTTGGCAAAGGCCTCGCATTCTTCCGGCGGATAGTCGACCACGAGCACGCCGTCCACGCCCGCTTCGGATGCAGCCTTGGCAAAGGCTTCTACGCCCATGCGCTCAATCGGATTGGCGTAACCCATGAGCACCACCGGGGTGGTCGAATTGGTGGTGCGAAATGCCCGCACATACTCCAGCACCGTACGCAGACCGACCTTCTTGGCCAATGCACGCTCGGACGCACGTTGGATCACCGGGCCATCGGCCATCGGGTCGGAAAACGGCACGCCCAGTTCGATGACGTTGGAGCCGCCCTTGACCAGCGCGTGCATCAGGTCGACCGTCATTTCGGGGTACGGGTCGCCCGCCGTGATGAACGGAATCAGGCCCTTGCGGCCCTGAGCGGACAATTGTGAGAACGTTTGAGCGATGCGGGACATAGGGGGATCAGGTTTCAGGCGACCTTGATGGTCTCAGGCGCCTGCGATTCAGTCGGTTGGGCGTTGGCGGCCGCGGCGGCATGTACGGCGGCCACGCGCTCGCGTGCCACGCGGCAGTAGTCGGCGTTGATCTCGAAGCCGGCAAAACGGCGGCCCAGCCTTGCACACACCGCTGCCGTGGTGCCGCTGCCCAGAAACGGGTCCAGCACCAGGCCGCCCGGCGGGCAGCTTGCCAGGATCATGCGTTCCACCAGCTCCAGCGGCTTTTGCGTCGGGTGCTCGGCGCGCTCCGGGTCTTGCCGGTGCAGGCGCGACACGCTCCACACGTCCTTCGGGTTGTAGCCGACTTCCAGCCACTTCTTGCCCTCGAAACGCTTGCGGCTGCGCGCTTTCTTCGTTTCGGCGTCGTACGGAATGCGCACGGCGTCGACATCGAAGTAGTAATCGCGTGAAGCGGCAAAAAAGCCGATGTTGTCGTGCACCGACGAGAACTTGCGCGTACTGCCGCCCATGCTCGGCACGCGGCGGTCCCAGATGATCTCGTTGACCATCGTGAGGCGCTGCTTGAGCATGACGAACAGTTCCGGCGCGTATTGCCACGTGCAGAACAGGTAGAGCGATCCGTTGCGCGCCAGCTTGGGCCGCACCGCATCGATCCAGCGTTCGGACCAGGCGAGGTAGGCATCGCCCGACAGTTTGTCGGAATCGTTGCCGTAATCCTTGCCCAGCCCGTACGGCGGATCGGCGATGACGAGGTCGACGCTACCGTCGGCCAGATGCCCGACCCCGGTAATGCAGTCCTCGTTGAAGATGCCGTCGATGGCGCGCTCGGTCATGCGTGTGCCAGTGCCGTTAGAGTTGGATGCCGGAGACTTCTGCGACGGTATGCATGTCCTTGTCGCCGCGGCCCGACAGGTTCACGAGCAGGATCTTGTCTTTGGGCAGCGTCGGCGCCAGCTTGCACGCATACGCCAGCGCATGGCTCGATTCCAGCGCCGGGATGATGCCCTCCATGCGGCACAGGTCATGGAAGGATTGCAGCGCTTCCTTGTCGGTAATGCCGACGTATTCCGCGCGCTGCACATCCTTCAACCAGGCGTGTTCCGGACCGACGCCCGGATAGTCCAGCCCCGCCGAAATCGAATGCGTCTCGATGATCTGGCCATCCTCATCCTGCAGCAGATAGGTGCGGTTACCGTGCAGCACGCCCGGTGAGCCACCCATGAGCGACGCGGCGTGGCGGCCGGTCTCGATGCCCTCGCCCGCTGCTTCCACGCCGATCAGCTTGACGTCGGCATGATCGATGTACGGATAGAAGATGCCCATGGCGTTGGAGCCGCCGCCCACGCAGGCGATCACGGCGTCCGGCTGGCGTCCGGTCATCTCGGGCATCTGCACCTTGCATTCCTCGCCGATCACGGCCTGGAAGTCGCGCACCATCATCGGATACGGGTGCGGGCCCGCCACCGTGCCGATGATGTAGAAGGTGTCGGCCACGTTGGTCACCCAGTCGCGCATCGCTTCGTTCAGCGCGTCCTTAAGCGTGCGCGATCCCGATTCCACTGGCACCACCGTCGCGCCCAGCAGCTTCATGCGGTAGACGTTCGCGGCCTGGCGGCGCACGTCTTCGCTGCCCATGTAGACGACGCATTCCATGCCGTAGCGCGCAGCAATCGTGGCGGTGGCGACACCATGCTGGCCGGCGCCGGTTTCGGCAATCACGCGCGGCTTGCCCATGCGGCGCGCCAGCAGCGCCTGGCCGATCACGTTGTTCACCTTGTGCGCGCCGGTGTGGTTCAGGTCTTCGCGCTTCAGGTAAATCTGTGCGCCGCCGCAGTGTTCGGTCAGGCGGCGCGCGTGATAGATGGGCGACGGGCGGCCGACGAAGTGCTTCAGCTCGTATTCGTATTCCTTGATGAACTCGGGATCGTGCTGGTAGCGCGCATAGGCGTCGCGCAATTCATCCAGCGCGTGGGACAGCGTTTCCGCAACGAAGGTGCCGCCGTAGGGGCCAAAATGGCCGTGGGCGTCGGGCAGGTTGTACATGGCAGTCTCTCGAGGCGTCCGCCGAGGTCAGGATGGAAGACCCGTCAGCGGAGATATTCAGGAAGGCGTGCGTCGCGAGAGACCAGCCAGATCGGCTCAGGCTTGAACCGATGCGCCCAGGGCAGCATCGGCCTCGCGGACCGCACGCACAAATGCGGTCATCCGGGCGTGGTCTTTCACGCCCCGTGCGGCTTCGATTCCGCTGCTGACGTCAACAGCGTACGGCCGCACGCGTTCAATCGCGCCAGCGACGTTTTGCGCGCTCAACCCACCACTCAAAACGAGCCGAGGAGCGGCGCTTGTGGTTGGCAAGGATGGCGATTGCGGGAGCCATTGCGGAGGAATGAGGGTCCAGTCGAAAACATGGCCGCCGCCGCCATAACCCTCGACAAATGCGTCGAGCAGCAGGCCTTGGGCAGCGGCAAACCGATCCGCGAATTCTACCAAATCGGCCCCGGGCTGAACACGCAGGGCGCGCAACCAGGGCAGCCCTACCTTTCCGGCGATCTCGGCGCACAGCTCCGCCGGCTCATCACCGTGGAACTGAAGCAACGTCAGCGGCACTTGGTCGAGCACGCGTGCCACATCATCGGCACTGGCGTTGACGAACAGGCCCGTCACGGTGACGAACGGACCGGCGCGATGCGCCAGCTCTGCCGCCCGCTCGATGGTGACGTAACGCGGACTGGGCGGATAGAAAACGAGCCCGATCGCATCGGCGCCGATTGCGACGGCGTGATCGACATCGGCAGGCTGGGTCAGGCCACACAGCTTGATACGGGTACGGTGCAACAGCATGGCGGAAGCGGGATTCACAGGCCGGCGTGCTCGTCGAACACGCCGCGAAACAGGCTGGACGATGCCGGAGACGCCGGCAACGAGAAAGCATCAGGATAGCCGACCTCGGCGAGATACAGGCCGTCGGGCATGAAAGTTGGCGCGGCGGCCACGCGGCTGCGGGCGGCCAGCACATCGCCCATCCAGGACACCGGCTGGCGGCCGCGCCCGATCGCCACGAGGCAGCCCATGATGTTGCGCACCATGTGGTGCAGGAACGCGCTGCCGCGAATGCGCACGAACACCCATTCGCCCTCGCCTCGCACCTCCACTGAATACATCGTTTTGACGGGCGACTTGGCTTGGCATTCGGCCGCGCGGAAGGACGAGAAATCGTGCTCGCCGACCAGTACCTGGGCCGCCTCGTTCATGGCTTCAACGTCAAGGGATTGGCCTGGCGGAAGCATCACGTAGCCCGCCTTGTCTTCGAGCAGCGGTGCCCGCGTCGGACCAAAGGTCAGTGCGTAGTAATACGTGCGGCGGTGCGCGGAGAATCGCGCGTGGAAACCCTCCGGCATCTCCTGCGCCCATCGCACGGCCACCGTGGGGGGTAGAAAGGCGTTGGTGCCGCGCACCCACGAAAACGGCTCGCGCACGAGATCGGTATCCAGATGCACCACCTGGCCCAGCGCATGCACACCGGCATCGGTGCGGCCGGCCACCGTAGTCGGCAGCGCCACGCCGGCAAATTGCCGCAGCGCCGACTCCAGCACGTCTTGCACGGTATTGCCGTGCGGCTGCGATTGCCAACCCGAAAACGCGGCACCGTCGTACTGGATGCCAAGCGCGATGCGCGTCATGCCGTGTGAATCCTCGTGCGGAAAGAAAAACGCCGGCAGGATACCACCCTGCCGGCGCTGTCGATGGCGTAAGACGCGTGGCGTCAGCCGATCTGGCGCATCAAGGCTTGCGCCTCGGCGTGGAACGAGGGATCGCCCAGGTCCAGCACTTCCTGCAGCAGTTCGCGGGCACCTTCCTTGTCGCCAATCTCGATGTAAGCCTTGGCCAGATCGAACTTGATCTGCAGATCGCGTACACCATCGGCGCCATGCTCGCCCGACAGCGTGTGCGGCAGGTTGGTGTCCAGACGGATGGCCGATTGCGGTTCGTCGTTGGCGACTTCAGCGTGCTCTGCGTGATGCGGCTCGGATTCGAAGTGCATCGGGGCCTGCGACAGGTCGGTTGGCTGGGCCCAGCTCGGCAGGCTGTCCTCTGCGGCAACCGAGGCTGCAGGAGCAGCCGTTTCTGCAGCAGGCGGCGTCGGGTTCAGATCCAGCGACAAGTCCGACAGATCCATATGCAGCGGGGGCGCGGCAACGGGCTGATAAGCCTCGCCAGCGTGCGCGTTGAACTGCGGCAGATCCGCTTCAGGTTCGGCATGCACCTTGAAGATGTCCGAAGCCTCTTCGGGCGCAGTGATCGGCTCGCCTGCCGCCGGCGCCGGGAACGACTCCAGCGGCAGATCGAAATCGGCCAGTTGCGGTGCCTTGGTCGACGGCGCGGACGGATCCAGATCCGGAGACAGCGTGGTCCAGTCGTCACCGCGACGGGTGGTCTGGCCCGTCATCGTTGGGCTGAAGGCCTCGGCGGCCACCGCGGCACCCACACCTGCCAGCGCAGCCGCACCTGCGACTGCGGCACCTGAGTGGCTCGGTTCAGCATGCGCTTCGGCACCGGGATGGTGTCCATCACCCTGCACCGTCAGATACAGCGGGTTGGCCGGATCGAACTTGCGGCCCATTGCGGCAGCCTCTGCCCATTCAGGCGAGGCCGCGCCAACTTGCGCCAGCATCTCTTCAGCAATGGTCTGGAAGCCGTGGGCATCCTGACGATTGGCGTAAATTTCCATCAACTTCAGGCGAATGGCTTGGCGCTCCGGATGTTGCTCCAGTGCCTCGCGCAGGATTTCTTCGGCTTGCACGTCGCGGCCGTAGGCGATGTAGACATCGGCCTCAGCAATCGGGTCGACTTCATTGCTCTCGTTGCCGCCGCCAATGCGGAAATCCGCACCGAACACGCTGTGCTGCGAGGTGTCGACGCTTTGACCGCCGGCCGCACCAAACAGAGAGTTGGCGCCCGCCATCACAGTGCTTTCCTGTGACAACAGGCTGTCCTGGAAGCCATGTGCCTGCTCAGGTTTCTGCTGGCGACGGCGATACACCACCAGACCACCCAGCAGCGCGATCACCAAGCCGCCCAGACCCAGGGCCATCGGGTTGCCCAGCAGCGACGAAAGGAACGATTCTTCTTGAACCGGGGGAGGCGGGGCCACAACCACCGGCGCCTTCTTCGGCGCGGCAGCCGGAGCCGACGCAGCAGCTACTACCGGTGCATTGGCAGTTGCTTGCGGAGCCGAGGCTGCAGCCACAGTCGCCGATGCGGCCTCCGGTGCGGAAGCCGCCGCAGCAGCCGTCGCCGACGAAGCCGGGGCAGCAGCCGCCGTTTCCGCCGGAACCCCTGCAACAGGAGCCGGGGCAGACGCAGCCGCCGGTGCCGGCGCATTGGCCGCGGCCACTGCCGGCGCGGCCGTCGACGGCGCAGCACCAGCGGCCGGCTTGGCAGCACTGGCTGCCTTGGCCAGTTCAGCGTTCTTCAATTCAACCAGGCGCTGCATGTCGGAGAGATTCTTCTGCAACTGTGCAACGCGTGATTCCATTTCCTTGAGCGCACGCTCCTTGGCGACGAGTTCCTCATCGCGAGCCGCGGCCGCACCGGCCTTGCCTGCGCGGTCGGCCTTGGAGAGACGCAGTTCGTCACGGCCGCTGGCAGCCGGCGTGGCTTGATCTTGCACACGGGCCGACACACTGCCGCTCTGTTGGCGGGCGGAGTCGGTATCCGTCGCTGCGTTGGCCTCAGCCGCCGTTGCGAGGCGGTTGCGGTAGCCGGCAAAGCCGGACGTCTGCGCGATGACTTCGCGGCGGGCTTCGCGCGCCGGCGTTTTCTGCGCCTCCGCCTGCGACGGCACCTTCAGCACCGAGCCGGTACGCAGCCGGTTGATGTTGCCGCCAATGAAAGCGTTGGGGTTGTTGCGATACAGCGCCAGCAGCATCTGGTCGAGCGACACGGCGTCCTGACCTTGCGCGGCCGTCGATGCCACGTCATACAGGCTATCGCCGCGTTGCACGGTGTATGAGCCACCAGGTGTAGCGTCCGGCGCAGCGGCAGCAGGAGCAGCTTGCTGGGCACGCGCGGTTTGGCGAGCGGCGCGAGGCTGGCGCGACGGTGCCGGCGCGGCAGCGGCCGGAGCAGCCGCTTGCGGTTGGGCAGCCGAAGCAGCCGGCGCCGACTCAACGGCGCCCGGCGTCGTGGCCTGCACCACCGGCGTCGGCGCAAAATTCTGTGCGGTATTGCTGGAGCCCACCGGGTCCAGCAGGAACGTATAAGCGCGCGAAACGTGGCCGCTTGCCCAGTTCAAGTCGACCAGAACATCAACGAACGGCTCTGCGACGGGCTGCGTCGAGCGCAGACGCACCACGTAATTGCCGCTCGACTGGCGTTCCAGCGAGGCACGCAGCGAGGAGACGATCGGGTTGTAGGTCAGTCCGGCACGCGAATAGGCATCCGGCGCAGCCAGCTTGGCGACCAGGTTTTGTGCCTCTTCGGGCGTCACGCCGGTCAGATCGATTTCGGCCTGCAGCGGCTGGCCGAGGCTGGAACGCACATGCAGCGCGCCGAAACCGGCCGCTTGCGCAGCGGGCTGAATCAGCAGCAGGCTCGCCGCGGCAAACGCGACGGCCGACCAGCGAGGACTGCGATGGGACGATTCTCTCCGGCGGTATTGGCTCACCCTCACCTTCGACTCCGTTATCTTTTAATGTGCAAACGAACTTAACATCAACGAGTTAGCGCAGCAAGTTCACCCAAAACGTGAAATGCTGGATAAGAACCGCCGTCAATTCTTATGAAACGACACAATTGGCGAGATTCTGAAGCACCCGACGTACCCCCCGGAATGCGCGTGCTTCATGTGGCGCTAACCCTTCCCCGTGCCCCGTCCACCCCACGAATGGGCGGACGGCGTTCCGGCCGCTATTGTGTACCAACGTTACAAGCCGTGGGCATCCAGATGGCACAACGCCGCGCAGGCCGCGCGGCGTTGGTTGAAAAAGCACACTTTCTGTTGTCAAGCCGCAACGACAACGTCGGATACGCGGCCCGATAACGAAAGCAAAGCCTTGATCACTTGCCCAGCAGGATACGGAGCGTGCGGCGCAACGGCTCAGCGGCACCCCACAGAAGCTGATCGCCGATCACGAAGGCGCTTACATACTCCGGCCCCATGTTGAGCTTGCGCACGCGACCCACACCGATTTCCAGGCCACCCGTGATGGATGCCGGCGTCAGTTCCTTCTCGGTGATGCTGCGATCGTTCGGGACCCACTTCACCCACGGGTTGCCGGAGCGGATGATCTGCTCGATTTCGTCCAGCGGCAGGTCGCGCTTGAGCTTGAGCGTCAGGCCCAGGCTATGGCAGCGCATCGCACCAATCCGCACGCACAAGCCGTCGACCGGAATCGTCTGCGCCGTGCCCAGAATCTTGTTGACCTCGGCTTGGCCCTTCCACTCTTCCTTCGACTGACCGTTATCGAGCTGCTTGTCGATCCACGGGATCAGGCCACCCGCGAGCGGCGCCGGGAAGAATTCGGTAGGCACATCTTCGCGGATGGTCTTGGCAACCTTGCGATCGATGTCCAGGATGGCGGACGCCGGGTTGGCCAGCTCGTCAGCCACGGCGCCGTGAATTACGCCCATGCCCTTGAGCAGTTCACGCATGTGGTTCGCACCACCGCCCGAAGCTGCCTGGTAAGTCATCGAGCTGACCCATTCGACCAGACCTTCGCGGAACAGGCCACCCACGCCCATCAGCAGGATGGAGTTGGTGCAGTTGCCGCCGATGAAGTTCTTGGTGCCAGCCGCCACCGCGTTCTTGATGAGCGACAGGTTGACCGGGTCCAGCACGATCACGGCATCGTCTTCCATGCGCAGCGTCGAGGCGGCGTCGATCCAGTAGCCGTTCCAGCCGGCAGCGCGCAGCTTCGGGAAGACTTCGGTCGTGTAGTCACCGCCCTGGCACGTGATGATCGTGTCGCATGCCTTCAGTGCTTCGATGTCATTGGCGTCGGCCAGAGGCGCATCCGTCTTGGCGAATGCCGGTGCCTTACCGCCAGCATTGCTGGTACTGAAAAACACGGTGTCGATCAGGTCGAAATCCTTTTCTTCCTGCATGCGCTGCATCAGCACGCTGCCGACCATGCCGCGCCAACCGACGAGACCTACCTTCATGATTGTGAACCTCTAGTGATTTTCCCCGCCTCGGTCGCCCGGCGTGACCGCGCGGGGAAGGCGAACGGACACGACGGACGATCTACGAGATCGTTTTTTTGGTAATGATTTTGGTGGTCGTGCGAATCTCGACAGGCGTCATGCGAGCGCGCGCGGCGGTGCCCTTGGCGGCGATAGCCAGGGTACCCAAAATGCCCAGTACGAGGACGGGGAGCGCGATCGAGATCATCTGCAAAAATATACACGATTTGGCGGGCACACAATGCACTGCAGCATGTGTCCACCGAAAAAACGACGATTGCGACACCGGATGTGACGGCACCGCAACGCCCGTTTCGTTACAGCGCAGCGACCACCGCGTCACCCATCTCCACCGTCCCGACCTGCTTGCAACCCGGCGTCAGGATGTCGCCCGTGCGATAGCCCTGGGCGAGCACCTTTTTGACGGCGTTTTCGATGCGATCGGCCTGCTCGGCCTTGTTCAGCGAGTAGCGCAGCATCATTGCCGCCGACAGGATCGTCGCCAGCGGGTTGGCGATCCCCTTGCCAGCGATGTCCGGCGCGGAGCCGTGCGACGGCTCATACAGGCCTTTGTTGTTCGCGTCGAGCGACGCCGACGGCAGCATGCCGATCGAGCCCGTCAGCATGGCAGCCTCGTCCGAGAGGATGTCGCCGAACATGTTGCCGGTGACGATTACGTCGAAGTTCTTCGGCGCCTTCACGAGCTGCATGGCCGCGTTGTCCACGTACATGTGCGACAGCTCGACTTCCGGATACTCCTTGTGGACGTCGATGACGATGTCTCTCCAGAACTGGAACGTCTCGAGCACGTTCGCCTTGTCGACGCTGCACAGCTTCTTGCCGCGCTTGGCGGCAGCCTGGAAGGCGACGTGCGCGATGCGGCGGATTTCCGGCTCGGCGTAGCGCATGGTGTCGAAACCTTCGCGCGCGCCGGCGAACAGCCCGTCGGGCGCCGCGCGCACGCCGCGCGGTTGGCCGAAGTAAATGTCGCCATTCAACTCACGCACGATCAGGATGTCCAGACCGGCAACGATTTCCGGCTTGAGGCTCGATGCGCCGGTCAACTCGGGGTAGCAGATCGCCGGACGGAAGTTGGCGAACAGTTGCAGGTGCTTGCGCAGACCCAGAATGGCCTGCTCCGGACGCAGTTCGCGCGCCAGCGTGTCGTACTTCCAGTCGCCCACGGCGCCGAACAGGATCGCATCGGCTTCCTTGGCGAGCTTGAGGGTGTCTTCCGGCAGCGGATGGCCCTTGGCCTCGTAGCCGGCGCCGCCCACCGGGGCAAATTCCATCTCGAATGGCTCGCCCAACACCTTGAGCACCTTCACGGCCTCGGCGACGATTTCCTTGCCAATGCCGTCACCCGGCAACACTGCAATCTTGGTCATGTGGTTGTCCTTGTTGTTCTGGTGCCAGCTCAGCCGACGAGCTTGTGCGCGAGCCACGGCATTCTGGCCAGGCGCTGCGCTTCGTAAGCCTTGATCTGGTCGGCGTAGCGCAAGGTCAGGCCGATGTCGTCGAAGCCGTTGAGCAGGCAGTATTTGCGGAACGCTGTGATATCAAACGGATAAGCCGTCCCGCCCGGCGTGACGACGACCTGCTTGTCCAGATCGACGGTCAGTTGGTAGCCCGTAAACGCTTGCGTCTCGTTGAACAGATGGTCGACCTGCGACTCCGTCAGCACGATCGGCAGCAGGCCGTTCTTGAAGCAGTTGTTGAAGAAGATGTCGGCAAAGCTGGGCGCGATGATGGCGCGAAAGCCGTACTGCTGCAGTGCCCACGGTGCGTGCTCGCGCGAGCTGCCGCAGCCGAAATTCTTGCGGGCGAGCAACACCGATGCGCCCTGGTAACGCGGCTGGTTCAGCACGAAATCCGGGTTCAGCGGTCGCTTGCTGTTGTCCTGGCCAGGCTCCCCGATGTCCTTGTAGCGCCACTCGTCAAACAGGTTCGGGCCGAAGCCGGTGCGCTTAATCGACTTGAGGAATTGCTTCGGGATGATGGCGTCAGTGTCGACGTTCTCGCGATCGAGCGGCGCCACGAGGCCTGTGTGGATGGTGAATTGTTCCATGATTGCTCTCTCTATCCTGCCGCTCAAGCGAGCTTGCGCACGTCGACAAAGTGGCCTTCCAGCGCCGCCGCAGCGGCCATCGCCGGGCTTACCAGGTGGGTGCGGCCACCCGCGCCCTGACGGCCTTCGAAGTTGCGGTTGGACGTGGACGCGCAGCGCTCGCCGGGCTCGAGACGGTCAGCGTTCATTGCGAGACACATCGAGCAACCCGGCTCGCGCCACTCAAAGCCCGCCGACTTGAAAATCTTGTCGAGCCCTTCGCGCTCGGCCTGCTCCTTCACAAGGCCCGAGCCCGGCACGACCATCGCCAGCTTCACGTTCGGCGCAATGCGCTTGCCCAGCTTCTGCACGACCCACGCCGCGGCGCGCATGTCTTCGATGCGGCTGTTGGTGCAGGAGCCGATGAACACCTTGTCGATGTTGATGTCGCTGATGGCAACGTTCGGCTGCAGACCCATGTATTCGAGCGCGCGCTCCATGGCATTGCGCTTGTTCGGGTCCTTTTCCTTGTCGGGGTCCGGCACGCGGTCTTCAATGCTGACCACCATTTCCGGCGACGTGCCCCAGCTCACCTGCGGGCGAATCTCTTCAGCGCGCAGCTCGACCACCCGATCAAAGTGCGCGCCCTCGTCAGAATGCAGCGTGCGCCAGTAAGCGACGGCCTGCTCCCACTCCACGCCTTGCGGCGCGAACGGGCGGCCCTTGATGTACTCCAGCGTGACATCGTCCACGGCGACCATGCCTGCGCGGGCGCCTGCCTCGATCGCCATGTTGCACACCGTCATGCGGCCTTCCATCGACAGTGCGCGGATGGCCGAACCGCCGAACTCCATGGCGTAGCCCGTGCCGCCAGCTGTACCGATCTTTCCGATGATGGCGAGCACGATGTCCTTGGCCGTGCAGCCGCGAGGCAGCGTACCTTCCACCTTCACCAGCATGTTCTTGCTCTTCTTGGCGAGCAGCGTTTGCGTGGCCAGCACGTGCTCGACTTCCGACGTACCGATGCCGTGCGCGAGCGCGCCGAATGCACCATGCGTGCTGGTGTGCGAATCACCGCAGACCACCGTCATGCCCGGCAGCGTCGCGCCCTGCTCCGGCCCGATCACGTGCACGATGCCCTGACGCTTGTCGTTCATCTTGAATTGCGTGATGCCGTAGCTGTCGCAGTTGGCATCGAGCGTATCGACTTGCAACTTCGAAACCGGATCGGCAATGCCGTGCGAGCGATCTGTGGTCGGCACGTTGTGGTCCGACACGGCCAGGTTGGCGCTGATGCGCCACACCGGACGCTGCGCCAGCTTCAGGCCTTCGAACGCCTGCGGGCTCGTCACTTCGTGCAGCAGTTGGCGATCGATGTAGAGGACGGTCGTGCCGTCTTCTTCGGTATGAACGACGTGATCGTCCCAAAGTTTGTCGTAGAGCGTCTTGGCCATGATGCGATCCGTACACAACGGGCCATCTGAAATCAGGGCCGTTGCGCGAGCAGTTTCGTGGGGAGTGATCGATTATGCCACCCGGTGCATCGGGCACCGGACGTGACTGACGAAAGGGGGTTTCGCCATTTCGCGAGGGCCTTTCCCGGCACCTCAAGCGGCGCGCAACAAAAAACCCCGCCGGTTTCCCGAGCGGGGTTTCTGCAGGGCGAACAGCTTGGCTTAGCGCTTGTCGATCGACGGCACTTCGCGGGTGGCTGCACCGTTGAACAGCTGGCGCGGACGGCCGATCTTGTATTCCGGATCGGTGATCATCTCTTCCCATTGCGAGATCCAGCCCACCGAGCGAGCCAGCGCGAAGATGCAGGTGAACATCGAGGTCGGGATACCCAACGCGCGTTGCACAATGCCCGAGTAGAAGTCGACGTTCGGATACAGCTTGCGGCTGACGAAGTACTCGTCTTCCAGGGCGATCTTTTCCAGCTCCATCGCCAGCTTGAACAGCGGGTCGTTATGCAGACCCAGCTCGTTCAGCACTTCGTGGCAGGTTTCGCGCATCAGCTTGGCGCGCGGATCGTAGTTCTTGTACACGCGGTGACCAAAGCCCATCAGGCGCACGCCGCTGTTCTTGTCCTTCACCTGCTTGATGAACTCGGGCACCTTGTCCACGGTACCGATTTCTTCCAGCATGTTCAGCGCAGCTTCGTTCGCGCCACCGTGCGCCGGACCCCACAGGCAGGCGATACCGGCAGCGATGGCAGCGATCGGGTTGGTGCCCGAGGAACCCGCCAGGCGCACCGTCGACGTCGAGGCGTTCTGCTCGTGGTCTGCGTGCAGGATGAAGATGCGGTCCAGTGCCTTCTCCAGCACCGGGTTCACCTTGTAGTCTTCGCAAGGCGTGGCAAACATCATGCGCATGAAGTTGCCCGTGTACGACAGGTTGTTCTGCGGGTAGATGAGCGGCTGACCGATGTTGTACTTGTATGCCATGGCCACCAGCGTCGGCAGCTTGGCAATCAGGCGGATCTGCGAGATTTCACGCTCGCGCGGATCATTGATGTTGGCAGCGTCCGGATAGAACGCGCTCATGGCACCAACCAGGCCCGTCAGCACGGCCATCGGGTGGGCATCACGGCGGAAACCGCGCAGGAAGAACTGCATCTGCTCGTGGACCATGGTGTGATTCGTCACCACATGGTTGAACTCTTCCTTCTGCTTGGCGTTGGGCAGCTCGCCCTTCAGCAGCAAATAGCAGATTTCCATGAAATCGCACTTGCTGGCCAGATCGTCGATGGCGTAGCCGCGGTACAGCAGCTCACCTTTGTCACCATCGATGTAGGTGATCTTGGAATTGCACGACGCAGTCGACATGAAGCCGGGGTCGTACGTGAACTTGCCCGTCTGACCGTACAGCTTGCGGATGTCGATCACGTCCGGGCCAACCGTGCCCTTGTAGATCGGCAGCTCGACGCTGGGCGAGCCATCGGAAAACGATAGGGTGGCTTTCACTTCGGACGGCGTCATGTCGGTTTCCTTCTCTGCTGTTTATAAAAATGAAGTCGGGAGACTCCCGCCAGACGGATCGAAGTCGCCGGCCGGGGGCGGCTGGACCGATTCGTCTTGCGGCAACCTCTCGCGCGCCGGTTCAGACCGAGCGCAGCAAGGTCAGGACGTGCTGAATGTGGGGCACGTCGAGTTCGCCCTCCGGCTCCTTGCGTGCAAGCAGGAGATCCATCAGGTCGTTGTCGGGTAGCTCGAACAACTGCGAGAGTGCGGCAACGTCGTCATCCGACAGTTCCGTCTCGTAGCGGTTGAAAAAGCGCTCGACGATGATGTCGTTCTCAAGCAGGCCGCGTCGGGCACGCCAGCGCAAACGGGCACGCTTGTGCGGATCGGACTGATGGGAGAACGTCGGAGTGTTCACAGCAACCATACTTTCTAGAAATGTGTCGCCGGAGAAACAGCTCCGGCGACACACAATGCCAAAGTGCCCTGACTCGCGCCTTACACCGCGCGGCGCACCATCAATTCCTTGATCTTGCCGATAGCCTTGGTGGGGTTCAGACCCTTCGGGCACACATCGACGCAATTCATGATGGTGTGGCAGCGGAACAGGCGGTACGGATCTT